>WUUC01045607.1_pt1 | contig 13599 bp, 13 predicted proteins | sample 6278441 | NCBI WGS metagenome assembly WUUC01 (sample SAMN13675441, study PRJNA597444) | soil metagenome | isolation source: soil | place: USA: Washington | collected 2017-10
CGATCGAGGCGCCGAACATCGTCAAGCGCGGGTCCTACTACTACCTGTTCGTCTCGTTCGACCGGTGCTGTCAGGGCGCGGCGAGCACCTACCGCGTGGTGGTGGGCCGCTCCACCAGCGTCACCGGGCCCTACACCGACCGCAACGGCGTCGCCATGACCTCCGGCGGTGGCACGGAGGTCCTGGCGGGCCAGGGGAGTGTCCACGGACCCGGCCACCAGGACGTGCTGGCCGACGCCGACGGCGACGTCCTCGTCTATCACTACTACGCCGACAACGGCGCGTCGCTGCTCGGCATCAACCTGCTCGCGCTCGACGCCGCGGGCTGGCCCTACCTCCACTGACCACTGCCGGCACGAACCGCGGACGCAGCAACGAGAGGAAGTCGGTGCGATGAGGACCACCGGGTTGGCGCGGCGTTCGGTCGCCGTGATCACAGCCGTGCTCGCCGGCCTGCTGGGGGTGCCCCAAGCAGCGGCAACCCCAGCGGCAACCCCAGTGACAGCTCCAGCGGCAAACCCGGCGGCGAGTCCCGGCATCGCGGCGGACTGCGGTGCGGGCACGTTCCACGCGGAGGCGTACGCGAACGGCGGCACGTGGACCGCGCGGCGCGGCGGCTCGACCGTCTACACCGGAACGGACATGCGCGCCGCGGTGCAGGCCGCGGTGAACAGCCTCACCGCGGGCCGCACGTACAAGGAGCGGGTCGTGGTGTGGCAGGGCGGCACGATCAGCGCCGGGTCGCGGATCTCGCTGCCGAGCTACACCGTGCTCGACGCGTGCGGCACCATCAACGTGACCGGCTCCGGCTCCGGTGACCAGGCGCCGGTCTACTCGCGCGGCACCCGGGACGTCGAGGTGCAGCACCTCCACCTCACCGGCGCCCCGCTGTACGGCATCTTCATGCGCAACGTGACCAACGTCGTCCTCGGGCAGATCGACCTGCGACTCTCCGGCGGCCTCGGGATCCGGATCGACAACCGCGGCGACACCAGCGTACGCAGCCGCAACATCCGCATCGACTCGGTGTACGTGTCCGGCACCGGCACCCACGGCGTGGAGACCTACGGCGTGGACGGGCTCACCATCGGCACCGTCACCGCCCGCGGCACCCGCGACTCGGGGCTGCTGCTCAACGACACCATCAACGCCACGATCGGCACGGTGGACGCGGAGAACGCGGGCACCGGCACCGGGTACGCGGCCTTCCGGGTCGCCAACCGCAACGGGCGCGTCGGCAGCGGCTACCCGACCAACATCCGGGTGGGCACCGTGCGCGCGCGTGGCGGCGGCCGGGGCGTGTTCTGCGTGTCGGAGAGCGGCGGCATGGTGATCGACCGCATCGACATCGCGAACACCGGCAACAACGCGATCCTGATCGAGAACTGCTACAACGTCACGCTGGCGGGGCAGAGCGGCTCGGTCTCCGGCGGCGGGGAGATCCGCCTGGCCGCGAGGACGGAGTTCCCGAACAACGCGGACATCTACGTCCAGAACCTGACCGTCACCAACTCGTCGGTCCGCGAGAGCCCGTGCGGCACCAACACGGTCTTCCGCAACAACACGATGGTGAACAGCAGCCTCAACGTGTGCGCGTGAGCCCCGCGCCCGGCGGCGCCCACCCCGGCGTCACCCGGGCCGAGTGGGACCATCGCCTCCCGGGACTCGGCCACCGGCCACCGCGCTCGTGCGGTTCGCCGCGGCGGATGCCCGCCTGGTTAGCGTTCGGGCAACGCCCGCGCCGGAGTCTGTGTGTGCGCCGCCCGTTCCGGCGGCCCCGGGCATCGCACGTGGAGCCCGGCGACAGCGCGAAGGGGAACACAGTGAGCGCACGGAGAACCATGGCGATGGCGGCGGCCACGGGACTGGCGGCCCTCGGTCTGACAGCGTTCGGCGGGTCGGCGGCCCAGGCCGTCGGCGAGGAGTGCGAGTGGTTCGCGGGCGGGCAGGTCATCGCGGGCGACGACTTCGCCAACGTGCTGGTCGGGACGCCGGACAACGACATCATCTTCGGTCTGGACGGCAACGACACCATCTTCGGCATGGGTGGCGAGGACACGATCTTCGGCGGCGAGGGCGACGACGTCCTGTCCGGCGGCGACCACGGTGACCTCGTCTACGGCGAGGCGGGCGAGGACACCGTCTTCGGCAACCTCTGCGCGGACGACCTGAACGGCGACGACGGCCTCGACGAGCTGTACGGCGGCGAGGGCGACGACGACATCGAGGGCAACGAGCAGAACGACTGGGCCGACGGCGAAGGCGGCAACGACGTCCTCAACGGCGGCTTCGGCAACGACACCCTGGCGGGCGGCGCGGGCGACGACCACGTCCGCGGCAACGACGGCAACGACAGCCACGACGGCGGCCCGGGACAGGACATCGGCAACGGCGGCCCCCTGGCGGGCAACGACTTCTGCACCGCGACCATCGAGAACCCGATCAACTGCACGTAGCGGTTCCCGAGCGATCACCCGGTGCCCACGGCCCGCGCGGAGCGGTCCGTGGGCACCGGCACGACGGCTCCAGCCGGACCGTTCCGGTGCGGAGACAGGCACGGGAACGATCCGGCTGGCTTCCCCCTCAGCGCGGGGTTTCCCGCGCTGCCGCCCGGAGCGGGTCGTTCGGTCGGCTCACTGGTCGCGGCTCAGCGGCATCGACGGGGTGGCGGGGATCGGCGAACGGGAAATCCGGCGAGTGGACATGGGGAGACCATTCTTGTTCGGCTTCGGGTGTGCGTCCCCGGTGGCGGACCGCGGGTTTCCGGTGGGGCTTGCTGTGCCTCCATGATGCGGGCAAGCTGGTGGGAGAAATCCTGCAGTTTTCTTAAATCCTCAGGTGGTGCACGGTTTTGGACGAGGCCTCCCGCGGTGTGCGGCTCCAGCTGCTGGGTCCGGTGGAGGTACGGGTGGACGGCAGGCGGCTGGAGCTGGGGCCGCCGCGCGAGCGGTGCGTGCTCGCCGCCCTGGCGGTCGACGCCGGCCAGGTCGTCGCGATGGAGACGGTGATCGACCGGGTGTGGGGGCAGGCGCCGCCGCTGCGGGTCAGGAACGCCCTGTACGTCTACGTGGCGCGGCTGCGGCAGCGGCTGGCCGGCCTGCTGGAGGTGCCGCGCCGGTCCCGGGGCTACCTGCTCGAGATCGACCCGGACCGGGTCGACGTGCACCGCGTCCGCGGGCTGCTGGCCCGGGCGGGCGACCGGTGCCCGCCCGCCCGGCGCGTGGAGCTGTTGCGCGAGGTCGTGCGGCGCTGGGACAGCGAGCCCGTGTCCGACCTGACGGGTGACTGGGCGGTGCAGCAGCGCGCGGTCTGGGAGCAGGAACGGCTCGAGGCCGTGGTGGCGTGGGTGCGGGCGGAGCTGGCGGTGGGCGACGCGTCCGCGACCGTCGCCACGCTGGTCGAGCTGGTCGAGCGCTATCCGCTGGCGGAGTCGTTGGTGGCCGCGCTGATGCGGGCGCTGCACGCGTCCGGTCGCAGCGCCGCCGCGCTCGACTGGTACCGCCGCAGCCGGGAGCGGCTGGTGGCGGAGCTGGGCATGGACCCGGGCAGGCAGCTGCAGGAGGCGTACCAGGCGGTGCTGCGCGGTGAGCGGACCCAGCCCGCGGCGGACACCGCGGCAGGGGAGGGGGCCGGGCGGGCCGGGGTTCCGCCGCGGGAGACCACGCTGGCGCAGCTGCCGCTGGACGTCGTGGGGTTCGCGGGCCGCACCGCGGAGCTGGCGCGGCTCGACGAACTGCTGGCGCTGGGCGGCCGCGAGTCCACGGCCGCGGTCGTGGCCGTGGTGTGGGGTACGGCCGGGGTGGGCAAGACCGCGCTGGCGGTGCGGTGGGCGCACCTGGTCCGCGAGTCGTTCCCCGACGGGACCCTGTACGTCAACCTCCGCGGGTTCGACCCGGCGGGCGAGGCGATGTCGCCGTCCGAGGCGGTGCGGGGCTTCCTCGACGCGCTGGGGGTGCCGCCGCAGCGGATCCCCGCCGGTGTCGACGCGCAGGTCGGCCTGTACCGCAGCCTGCTCGACAACCGGCGCGTGCTGGTGCTGCTGGACAACGCGCGCGACGCCGAGCAGGTCCGGCCGCTGCTGCCCGGCGCCGCGGGCTGCCTCGCGGTCATCACCAGCCGCAACCAGCTGCTCAGCCTCGTCGCCTCGGCGGGCGCGATCGGGGTGCCGGTCGACCTGCTCAGCGACGGCGAGGCCCGCGAGCTGCTCACGTTCCGGCTCGGCGGGGCCCGCACGTCCGCCGAACCCGCCGTCGTCGAGGACGTCATCAGCTCCTGCGCGCGGCTGCCGCTCGCCCTGGTGGTGGTGGCCGCCCGTGCCGCGGCCCGGCCGGACCAGCCGCTCGCCGTGCTCGCGGCCCAGCTCGGCGGCGGCGCCGCGCTGGGCACCCTCACCGCCGGTGACGCCAGGACCGACCTGAAGTCGGTGTTCTCCTGGTCCTACCGCGCGCTGACCCCGGCCGCGGCGCGGATGTTCCGGCTCCTCGGCCTCCACACCGGGTCCGACCTCGCCACGTCCGCCGCGGCCAGCCTCGCCGGGGTCCCGGTCACCGGGGCGGTGCCGCTGCTGTCCGAGCTCGCGACCATGCACATGATCGTCGAGCACGTGCCGGGCCGCTGGACGCTGCACGACCTGCTGCGCGCCTACGCCGGGGAGCTGGCGGAGGAGCTCGACGCCGACGAGGCCCGCCGCGCCGCGCTGCGGCGGGAGTTCGACCACTACCTCCACGTCGCCAACGCCGCGGCGACCCTGCTCAACCCGCAACGCGCCCCCATCTTCCCGGCACCGCCGGTCGACGGTGCCGTCCTGGACGACCTGCGCGACGCGGGCGACGCCCGGCGGTGGTTCACGGCCGAGCACGCCGTGCTGCGCGACATGGTGCGCAGCGCCGCGCGGGCGGACTTCCCCGCCCACGCGTGGCAGCTCGCCAGGAGCATGACCACCTACCTCAACCACCAGGGCCTGTGGTCGGACATGGCGGAGGTGCACACGATCGGCCTCGCCGCGGCGCGCCGCACCGGCGACCGCGACGGCCAGGTCCACACGTTGCGGGACCTGGCGCTGGCCCACGCGCGCCGCGGCCGGTACGAGGAGGCGTGCGCGCAGTTCAGCGCGGCCGCGGACATCTGCGCCGAGACGGGGGACCGCAAGAAGTGGGCCCACGCCCACCGCGACCTGGCCGAGCTCATGGAGCGGCAGGGGCGGTTCGAGGACGCGATCCACCACCTCGAGCTGGCGGCCACCGTCGAGGAGGACGAGTCCGGGCAGGCGAACACCGCGGGCATGTTCGGCTGGTGCCACGCCCAGCTCGGCGACCACCAGCGGGCGCTGCACCACAGCGAGCGGGCGCTCGAGCTCGCACAGGCGGCGGGGGACGAGTGGACCGTCGCCAGCGTGTGGGACACGCTGGGCTACATCCACCACCGGCTGCGCGACTACCCGCGCGCCCAGTCCTGCTACCGCGAGGCGCTGCGGATCATCCGCGACATCGGCGACCGGTACCGGGAGGCCGAGACCCTCGACCACATCGCGGACGTCTGCACCGCGCAGGGCGACACCGCCACGGCCGAGGAGGCCCGCGGGCAGGCGCGGACCATCCGGCGGGAGTTCGACCAGGTCGGTGCGGGCTGAGCCGTCGCGGGCGGCCCTACCAGCTCACGCCGGTCTCGGTGAAGAACCACAGCGCCGAGGTCAGCCACAACCCGGTCAGCCCGGTGAACACGGCGCCGCCGAGCGCGGGGACCAGCCAGCCGGGCCGGTGGTCCCGGCTGAGGGCCAGCATCTTGCACACGAAGACCCCGTAGAAGAAGCAGCCGAGCAGCGAGTGGACCAGGACCCGGGTGTCGTAGCCCTGGAACCCCAGGGCGTACAGGCAGTGCGCGGCCACCGGCAGCGAGACCACCACCGCGGCCCGGCCCGACCAGCGGTGCACCGTGCCCACGCCCCGCCCGCCGGCGCGGACGCCGGGCAGTCGTCCCCACATCGCCGACGCCGTGAGCACCTGGACGATCGCCAGCGCGAACGCGGCGGTCGTCAGCCAGGCCTTGGCGTGCAGCCCGCTGGAGAACCCCGCGAGGTTCAGCGCCTGCCCGCTCGGGTCGTGCACGCCGCCGTAGACCCCGAGGGCCACGGTGACGAGCGAGCCGACGGCGAACCAGGTCAGGACCCGGCGGGCGTTGCCGTCGTCGGCGGCGGCCGTCTGGGCCCACGCCGCGGAACGGGCCATCGCGTCCGGCTCGGCGGGCCGCGGCGGCGACGGCGCCACGTCGGCCCACGGCTCGGCGCGGGCGGCGCGGGCGGTGGACACCGGCTGGGTCATGTCCGGCTGGGCGTAGGGCACCCACGGCGGCTCGTCCGGCGGCGGCGCCACCCGCTGGGTCAGGTCCGGCTCGGCCGCGACCCGCTGGGTGTCCTCCGGCGCGGCCTCGTCCCGCCGCGGCTCCTCCGGCGGCACCTCGCCGGTCGGTCCGAACTCCTCGGGTGGCGGCTCCGGCGGTCTGGTCATGTGGGCCTCCGTGGTTCGGGTTCGCGCCTGCGTGCACCGGGAGCGCGCACTCGTCGAGCGTGCGGTGCGGAATCCCCGTTCCCCGGCAGGACAGCCCCCGTCGCCGCCGCAGCCGGTCCGGGTCACGCCGGAAACGCGCGCGCGGACATCCCCAATGGCCTGCTGACCCACCGTAGCCCTCCGGTCGGTGCCGTGGGCACGGTTCCGCGCGGCCCGTCACCACGCGCGCGGCACGGGACGGCACCGGTCGCCCGCCACGGGCTCAGTGGCCGGCCGCTCCTCGCTCGCGCCCGTCCTCGCGCTCGTCGTCGAGCAGGCGGGCGGTCACGGGGTGTTCGACGAGTGCCAGGACCTTGCCGGCCATGAACCGCGCCGTGCGCACCGGAACGCCGGTGCGGGTGACCTCGACGACCTCGACCACGCCGCGGCCGATGCTGATCTCCACCCGCCTGCCGGCCTTGGTCGCCACGACGTCGTAGGTGCGGGTCGTGTCACCGGCATCGATGACGATCTCGACCCGATCGCCTTTCATGGGCCCGCCCTCCCGGCCACACCAGGGTGTGCCGCCACCTCCCAGTCTACCGAACTCGTGTTCGATAATCACGGGTTCTCGTGCCCCGCACCCGAGAAGCTCGGCGCCGAGGCGTGCGTCCTGCGCACACGGTGCACCTGGTCGCCTCGGTGGTCAGTTCCGGCGTGCTCGGCATTCGGTGGGAATGGTCGCAGGGGGACGCGCCCTCGTATTTCTCTCTCCCCGTTCTCTCGTCAGTCATGAATTTCTCCGGTCCCGTGTGGACCGACGATGTGGTGCCGCGCCACCGACAATGGCTCGCTGCCGGGAAAAACGGCCGGAGGAGCGCGAGTTCTCCCGTGTGCCGGGTCAGTGCTGTTGCCAAGTCCTTGCTGTTGCGCGATTGTCGCGCACTCGGTTCGCTACCTACCTTTTCCTGGATCGGTGTCCGCCTTTGTGGTGACGGAGGTCCGCGTGCTGGCCGTGTTGTCGAACTCGACGTATCGACGGTTGTTCGGAGCGCAGGTGCTCGCACTCACCGGCACCGGTCTCGCGACCGTCGCACTGGGGCTGCTCGCCTACGACATCGCGGGCGCGGACGCCGCCGCGGTGCTGGGCACCGCGCTCGCGATCAAGATGGTCGCCTACGTCGGCATCGGCCCCCTCGCCGGCGCGCTGGCGGCGCTGCTGCCGCGCAAGGCCCTCCTGGTCTCCCTGGACGCGGTGCGCGCGGGCATCGCGGTGAGCCTGCCGTGGGTGGACCAGGTCTGGCAGGTGTACCTGCTGATCTTCCTGCTGCAGGCGTCGTCCGCGATGTTCACCCCCACGTTCCAGGCCACCATCCCCGACGTCCTCCCCGACGAACGGGACTACACCCGCGCGCTGAGCCTGTCCCGCCTCGCCTACGACCTCGAGAGCCTGCTCAGCCCGTTGCTCGCCGCGGTGGCGCTGGCGGTGGTCGCCTACGACCTGCTGTTCGTGGGGACCGCGCTGGGCTTCGTGGCGTCCGCGCTGCTCGTCACCGCGGCCGTGCTCCCCGCAACGCGGGCCCGGCCCGCCGACCGCGGCCTCCGGGCCACCACCCAGGGTCTGCGGATCTACCTCGCCACACCGCGCCTGCGCGGGCTGTTCGCCGTGCACCTCGCGGTCGCGGCGGCGGGCTCGATGGTCCTGGTCAACACCGTGCCCTACGTCCGCGATTTGCTCGGCCGGGGCGAGACCGCGGTCGCCGTCGCCCTCGCGGCCAACGGGCTCGGCTCGCTCGCCGCCGCGCTCGCCCTGCCGCGCCTGCTCGACCGCTTCCGCGACCGGACGGTGATGCTGCGTGCCTGCGGCGTGCTCGTGGTCGCGCTCGTCCTCGGCATCCCGGTGACCACCGCCCTCGACGCGGGGCGGTGGCCCGCGCTGCTCGTCCTCTGGGCGGTGATCGGGGCGGCCGGCGCGATGGTGCTCACGCCCGGCGGCCGGCTGCTGCGCCGCTCGGCCGGTCCCGCCGACCTGCCCGCGCTCTTCGCCGCCGACTTCTCGCTGTCCCACGCGTGCTGGCTCGTGTGCTACCCGCTCGCCGGGTGGCTCGCGACCCACGCCGGCATGCCCGCCACCCTCACCGCGCTCGCCGCGGTGGCGGTCACCGCCACCGCGCTCGCCGTCCGCCTCTGGCCTGCCCGGGAGGCCGACGCCGTGGAGCACGACCACCACGGCCTGGGCCACGACCACGAACACCTCGAGAACGCCGTCTACGTCGACGGGCGCTGGCGCCACACCCACGCCTACCGCATCGACGACCTGCACACCCACTGGCCCGCCCACGCACCGGGGTTGTCCGCGGCACCCCGGCGCTCGTAGCGCCCGCGCGGACGGCTCACGCTGAACCGGTCCTCGTGCCGGGGACTGCTCGACCGGGGACACCGCGACGTGGAGGGATCTCGACGAGCCGCCCGCGGATCGCCCGCGCCTACCGTTCCGCGAGCCGGAAGCCTCGCTCCGGAGCCCGAGTGCGCCCGGGCGGCGCGATCACGAGCGGGTGTATCACCGGGGTGCCCGCCCACGTCCTGTCCTTCAGGAAGCACTCGATCCTGGAGGCGGTACCCCATGGACGACCGGACGACCCCACGCGGCGACGAGCTCGCCGAACCGGCGCACGACGACCTCGAGCGCCAGGCCGGGGAGGAGGCGGCGGGCACCGCGTCGCACTCGCCCGGCACCCAGGACGCGCCGCCTGCCGCCGAACAGGTGGCAGGCGGTCGCGCCGAGGTCCCGCCCCTGCGCCACGGGAAGCGGGGCTGAGCCGTGGGACTGCGCATCGCCAACGGGTACCGCGCGCGGATCACCGCCGCGATCATGTTCCACAGCCCCGACACGTGCGGCGGCGAGGGGCAGGACTGGCAGCTGATGGGGTGGTGGAACGTCGACCCGGGCGGCAGCGCGCTCGTCTACGGGAACAGCCTCTCGAGCGTGAACCGCTACTGGTACTACCACGCCCACGCCGCGGACGGCGCGTTCTGGGCCGGGCAGTGGAGCTACCCGTGCCCGCCCGTGGCGTTCAACCGGTGCTGGGGCGTCGCGAGCAGCGACGGCACCAGCACCGGCTTCCGCCAGCTCGACATCGGGAGCTCCGACGACTTCACCCTCACGCTGACCGGCTGACCCTCCACTCAGGACAGGTTGCCCGCGATGGGCAGGTCGCCCCGCTCACTCCAGTTGTCCCGCATGATGACCCCGACGCGGTGCCAGGTCCTGGTCGACGGCCGGAACACGGTGATCTCGTCGACCCCGTCGGCGTTCCAGTCGCCCGCCATCGGCAGGTCGCCCGGCTCGCCCCAGTTCGCCGCCAGCGTGCGGCCCGGGGTGAACCAGCTGCCGGTGGACGGGCGGAACACGCCGATCTCGTCGGCGCCGTCGCCGTTCCAGTCGCCGGCCACCGGGAGGTCACCGGGCTCGCCCCAGTTCGTCGCCAGTGTCCGGCCGCGGGCGATCCAGGTCTTCGCGGACGGGCGGAACACGGCGACGTCGGCGAGGCCGTTGCCGTCCCAGTCGCCCGTCACGGGGAGGTCGCCGGGCTCGCCCCAGTTGGAGTAGACGATGCGGCCGGGGGTGTGCCAGTTGCCCGTCGACGGGCGGAAGACGCCGATCTCGTCGTAGCCGTCGCGGTCGAGGTCCGCGGCGAACGGCCGGTCGCCCGGCTCGCCCCAGCCGGTCGCGAGCGTGCGGCCCGGGCTGAACCAGCTGCCGGCCGAGGGCCGGAAGACGCCGATCTCGTCGACGGCCGTGCCGCAGTTGCGGCTGGTGATCTGCCAGGTCTGCGAGTTGGCCTGCCCGTAGGCCACGCCGTTGAACACCGGGGCCGTGCGCTCGTTGTTCGCATAGCCCCACTCCGCCCGGCCGTCGCCGTTGCGGTCGACCGCCATCTCGAAGTGCAGGTGCGGCACGCCGTTGGAGGTCTCGCCGGTGTGCCCGACCCGCCCGATGCCGGTGCCCCGGACGACCCGGTGACCGACGCCCACCAGGCGGGTCTGCAGGTGAATGTAGGTGGTGAACCACCCGCCGCCGTGGTCGATCTGGATGACGTTCCCGGCGCCTGCCGGGTTGCTGTAGGACTGGTTCACCACGCCGGGGGCGGGTGCCACCACCGGCGCGCCCTCCGTGGCGCCGGTCGGGTTGCGGAAGATGTCGAGCGCGGGCGCGTGGCCGAACGACTCGGCGCGGATCGCGGTCCCGCAGGGGAACGGCGCCTGGAAGTTCGGCCGCGCCGCCGCCTCCCTGGCGGGCAGCGTGAGCAGGGCGGCAGGCACGACGGCGGCCGCGAGGATGGCGAGCAGGGGACGCCACCTGGGCATGTGAACCAGTCCCTCCGTGGTTGGTGAATTGTTCCCCAACCGTGGCGGGGTGGCCGCGTCCCGGCGAGACCATTCGGTCAGGTCCGAAACGACCGCCCCAGCACCGCCAGCGCGAGCGGGGTCAGCGCGTGCTGTACGGTCCGGCCGGATCGGCGGCTGACCACCAGGCCCGCGTCCCGCAGCACGCCGACGTGCTCGCTCGCCGACGCGGTCGAGATGCCGAGCCGCGCGCTGAGCTCCGTCGACGTCGACGTCGTGACCAGAGCGGCCATGACCGCGGCCCGCGTGCGGCCCAGCAGCGCCTCGAGCGCACCGCCGCGGCCACCGGCGACCCCGTCCAGCCACGTCGGCGGGTGCTCGACCGGGTACACCAGCACGGGCGGCAGCGCCGGGTCGACGAGCGCGACCGGCTTGCGCCAGCAGAAGAACGACGGGATCAGCAGCAGTCCGCGGCCGCCGAGGTGCACGTCGAGCGGGAGCGGGTAGTCGGCGGAGAGCACGGGCGGGTCCCAGCGCAGCACCGGCCGCAGCGACGCCAGCATGGCCTCGACGCCGCCGTCGAGCAGCGCGGTGCCGCGCAGGGAGCGCTCGACCCCGACCGCCGCCTCGACCTCGTCCCACACCGGCCGGATCACCGCGTGGTGCACGGTCTCCACCGCGCGCACCAGGTCGTCGAGCACCGCGCGGTCGCCGTGGGCGAGGCGGTGGGCCCACGTGGGCAGCCCGCGGGTCCGCGCGGCGTGCCGGATGTCGTGCGCCAGGCGGTGTTCCGGCGTGTCCCGCAGCGCCGCGAGCCCCTCGGTGAGCCCGGTGCCCGCCTCGGCGGGGGTGAGGAAGTCGGGGAAGTAGCCCACCCTCGGCACCATCGCGCGCAGCATGCCGACGACGCCGTGCAGTCTCTGCCCGTGCACGGCGGCCTTCGCGCGCTGCCGCCAGGCGGCGAACACGGGCAGGTCGGTCGCGGCACCGAGCCGGTAGAACCCGAGAACGGTCTCCCACAAGGGGTCGGGCGCCTTGGCCACCCGCACCCGGGACAGATCGGCTTCCTGGAAGTGGATCCGGAGCACGGGGGATGGTAGCGCGCGTATGCCTCGACGACCGTCGTCAACCATCGGAGGGACCCCCACACAGACGACGTCGGTTCGCTGCGTGAGTGGCCTTACAGTGCTGGCGCTCCATTCCACGACGCCGGAGGCCCCGTGATCACCTCGACCGACCCGCAGCAGTCCGACACCGGGGCCACCGCCCCGCGCCGCCGCCGCCGGCCGCCCGCCTGGCTCGTCGGCGCGGGCCTCGCGCTGGCGGCGATCGCGGCGGTGACCTTCCTGCGCGGCGAGGACGCGCCGGCCGCGAAGCGGGACCTGAGCACACCGGAGGGCGCGGCCCGGGCCTTCGCGGGCGCCGCGGCCGCGGGCGACGTCGAGGGTGTCCTCGCCATCACCTGCCTGGGCTCGGCGGGCTGCACGGCCGAGCACGGCGGTGGCGTCACCCCCGAGCAGGTCGCCGCGGCCGAGAAGGTCATCGCGAAGAACGTGCGGGAGATCGGCGGCAGGTTCGGCAACGCCGAGTTCACCGCCAGTCGCGCCGGCACCGAGCCGGGCACCCGCGAGGTCGACTACCGCCTGCCCGGCATGCCCGAGGGCGAGCGGAACTACCTGGTCTTCGTCGAGTACCAGAACCGCTGGCTCTACATCGCCACCGGCGGCCCGGCGGCCTGATCGACCCGCCCTGGCCGCCGGGCGCGCAACAGGTGAGACTGGGCGCGTGAAGAGTCGCGTACTGGTGATCGTCGGCCTGGTGGCCGTACTGCTCGGTGCCGTGTGGGCGTTGCAGGGGAGCGGCGTCCTCGGCGGCAGCGTCATGTCGAACTCGCCGACCTGGGTGGTGATCGGCATCGCGGTCGTGCTCGGCGGCGCACTGATGCTCGTCCTGGGCGCACGGGGCAGCCGCAAGCGCCTCTGACCCCTCGGCTCCCGGTCGGTGCCGCCGCACGGCTACGTCGTGCGGCGCGGTCCCGGGCGGGTGGTCTACGCCGGACTGCGTACTTCCCGTCGCTCGCGGGCTGAGGACGTCCCGGGGCCGGAGGCGCGACGATCGGGTTCCTCGCCAGTAGACCGAAGGGGATCCCGATGTCCGTCCTGCACCTGTTGTCCGCACCCGTTTCTGTCGCCGCGGGTTACGAGCTCGGCCACGGGCGGCTCGTGCCCACCGTGGTCGCCATGGTGAGCCTCGTCAGTGTGGTTGTCGGTGTACTGGCCCTCGTCCGCTCGCGGCGGGCCGGGGGCGGCAACGGGCGTGCCTTCGTGGCCCTGGGGGCGGGGCTGGCCTGCGTGGTCGTGGGCGGGCTGCACGCCGCCAACTCCGCGGGTGGGCTCGGCACCGGCAACGGGCTGGCCGGGGCCGTCATCGCCGTGGTGCTGGGGGTCGCGGGCATGGCCGCCGGCGGGCTGGCGCTGGTCCGCCGCCGGGCCCACCTCGCGGGCTGACGGGGGTCAGCCGGCGCTCGGTGTGGTGGCGACCTCCCAGTAGTCGGCGTAGCGGCCGCCCGAGCGCAGCAGCTCGTCGTGGCTGCCGTGCTCCACGATCCGCCCGCCGTCCAGGAACACGACGCGGTCGGCGCGCCGGACGGTCCGCATCCGGTGCGCCACCATCACCACCGTCCGGCCCGCCATCAGGCGCTCGACGCCCTCGTGGACGGCCGCCTCGTTCACCGGGTCCAGCGCGGAGGTCACCTCGTCCAGCAGCACGA
>WUUC01046413.1_pt1 | contig 13599 bp, 11 predicted proteins | sample 6278441 | NCBI WGS metagenome assembly WUUC01 (sample SAMN13675441, study PRJNA597444) | soil metagenome | isolation source: soil | place: USA: Washington | collected 2017-10
TTTTCTGGGGTACGAAAACTGGCACAGTTTCAGGTTGTCGCTCGATGAAAGAACATTAAGACAAAACGAGCCAACGGTTGTTCCGGATGTGGCGCGAGCCAGGCGCAAAGTAAGTCGTACAACTGTTACCATCTTATTAATTGCCGGAGCTGCAGTTATCCTCCTGGGTTTTTTCCTGATCCCGCCAGCGAAAAAAGATCCCTCACAATTTTCATTCTCCAGTAAGAAGGTGGTTTCGGAAGGTGTTCCCAATACGGTGATATTCGACTACGACGCCAGCAAAGCAGAACCATCCGACAGTATTTTCATACGCCAATCGTGGGACGAACGATTGACGACGAAAGTCGATCGTGCTCAAAAGCAACACACATCGATTTACTACTACCCTGGATTTTTCGAAGCTAAACTGATCATCAATGAACAGGTTGTACTGGAGCACAATTTATTGATCAGGACTTCAGGGTGGCTCCCACTTATTGAACAAAACAAAGTACCCATCTATCTCGAGCCTGACGTTGCACGTCAGACTCCCGGTATCATCAGTATAACAGAAAATGCTTTGAAAGAGAACAATGTTCTTCTCGAACCTAAGGTTCCCATTACGGGGTTCTCAAACATTACAGAATTCGCCAACATCACCAGCGACAACTTCATCTTTGAAACCGCCGTGAAGAACGACTACAGGAAAGGTAGCGGCGCGTGCCAGTACGTGGAGATCAGGTTGCAATTTGAAGGACCGGTTATCCTGGTTCCCCTTTCCGCCAAGGGTTGTGTGTCGGAATTGGAGATCGGTGGCATCGATGGAAAGAAATCCGACTTATCGGCTTTTGGATGCGACTTCAGCACCTGGGTGCCGGTGAAAATCGTTACAGCGGGAGACATCGCACAAATATTCGTCAACAACGTGGCTGCATTGCGGTTGCGTGTTAGCGGACAGGCGGCACCGATGGTTGGCATTGGATTCAGATTTCAGGGTACAGGAAGTGTCGACTATATCCGGATCTCGAAAAACAATGGCGACATTCTCTTTGAGGAGAACTTCGACTAACGGCAGCCAAACATGGATACATGTGTCCGTCTTCGGGATCACCTGTTCATGAGTGTACAGTGCCGGGCGACCGTACTCATTTAGTATAGCAAAAAAGCAACTATTTCAATTTTACACGCTCCTTGCTTGTAACCTTGCGAAAAACCCGGAGTTGTTTCCTAATTAATCCTTCCCATCCATGATCAGCAATTACATTAAAGTCGCTTTCAGAGCGATAGTTCGTAACAAACTTACCTCCACAATCAATATTTTCGGTTTATCGCTGGCGATGTGCTCAGCCGTCATGATCTTCCTTTTTGTGACGGACGAAGTGAGCTACAATAAATATCATGCGAATGCAGATAGAACTTTCCGCGTAACAAGGATCTTTCTTGACCAGGATGGCAATCAATCACTTCACCTTTCAAGTGTTGCGCCTCCTATTGGTCCGTTGCTGAAAACGGAGTTTGGTGAGATTGAACATATGGCCAGAACATTGCAGTCGAATGGCGTTGTTGGACTTGAAGAAAATGGAGAATTAAAGTCGTTCACGGAGAACGATGTTTTCCTCGCGGAACCGGAGTTGTTCACAATTTTCGATATAGAAATTGTGTCGGGCGAACCTGCCAAAGATTTTCAACGCCCATTTACAGTGATGATGTCCGAAAAAACGGCAATGAGATACTTCAACTCACTCGACGTGATAGGAAAACGCCTGAGGTTTGATAATTCCCTGGATCTTGAAGTCACAGGGGTTTACAGGAATTTTCCAAAGCAAACACACTGGCATCCTGAATTCCTGATCTCATTCATAACGCTGGAAGATCAGAATATTTATGGCAGAACGGGTTTGGAAACCAACTGGGGGAACAATGCCTTCTCTACATATATACTATTGCACGAAGGCAGCGACCCCAACAAGCTGGCAGGTCAGTTTCCCAATTTCCTTGACAAGCACTTTGGCTCATTTGCGCGAGCTAACTTCAATGTACCCGCAAACTTTGTAGCGTCAAAAACAACACAACTTACGCTGCAGAACGTACAAGACATACACCTGCACTCCAATCTCGACGACGAGATCGAGGTGAACGGTAACATCAATAACGTGTACATGATGAGTGTGATAGGCATATTCATTGTACTCATCGCCTGCTTTAACTTTGTAAATCTCTCCACCGCAAGGGCAACGAAGCGTGCAAAAGAAGTGGGAATGCGAAAAGTTGTCGGCGCTATTCGTCAGCAACTGATCGGTCAGTTTCTCAGTGAATCAATTCTCATAGCCTTCTTCGCCCTGATCATTTCAGTGGTGTTGTCATTTGCCGCCTTGGGGTGGCTCAACGATTTCACTGGAAAAGAGCTTTCACTCAACTTCACTAATAACTGGGTTTTGTTACTTGGCCTTGTTGGCTTCTCGGTAGTGATCGGAATATTAGCTGGAATCTATCCTGCGTTCATTATCTCTTCGTTCAAGCCTGTGTCGGTACTCAAAAGTTCGCAGGGCGCGGGCCGCGGCAAAGCGGGCTTACGAAAAATATTGGTGGTCACACAGTTTGGGATCTCTATCGTTTTGCTGATCGCAACTGCCATTACCTTCCAGCAACTCAACTATCTTAATACGCGCGACCTGGGATATGACCGCAGCCAGGTGGTGACGTTAACGTATTATGGTTTGCTCAATCAAAACTACGATGCATTCTACAATGAGATGCTGCAATCTTCGGCGATACAAAATGTGGGAAGATCTTCGCGGATACCAACAGGCCGCCTGCTGGATTCGCAAGGTGGAAACCGCGTAATGAAAGGCGATAGCCTTGTCACAACCGGGGTGGGATTGAAATATGTAACTGTGGACGATGACTTTTTCAGCACCTATGGAATAGAGTTCGCCGCGGGACAAGGTTTCTCGAAGAATATCGTTACCGACGACAGCGCAGCTTTTATTATTAATGAGGCGGCAGTAAAAGCGATCGGTTGGAAAGATAGTGGCGAAGGCATCGATAAGGATTTTGCTTACGGTGGCACAACAGGCAAACTCATCGGCGTTGTAAAAGATTTTCATTTTGAGTCGCTTCACCAGCGTGTTGTCCCGATGGTGTTTGTGCCACGAACACAACCTGGCGGTGGATTTAACTACCTCGCTGTTCGTATTGCAGGCAATGAGTTGCAACAGGGACTTAATCACCTGGAGAAATTATGGCACAGCATGTTACCGGGGCGCCCGTTCGAGTACCAGTTCCTCGACGAACGGTACGGACGACTTTACGAAGCTGAGCAAAACGAAGGCAAACTCTTTACAATCTTTTCCGGACTTGCCATCCTTATTGCATGTCTTGGCTTGTTTGGCCTTGCCACGTTCAATACTATGCAACGTGTAAAGGAGATCGGTATCAGGAAGGTTCTGGGCGCGTCAGTACCCAGTATCCTCGCACTTCTTTCGAAAGAAATAGTTGTGCTCATACTGGTTGCCAATGTGATCGCATGGCCGGTCGCATGGTTCTTCATGGGAAAGTGGCTGGATTCGTTCGCATATCATATCGATATGAACTTCGTGGTTTTCGGGCTTGCAGCTGTCGCTGCGATATTGCTGGCGCTGATCACCGTAAGTGCGCAAACCATTAAAGCGGCGATGACCAACCCTGCTAATACATTGAGGTACGAATAATCATAATTTTTTCTATGGCTGATGGTTGCCGGAAAGATATTCCGGCGCCCGGCCGCGCCGATCTCAGCATCTGGATGGCATAAAATAAGTCCTGGTAACAAAAGCTAAGTTCAAGCGTCCAATAACACAAAGATCAAACGCCACTAAAAAAACACTACCTATGATCGTTAACTATTTCAAGATTGCCTTGCGTCAGTTGAAGAAGAACAAGGCTTTCTCTTTGATCAATATTCTTGGATTGTCGGTTGGTGTGGCTTGCTGCACTTTGCTTGCGCTGTTTATACAGGACGAGTTGAGCTACGAGAAACACATCAAAGATTACGACCGCGTTTACCGGATGTATACCACGTTCACCAACGATGGAAAATCCGAGAACTTCCCCAGAGTTTCTCCTCCGATTGCGATAGACCTTGGCGAGCTCCTGCCAGAGGTGGAGGTGGCGGCGCGAATGGTTTATCCACCCGAAGTTCAGCAGCACCTCATCCGTTACGGTGCCGAGCAGTTTTATGAAAAAAATGGTGCGTTAGTAGATACTTCATTCTTCGACATTTTTCCCTTTCCTTTCCTCGAGGGCGATCCGGCAACAGCGCTTGATCTCCCCGCGTCGGTGGTGATCACGGAAGACCTGTCGAAAAAAATCTTCAGAAATAAAAGCGGCATTGATGAACTCATTATTATTAACAGTGGCAGAACAACAGATACATTCCGGATAACCGGCGTTTTGAAAAAGATCCCACAAAAGTCGCACGCCGATGTGGCCTTCTACATGAGCATGAAGAGCGGCGGCTGGGGCGAGTACATGATGACAGAAACAACCTGGGCATGGAACAATTTTGTTGTTGGATATCTGAAATTAAAACCAGGAACATTTGCCGCAAATGTGGAAGAAAAATTACCGGCGTTACTCGATGAAAGGGCCGGCGCCATATTGAAAAACGCCGGCATGGCAAAGGAGCTTCATATCCAGGCATTAGATGACATTCGTCTTTATTCAGACTTCAGCGACTCATTCGGAGACGTGGGGCAAGGAAGCATTACGTACATCTATATACTTGGTTCCATCGGCGTGTTTATCCTGCTCATCGCTTGCATCAATTTCATGAACCTTACAACAGCGAAAGCATCACAGCGCGCCGGTGAAGTAGGTATCCGGAAATCGATGGGCGCACACCGCACGCATCTTATTAAACAGTTCATGGGCGAGTCCTTCACGATTGTCGCTATTTCCCTGATGTTAGCAGCATTGATCGTTATCCTCGCCCTTCCACTGATGAACGAGATCACACAGAAGAACCTGGAACTGAATTCAACCAACCTGCCAACGCTGGTATTGGCCATGCTGGCAATTGGATTGACAACAGGTTTGCTGGCCGGCAGCTACCCGGCTTTCTTCCTTTCGTCGTTCCAACCGGCGCGCGTGCTTAAAGGCAAGGCGCTCAGCAGCGATGGGTCTTCCTGGCTTCGCAAAGGCCTGGTCGTATTCCAGTTTGTGATCACGATCACCCTCATCTCGTCTATCGTAGTTATCCAACAGCAACTATCTTTCATCAAAGACAAGTCATTGGGCTTCAATGAAGATGCAACGATCATGTTGCCATTGCGGACAGGGGAAGCATCGCGCGCATACAATGCGATGAAAGCAGATTTTACGGCGATACCAGGTGTGCGGCAGGTGTCCGCTACGAGCAGCCTGCCATCAACTCCGCTATTCCAGGATTTCGCACTTTTTAAGGAAGGGGAACTGCTGGAAAGCGGCAGTTTACACAGGGTTGTCTACGTCGACGAGAATTACTTCGAGTTGATGGGCATCGAACTGCTGGCGGGTCGCGATGTAACATTCCCGGCCGACACTTTCACCTACTTTAACAACTTCAATAAAATAATAGTGAACGAGGCCAGTCTCAATTTATATGGTCTTACACCCGAGAATGCCATCGGGACACGGCTGATGTCCGATATCGACAATAACTTGCGCACACATGAGATTATTGGTGTGATCAGGAACTTTCACCAGTTCTCATTGCATCAACCGATCGTACCGATGCTGTTTGCCATTCCGGCGAACCAGAACAGGTTTAGTTTTGTGGCCGTCGCAACTGAAGGAGACAACTATAAAGCAATCAATAGCCAGCTCGAAGCGACGTGGAAAAAATATATCGACGCAACGCCCTTTGAGAGTCAACCGCTAACTGATAGCATCAGCTTGCAATATGAAGCCGACAACAGGGTGAATATGATGCTGACCTTGTCGACGATACTGGCGATCGTGATCTCCTGTCTCGGCCTCTATGGACTTTCGATCTTTGTCGCAGAGAGAAAGCTGAAAGAGATCGGCATCAGGAAGGTACTTGGTGCTTCTGTTACTGGAATTGTGCAGATGCTGTCGATGGATTTCATCAAACTCGTGATGGTTGCATTTGTGATTGCAGTGCCACTTGGATACTTCCTCATGAATAAATGGCTGCAAGGTTTTGAATACAAGATAGAGATCGGATTTCTGGTGTTCCTGGTGGCAGGGATCGTGTCGTTCTTGATCGCGTGGATCACTGTTGGATTCGAGTCGGTCAAAGCAGCTTTTGGTAATCCCGTAAATGCGTTGAGGAATGAGTAGTTCTTGATTCTTGGTGATAGTTGTTGGTATGTCCGATATGAAAAGTTCCGGTTTATTCTCACGGTAGGCACTAACAACCAGGAACGAACAACTAAGAACCAAGTTGTATCTTCGCTCAATGCCCGGCCCACAACAGCACCGCATTGTAATACCTTACTTTCCGCCAGCCTGGAAATACTCCACTCCTGTCCTATTATATGGCGCGTACAAGGTATATACGCTTGGCTACCCTATCTGGACGTTGGTCCTGATTATTTTCACAGCAATGATCTTCACGTCGAAGTATGTTACATTGATCGACAACGATAAAAAAATATGCCTTGATTATCTCACCATTCTTTTCATCAAGTTTAACAAGGAAGCAAAAAAATATCAAGCAATAGATCGCGTCGTTATTACCAAGGGTAGATATGTCAAGCAACTCAATAGCCGGATCAGTTCACGTACATTGAAGTGGGAGGACTATACAGGCACGTTGCTTTTCGACGACAACAGCACATTGGAGTTGTTAACCCATGACGACCCCAAAAAACTCATCGAATCGATCCGCGTTATCGCCGCGATGTTAAATGTGGGGATCGAGGACCGGACGAGGCGGGAGTATAGGTGGCTTTAGGCGTTGGGCTTTGGTCTCTATCTTAGTCTCTTGTCCTGGTCCTGGTCGCGTTTCGAGTCTCAGTTCGCTTCGATTCGTGGGAACACTTACCTGCCTAACACTCCGCACCGTCAACGGGCAACTGGCAACCCGCAATGAACCGGCGCTATGTTTGTATTATCAATTCGATAGGAACACAAACATTACGGTTATGAAAAAACTTGAATTCAAAGTCACGATAGCTGCAAACAAGCAGCAGGTGTGGGAAACGATGCTGGACAAGGATTCTTATCGTGTTTGGACGAATGAAGCATGGCCCGGTACCGATTACCAGGGCCAATGGAAAGAAGGAACCGAGATAAAATTCGGTGCAGAAGGCAAAGGTGGTACGCAGGCGTTTGTGGAAGAAATTCACCCATATGATTATATTTCTCTCATCCACAATGCGGTGATAAATCCCGATGGCACACTCGACACAACAAGCGACGTGGCCAAGGGTTGGGTCAATACCACAGAGGAATATATACTCAACGATGTCAACGGGGACACCGATCTGATCATACGGATCCGGACTACACCAGAATGGGCAGAAATGTTCAACGACGGTTGGCCTACGGCTTTGGGAAGCTTAAAGAGGATGTGTGAGCTACAATATCACTAAGGGTTCACGTGATGACGCGATAACGTGTTGAGGTGTCCTTATGTTGACGTGCTTTACCGGTCGGCAGGGCAATCACGCACAAGCCAACGTGACACCTGTGCCCACGAAATTTTACCATTTAATTCTTTCTCGACACAAGATTGTTTCCGACAATTCTCCTCATCACTTCGTCCCGTAGTGTTCTGCTCACCGGAATTCTTGATTGCCGGATGATGATCTCGTTATTTTCGATAGCATTTACCTGCGCTACAGAGACAATGTAAGATTTGTGCACCTTCATGAACAGATCGACAGGGAGGTTTTCTTCCATCCCGCCTAATGTCATGTAAACAATCAGTTTCTGGCTTGCGAGGTGAATGACCACGTAGTTTTGCATTGATTCGATGAAAAGGATGTCCTTGAACACAACACGCTCGTACTTGCCATTGCTCTTTACAAAAAAGAATTCCGTTGTCATGTGCTCGCTGCCTTTGTTGCGCAGCTGCTGGAAGTCCGATGCTTTGGTGACGGCCTTCAGGAAGCGTTCGAATGGTATCGGCTTAACGAGGTAGTCGATTACATCGAGGGCATATCCCTCGAGCGCATATTCGGAAAACGCCGTAGTGAAGATCGCCATTGGCGGCTTGGGAAGAGATCTTAGAAAGTCAATCCCCGACAACCGCGGCATTTGGATATCCAACAGTAACAGATCCACCTGGTGGCTGGCCATAGTTGCAGCTGCTTGTGCGGCGGTGCCACACTCTCCTACCAGTTGCAGAAAGTCGACTTCATTAACATATTCCACGAGGCCCTTGCGGGCAAGTGGCTCATCGTCGACGATCAGGCAGTTGAGTTTTGTCATTTGGTGTATATTCTTAGTATGACTTCGAACTCCCGCCTCGTTTCATTCACTTCAAGTGAATGTTTTTCCGGATACTGCAATTCCAAACGTCGTCTGAGATTCTTCAAACCAATTCCACCTGCTTCGTTCCGGTCTGGCAAGCGCGTTTCCTTTGTGTTGAGCACTTTCGCAGTCATCCCATCGCTGCCGGCATCCACTTCTATCAGCACGATGTTGTTTCCTTCCGGAAAATGCGAAACGTACTTGAATGCATTTTCGACCAGGGGCATGATAAGTAATGGTGCTACGTTAAATGAACGGGTATCGCCGGAGGTTACAAACTTGATCATGTACCTGTCGTCTTTTCTCAGGCGCTGCAGATCGACATAATTTTTCAGGTAGTTCAGCTCCTTGTCAAGTGGCATTTCATGGCCATTGCATTCATACAGCTGGAAACGCAACATGTCTGAAAACTTCGTTAGTGTTTCGCGCGCATTAATGTTCGTTTTGTCGATCTGAAAGAAAATCGTATTCAGAGAGTTGAACAGGAAGTGAGGATTGATTTGTGATTTAAGATATTCAAGTTCTGTATTTAATTTCTCCACTTCCACGGCACGCAATCGCTCACGCTGGAAATACCACTCTTTGCTTAATTGTAATGCAAGGCTGAAGGCCATATAAAAAAGGGCAATGGAAAAATTATAGAACGAGTACCTCCAGAAGGGTAAAGGAGTTTTATCCAGAAAAACCGTGAGATATGCATCGTGCGTATTCTTCACAAGGATGTAGAAGCCAAAACAAAGCATTAAGCCAAAACCGTAGGCGAGAAACTTCTTTTGCTGCGCCAGCGCCGGGATCAGGTACTCGAAGTTCGCGTAGATGACTATGGCGAGTAGTGTATTGCGAAGTAGTATTTCTATCAGAAACTGCGGCCAGCCAGCCCACTCCACCATATGCGCTTTGGTATAAACATGAAAGCCGATCGTGATGACCCAGAAAATGATGTGATCGATCTTATACTTCCAGAACCGTTGCATGTTGAAAATTAACGCATTTCTTCCTGCTGCGGCCCGCCGTAATGATCATTTGATCAAGAATTGTCGGCATCTCGTCATAACCACCCATTTGCCGGGGTCCGCGCTGCGTATGCGCTTATTATATTGATCACAAAGCACCAGACCATGAAACCATTATTTTATTTCCTGTGCCTCCTTTCCATCGCGGCATGTGCGCAGCCAGCCGATAAGCGGGTTGGCGATGGTTGCGAAGACTGCGACCTGATGTTTAAGGGAATGCCAAAAGAGATCGCATCGGTTACGCGGCTCGTTCCCGCTTCCGAACCCGGCGAACCAATGATCATCAGTGGAACGATGTATAAAGCCGATGGCAGGACGCCTGCTCCTGGTGTGATACTGTATGTTTATCACACCGACAACAAAGGCCTTTATCCGAAAGGCCCCGGTGAAGGAAACGATACCCGGCATGGGCGTTTGCGCGGCTGGGTGAAGTCGGATGCAAATGGCAAGTACCAGTTTACGACAATACGACCAGCATCGTATCCTCAGGGTAGAAATCCGCAACACATTCATCCCCTTGTAAAGGAGCCAGGATATTCGCTTTATTGGATCGATGAATATTTATTTGAGGACGATCCTTTCCTGACAACTGAAGAAAGGGCGCGTCAGCCAAAGCGTGGTGGAAACGGTATCATTAAACTCACGAAGGACGCTAAAGGAGTCTGGATCGGTAAACGTGATATTACTTTAGGGCAAAACGTACCGGGCTACTAAAAATATACGAACGAAACGGTGAACGATCACCAAGATGTCGGGTAGAACGGTAACGGGTACTATTGAGCAGTTTGTTAGTTAACTTCATTTAGTTATGAAACCGGTCTTATTATTCATAGCCCTTGCAGTTACAGTAAGTCCAGGCACTTACAGTTGGAAACAGGCCATGCCCCCGGGAACGGGTTGTTTCCAGGAAGAATGCATTGAAGGTCAATGGCCGTTGGCGATCGCACCGGTAAAGGCGTTTGGCGAAAAGCTATGGATGGTGGGTCAGAAGAAAGTGTGGTCTTCGACGGATGGAGTGAAATGGAGCGGACAAACAAAAGCCGACTGGGAAGAGCGCATCAGTTTTCCAACGGTATACTTTAAAGATCAAATGCTCATGATGGGTGGGCTCATCTATCAGACGCGTACGATGGCAAACGACATCTGGACGAGTGAAGACGGAAGTAAGTGGATGAAGGTGAAGGATCATGCGGAGTGGTCGCCTCGTAAAGGTCATGAACTGATTGAATTCAACAACAAGTTGTGGTTGATTGGCGGTGCTTCAGCAGTAGATGAATTCCGTGCAGGAAAAGACTTCCTGAATGACGTTTGGGTTTCCGACTACGGCTTGACCTGGACCCTTGTCACCAGCGATTCAGGCCTGCCGGCAGTGGACAATCCCAACGTCGTTGTCTTCCAAAACAAAATGTGGTTGATAGGCGGCGGTGGAATAGCACACACCTGGAATTCTGCTGATGGAAAAAACTGGACGAAAGTAGTGGAACAACCGGAGTGGGCGCCGAGATGGGATTATGGCATATTGGTTTTTGACGATAAGCTTTGGGTATTTGGTGGTCGGGAGGCTGATCCACGCAAAGCGTACAATGACTTGTGGCACAGCGCAGACGGCATACATTGGTTCAGTCAGGATGAGCATGCACCCTGGACACCACGAAGTGGAGGACACAGTATTGTATTTAAGGATCGCTTATGGATTTTTTCAGGAAAGCATACCGGCAGTACGCATAACTGGAATAAGGATATCTGGGTGATGCAGCGTGACCAATAGAATTATTGTTTATACCTGCGCGTGTCAGGCGGCGGTGGAGGTGGATCAGGAAGACCGCCACTTGCTAACTGGCTGATCTCCCATTGAAGGTTTACCCTCGCCTGTTGTTCATACCTGGCGATAAATTCAGGTGTCTTGAAGATGGTCTTCATGGCCAAAAACGTTTCAAGCACTTTTATTCTACGCATATTATAATTGTAAACAAGCCAGTGTTCCCATTTTATGCGGGTCGCGTACTCCCTGTAAGTCATTGGCTCAGCACCAAGTATTGACAGGTCTGCGTCGGTAAACAGGTTGGTTGACTCGTCGGCGGCAGCATGGTCTTTAGTAGCCAGTATCATGTGGCGACAAGTCATTTCGGATCTCTGAGGGAAACCGATGCTGCGCAGGCGCTTTGTTGCAAAGCCTGCACTTCTTAATTCATTGTTGGTACGATGTGCGCTGTATATAAAATCATGATAGGCGATGGCGAAGACGACTGCGTCCCAGTTTTCGAATCGATCTTTGAATGGAAGTAGTGTTGTTGTTACAGCATCCAGGTGGGTAAGGGTATGATAGTACCTGAGTGGCGACGAGTATTCAATTTCGATTTCATCCCATAAGGTTTGTTGTTGTGCCACATCGTGACAATATTTTGTAAGAGAGTTGAAATATTCATTGCGCAACATAAACGGTGATCTGAATATTCAATTTACTACATCCACTCGTCACCCCGGTCTGAATTAACACCGCGCGTGAGCGATAGAAGCGAAAAGCCCCGCTCCATATGCGCCTGGATGTTAACTTTATGCATGTTCGGCAATAATAAATTGGTTGTACTGGCGGGCGCCTCCGGCTCATGGACTCGTGCGGGGGTTTGGGCCAACGCCCTTGTTACAATTACTTGAACCTGCCGGGTGTTTCAAGCCGGGGGCACGCCACAACGAAAAAAATTCGTTAGGAGCCATCAAACCCGGCAATCCGCGGGTTCAACGATACGCGTTGTGATATTTACCACAAAGGGCATCAATTTTGTAGATAAACCCGTTGACAATTGTGGAGTTTTGTCGACATACCCCTCGGGATTGCGCACTTAAACGCCTGTTAAAAGCGTTCTTTCCCGAATGGCATAATAATTTAACACGAGTTTGTTATTCAATAACCCAGATCATGACACGTAGACCGATTTCGCTAAGATTTTTAACACCAGCATTGCTCATTGTTGTCCTCATTTTTGCCGGGGGTTGTAAGAGCAAGAAAAAGGCAATGGAAGCCGCGGCTGCCGATAAGGCGCGCACCGAACAGGAGGCAGCATTGAAGAAACAACAGGAGGATGACGCCAAACGCCGGTTAGCAGAAGAGCAGGCGCGTCGTGAAGCGGAAGAACGCGAAAATGCCAGTAAGGCCGCGGCACCTGCAGAAGCCAAACTCACTGAATATTTCACCGCAATTACGACCGCAGGAAGTATTGCATCGGCCAACAGCAGCATTACGGAGGCACTCTCTTTATTTGCCAATGAGAACACACCGGTGCTCATCGTGATCAGCGAGTCAGGAGGTATCAAAGACTACGACCGGCCAACGACGATCAGAGACTACCTTAATTACCTGAAGGATCAGAAGAAGAATCTGAACCGGATCGGCGATCTCCAGTTCGATGCGTCAGGTAAGATCACCGAAGTAGAACTCATCCGTAATAAATAACCGACCAATAACCCAAACGACCATGAAATTGAAAGGAATCAGCTTGCTGCTTTTTGCAACCGTGTTAGGCAGCAGTCTTTTCGCTCAATCAGCCGATATAAGCAAAGAAAGAAAACAGGCCATCGACTCACTCGCACTTGAAAAAGTTCGCGACCTGAGCAAGTACATCAGCATTATCGGCAACAAGCAAACAGCTTTCACCGAAGCTAACCGGGTGATGGATCGTGCAGAAGAGCTTTTTGCACCTGACAGTGAAATGGGTGTATCGTCGCTGACTACGAAAGAGGTGACCTATTATAAGATCAGGAAGTATTTCGAACACCTGATGGCCCTCAATTACGACCGCGTGACGATCAAGTGGTACGACATTCACTATATCAGCGATCTCGAACGCCAGCCCGATGGACGTTACGTGGGTGTTGTTACCATCTACCAACGTTTTGAAGGCGAATCGGATGATGGCATGAAATATAAAGACACCACCAAGAAGGACATTACCATTTACGTTGAACGTAAGAAGACCCAGATCTCCGGCCGTACGATCGAATTCTGGGATGTGCTGCTTGGAGACATCCGTGTGACAGAAACTTCTGCGTGATCTGCTCATGCGTCTGATCATTCTCTGTACTGCATTTCTTTTGTCATCCTTTGTCGTTCAGGCCCAGTTGGCCGACGACATGGATGACGAATCAAAGC
>WUUC01046990.1_pt1 | contig 13596 bp, 10 predicted proteins | sample 6278441 | NCBI WGS metagenome assembly WUUC01 (sample SAMN13675441, study PRJNA597444) | soil metagenome | isolation source: soil | place: USA: Washington | collected 2017-10
CGCTCAGCAAGGGCTACAGCCTGGCGGGCCTGCGCTTCGGCTATGGCCTCGGCGCGGCCTCGCTGATCGAGCCGCTCTTGTGGAAGACGCGTGACAGCTACAACTGCGATGCGCTCTCGCAGGCTGCGGCCACCGCGGCGCTCGAGCACCGCGCGCAAGCCGAGAAGACCTGGCAGCGCGTGCGCGACGAGCGCGGGCGCGTGACTGCGGCGCTGCGCGGCCTTGGCTTTCGCGTGCCCGAGAGCCAGAGCAACTTCGTGCTCGCGTACGTGCCCCAGAGGCTCTCGGCGCGCGCGCTGCGCGACGCGCTCGAAGCGCAGTACGAGCTGCTCGTGCGCTACTTCGATCTGCCGCGCATCGACGACGCGCTGCGCATCACCATCGGCACGCCCGCGCAAAACGACAAGCTGCTCGGCGCGCTGAAGGCACTCTCGGCCTAGGGGTCGGGGTTCCAGGCCAGATCTTCGTCGAGCCACTCCGCGTCGAGCGGGTGGTCAGAAACGATGATCATCAAGTCGCTCTGCTCGGCCCAGACCCGCGCGCGGACATCGTCATCGGGCTCGGGCGCATCGGCGTCTGGGGCGTCGAGCGCCTCGCGGAAGTCGGCGACGGCGGCCTCGCTCGGCTCGGCGCCTTCGATGAAGCGCAAGCGCCACGAGAGCACCGTGCGCTCGCTCTCCGGCTGCCAGAAGATCGACACGCGATCGGCGATCAGATCGATCACCTCGGGCTCGAGCGCTCCGGCGCTGGTCAGCTCGGCGCGGTGCAGAAACTGATCGTAGAGATACGAACCCAGCTCATCGAGCGCGATCGGCTGAAAGCCGGCCGGCGCCTGGGGCACGGAAGTCTCGGCGAGCGCCTCGGCGCGCGCGAGCGGCTCTGGGGCGAGCATCGAGCGCGAGAGCACGTCGGCGGTCGAGCGCGGCAGGTTGGCGAACACCGCATCGACGCCGGGTTGGCCAGCAGCCTGGCGTACGCCGCGGATGAACTCGCCGCCGAACGCGTACGGAAACCGGATCGGCGCCATCAGCACCGGGTAGTTGTCTTCGTACCCAGACTTGAGCTCGTCGATCTGCCAGCTGGCATAGATCGAGTACCAATCGATGCTGCTGGGCGAGACGTTCTCGAGCGCCGCTTGCACGAGGATCTCGAAGTGCGTGGCCTCACCCTCGACGATCGCGTCGAGCGCGAGCCGGCTGTCGAGCGTGTCCGGGCGCTCTTCGAGGATGGCCTCGAAGTCGCGCTCGTTGTGCTGCTGCGCGTGCACAAGCTCGTGGGCCAAGCTCGCGACCGCGCCGGTCGAGTCGAGCGCGTCGCCGCGATCGATGACGACGATGCGGTCGTCCTCGATGAGGTACGAAGCCTTGATCGATCCGAGGATCGTGTCGGTGACGTCCTCGAGCTCGATCTCCTCCGGCGCCATCTTGATCAGCGAGAAGCCGTGCATGACGCGCTCGAGGCTGACGTTGGGGTCGAGCGCGACACCGCCGTCGTCGTCCTCGGGCCCTCCAGCGTCGTCGCCTTCGAGCAGCTGGCGGTACTCGTCTTCGCCGATGACGTCGACCGAAGGCATCACCAGCTCGTCGCCGCCGCGGAAGCACTGCACGACTTCCTGAACGAGCTCCTGGCAGTCCGGCTCGCGGATGTCGCAGTTTTCTGCGCCGCAAGGCTTGTCGAGGTCGCCCTCGTCGTAGCCGTCCGAAGAGAAATCGCCACACGCGATGCAGGCGATGCTCACGAGCACCAAAGCGATCGAACCGCGCATGCCGGGCTTGTAGCACGCGACATTTGATAGGCTCGCGCGCCATGCGCTTCACGGCCGTAACCGCGCGAGGAACCGAGGCGCTGCTCGCCCAAGAGCTGGGCCGGCTGGGCGCGCTCGACGTCCAGGAAGGCCGCGGCCACGTGGCCTTCGAGGGCGAGCTGCCCATCGGGTACCGCGCGTGCATGCTCTCGCGCACCGCGAGCCGCGTGCTCTTGCCGATCGCCTCGTTCGAGACCGGCGACCCCGAATCGCTCTACGACGGCATCTACGCGCTCGACTGGCTCGCCCACATCGCGCCCGACGGCACCCTGGCGGTCGAGTGCGTGACGGCCAGCGGCGTCGCCGGGCACACGCGCTTCCTCGCGCAGAAGACCAAAGACGCGATCTGCGATCAGCTCCGCGCGCGCAAGGGCGAGCGGCCGAGCGTCGATCGCGACCGGCCCGACGTGCGCGTGCACATCCACATGGCCGAGCAGCTGACGACGGTCAGCATCGACCTCTCGGGTGAAGCCATGCACCGGCGCAGCTACCGCGCGGCGGGGGCTGCGACGACCGCGCCGATCAAGGAAAACCTGGCCGCCGCGCTGCTCTTGCTCGCGCGCTGGGACGAGCGCGCAGCGCAGGGCGCGCTGCTCGTCGACCCGCTGTGCGGCAGCGGCACGTTCCTCATCGAAGGCGCGCTGATCGCGTGCGACATCGCGCCGGGCCTCCTGCGCGAGCACCACGGCATGCTGCGCTGGCGCGGCCACGACGAGCCGGCGTGGCGCGCGCTCGTCGACGAAGTGAGCGAGCGTGCGCGGCAGGGGCGACAAGCATGCCGCGCGCAGCTGCTTGGCTTCGATCGCAGCGAGGCAGCGCTCGAGGCGGCGCAACGCGCGGCGCGCGCGGCGGGCGTCGAGCACGTGGTTAAGGTCGAAGCGCGCGCGCTGCGCGACGCGAGCCCAGAACAGGCGCGCGCGCTGCGCGACGCGAGCCCAGAACAGGCGCGCGCGCTGCGCGAGCCGCGCGACGCGAGCCCAGAACAAGCGCGCGATCTCCTGCTAACCAACCCGCCCTACGGCGAGCGCCTCGGCACCGAAGGCGAGCTGATGACGCTGTACGAGCAGCTCGGCGACGTGCTCAAGCAGCGCTTTGCCGGCTTCGACGCCTACGTGCTGACGGGCAGCCCGCTCTTGGCCAAGAGCATTGGCCTGCGCGCGCAGCGCCGCATCCCGATCTGGAACGGCCCGATCGAGTGCCGCTTGCTCGAGCTGCCGATGCACGCCGCCGCCAAGCTCGAAGGCAGCGTGCCGCACTGGCGCAGGCCGAGCCCTGAAGCCGAGGGCTTCGCGAACCGGCTGCGCAAGAACAAGAAGCGCTTCGCCCAGTGGGCCGAGCGCGAGGGCATCGATTGCTACCGCGTCTACGACGCGGACATGCCGGAGTTCAACGTCGCGGTCGACATCTACACGGGCGAAGATGGCGTGCGCGCGGTGGTGCAGGAGTACGCGCCGCCGCGCTCGGTCGAGGCCGAGGTCGCCGCGCGGCGCTTGCGCGACGTGCTGCACGTCGTACCGGACGTGCTCGAGCTGCCTGCCGAGCGCGTCACGCTCAAGGTGCGCAAGCGCCAGGTCGACGGCGGTCAATACGAGCGCGAAGGCGATAGCGCGCGCTTCATCGTGCGCGAAGGCGGCCACCGCTTCTACGTGAGCGTCGGCGATCACCTCGACACGGGGTTGTTCCTCGACCACCGCAAGCTGCGCGCGATCGCCGCCGAAGCGGCGCGCGGCAAGAGCTTCCTCAACGTGTTCGCGTACACGTGCAGCGCGAGCGTGTATGCCGCGGCCGCGGGCGCGCGCACGACCAGCGTCGACCTCGCCGGCAGTTACCTCGACTGGGGCAGAGCCAGCTTCGAGCTCAACCAGATCGATCCGCGCGCGCACCGCTTCGTGCAAGCCGATTGCACGCAGCTGCCGCGCGGCGGCGAGCGCTACGCCGTGATCTTCGCGAACCCGCCCAGCTACTCGCGCTCGCATCGGATGCAGACCGACTTCATCGTCCAGCGCGACCACGCGGCGCTCTTGCGCGCGCTCGCGGCCAAGCTCGAGCCGGACGGCGTCTTGTTCTTCGCGACCCACGCGCGCGCATTCGAGCTCGACCCGAGCCTGCAAGAGCTCTTGCACGTCGAGGACATCGCGAAGAAGACCGTGCCGCTCGACTTCGAGCGCAGCCCGCATCAGGCCTTTCTGCTCAAAGCGCGCTGATGGAGCGGTCCTCGTCCAACCTCTGATACGCTGCTCGTCACGCACATGGCCCTCTCCGTTGGCGAGCTCGTGCTGGACCGCTACGTGATCGAGAGCCTGATCGGCCAGGGCGGCATGGGCGAGGTGTACCGCGCGCGCCACCAGACGCTCGGCATGCCGGTCGCGATCAAGACCATCACAGGCGCCGCCTCACCCGAGCTGACGCAGCGCTTTACGCGCGAAGCGCAGCTGCTCGCGCGCGTGCGCCACCCGAACGTGGTTTCGATCTTGGACGTGGGCCGCACGCTCGGCGGTACGCCGTGCATGGTGATGGAGTTTCTCGAGGGCGAAGCGCTCGACGCGCGGCTCGAGCGCCGCGGCCCTTCGCCGTGGCGGGAGGTGCGCGCGGTCGCGCTTGCAGTGCTCAAGGGCCTCACCGCGATCCACGGCGCGGGCATCGTGCACCGCGATTTGAAGCCCGCGAACGTGTTGATCACGCGCGGCAACCCGTCGGTCGTGAAGATCGTGGACTTCGGCATCGCGCAGCCGACCGGCCAGGGCGCGCGCAAGATCACACAGCAAGGCGCGGTGATCGGTACGCCCGCCTACATGAGCCCGGAGCAGCTCGTCGGCGGCGACATCGACGCGCGCAGCGATCTGTACGCGCTCGGGCTGATGCTGTTCGAGCTCTCGACCGGCAAGCTGCCGTTCGGCGATACGCCGGATGCAGCGCTGCAGCGGCTCAGTAACCGTGTGCCGCGCCCCAACGCGCCGCGCCCGCTGCCAGCGCTGCCCGAAGACGGCGTGCAGGTGATCATGAGCGCGCTCGCGATCGAGCGCGACAAGCGTCCGCAGAGCGCGCGCGCGTTCATCGCGCTCTTGCGCGGTCAGTCGCGCGACACGTTCGAGGCGCAGGGCAGCGGCGGCAACGTTGATCCCACGGTGGCGCCGACGCAGCACATGCAAGCTGCAGCGCAAGCACCGCAGCGCACGGGCTACGCCGCGCCGCAGGCACAGCCGCCGCCGCGCGCTGGCACGCACGTCGCTACGCCACCCGCGACCCCGCGCGGCACGCGCCTCGGCCAAGCGCCTGCGCCGCAGCCGCAGCCCGGCTCAGAGCCCGAGAGCTATGCGATGTACGCAGCGCCGCCTGCACCGACCGCGCTACACGCCGCCCCGCCGTCGCGCGCGCTCGTCGCCGCGCGCGTGCCGGTCTCGCGCCTCGCGCAGCGCGACGAGCAACGCCAGCTCGCGCAGCTCGCGCAGCCCGGCCGCGCCTATCACCTCGGCGGAGGCATGTGGTTTTGCATCGTGCCTGCGAGCAGCGAAGGCGAAGCGGCTGAGCAAGCCCACCGCGTATGCGCAGGCTTGCAAGGCCGCTACGGCGACACGTGCCGCGTGATCTGGGCGCCTGCGTCGCCTGCGTTCTCGCTCACGCCCGCGAGCCTGTCGGGCGCTGCGCCCCTGCCGCCTGAAATCGCAGCGCTGCTCGATCGGCTGCTGTAGCGGCGATTTGCCGACCAGACCGACGTCAAGCGCAACACGCTCCACGCTTGACGACACATCGGTCGGTTCGTTAGAGAAGAGGCCCACGCCAGCCTTCGGGTTGGCGTTTCCAATTCCACCCCAAGTTCCAGGCCGCAGGCAGCGTGACCCGAGTGGAACGGCAACCGCGAGCCGATCGCGGTTGCCCCGCTACGCCCGCGGCGAGGAGTCCCCATGACGAATCCAGTGCGCTTCGATGAGCCTCGGCTCCACCTCGTCCTCGGTCCCGTCGGTGCAGGCAAGTCGACCTACGCACGACGCCTCTCGAGCGAGCGGCGTGCGGTGTACCTCAACCTCGATGATTGGATGACCACGCTGTTCAGCCCCGATCGACCCGAGGCCGACGTGATCGCCTGGTACGTCGCGCGGACCAAGCGCTGCACCACGCAGATCTGGAAGCTTGCGACCCAGCTGAGCGCGCTGCAGCAAGCTGTCGTGCTCGAGCTCGGCCTCGTCCAGCGCGCCCACCGCGAACCGTTCTTCGCCATGGTCGCGGCGAGCGGACACAGACTTGCAATCCACGTCCTCGACGCCGCGCGCGATGTGCGACGCGAGCGTGTACGCCAGAGAAACACCGAGCGAGGCGAGACCTTCGCGATGGAAGTGCCGCTGCCGATCTTCGAGCTCGCCAGCGATCTGTGGCAGCCGCTCGACGACTCGGAGTGTCCGCAGCACGAGCTGCGGTTCCTTCGAACCGACTGAGGCCGTCACGAACGGCGCGCGATCACAGCGCGGGCTTCTCCGCCTCTCAGCGCCGCAAGCCGCGCTCTTGCATGAGATCCCACACCATCCGGCCGAGCACGTCGTAGCCCTCTTGCGTCGGGTGGATGCCGTCGCCCGGATCGATCTTGCCCTCGAGCTGCTCGACCGGATCGATGTAATGGCAGCGCGGCGTATCGGTCGTCTTGCACGACTCGGGCAGCAGCGTGCGCGAGTAGTTGAGGCCGTTGTGCAGCATCGCGTTGGCGGGATAGCCGTAGCTCACGATGATCACGTCCTCGACGCCATCCTCCGCCATCTGCGCGCGCAGCTCGTCGAGCCGCGCCTGCACCATGTCGATCGTCGGGCGACACGACTCATCGCTCCACACGATCGAGCAGTCGAGGCGGCCGAGCAAAATGTCGTTGCCGCCACCGGTCATCACGACGGTCTTGATGGTCGCGTTCTCTTCGACGGCGTCGTCGTACTGACTCGGGATCTGCTCGGTGAGCACCTGCGTGCCGGGGAGCGCGTAGTTGCGGTAGTCGCGGCCGCTGACGCTCTCGAGGCTCTGCTGGATGCCGCGACCAAGACCCGTGTCGAGGTTCATGTACGAGTCGCCGATGGTGATGACGTCGTTGCCATCGCCCATGCCCTTGTCGACCCACTCCATGCCGTCGCCACCGGCGCCGCCCATGCCGCCCATGCCGCCAGCGCCGCCCCCTGCCATGCCGCCAGCACCGCCCGTGCCGCCGACGCCGCCCGCGCCCGCCGCGTCACCTGCGGAACCGCCCATGCCGCCTTCGCCACCCATGCCGCCGACAGGCGCCATGCCGCCGACACCGCCCGCACCGCCCCCGCCGCCCGCGCCACCAAGACCCGCCGCGCCTCCCGCGCCGCCAGCACCACCAGCGCCGCCCGACGTGATGCCCGGGTCGTCCGTGCCCTGCTCAGCCGCGCACGCGCCGAGCACGAGCAAGAGCGCTGCGTATGCTGAAACGTCCAACCATAAACGCTGCGAGCGACCTGTACGTTGAGCCTGCACTGCGACCTCCGAGATCATGTCCCCACCCGATCCGGCCCGCGCGTAGCTACCCGTCGCGCTGAGCTTCCCGCGGCGGAAACTGCCCCCACGTCGGCGCACTTTCAATCGATTGAGGGCGCGTGGCTGCCGGAGCGAGTTAACTGTCCGTTAGGGTGACTCGGGCGCGTTGAAGATGGGTCGCTCGCACTTACGACGAAGGTCCACTGCGGAACAACCGCTCACTGATTCTTGGTGCGCTTCGCGACGTCGGCTCTCAGCTCTGCACTGCGCTTCGTGAGCAGCTCGATCAGCTTGGCCTCGTGGCTACGACCCGTGGCGGAGTACGCGACGCGCCCATCGGGCTCGAGCACGACGAACGTCGGAACTTTGTTCTGGGCTTCGATTCCGAGCTTGGCGAGCTCGCGCTTGAACGTCCCGCCGATCGCGCCGTCGATGCGCACCGGCTCGAAGACTTCTTTGTGCTGCTCGGCGAAGCTCACCCAACGCTCCTGCATGCTCTCGACGTCGATGTCGTAGACGTGCACGCGCATGACGTCGCGGACGGCTCGGAGCGTCGGACCCAACGCATCGAGTGACTCCTTGCAAGGGTCGCAGCCGGCGAGGGCGTAGAAGACGATCACCGTCATCAAGCCCCGCGACTGCAGCAGCTCGTTCGAGAGCTGCTCCACGGGCATCACGCGCGGCGGTCGCACCACGAACGCTTCTTGCCTGCGCAGCCGCGCGACGTAGTCATCCTTCGCCTTTTCATCTTGCTCGGCGGCGCCGATGGCCGCAGCGGAGCCTTCGGGATTGAGCTGATTGAGCTGCGCCAGAAAGTCGGCCGACGAAGGCACGACCGGCGCAGGTGGTGGTGGTGACTCGAGCTCGGGCGTCGTGCCGCGCAGGACGAGCTGGTAGGGGGCGTCGGCGAGGCGGATCGGCAGGCGCCTCAACAGCATCTCGACGCACATCTGCGTGTCGCTTCGAATCGCGACGCGTGGCCGTACGAGGCCTTTGTCTTCCACCTCGACCCAAGCCGTGAATTCACGAACGCCGAGCTGACAGCTCTTCAGCTGCGCGGCGACGCGCGCGACGCTCGCCTCCACGGCCGTCCACTGCGGCGTGCGATCCGCGGCATAGAGGAGCTGCATCTCGCCCGCTCGCGGCTTTGGCAACGCTTCGCAACCGCTCAAGCACTGGCCGAGCTGGACGATGCATGCGAGGCGGTCGTCGTCGCCGCTCAGCTCCGGACTGCAATCCCGCGCGCAGCGCTCGATGCATGCGCGATTGCCTGCCGCGATGCCCGGCGCGAGCGTGATGGGCTCGCTGCCGCAACTTACGACGGACGCGATGGCGAGCATGCAGCCCGCTGCCAACACGATCGCGCGCAGAGGACGTGGACCTTCGCCGGTGGGCGCTGTCGCGTCGCCTTTGAAATTGTCGATCGTGCGCATCGGCGATTCCCTTTAGCGTAGCGGCCTGTCTTCGGTTCGAGCGGCTTTGATCTTCGAAGCTCCCGAGCTGCTGTAGGCTGCCGAGCGAGGAGGGGTGATGAAGCAGGATGCTTGGAAGAGCCGGCTCGGCGTGATCTTGGCGGTCGCGGGTTCCGCGGTGGGTCTGGGCAATTTTCTGCGCTTCCCGGGCCAGGCCGTCGAGCACGGCGGCGGCGCGTTCATGATCCCGTACTTCTGCGCGCTCGTGTTCCTCGGCATCCCTCTCGGCTGGGCGGAGTGGGCGATGGGCCGCTACGGAGGCATGCGCGGCTTTCACTCCGCGCCGGCGATCCTCGGCGTGGTGACCAAGAGCGCGTTCGGGCGCTACGCCGGCGTGCTCGGGCTGCTCGTGCCGCTCGTGATCTACATGTACTACGTCGTGATCGAGTCGTGGTGCCTGCGCTACGCGTTTGCGTTCCTCGTGGGCTCGATCGATCTCGGCGACGACCCCGCGAAGTACATGGATGCATCCAAGGACTTCTTCGCGCACACGAGCGGCGTCACTCAAGACGGGGTGCTGCTAGACGGTCGTCTCGACCCCTCGGTGCTGGTCTGGGCGTTCGTGATGGCGCTCAACTTCTACGTGCTTGCACGCGGGCTCTCCGGCGGGATCGAGCTGGTCTGCAAGTGGGCATTGCCGGCGATGGCGGTCTGCGCGCTGATCGTGCTGGTCCGCGTGCTCACGCTCGGCACGCCCAACCCCGCAGCGCCGGAGCAAAACGTGATCGGTGGCCTCGGCTTCATGTGGAACCCGGACCTCAGCAAGCTCTCTGACTTCAAGACGTGGCTCGCCGCCGCCGGACAGATCTTCTTCAGCCTGTCGGTGGGCTTCGGCGTGATCATCAACTACGCCTCGTACCTGCGTAAGAAGGACGACGTCGTGCTGTCCGGCCTTACGGCGTCCGCGACCAACGAGCTGTTCGAGGTCGGCTTCGGCGGCTTGATCACGGTGACCGCCGCATTCGTATTTCTCGGCGCCAGCGGCGCTACGGGCGGCACGTTCGGGCTCGGCTTCAACACGCTGCCGGTGGTGTTCGCGCACATGGGGCCGTTCGGCCGGGTGATCGGCTTCATCTGGTTTGCGATGCTGTTCCTCGCCGCGATCACGAGCTCGCTCTCGATGCTCCAGCCCGTCAAAGCCTTCCTGCACGAGGCGCTCGGCATGTCGTACGGACGCGCCGTGTTTGCGCTCGCGCTCTTGGTCGTGCCGGGCTCGCTGTGGGTGATCTATTTCAGCAAAGATCTCGTCGCGCTCGACACGATGGATTTTTGGGTCGGCACCGTCGGCATTTTCCTGCTCGCGGCCGTGCAGGTGATCGCTTTCGGTTGGGTGCTCGGCATCGAGCGCGGCATGGAAGAGGCGCACCACGGTGCGCAGATGCGCATCCCGAAGTTCTTTCAGTGGGTGATCAAGTACGTTGCACCCGCCTACCTGGGCATCGTCTTCGTCGGCTTCTGCGTGCAACAGGCGCCCAGCTACGCGAAGCAGATCGCGAGCAATCCGGTGGTGCAGCACACGCTGCTCATCGTGCTGCTCGTCTTCGCGCTGCTCAGCGCCATCACGTACGCGGGCGCCAAACGTTGGCGCGAGATGGGCGACGAGGAGAAGGCGACATGACGGCTTTGGGTTGGCTCTTCATGATCGCCTCGCTCGCCTTCGTATGGGGGCTCGCTGGCTACTGCTACTACCGCGTGTTGGGCGCGGCCGAGCCGAAGGACGACTGACGTGTCCGAGAACACCGTGGTCGCGCTCGAACCAGCGACGCCTGCGGACGCGGCGCTGCTCGCCAACCTGGTCCAGCTCTATCTCCACGACATGAGCGAGGTCTTCCCAGAGATCGAGCTCGGCGCCGACGGACGCTGCGACTACCCACTCGATCGCTATTGGCAGGCGCCGGAGCGCTACTTCCCGTTCTTGCTGCGTTGCGAAGGCCGCCTCGCCGGCTTCGCGTTCGCGCAACGCGGGTCACCGATGAGCGACGAGCCGGACGTGCTCGACGTCGCGGAGTTTTTCGTGCTGCGCCGCTACCGCCGCGCGCGAGTCGGCCGCGCTGCCGCGCTCGCACTCTTTCGCGCGATGCCGGGCCGCTGGCTGGTGCGCTGCGCGTTGAACAACCGCACCGCGCTGCCCTTTTGGCGCAGCGTCACTTCCGAGGTCGCGCTCGGCGCCGTCGTGGAGACGGAGCGCCCCGGCAAGACGCAGAAGTTTTGCGTGTTCGCGTTCGAGGTCCGCTAAGCGTGTACCGGTCGCTCGCGCTCGCCCTCACGCGCCCGTGGCTCTGCCTGCAGCGCTAACCGCGAGCGCGCTGCAGCTTGTTCGGCGGGATCAGCATCACCGGCGCCTTCGTCGCAATCCGGTCCGCCCCGATCAACACCACCGGGCACCACGGGTTGTACGGCGGTCCCGGTTCGATCACGACGCCCACCCTTCCATCCTGCAGCATCACCGTCGCGCCCACCGGCACCGCTCCGCAGATCTTGATCACCGCGCGCACCCACTCCGGTGAAAAGCGCGCGCCTTCGAGCTGCACCGCGTGCGCGAGCAGGTCCGCGCGCGTGAGGTCGAAGTTGACGCCGAGCGGACAGCGCGCGCGCTCCATCTCGTACGCCAGCTCGATCAGCTCGGTCACCGTGAGCGAGACGATCGCGTCTGCGCTCCGCGCGTGCGAGCCGAGCATGTGCACGAGCGTCGCGACCAAGAGGCACTGCGGCGCGATGCCGCTGCGCGCCGCCACCGGGTCGCGCGTCATGCGGCCGGTTAGCGCATCCGCAGCCTCGAGCATGTCGACACCATCGCGCTGCCCCAAGCCCTGCAGCGAGAGCGCGAGCGCGGCGTGCGCAGCTGCACGGCGATTGCTTGGCGAAGCCCCGACGCGCGTCAGCACTTGCAACACGAGCTGCGACGCCGCGAGCGCGCGGCGCGGCAAGCTCCAACCGTCGGGCGCCAGCTCGATGACGCGCATCGCCGCGCCGTCCTTGGCGGCGAGGCCCTTCTCGAGGCGCCGGACCACCGCGAGGCCCTTGGTCCACGGCCACGGCGCGTCGCGGTCCTCGGCGATCTGCTCGACCACTTGCAAGCCGAGCACGGTGTGCGCGATCGCCGCGACCTCCGGATCGACGCCCTCGGCATCGATGCCCGACTGTGCGTGCGGGATCTCGCGCCAAGCGATGCCCGACAGCTCGACGCCCTTCAGGTCGTCGCTCTTGCCGCGCGATCCCGCAGCAAGCGCCTGCGCCAAGCGCTGGGCGACCGCCGGTTCGATCGCGGTCTCGAACGCCAGCTCGTGCGCGTTGAGGCGAGCCAGCGCCAGCGTGAGCTGCAAGCCGCGCTCGAAGTGGTTGAAGTCGAGCGGCACGAGCGAGCGATCCAAGAACACGCCGCCCGCGACGAACTGCACGGTGAACGGCGGAGGCATGCTCGCCACCGCCTTGCAAAACGCAACCGCCGCGTTCTGCGTCACCGAATGCGCCGCGTCGTGCAGGAGCGCCGCCTTCATCAACATGTGAAGGTGGTTTAGGAGGTTCCACGCTGGCTGCAGGCCAGCGCTTCCATCCTCGAGCGCTTCGAGGTGTGCGGCGCTAGCAACGCCTGCAGGTGGCGGGCGCGAGCTGACGCGCTTGCCGTCTGCCTTGGTCTTGTCGACCGTGATGCGCGTCTGCCGCGGCTGGCTCACGCGCCCTTGCCCTTTCCGATCTCGCGCAGCCGCGCTTTGATCGCGGACGACTCGAACACGCTCGTGAAGCGAAAGCGCGTCGCCTCTTTCACGAGCGCTTCGTCGCGCTGCAAGCAGTCGAGCGCGATCAAGCGCAGCTGCTCGTTGGCCTCGCGCTTCTGCGCGACCGCGAGCACGTGCGAGCCGCCCATGCCGAGCTCCACCAGCGCCGCGCACAGCGCGTAGAGCGTGCGCCCGCGCCACTTGTCGGCCTTGCCTTCGAGCAGCATGTCGCCGAGCGCCTTGACGTTATCCGGCGCGCGCGACTTGATCATCAGCTCGATCACCTGCTCGGACTGCTCGCCCTTCGCGCGGCCGAACAGAAGTCGCACCGGCCGCGCCAGCTCGGTGAGCGCTTGCGCCGGCAGCGCGCTCAAGAGCACGAGCGAGCTCTCCGCGCTCGCACCGCTGACGAGGCGCGACAGCTCCGCGGGCGCGCTCGGCCCCTGCGCGAGCGCGCTACCGAGCACGGCCGCCGATTCTTCGTTCAACGCCTGCGGCTGCACCCACTCGCAGAGCTGCGCCGGCCCGTACCACTCGCCGAGCGAGAGCACTGCGTCCTTGGCGACGGGCTCGTCGCTCGCGCGCTCGAGCAAGCCGCTCATCACGGCTTGGCTCACGCCAGGCGGGCTCAACACCAAGAACTGGCCGAGCGCTTCGACCTGCGCCGCTTCGTGGATCTGCAGCTGGCGCGCGATGATCTCGCCGACCTCTTGAGTGCCGAGCGCCTGCGCGACGGCTTGACGAAACGGATCTTTGCGCGAATTGAGCTTGGTCAGCAGCATCAAGAAGCGCTGATCAGCTTCGGTCGATAGCCGTGTCACCACGCGCCGCGCCATGTGCTCGGGCGTGATCGCGGTGCGCAGCTCGGGGATGTTCAGCACCGCTTCGATCTCGGCGGTGGCCCACGCGTTGGCGTCGTCGCAGCGCACGCCGATCGCCTTCAGGTCATCGTCCGAGAGCCCGCCGACCGCAGAAGCCGCCTCGGCCGCGTACATCTCGATCGGGATCTCGAACTCCTTGCGCATCGCGACCATGTCGAGGTCGCGCGAGGCGATGTACACGGCGTCGCCCGAGCGCGGCGCTTCGAAGCGCGCCATCGCGAACGCCTTGCCGAACTCGCGCTCCTCCTCGA
>WUUC01223127.1_pt1 | contig 13596 bp, 11 predicted proteins | sample 6278441 | NCBI WGS metagenome assembly WUUC01 (sample SAMN13675441, study PRJNA597444) | soil metagenome | isolation source: soil | place: USA: Washington | collected 2017-10
ATGTAGGTGACCTTATAGAAGGAGAGCTGCGTCTCCGTCGTCCGGAGACCCCTGCGCGCCGCGATCTCCAGGAGCCGCGCGGCCTCCTCTTCATCGAATCCCAATTCCACGATTGCCCCGGCCAGATCCCAGGCCGGATCCTGAGCTCCGACCAGATCGTTGCCTGCGTGGTGGTCCACCGCGTCGGTTTTGAGGATGCGGCCGTCGCGGGCGACCAGCCATTCCCAGGCGTGCATCCGGTTGTCGGTGAGGACCGGCCGCGCCAGCGCACCCAGCTCCGCGAGCCGCTCCCTCCAGGCGCGTAGCGGCTCGGCGATCTCGTCTCCGAGCGCCTGCCAGACGTTGAATTCCGCCATCTTCAGGAGGTCGGCCGGTGAGGCGCCCCGGGTCCCCTCTCCAACTGGCCAGCGGTGAGCCCGGAAGGTCACGTACTCGGCGACCCGTTCTACCAACTCCCGCCGGTCCACAGAGACGAGAGGGAGCGGCCGGGCCCTCTCCAGCCAGGGGCCGACCAGAAAGCCGTGACGGAGCCCGGCCACCAGGGGTGAGAAGCCGGCCGCGGCGAGCGCCGCCGACATTTCCAGCTTCTCCTGGCCGGAGCGGCCGAGGCCGGCGAACTTCATCAGCCAGCGCGCCCCTCCGGCCCGCAGCAGATACTTCCGCCGCTCCTGCTGCAGATGCGCCGGTGGCTTGGCCGATCCGGCTGGAAAGAGCCGCTCCCGCCACCCTCCGGCGCTCACGTCCTCCGCCGGCCCGTCGATCCGGCCGATCAGGCTCTCCACCCAGCGCTCCAGCGGCCAGGAAGAGGAGGGGCCGGTGAACAGCTCCTCGAAAGAGACCAGGCAGCGCCGGGCGCTCCTCCAGCGCTCCCGGTGCCGCTCGCTCGCCTGGGGTCCCAGGTCTCCGGCATGGCTGGGGAAGAAGACGATCGATTCCCTCTTCACCCCCCAGTCCTCCAGCCAGTCGGCAACCGATCCGAAGGAGCTGCCGGAGAGGCCCGGCCCCTCGTCCGCGACCGCCCAGAGCGTCCCGGGTTCCGCCCTCTCGGCGAGGTGGTTCGCCAGCCGGCCCCCGAGGTTCAAGGTCCGCGCGAACGGATGCCCTTCGGGGCGCACCGTCATCAGCACCTCCGCCTCCCCCGCCGCCGCGACCAACGCGCCGAGACTGGTGCCGATGCTGCGGATGCCGATCACCCGCAGCTCCCCGTCCCAACCCTCCCGCAGCCGTTCGGCGGCGACCAGGTAGGTTTCGGGGTAGAGGCCGTAGAAGGCGTACCCCTCCGGCACGGTGACCGACAGCTCGCGCGGCACGCCGACGCCCCGCAGGTCGCGCAACCCGTGCAGCACCTCGCGCAACGCCCCGGCGCGCGGGTGGTCGGAGGAGCGCGGCGCGCCCTGGTGGCGGAACGAGACGAGCAGGAGCTCCGCCGCGGTGCGCGTCAGCTTCCCGGTCCGCCCGGTCAGCGCCGAGAACCGCTCCCGCCCCTCGCGCGCGAGCTGGTCGTCGAGCAGCGCCTGCTCGAGCTCCCCCAGCTCGATCAACCACCCCGCCAGCGCCGCGTGCCGCTCGATCCCCGGCCGCACGTCACCCAGTCCGGACAGCCCGGCCCGGATCCTCTCCACCTTCTCCGCCGTCACTTCCCGCCGCTTCAGATCGCCGTAGACCAACATCCCGAAGATTCATCCCTGAAACTGATTGACACGTCAACCATTCATCTGTACATTGAACCTATGAGCGACGAGACGAGCGCACTGCAGCGTGAGATCCGGCAGCGGAGGCCCTTCAGCTCTCCCGGTCAGGAGGCGACTCTCGGCATCCTCCGCACCGCCGACGTGCTGCGCCGCTTCGTCGCACGAGTCCTCGAACCCTATGACGTGACGCCCCAGCAATACAACGTCTTGCGGATTCTGCGCGGAGCTGGGACGGACGGGCTGCCGACGCTGACCATCGGCGAACGGATGCTCGAGGACTCTCCGGGCGTGACACGGCTCATCGACCGGCTCGCCGCCAAGGGGCTGGTGGACCGCGCGCGCTCGACCGAAGACCGGCGGCAGGTGCTCTGCCGCATCACGTCCGCGGGGCTGGATCTCCTGGCGCGCATGGAAGAGCCGATGACTGGAAGCGACGAAGACGCCTTGAAGATGCTCACGGTGGACGAGCAGAAACAGCTGATCCGGCTGCTGGACCGCATCCGCGCCGGCCACGCTGAGCCGAAATAAAAAAATTTGATCAGATAGTTGATGCAACAACTTTTTACAGTACGAACCATGGAGACCGAATCATGAACCGCAACGTCATCGCCCTCGCTCTCGCCGCCGGTACCGCCCTCTCCACCCTCGCCGCCCTGCCCGTGGCCGCCGAGGTCCATGCCATCGACGCCGGACACTCCGACGTGTCCTTCCAGGTCCGCCACCTGGTGTCGCAGGTGCGCGGCAAGTTCAATGAGTACCAGGGCAAGATCGATCTCAATCCCGCCAACCTGGAGGGCTCCAAGGTGGAGTTCACGATCAAGGCGGCGAGCATCGACACCGGTGTGGCCGACCGTGACAAGCACCTCCGTGCCGAGGACTTCTTCTTCGTCGAGAAGTACCCGGAGATCACCTTTAAGAGCCAGACGGTCAAGGCGACCGGCAAGGATACCTACGCCGTGACCGGCCCGCTGACCCTGCGCGGAGTGACCAAGACCGTCACCCTGCCGGTGACCTACCTCGGCAAGGTCCGCGACCCCTGGGGCAACGACAAGGCCGGCTTCGCCCTGGAGACCACGCTCAACCGGAAGGACTACGGCATCGTCTGGAACGCCGCGCTGGACAACGGCGGCGTGGTGCTCGGTGACGAGGTGAAAATCTCGATCAACCTGGAGACCGCGGCCGAGAAGCCGGCGGAGGCGAAGAAGGGAAAGTAAGCCTTGGAGCCCCCGGAGGGGGCGCCGGCGTGTAGCCCGGGGTGCGAACCCCGGGTTGCGGGTACCGGTTGATTTCCGAAGCCCCGGAGGGGCGGCAGATCTGTCGCCCCTCCGGGGTTTCGTCGTTGTGGGCGCCTCTCTCCCCGGGTTTTGCACCCCGGGCTACATGCTGGCGCCCCCTTCAGGGGCTGGATATCCTTCTCGTGCATGAAGACCAACGCCGCCCGCCTCCTCGATTCCTTCGGCATCCCCTACGAGCTGCGCGACTACGAGGTCGATCCGGACGATCTCCGGGCCGAGAGCGTGGCGCGCAAGGTGGGGCTCCCTCCCGAGCAGGTCTTCAAGACGCTGGTGGCGCGCGGCGACCGTACCGGGGTGCTGATGGCGGTCGTCCCGGGCGACGCCGAGCTCGACCTCAAGGCCCTCGCCCGCCTCTCCGGCGACCGCAAGGTGGATACCGTCCCGCTCAAGGAGGTCCAGCCGCTGACCGGCTACATCCGCGGCGGGGTGACGGCCTTCGGAGCGAGGAAGGACTACCCGGTGTTCGTGGACGAGACGCTGGAGCTGTTCGACCAGGTCTCGGTCTCGTCCGGCGCCCGCGGCACGCAGATCGTCCTCGCTCCGGCGGACTACCTCCGCGCTCTCGGAGAGCGCGGCCGCGTCGGTCCGATCTCCCGGGAGAAAGACGAGAAGGTGTGACGCGCGCGGCCGGGATTCGGCGGTAGAATCACCCATCCGATCCCACCTCCTTCGCGCGGAGGTCGATCCCACCATGCCCGAGATCAAGAGCCGGACGCCGATTCCGGAGCCCTTCTTCGCCCTCTCGCCCGAGCGCTTCCTGCGCCAGGCCAGGGCGCAGGCGCGGCAGCTCCACGTGACCAACGGAAACGTCGCCGCCGACGTCCTCGGCGCCTCGGGGATTCCCGGCAAGGTGTCGATCACCGCGGACCTGCTGCATGAGGGTCCGACGCCGGCCAGCCTGCCGCCGGAGCGCTGGCGCAAGGTGCGGGCCCGCTATCTGGCGGAATCCGGCTACGGCGGCTACGACGAGTGCCTCTCCTCGCTGACCGAGTGGGACCGCGCGCTGGACGAGCACCGTTCGTATGACGAGGTGGTCCTCTGGTTCGAGCACGACCTGTTCGACCAGCTCCTGCTGATCCGCACGCTGGACACTCTGGCCGCGCGCGATCTCGGCTTCACCCGCCTGAGCCTGATCTGCATCGGCGAGCATCCGGAGGTCCACCCCTTCAACGGGCTCGGGCAGCTGAATCCGGAGCAGATGGGCGCGTTGCTGCCGCTCCGCCAGCCGGTGAGCAAGGACCAGATCGTCCTCGCCCGCCACGCCTGGAGGGCCTTCTGCTCGTCGGAGCCGATCGGCATCGAGGTGGCGATCCGCCGCGACACCTCGGCCCTCCCCTTCCTGGCCGGGGCTCTGCACCGTCACCTGGAAGAGTTCCCGGCGGTCCGCGGCGGCCTCTCGCGGACCGAGCGTCAGGCGCTGGCGGCCCTGGAGTCCGCCGGCGGCACCCTCTCGTTCGAGGAGCTGTTCCAGGCGACCCAGGAGATGGAAGAGAGCCCCTTCCTGGGGGACACCTCGTTTCTCCACCGCCTGCAGGAGCTGTCGGACGACCCCCGCCGCCTCGTCCGCCTGGAGCGCGGCCCGGGCAGCACCCCACGGGACCTGCGGGTGATCCTCACCGCCACCGGTCAGGACGTCCTCGACGGGCGCGACGACTGGGCCCGCATCCACGGCATCGAACGCTGGCTCGGCGGCGTCCACCTCCATGGCCGCGAGGCGCAATGGCGGTGGGATTCGGACCGGGACCGGCTGGTGCCGGGGGCGCTGGTGGTCGAGTAGGCCCGGCCTAATAGCCCATCATCCCGCCCTGGAGGGGCGGAATCACATAGAAGCCCAGGGTGTAAACCCTGGGAGGGAGGCCACCTCTCGGATCTCGCTCGGCGCACCTTAAGCGGGCTCGCCATGCCCGCCCAGGGTTCACACCCTGGGCTACGTCATTCCGCCCCTCCGGGGCTCAAAACACGGTGGTCGGATCTCCCGGAAATACCCCCATCCCCCCGTCGGTTTAATCCGTATCATGGACAGCCACCGAGCTTTGTCTTCGCGTTCCGTGCGCCTTGTGTGTGCCGCCCTCCTCCTGTTCGCTTTCGCCGTGCCGGCGCTGGCCCAGGGAGGGACCGCCACGCCGCGCCCGGCGTCCATCCTCGACGACTTTCAATTCCAGGAGGAGACCCGAAAGGGCCTCGGCTACCTGTACAACATGGACTTCGCGGCGGCCGACGCCACCTTCGCGGCGATCGCCGAGCGCCATCCTGACCACCCGGTCAGCCCCTTCCTCCAAGCCCTGGTGCCCTGGTGGACGATCCAGCTCGAGCCGGGTGATGAATCGCAGGACGAGGCGTTTCTCGCCGCCATGGACCGGGTCCTCGAGATCTCCGAGAACCGCCTGAAGGCTGATCCGAACGACGTCGACGCGCTGTTCTTCAAGTCGGGCGCTCACGCCTTCCGCGGACGGCTGCACTCCGACCGCAGCCGCTGGCTCAAGGCGGCCCGGGATGGGCAGCAGGCTCTCAAGTACCTGCAGAAGGTCGCCGAGCGCGACCCGCAGAACGACGACCTCTACTTCGGTCTCGGGACCTTCCACTACATGGCGGACGTGATCCCGAAGAAGTACAAGATGCTCCGCCCCTTCGCCCGCCTGTTCCCCAAGGGGGACCGCGAACGCGGCTTCCGCGAGCTCGACCGTGCGATGACCCGCGGCCGCTTCGTCTCCACAGAGGTGGCGTGGACGCTGGTCCAGATCAACTACGTGTTCGAGCAGGACTTCGCGCAGACCCTCCGCTACGCGCAGTGGCTGCGGCAGCGGCACCCGGACAACGCCCTCTTCCATCTCTATGAGGGACGTGCCTTCGAGCGCCTCGGCCGCCTCGGCGACGCCACCCGGGTCTTCCAGGAGGTGTCGAGCCGCCATGCGACCGGGCAGACGGGGTACACCGACGCGATCGCCGAGCAGGCGCTCTACGTCCTCTCCCGCGTGGAGATGCAGCGGCGGATGTACCCGCAGGCCCTCGGTCACCTGGAGCGGCTGGAGACCCTGATGGCCCGGCGCCCGGTGAACACCGAGTACCGCGCCCTCGGCCGCCTGCGCCGCGGCATGGCCCTCGACGTGCTCGGCCGCCGTCCGGAGGCGGTCCGCTGCTACAGGGACGTGCTCGGCATGAAGCACGACCGGGCGCGGGATTGGGCCAAGGGGTATCTCAAGAAGCCCTTCCAGGACCCGGTGGCGCGGGCCGCGAAGTAGGCGGCGCGCCGCAGGCGCCGGCGACGGATCTACTGGATGACCGCCGGCCGCCGCCGCAGCGCCCAGAGCACCAGGCCGACCACGATCGCGATCGCTCCGGCGACCAGGTTCCGCGGCGTCGCGCTCGCCGCCAGCACCAGGCAGATCAGAGCCGCCGCGATCGGGATCAGCCATCCACCAGGGATGCGCACCACTCCGGGGGCATCCGGGAACTTCCGCCGCAACACCGGCACTGCCAGCGCCGTCCCGAAGTAGGTGGCCAGCCGCGCCACCACTGAAAGGGCTGCCAGCCCGACGAACGAGCCGGTCAGCGCCAGCGGCAGCGCGATGGCGGACTGCAGGAGCACCGCCACCACCGGCGTGCGGAACCGCGGATGCACGTACGCCAGCGCCTGGGGGCCGAAGCCGTCCGCGGCCAAGGCGTAGAGGTAGCGCGGTCCGGACAGCACCGTGTTGCTGTTGGTCCCCAAGATCGAAATCGCGCCGCCGATCGTCATCAGCAGGCCGGCCCAGCCGCCGAGGAAGAGCCGCGCCGAGTCCGCCAGCGGGGTCTGCGACTCCGCCACTCCGGGCAGTGTCGCGAGCGCCACCCACTGCACCGCCGAGTAGATCAGGGTGACGATGACGATCTGCATCACCAGGGCGAAGGGGACGTCCCGCTTCGGGTTCTTGAACTCGCCCGCGGGCGCGGCGGTGTTCTCGAAACCAGCATAGGCGAAGAGGAGGAGCAGCGCCGCCTCACCCAGGCTGCCCGAGCGCGCGGCCTCACCATTGACGGCCAGGACCTCCCGTGACACCGCGAACACCCCGGCGAAGATGAAGATCAGCAGCGGCACGGTCTTCGAGATCGCCAGGAAGACCGCGGTCCGCACGCCCCCCTTCACGCCGACCACGTTGATCGCGGTCAGCACCAGGAGAGGGATGCTGATCGCCAGCGCCCTCCCCACCCCTACGCTCGCCTCCGGCCAGAGATAGCTCAGCGCCTGCGAGAAGCCGACCGAGAGCGACGCCACCGAGGCGACACGGGCGATCCAGGTCATCCAGCCGACCTCGAAGCCGATCAGCTCGCCGAAGGCGCTGCGGGTGTAGAGATAAGCGCCACCCGGGCGGTCGAAGTAGCTCGCCGCCTCGGCGAAGCAGAGCACCAGGAGGAGGACCGCGAAGCCGGCGAGGATCACGGCGCCGATGCTCGCCGGACCCAGGATCGCGGCGGCGGCGGCCGGCAGCAGGTAGACGCCGCTGCCGATCACGTCGTTGATTGAGAAGGCGACGATCTCCCAGCGGGAGACGACGCGCTTGAAACCGGGGCCGGAAGTGGATTCGGCCGGACCAGAGAGATCGACTGCGGGATCAGCCATGGCTCACACCTCGATGCGCGCGCCCACCGTTTCGGGCAAGGTCCAGACCCAGGCGCCAGCCAGGGCCGCGAAGGCCGCGGCCAGCGCGATGCCGCTCGCCAGGCCCCAGCGGCTGGCGACGGCGGCGAGAATCAGCGGCGCCACGAACTGCATGCCGCGCGTGACGTTCATGATCACCGACATGGCGGTGCCCCGTACCCGCGTCGGGAACAGCTCCGAGAAGTAGGGGCCGTAGCACGACCAGGTCCCCGTCCCGATGCCGGCCACGAACATACAGATCAGTCCCACGGTCGGATTCACCGCGAAGGTGTCCCAGAAGACCGTCACCAGGGCGAGCCCCACGGCGGTGATCCCGCAGTAGAGCGCGAACGCCGGGCGCCGGCCCAAGGTGTCGGAGACCTTGCCGAAGCTCAGGTACCCGGTGAGCGAGCCGGCCACGAAGGTGAGCGTCCACAAACCGGTGCCGACGATCGACAGGCCGCGCTCCGCCTGCAGGTAGCGCGGCAGCCAGACCACCGCAAACCAGTAGGCGGACATGTTGAAGGCGGTCAGCAGGAAGGCGCGCAGGAACAGGCCGAGCATGTCTCCGGCGACGAGTTGCGCCAGGATCGGCTTGCGCGCCCGCTCCAGCTCGTGGCGGTCGAGCTCTCCGGCGCGCAGGCGGCGGCGGTGCTCCAGCCAGACGTCCGACTCCGGCAACGCCTTCCAGGCCAGCAGGATGACCGCCGGGAACACCGAGAGGAAGAAGACCGGCCGCCAACCGATGGAGGGGGCGAGGAACGAGCCGATGATGGTGGCGAGGCCGAGGCCGGCGGGCGCGCCGCTCTGGGCGATGGCGCCGAAGCGGCCGCGTAGCGCCGGAGGGAACGTCTCGCCGAGCATCGCCTGTCCGGCGCCCCAGGTGCCACCGATCCCCAGGCCGGCGAGAGCGCGGGCCGCGAGCAGCCAGCCGAAGCCGGGGGCCAGCCCGCAGATCACGTTGCCGATCGAGAACGCGGCGATCGACACGGCCAGCGACAGGCGCCGCCCCAGCCGGTCGCTCATCCAGCCGAAGAGGAGCCCGCCGACGCCGGTCATGCCGACGCCCACGGCGGTGAGCCGGGCCAGTTGCGTCTCCGTCAGCCCCATCTCGTCCTGGATGGGCTGCAGGAGGAACGACAGGATCATCAGGGAGTAGAAGCCGGTGCACCAGGCGCCCCAGGCGAGGCCGAGGACCCGCAGATGCGCGCCGGTCGGGCGCTCATGATCACTGAGGCGCGGCGGCGAAGATGGGTGCGATGTCGCGAGCAAAGCACGAGGATCGTACTCCGGAATGCTCCGCCCCCGCCATGCGTTGACCTTTTTAAAGCGGAAAACCGAGCGAATGAAGATGAGAACCATGGCCAAACCCGTGCTGTTCGCCGCCCTCCTCGCCCTGCTGCCGGCCACCGGCCGGTCGGCCCCGGATGCTCGTGGCGACCTCCTGCGCAGGATCAACGCCGAGCGCGAGCGGCTCGGAGTCCCCGCCCTGCGCCTGGTCCAGCCGCTGAACCAGGCGGCACAGCAGCATGCGGAGGAGATCACCCGATCTGGCACCATGCGGCTGGAACAGGGCTCCGAGCGGCAGGTCAACGACTGGATCCGCAAGGCGGGATACAACTCGCACCGGTGGACCGAGAGCGTCACCTCCTCGCCGAGCGACTTCGACCAGATCCTCCACGAATGGCGCCGGCGCGACCAGGCCACCTGGGGGAACCTGATGGATGCCGAGGTGCGCGATCTCGGCATCGGCCTCTCTCGGCTGGGAGGGACCCCTCTCTACGTCTTCCTGTTCGCCGAGCCCGAGGCCGACCACTTCGCCCGCACCACCGGCGACCTGCGCGATACGGAGCGGGTCCGGGCCGAGATGCTCGCCGAGGTCAACGCGCTGCGCCGCAAGGCGAAAGCGCCGGAGCTCAAGATGAATCCGGCCCTCCAGAAGGCCGCCCAGGCCCATGCCCAGGACATGCTGGAGCGTAGCTTCTTCGCCCACAAGAGCCCCAGCGGCACCACGGTGCGCGAGCGGGCCACCAAGGCCGGTTACAAGTGGCGGAACATTGGCGAAAACATCGCCGAGGGGCAGAGGTCGGTCGACGAGGTGGTGTCGACATGGATGGACAGCCCGGGGCACCGCCAGAACATGCTGGAGCCCAAGTTCCGCGAGCTCGGCATCGGTCTGGTCACCGGCAAGGGGCGCGACGGCGAGTACCGGGTGATCTGGGTGCAGAACTTCGGGGCGCGCTGAGCTCGCCCCGAAGCCACACAATCAGTTCACCAGGATCAGCCGCCGCCCCTCGGCGAGCAGCCCCAGCATCTCCTGCTGGTCCTCCGCCCGCGGCTCGATCTCCAGATAGCTCTCGAGATCGCGGATGCCGAGGACCGGATCGCCGCAGCGGATCTGGAGGACGCCGCGGTCGCGGATCGGCATCGGGTCCCCCGGATCGAGCAGCAGCATCCGGTCGAGCACGCCGAACACCCGCTGGACGTCGCCGCGGTTGAGGTAGACGCCGCGCAGGTTGTTAAGCATCCGGTGGATGATCTGCCGCGGTCCGGCGGTGCGCAGCAGCCGGGTGTCGAACCGCATGTCCCCATTGGTCAGGCGCGCCAGCAGCTCCTCGCAGTCCCGTTGCGTGATGAAGCGGCCGCTTTCGAACGGATCGATCATCACGTGCGGCTGGTCGCTCAGCCGGAGCAGGAAGTGCCCCGGAAAACCGACCCCCTCCAGGGGGATGTCGGCGCGCTTTCCCACTTCCATGCAGATCACCGCGAGAGTGATCGGGATGCCCAGGCGGCGGTCGAGCACCTCGTTCAGGTAGCTGTTGCGGGGGTCGTAGTAGTCCTCGGCATTGCCGCGGAGACCCTCTTCGCCGAAGAGGAAGTCGACGAGGCAGGCGAGGCGGTCGATGTCGTTGCGGACCCGGCGCAGCCGCGGACGCAGCCGTTCGCCGAGCTGGTCCAGGCGGTCAAGCCATGGGTGGGGATCGAGACCGGGTTGTTCTTCCGCGGCGATTACCAGGGCCGCTTCACCGAGGTCGATCCGGCTCTCGGGAAGATCGGCAATCGCCGCGAACCTGTCGCGGGGCGTAGACCTGCTCATGATCATAGAATCTCTGGGCAGGATTATAGCCCCCGTTCTATCCGTTGTGTACGATGTCTGCTTTCTCAGTTGAATGTCATGATCGAGAAACGTCGCAAGAACCGATTCCTCCTCGCCTCCGCCGTGGCCTTTTTGCTTTGGGCCGCCGGCCTGCCGCTCACCGCGGCCGCACCCCAGTCACGGCCGCAGCCTTCACCGGCAACGAAACCGGTTGCGCCGCCGGCGAGCGACCCCGAGACGGTCCGCCGTGACCTGGTCCTTCTCCTGAACCGCGAGCGCGAGCTCGCCGGCGCTCCTCCACTCGCTCCGTCCGGACCGCTCCACCAGGTGGCCCAGGCGCGGGCCGATGAGATCCAGGCGCAGGGTGGCCTGCCGGCGGAAGCCGACGCCATGAACCTGTTCCGCAAGGTTCAGATCCAGCTCTCCAAGGCGGGCTACTCCGCTCATGGCTGGGCCGAGAGCATCACCACCGCCCCCACCGGCCTGGCAGCCGCGGTCGCCTCCTGGAAGCAAGAGGACCCGACCTACAAGCAGGCAATGGACGTCGACTACCAGCACGTGGGAGTCGGCGTCGCTCAACTCGGCAAGTCGCCGCTCTACGTCTTCCTCTTCGCCTGGCCGCGCAGCGAGTACTACGTCCGCGAGACCGCCGGACTCGCCAGCCTGGAGGCGGTGCGGCAGGAGATGCTGGAACGCATCAACACCCTGCGCCGGGAGGCCGGACGGCCGCCGCTCACCCTGGAGCCGCGGCTCACCTCGGCGGCCCAGGGTCACGCCGACGACATGCTGACGCGGACCTACTACAGTCACGTCACCCCGGAAGGGACGCCACCGCGCCAGCGGGTGCTCGCCGCCGGCTACTCGGGAGAGATCGTCGCCGAAAACATCGCCGCCGGGCAGACCTCGGTGGAGCTCGCGGTCGAGGCCTGGATGCACAGCACCGATCATCGCCGGAACATCCTGGATCCTCGTTTCCAGGAGATCGGTATCGGGATGGCGGTCGGCAGTTACGAGCACAAGTACAAGATCCTGTGGGTCCAGAACTTCGGCCGCCGGCGGCCGAGTCTCTGAGGCCCTGAGAGAGGAAGGAGCGCGATGAATCCGGAGAATGAGACGCGGGTCGGCATCCTGATCTTCGACAACGTCGAGATCCTCGACTTCGCCGGCCCGTTCGAGGTCTTCTCGCGGACCCGCATGGTCCCTGGTCCCGAGTCTCGCCGCTCCGAGGAGAGTGCGCCCTTCCAGGTGTTCACGGTGGCGAAGAGCCGAGAGCCGATCACCGCCACCGGCGGCCTCGTCGTCACTCCCACCTATGGCTTCGAGGACGCGCCGCCGATCGACCTGCTGGTGGTTCCTGGGGGCTTCGGGACACGCCCCCTCCTCCAGGACGAAGAGACGTTGGATTGGATCCGGCGGACCGCGGCCGAGGCGCGGCGGGTCACCTCGGTCTGCACCGGCGCGCTCCTCCTCGGCAAGATCGGGCTCCTCGACGGCAAGCGCGCGACCACCCACTGGGCCGCGCTCGACCTGCTGGAATCGGTCGCTCCGGCCGCCACGGTCGACCGCGTCCAAAGGGTGATCGATGCCGGCGACGGCAAGCTCGTCACCTCCGCGGGCGTCGCCTCGGGGATCGACATGGCCTTCCACCTCGTCGAGGCCCTGTGCGGCCGCGAGGTCGCGGACGAGACCGCCCGGTACATCGAATATCGCAGGTAGCTCACCGGTTCCCCTCTCCTGCTCTGACCTGAGCAGAGGCCGCTCAACTCTGTTGGAATTTGAGTGCGTCCGACTCGGTTTTCCTTGGTGTAAGGATCGACAAGCCAGCCTGAAAGTGGCCCGGTCCGGCAATCCGCGGCGGATCGGCTTGGGGCCGTTTCTCCCGGGCAGTCCCAGAGGGACAGGAGATCGAAATGTCAGAGAGATTTACACTTCCCGTGCTCCCGTTGAGGGAATTCGTGCTGTTCCCGGGCGTGACGTCTCCGATCAACGCCGGTCGGCCGGCGACGCTGCGCGCCATCGAGGCGGCGCTGCAGACTCCGGAGCGTCTCGTCTTCGCGGTGTCCCAGCGAGAGGACTCGCAGAACAACCAGAATCCCACCCCGGAGTCGCTGCACACGATCGGCACCGTGGCCCGGATCGGACAGCTTCAGAGGGGGCTCGCCGGAGTGCAGATGCTGCTGCACGGCGAGCATCGCGGGATCGCGATGCGCATTACGGAGAAGGACGGCTATCTCGAAGCGGTCGGACGCGAGGCCGACGAGATGGCTCCGCTCGACGAGAAGGACCCCGCCTTCATCGCGTTGCTTCGTGAAGCGCGGGAGCGGGCGGCGGAGCTCGGCAAGAAGTCGGGCCTCCCCGATGAGGTGGTCCACGGAGTGCTGGCGGGGGTGGACGACCCCGGCCGTCTGGCTGACCTGGTCGCCGCCTACACCGAGGTCACGCCGCAGCAGCGCCAGGCCCTGCTCGAGACCCTGTCGGTCGAGGAGCGCCTCCGCCGGGTTCTCGTCCACGTCCAGCGCCAGCTCGAGGTGATTGAGGCGCAGGAGGACATCAAGAGCAAGGTTCAGGAGGAGATCGGCGACCGCCAGCGCGAGATGTTCCTGCGCGAGCAGCTCAAGGCGATCCAGAAGGAACTCGGCGACAACGACGGTGGCAACGACCTCGAGGAGCTGCGCGAGCGGCTCGCCAAGATCGACCTGCCGGCCGAGGTCCGCAAGGAGGTCGACCGCGAGCTCGGCCGCCTCGGCCGCATGGGCCGGGAGGCCATGGAGTCCCAGGTCATCCGCACCTTCCTGGAGACGGTGTCGGAGCTGCCCTGGACCACCAGGAGCGAGGAGCACATCGACATCCCGCGCGCGGCCGCCACGCTCGAAGAGGACCACTACGCCCTCGGCGACG
>WUUC01124285.1_pt1 | contig 13592 bp, 11 predicted proteins | sample 6278441 | NCBI WGS metagenome assembly WUUC01 (sample SAMN13675441, study PRJNA597444) | soil metagenome | isolation source: soil | place: USA: Washington | collected 2017-10
GCCGCACCGGCGACGGCGAGATGGAGTTCTTCGCCGCGTCGTTCCGGTGGGTGGCGCTGCTGGAGGCCGGAGATCCGCGCTACCTCGACCAGGTCACCGAGTTCGTCGCGATCACCGACCGGCAGGGCATGCCGCTGTCGCGGATGGCGTCGTCCATCGACCAGGCGATCATCGCCACGCTGCACGGCCGGTTCGCGGACGCTGAGTCCTTCATGGACTCGCTGGCCGACACCGTGGACGACCACCCACATCAGCACATGATGTACATGTTGCTGCATCTGCGCTGGGCATTGGTTTTGCTCAGGGGCCACCACGAGCGGCTCGACGAGTTGCACCGCGCGCTGGCCGAGGCCGACCACCCGCACATCCGGCTGTTGATCGCGATCAGCGCCCTGGAGACTGGGAAGGTCAGCGTCGCGCACCGCTATGCCCGCGAGTCGATTGCCCGCGGCGACCCGGTCAGCCGTTTCGTCAAGCCGCTGTGGGTGCGCTTCCTGGCTCAAATCGCTGCTGCCACACGGGATCCTGAGCTCTGCGCCCGAGCCCGCGCCGAGCTGGCGCCGTTCGCCGGCGAGTGGTCGGTGTCGATGTACGGGTGTGACATCAGCGGGCCGTTCGCGTTGTGGTCGGCTCTGCTGGACGCCGCGGAGCAGCGCTGGGATGAGGCGATCGCGGGGTTCACCGAGGCATACCGGTCCGCGGACGCGTTGCGGGCGCGCCCCTGGTCGGTCGAGGCCCGCACCCACCTGGCGTTGGCCCTGCTGGCGCGCGGCGACGCCGACGCCGGTGCCGCGCTTGCCAAGGAGGTGCGGTGGGAGGCCGAAGAGCTCGGCATGCGGCACATCGCCACCCGGCTGCGCGTGGACTCCGTGCCGGACAACGAGTTCCGGCGAGTCGGCGAGGTGTGGGAGCTGACCATGGCCGGGCACACGGTGCATCTGCCGGACGCCAAAGGTCTGCGTGACCTGCACACGCTGATCAGCCTGCCGGGCAAGGACATTCCGGTCGTCGAGCTGCTCAACCCGGAGGGTGGCGAGCTGGTTGTCGCGGCTCGGCGGATGGGTGGTGACGCGGTGCTCGACGACGAGGCCAAGGCGAGCTACCGGCGCCGCCTCGCCGAGCTGGACGAGGAGATCGACCGGGCCGTCGACGATCGGCAGGCGGTCCGGCTCGACAAGGAACGCGAGGCACTGCTTGACGAGCTGCGCTCCGCGGCCGGACTCGCCGGCCGCAGCCGCAAGCTCGGCGACGAGTCAGAGCGGGCCAGAAAGACCGTCACCGCAAGGATTCGCGACACGCTGAGGAAGCTGGACGCCGCGCACCCCGAGCTGGCGGAGCACTTGCGCGCGTCCATCTCAACCGGACTGACCTGTCGCTACCAACCGGAACACAAGATCACCTGGCGCCTGTAGCCGGGCGCCAGGTGATCCGGTGTCGCGGTCACTTCCGGTTGTAGAGCCGCATGGTGAGAGTGCCGAACACCACCACGAACAGCGCGCTCCAGCCGAGCGTCCAGGCGATCTCCCCGCCGGGCCAGTCGCCGGCCATCAGCCCCCGCACCGCGGTGGACAGGTGCGAGATCGGGCTGTTGTCCACAAAGGCCTTGAGCCAGCCGGGCATTGTCTTCGGGTCGACGAACACGTTGGACAGGAACGTCAACGGGAAGATCACCATCATGCTGATGCCCATCACCGACTTCTCGGTGCGCAGCAGCAGGCCGAACATCGTCCAGATCCAGGAGAACGTGAACGAGAACACCACCAGCAGCGCGATCCCGGCGAGGACGCCGACGACCCCGCCCTGCGGACGGAAGCCCATGATCAGGCCGACGGTGACCATCACCGTCGAGGCCATCACGTAGCGCAGCAGGTCGCCGAGCAGGTAGCCGACCATCGGCGCCGGCCGCCAGATCGGCAGCGTGCGGAACCGGTCGAAAACGCCCTTCTGGATGTCGGTGTTGACCGAGACCCCGGTGTACATGGTGATCATCACAACGCTCATCACCAGAATGCCCGGCAACAGGAACTGCAGGTACGCGCCGGTCGATCCGGCGAGCGCGCCACCGAAGAGATAGGTGTACATCAGCACCATCATGATCGGGAACGCGGTCACGTCGAACAACTGTTCCGGCACATGCTTGATCTTCAGCATCGCCCGCCAGCCGAACGTCATCGCAGCCGACCACGCACTCGGCCGCGGCGGCCGCTCCGTCGAGATGAGGATCTCGGCCAAACTCTCGGTGCTGACCGGCGCCAGCTCTTCCGGTCGGGTATCAACGGTCGTGCTCATGCTGCGGCCTCCTGCGCGGTCCGGTCGGTGAGGGCCAGGAACACCTCGTCGAGGCTGGGCTGGCCGAGGGAGAAGTTGTCGACGATGATGCCGTAGTGGGCGAGCTCGGCGAGCGCCCGTGACGCCTGCTCGGCGGCCCCTTGCTCGGTGCCGTGGCCGGAGAGCCGCGCGGTCAGCGCCACCGGGTCGGCCTCCAGGGTCACCTGCGCGTCCAGCTCGCGGGCCAGAAGCTGTTGTGCGTCAAGGCGTTGTGCGGCGTCGCGCAGCCGGACGTGCACCGCACCGACCCCGACCGAGGCCTTCAGCTCGCCCTTGGTGCCCTCGGCGATCACCTTGCCTTTGTCGATCACCGCGATCCGGGCGGCCAACTGGTCGGCCTCGTCGAGGTACTGCGTGGTCAGCAGAACCGTGGTGCCGTGTCCGACCACCGCGCGCACGATGTCCCAGACCTGGTTGCGGCTGCGGGGATCCAGCCCGGTCGTCGGCTCGTCGAGGAACAGCAGGTCCGGGGTGTTCAGGATGCTCGCCGCGATGTCGATCCGCCGCCGCATGCCGCCGGAGTAGTTCTTCACCTGCTTGTCCGCGGCCTCCGTGAGCCCGAACGCGTCGAGCAGCTGAGCCCCCCGGTCGCGGGCCGCGCGCTTTCGGTGACCGAGCAAACGGCCGAGCAGCACCAGGTTCTCGGCGCCGGTGAGGTCCTCGTCGACCGAGGCGTACTGCCCGGTGAGGCTGATCCGGCCGCGCACCGCGTCCGGCTCCTTGGTCACGTCGTGCCCGAAGACCCGTGCCTCACCCCCATCCGGCTTCAGCAGCGTGGCCAACACCTTGACGGCCGTGGTCTTGCCGGCGCCGTTCGGACCGAGCACCCCGTACACCGTGCCGGTCGGCACCCGCAGGTCGATCCCGTCCACCGCCCGGGTTTCGCCGAACACCTTGACCAGGCCCGACGTCTCAATCGCGTTACTCATGATCGTCCTTTCTAGGAAACGTAAGGGCGAACCGCGCGTGCCTCCCGCAACGCGCTGCCCCACCAGGTGAGCTGATCGAGCATGCTGTCGGCGGCCTGGTGCGCCCGCAGCGGATCCCGCGGTGCCCCATCCTCGAAGCCGTCCAGCAAGTCGAACCCGACGCTGTTGCGTACGGTGACCGCCTGCAACTCGGTAAAGACCGTGCGCAGCTGTTCAATCGCGTACACCCCCCGCGATCCACATCCATAGGAGACGAAGCCAACCGCCTTCGCCCGCCACTCGTCGTAGGCGAAGTCAATCGCCTGCTTCAACGACGCCGGAAAGCTCCGGTTGTACTCCGGCGTCACAATCACAAAAGCGTCCGCGGCATCCAACATCCCGGTAAACCTCACGATCGACGCCGTCGCGGCATCCGGATAGCTGGCCGGAAAGTCAAACTCAACCAAATCCACCGTCGTCAACGCCACATCAATTCGGTGCTCCGCCACCTCCACGAACCACCCCGCCACCGCATCCCCAACCCGGCCCTTCCGCGTACTCCCCACGATCACCGCGACCCGCAGCCGATCATCCACCATCGCTGCCTCCTCCCGGCTCCCACCCGGTAGGCGCGAGAAAGGGCCCGACCGCCGCTAGATCCGATCTAGCGGCGGCCGGGTCAGAGGTGAGGCCTTCGGGTCAGGCCGCGGCGTAATGCTTGCGGTCGCGGCGGGCGGGGGAGAGGGCGGCGAGCATGAGGGCGCCGGTGAAGGCGAAGCCCACCGGGAAGCCGGTGTGGATGGCGGCCGCGCCGAAGGCGGCGGCACCGAGGCCCCAGCCGGAGTCGTAGGCGACCGACCAGACGGCGTTGACGGTGCTGTACTCCGAGGTGCTGACCCGCTCGAGCATGATGGCGAGGCTGGCGTTCTGGACCACGCCGAAGCCGGCGCCGAAGAGGACCATGCCGCCGATCACGGCGAGCGGGGTGGCGATGAAGAACAGGGCCAGGATGCCGGTCGCGGCGACGACCAGGCCGGGGATCAGCAGCTTGCTGGCGCCGTGCTTGTCGCCGTAGCGGCCGGCGAGCCAGCGGGCCACCGTGGCGCAGAGGGACTGGGTGAGCAGGGCGGCGGTGGCCACGTTGGAGGAGGCGCCGACGGCGAGGGGGAGGAAGCCGACGACGATGCCGGCGGCGACGGTGGTGGCGAAGAAGACCAGGGACGGGCGGGCCAGGGCTGGGTTGCGCAGCGCGGCGAAGATGCCTACCGGGGCCTCGATGGCGGCGGTGCGGCCGGGCAGGAACGGCACCACGAGCAGGCCGGACAGCGCGAAGACCGCGGCGGTCACGAACACGGCGGACGGGCCGGCGTTCGCCGCGAGCCAGACACCAAGGGGCAGGCCGACCACGCCGGGCAGGACGATGGCGGCGCCGTAGACGCCGAGGGCCTCGCCGCGGCGCTCGGCCGGGATGACCTCGGAGACCAGGGAGCCCGCGGCGACGACCATGAGGCCGAAGCCGAGACCGTGCAGCGCGCCGGCCATCATGATCGCGCCGAGGCTGCTGGCCATGGTCATCGCCAGGGCCGGCACGCCGAGGAGGAGCAGGCTGACGGCGAAGGTGACGCGGTAGCCGTAGCGGGCCATGAGGCGAGGCGCGGCCAACTCGGTCACCATGCTGGAGAGCATGATCGCGGCGCTCGCCGCACCGGCCGCACCGCCGAGGCCGATCGAGGTCGCGTACAGCGGGACCACGGCGAGCACCAGGTAGAGACTGGTCAGCGCCACGAAGTCGGCGACGAACACCAGCACCAGCACGCGGCTGATGAGTCGGGGCCGCGAGGCCGGCGACTCCGGGAGAGCGATCGGCTGCGGTGCGAGTGCTGTCGTCATAGATCAATGATCGGACCGGGGTGGCCCGCCGGTAAGCTCCAATTCCATGCCGATCGAGTGGTCCGGTTTGAGCCCAGAGTTGATGGTGCCGCTCGACCGCGAGGCCGCCCAGCCGCTCCGCACCCAGCTGGAAGACGCTCTGCGTGGGGCGATCCGAACCGGGCGGCTGCGCATGGGGGAGCGGCTGCCGTCGAGCAGGGAGCTGGCCAAGGGGCTCGGAGTCTCCCGGGGCCTTGTTCAGGATTGCTACAACCAGCTGCAGGCCGAGGGCTACCTGAGCACCCGGGTCGGCTCGGCGACCAGGGTGGCGGCCGGTACCCAGGCCACCGAACCCGAACCGGCCAAACCGGCCCCACCGAAACCCGAAGAGCTCAAGGTCGACTTCCGCTCGGGGACACCGGACCTCGCGAGCTTTCCGCGCGGCGACTGGGTGTGGGCCATGCGGGAGGCCTGCCGGGTCGCGCCGACCGCGATGTTCGACTACGGCGACGCCCGCGGCATCCCCACCCTCCGCGAGATCCTGGCCGGTTACCTGCGCAGGGTCCGGGGTGCGGCGGCCGACCCTGAGCACGTCGTGGTCTGCAGCGGCTTCGCCCAGGGCCTCACCCTGGTGATGCGGGCACTGCGCGCCATGGGGATCACCCAGGTCGGCTTCGAGGACCCCGGCTACGCCGAGACCGCGTCGTCCTGCCACCTCGCTGATGTCGAAGCGGTGGCGGTGCCGGTCGACGAGTACGGCGTCGACGTCAAGGCGCTGGAGGCCACCGGGATCCGCGCGGTGCTGCTCAGCCCGGCCCACCAGTGGCCGACCGGCGTCGTGCTGGCCCCCGAGCGGCGCCAGGCGCTGGTCGAGTGGGCGGTCAGGCGCGACGCGATGATCATCGAGGACGACTACGACGCGGAGTTCCGTTATGACCGCGAGCCGGTCGGCGCGCTGCAGGGCCTCGCCCCGGACCGGGTGGCCCAGCTCGGCACGGTGAGCAAGTCGCTGGCTCCCGCGGTCCGGCTCGGCTGGATCCTCTGCCCACCTGCGCTCGCCGGGACCGTCGCCGAGCAGAAGGAGAACCACGACCGTGGCTCACCCAGCCTCGACCAGTACACCCTCGCCACGTTGATCGAGTCGGGCCGCTACGACCGGCACCTGCGCCGGATGCGCACCGTCTACGGGGCACGCCGCGCCGCTCTGGTCGACGCCCTGGCCGAGCACGCCCCGGACGTCATGCTGACCGGCCTCGCCGCCGGCTTTCACGCGGTGGCCCACCTGCCGCCGGACGTCGAGGAGCGCTGGGTGATCGAGCAGGCCCGTGCTCGGTCGGTCGGCCTGTACGGCATGAGCCGGCAGCGCGCCAACCGCTCGACCACCCCGCCACAGCTCGTAATGGGCTTCGGCAACCTGACCGAACGCGCCATCCAGACCGGCATCGCGACCGTCGGCGACCTCCTGAGGGGAGGGCCGATGAGTTTTGCCGCGCGCTGAGGTCCATAGCGGCGACACTCATCGAACAAGGGAGATTCCCATGGCACGCGTGATCGTCGGCATGACCACCTCGCTCGACGGCTTCGTCAACGACGGGAACGGCAGCGCCTCGGCGCTGGCCTCCGACTTCGCCGACCTGCGCGACTCCCCGCTGATGCGGGCCGCCATCGAGCAGACCGGCGCGGTGATCATGGGCAGGCGCACCTTCGAGATGGGTGACCCGGATTCTTTCGTCGGCAGCTATGAGTTCCAGGTGCCGATCTTCGTGGTGACCCACCGGCCGCCGAGCGTCGCGCCGAAGCAGGACGAGAACCTGACCTTCACGTTCGTCACCGACGGCGTGAGATCCGCGGTGGCACAGGCAAGCGCGGCCGCGGGAGACAAGGCGATCACGGTGGTCGGTGGGGTCGACGTGATCACCCAGCTACTCCGCGAAGGCCTGGTTGACGAGTTGCACATCGACGTCATGCCGGTCCTGCTCGGCTCGGGCCTGCGCTTCTTCGACACCGCCGACTTCGCCAAGCTGCGCTTGGCGAAGCTCAGTGTGCGGGAGGTGGGGGAGCGCACCAGCCTGGCGTTCCGGGTCAGCCAAGCGGGCTAGGATCGGCTCCGGCGGATGTCCACGCCGAACCTCCGGCAGCTCGCTCCAGCCGGGCTCACCGCGGAGGCAAAGGGAGGCACACCTCTCGGGCCGAGGTCATGCTCGTCGATCGTGGACTCGCCCGCGGTCGCTGGAGGGCCGGGCGGCGTTCACCGGAGACGACGATGACCAAGCAGGCCGACTTCAAGCGACGCGTGCGGGCCCGCGCCGCCAAGACCGGCGAGTCCTACGCGGCCGCCCGAATCCACCTCCTCGCCGCGCGCCCGGACGCGTTGCATGTCACCAATGGCGACTCGACCGTGCCTACGCTGCGGGAAACCGGTTTGGCGCAACGGATCCTGGTGTGGCGGGACGTGCTGCACGAGGGCCCGGTTCCCAACGTGTCCGAAGTGGAGCTTCGCAGGGTGCGTGGTGAGTTCCTCGATGCCAGCTTCGCCGAGCGGGACCGCGCCTTCGCCGCCAACCGGCAGGGCGAGTACGTCCTGTGGTTCGAGGCGGATCTGTACGACCAGTTGCAGCTGATCCAGATCCTGGCCCGGCTGCACGGTTTCGGGGTGCCGCCCGAGCGGATCACGTTGATCTGCATCGGAGAGCACCCGGGCATCGCGCACTTCGGCGGTCTCGGCGAGCTCACCGCGGCACAGCTCGCCGGCCTGCCGGCGACCGTCGCCACGACGATGACCGAGGCGGCGCTCGACTACGCCACCCGCGCCTGGGCCGCCTTCCGGGCACCGGATCCGATGTCGCTGTCGACGGTCACCCCGTTGCCGGAGCTGCGGTTCGTGGCCGAGGCGTTCGACCGGCTCAGCCGCGAGTACCCGTCCCGCCGCGACGGCCTTGCCTTGTCGGAGCGCCGAATTCTCGCCGCCGTCGCCGAGGGTGCGGCCACCGCCGGCGAGGCGTTCACGCGTGCGTGGAAGAGGGAGGCACGGCCGTTCCTGGGGGACACCTGGGTGTACGACCGGATCGCCCGCCTCGTCCCGCTGATCGACGCACCGGCCCCGGTGGACCACCACACTCCCGTGCGGATCACCGAGGCCGGCCGGCGCGTGCTCGGCGGGCAGGACGATCACATCGCGCGCAACGGCATCGACCGGTGGATCGGCGGCGTGCACCTGACCGGCCGGACGATCCCGTGGCGCTGGGACGAGGGCACCGAGTCGATCGTCACCGTCTAGTCTCGAAGGCCGCCATCATCGCCATGTCCTCGTGCTCGAGGTTGTGGCAGTGCAGCATGAAGCGGCCCGCGTAGTCGGTGAACCGGACGGCCACGTCCACCCATTCGGTCGGTCCTATGTCGACGGTATCCTTCCAGCCGCCGTCGTACGGCCCTGGTTCCCGCGTTTGCCTTGCTGCGCAACGGAACCGCCGGTCTCGCCTACCTGCTGAAGGATCGCCTCGGCGATGTCGAGGACCTGATCCGCGCGCTGTACGAAGTGGCTCGCCTTCCTCCGCGAGCGCCCCTCGGACCAGGACCAGGAGTGTCGGATAAGGTCGCACAGACGTGTCGGTCGCATACTCGCTGTGAACGTCGGCTGAGCCCCATGGAGCGTTGGATTGGTGTTCGACATCTTTGTCAACTACCGGACGGCGGACGCGCGGTACGGTGCGGCCGCCACCTACGAGTTGCTGGCAGTCCGGTTCGGCAAGGACCGGATCTTCCTTGACCACCAGTCGATGGCGCCCGGCTCGAACTATCCGGTGGCATTGCGGCAGGCGTTGGAGTCCATGCGGGTTCTGCTGGTGCTGATCGGACCGCAGTGGTTGGCCACGGACCCCGCTGACGGGTTGCTGATCGAACGGGAAGGCGACTGGGTACGGCGGGAGATCCGTCGGGCCTTGGAACGGACGGTGCCGATCGTGCCGGTCTTGCTGGACGGGACGACGTTGCCCGATCCCACCAGGCTCCCGGCCGATGTTCGGGGGCTGGTGCACCACCAGAGCGCCGAGGTCAGGCACAAGTATCTGCGTGCTGACGTCGATCGGCTGGGTGATCGGCTCGCGGACATAATCTCGGGCGACAGGCGACCCGGTACCGCGCCGCCGACGGTGTTGGATCGACTGCCGCCGAACAGCGGCCCGCTGGTGGCCAACGTGCCGCCACGCAACCCGAACTTCACCGGCCGCGCCCGCCTGTTCGACGAGCTCCACCGGCAGATCCAGCCGGGCGCGGCGGCGATCGTGCAGGTCCAGGCGCAGACACTGCACGGCCTGGGAGGTGTCGGGAAGACCCAACTCGTCGTGGAGTACGCCTACCGCCATCAAGCCGACTTCGACATCATCTGGTGGGTTGTGGCCGAGCAGCCCGCCACCATCGCCGGCCAACTCGTCGCCCTTGCCCGCCGGCTGGGCATTGCGGAACAGCCGGACCAATCGCAGGTCGTTCAGGAGCTGTGGGACGCGTTGCGCCTGCGCGGCCGCTGGCTCCTGGTGTTCGACAACGCCGAGGAGCCAGAGGATCTGCGTCGCTGGTGGCCGCCGGACAGCGGACGGGTGCTGATCACCTCGCGTAACCCCGGCTGGACCAGTCTGGTGTCGACCGTCGCCGTCGATGTGTTGTCCCGCACCGAGGCACTGGAGTTCATGCGCCGTCGCACGGGTCGTGACGATCCCGCGTTCGAACAGCTCGTCGAGGTGCTGGGGGAGCTGCCGCTGGCGTTGGAGCAGGCCGCCGCTTACCTGGTGGAGACCGCGGTCGGGGTCAACCAGTACCTGGAACTGCTCGCCGCCCGAACGCGGGAGATGTTCGCCCTGAATCAGTCCGCCACCACCGAACAGACCATCGCCAGCACCTGGACCGTGTCGCTCGCCCGCCTGCGTGAGCGGCAACCGGAGGCGGAGGACCTGCTGAAGCTCCTCGCATACCTGGCCGCCGACGACATTCCCCGCGCCTTGCCGGCCAAGCACCACGACGTGCTCCCCGAACCTCTCCAAGCGACGGTCCAGGACGAGCTCGCCTACCAGCGGGCCGTCGCGGCCCTGCGCCGGTACTCACTGGTCAAGGTGGACGAGGAGAACATCAGCGTGCACCGGTTGGTACAAGCCACCGTGCGACACTCGCTCGACGCCGACCAACAACGGCTGTGGGCGACCGCGGCGTTGAGTCTGATCGCCGCCGCCTACCCGGCCCAGACGGACGATCCCGACGTCCAGCCGGTCGCCGCTCGGCTGCTGTCCCATGCGCTCACGGTCACCGACCACGTCGCCGAATACGGCACTCATCACGAGGAAACGGCGAGGCTCCTGCACTCGGCCGGCATCTATCTCCATTGGAGCGCCGAGTACGGCCAGGGTCGTGCCGTGCTCGAATGCGCCCTCGCGATCCGGGAGGCCAACCTCGGGCCGGAGCATCAGGACACCGCGTACAGCCTCACCAGCCTTGCCGACCTGCTGCGTGACGACGGCGACTACGACACCGCGCGGCAACTGCTCGAACGTGCCATCCCCACTTTCGAAGCCAGCCTCGGCAGCCTGCATCACGAGACCGCCTACAGCCTCACCAGCCTCGCGTCGATCCTGGCCGAACAGGGTGAGCTTCAGCAGGCCCAGGCACTGCTCGAGCGTGCTCAACCGGCCTACGAGGCCCATCCTTCACAACAGAAGGACCTCGCCTACAACCTCTTCACGCTGGCGCAGATCGTGCACGAGACGGGCCCGCTTTCCCGAGCCCGCGAGCTGTACGAGCGTGCCCTGGCGATTTGGGAAGAAGTCCTTGGCCCGAGCCACCCGACCACCGCCTACGCCATGGCCGGCATGGCCGCGATCCTGCTGACCGAACCGGGGAACCGCGAACAGGCCCGTGCCCTGTTGGAGCGGGCGCTCGGCATCTGGGAGACGAGCCTCGGGCACAACCACCCCAGGACGGCGGAGTTGCGCGCGGTTCTCGACAAGACACGCCCGGCTTCTGACGCGTAAACATCAGGTTTCTCTGCGGCATCGGGCACTTGGCGAACAGATGTCCAGCAGCGAGGATGGAGGGGCCGGTTCCGGCACGCCGCAACGCGCCCACCCGGTCACTTCGATCATCCACTTTGGTCCCCCTGGAGCCGCTGCGTGCGCTTGTTTGGCTACCGCAAGAAAGTTGACGAGACACACCGACTGCTTGACACCCCACGGGGTCCGCAACCGGCGGGCTACACCCCGGGGCAGCCGGTCGATGGCGAGATCGCCGTGTACTTCGCCGATGATCCGCGGAAGCTGTACCAGCTCAGACAGTGGCTGCCGGTGTTCGAACTGCTCGACGAGCACCACCCGGTCACGATCATCACCCGGCACCCGAAGACGTTCAACCACCTGCGGGACACCACCCGGCTGAACCTGGTGCTCGCCCCGGCGTTCCCGGATCTCGTTGACCTGTATGAGAAAAGTGACTTCAAGACCGCCGTGTACGTCAACAACTCCGTACACAACTTCCACTCGCTGATGCAGCGCCAGATGCTGCACATCCACGTCAACCACGGGGAGAGCGACAAGGTCTGCATGGTCAGCAACCAGGTCAAGGCCTACGACCGGGTCTTCGTCGCCGGGGAGAACGCGATCCGCCGCCACCGGGCCGCGCTGATCGAGTTCGACGAGTCGAAGCTGATCACCGTCGGCCGCCCGCAGCTCGACCTACGCCCGTACCCGCTCCTGGAGCCGAGCGACAAGCGGACGATCCTCTACGCCCCGACGTGGGAGGGCGAGAACCAGTCCAACAACTACACCTCGGTCGACGTCTTCGGCGTCCAGATCGTCAACGCGGCGCTCAGCGTCCCCGGCACGCGGCTGATCTACAAGCCCCACCCCAGGGTGGCGATGAGCCCGCTGCCGGCGGTGGCCGCGGCCCACAAGGAGATCGTCAGGACCATCGAGGCCAGGAGAGACGATCACCGGGTCCTCACCAGTGGCGACATCCTGGCCGTCTTCCCCGGCTGCGACCTGATGATCACCGACGTCTCCTCGGTCGGGCTGGACTTCCTTTATCTCCAGGTGGACAAGCCGATGTTCATCGCCGATCGCTACACCGACCGGGACCGGCTCCTCGACGCCGCCCCGGTCAGCCGCTGCGCCGACGTGATCGACGAGACCACCATCGCCACCCTCACCGAGACCCTTGGCCGGCGTCTCGAGCACGACCTCCACCAGGCGGAACGCCACGACACCCGAGCTGGCTACTTCGGCGACCTCGCGCCCGGGGAGAGCACCACGCGCTTCCTCGACGCGATCGACGATGCCGTCGCCACCCGCGACCGCCGACTCACCGCATCCATCAACGACCACGCACCGGGACGGTCAGCATGAACCACCAACTCCAAGTAGTGATCCTGGCCGCGGGCATGGGCACCCGGCTCGGCCTGCCGCACCCCAAGCCGCTGACCCCCCTCGCCGACGGCCGCAGCATCCTGCATCAGCAGTTGCACAACCTGCACACCGCCTTCGGCGACAACCTCAGGGTCACGATCGTGGTTGGCTTCCACGCCGAGGAGATCATGGCCGCCGCGCCGGACGCCCTGTTCGCCTACAACGAGCGCTACGAGCACACCAACACCTCGAAGAGCCTGCTCAAGGCCCTCCGCTCGAGTGCTCCCGGCGGCGTGTTGTGGCTCAACGGCGACGTGGTCTTCGATCGCAGGCTGCTCGACCTCATTGAGCCGACGATCGAGCTGGACCGCAGCTTTGTGTGTGTCAATACGGAAGCAGTGGGCGAAGAAGAAGTGAAATACACCGCTACACCAGCCGGATTCGTCGCGGAGCTGTCAAAATCGGTAGTAGACGGTCTCGGTGAGGCTGTTGGCATCAACTACATCGCGTCGTCCGACAAGGCGACGCTCGTCGAGCACCTTGAGGGCTGCAAGGACCCCGACTACTTCGAACGTGGCATCGAGTGCGCGATCGAAAGGGCCGGAATGCGGGTCCTGGCGCTGGACATCTCCGAGTTCTTCGTGGTGGAGGTGGACTTCGCCGAGGACCTCGAGCGTGCCAACGTGGAGGTGGGCAAGACCGTCACTTCCGCCGCCTGACGCGGGTGAGCCGGGCGCGCGGCGTGATGGCGCGCTATGGACGGAAGCGGCGTGTTCGGACCCAGGCCGGTACTCCTGGGACATCGGGGCTGCGGTCGCGGAACGGTCGACGGGTACGTGGAGAACACGCTCGAGTCCTTTCTCGCGGCCACCCGTATGGGCGTTGACTGGGTGGAGGTCGACGTCCGACGGACCTCGGACGACCGGCTGGTCGTCGTACACAACCCGGCCAACACCGACGGCGTGTTCTACGCCGACATCACCGGCACCGAGGCCACCGGCAACGGCGCGCTCGACCTGGAGGCGCTGCTCGAGGCGCTGCCGGCGACCGTCGGGGTGGACTTCGACGTGAAGACCTCGATGGAGGACGCCACCCGCAGCCGGGCCCG
>WUUC01084834.1_pt1 | contig 13589 bp, 15 predicted proteins | sample 6278441 | NCBI WGS metagenome assembly WUUC01 (sample SAMN13675441, study PRJNA597444) | soil metagenome | isolation source: soil | place: USA: Washington | collected 2017-10
AGGCCGGAGGATCCGAACGCGCGATTGCTGTCGCTGGGCATGGCGAGAGACCTGACAGGATAACCCTCTCTCAGGCCTCTCGCCTGCTCGCGCGACAGCAATCGCGGTTTGCCGCCGTCAGCAGGGGAGCGGTGGGCTCTCCGCGTCAGGCCACGCCAATGCCGCTTTGAAGCCGGGGACGGCGGCCGACAGTTCCTCCGCGTGTTCGCTGGCGATCCCTTCGAGCTCGCGCGTGAGAACGTGGCTGACGGTGGACTGCCGCTGTTCGGCGAAGTAGGTGAGCATGGACAGTTGGTAGCGGGGGATGCGCGCCCGCAGCTCGACGAGCCGCACCGCGTGCGGGAGAACAGCTTCCGCTTCAACGCCGAGCGCCTCTTCGATGTGCTCGCGGGTCCAAAGCTCCAGCGCCTTCGCCATCAGCTCCTCACGCCACACCCACTTCCCGAGCTGTGTTTCCATCAACACGATCTCGCCGGCGGCGATGGCGGCGGTCATGTCGCGGTGCGTCCAGCCGAGCAGCTCGGCCGCGACGGAGATGCTGACGTGCGGTCGCTGGTGTAGGAAGATGTGACGGATGCGGTCGGTGACGGTCGATTCGAGCATGATTTGGGACCTCATGAATACACCCGAAATGATATATCGATACGCGCGTTTGGTCAATGAGAATTGGTCGTGACGACGTCGGTTTCTCGCGCAGGTGAACTGTTCGGACAGCGGATGCGCGACGTCCGTCAGAAGCGTGGTTTGACCCAGGTGGAACTGTCGGAGCGGTCCGGGTTCTCGCAAGCGCGCATCAGTGAGCTGGAGAGGGGTGCCCGCATGCCGAACCTCGTGACGATTCTTCGTCTCGCCGTCGCTCTCGACTGTAAGGTGATGGATCTCATGGGAGTCTTCGACAAGACCGATTCGCCGTCGATCCTCCGGAAGTGACCATGGTCGCCCGGCTAAACTAGGCCGGTGGCAGAAAAGAAGCTCGTGGCGCTCGGCGACATTCTTGGCTTCGGGCGGTTGGTTCTCGACAACCCCGTGGACGCCGTCATGGACACGTACATGGAGTTCTTCGCACGAGCCCTCCGGCACGCGATCCAACAGCGCGGATGGCCGGCAGAATCGACATCACTCGACGATCTGAAAGCAGAGGCACGAGTCGGTGTGGAGTGGTTCTCCGATAGTGTCGTTCTCTACGCGCTGGAGGATACCGACGACGCTTGCACGAACGTTGTGGAAACAGCCGCTTGGCTCGCGTTCGAAACCGTGGTCACACAGGTCAAGCTTCGGTTCGGCGTTGACTACGGCGACGTCGTCATCAACAAACACAAAGGAGTCATGGTCGGTGCGCCGCTCGTTGTCGCTGACCGGCTTCAGAAGGCTCAGAAATGGTCCGGCGGTGCGTTCACCGCGCGTGCAATCGAGCGCCTCGCAAACACTGGCGCGATGCAATACATCGTGGATTACCAGGTTCCGGTGAAGAGTGCGGAGTATGCAACACGAGCGGCGCTGAACTGGACGTACGGTGTTCACATGGGCCTCGCCTTCGAATGGTCACGGTCCTCTTCGGAGCCACCGCCAGACTTCGCGGAGAAGCATCCTGACGTTGTGGAGAAGTGGCGGAACACACGCGATTTTCACGCGAAGGTGTGCCGGCAGTGCTCGCGAAGCCGCTGACGTCCACTCGTCGACCTGCCGCCGATCTTGCCAAAGTCCCCCGTCCCAACCTTCTCCGCCACGTTCTGCGTCGATCCGCAACTGTTGCGCGATTGCACACGCGTGAGGTCGCCCCGGCCGTTGCGCCAGGCAGTGCGCGCCATCGGCTTCGCCTCCGGACGCGCAGCTGCCGCGGCGCAACTCGCGCGTCGCTTTCAGCGGCATTCGCCGCTTCAGCGCCCCGCGCCGGGGCTCCCGGCTCGCCGCGGACGTTGCGCCAGGCAGCGCGCGCCGTCGGCTTCGCCTCCGGGGGCGCGGCTGCCGCGGCGCAACTCGCCGGCCGCTTCCGGCGGCATTCGCCGCCTCCAGCGTCCGGCGCCGCGGCTCGCCTGCGCCGCGGCCTGCTCGCTGGGGCGGGCGGCTAAGCGCCGCTCCGCCCCAGCATCGCAGGCTTCCTGAACCGGCGCGCGCAGTTCCTGCCGGGAGCGAACAATCTGTCTCGCCAGCGCCACCAGCGGGATGTCCGGCGCACGTCTCCCTTCGGTCGCGTTGCGCCTCACCGTCAATGCGTTCTGCATCGGCGCTGCACGTTTCCCCCGCCCCGGTCGCACGCGCTCGCCTTCGGCTCGCGCTGCCGCTCCGCGGCTGGCGGCGGCTTCCGCCGCCACCCGGCGGCGATGTTCTACCAGCGAGATCGTCATCCACAGCGAGTACGGTTTTTCTCGCCCCCGCACCTCGCTCTTGTCGACTGATCGAGGCCTGACCGTCGAGACCTGCCAGTCGCCTTCCGGCGCGCGTGATTTTCGACGGGATCACTGGTTATCAGAATGCGGCGGGCGCTCGCCGAGCAAACCGGTCATTCTCGTTGTTTCGGTCGTCTCACTCGGGAAAGGTTCGTCATCCGCGGCGCGGATACGGCGACTTCCCAGCCCGAAGTCGAGGGTCTCGGTCTCGCGGCCGATTAAGTCGGCAACGTCACCCCTGCGAACTCCTGCTTCCTTCAATTTCTTATGGAGCTCACGGAGGAGGACGTCTCGCTGCTTGTACAGCCGCTTCTGATCCATTTGGAGTACCCGTGCGACTTCTGGGATCTTCATCTCCTGTCCAAAATGCAGTAAAAGGATCGACCTGTCTGACGCGGGCAGCGATTCAAGGGCGGCGCGGACTATGCCGGCGACTCGACTGGCCAGAGCCATACGGTCTGCGTGACCGACGTCAGGCTCCTCGTCGGCTACGAATTCGAGGTTGATGTCGTCGAGTGAGACGGTACGGGGTCGTTTCGTTCGCTGCGGAAGTCTCTCCGCAATGGCGTCGAATTCCTTTACGGTTAGATGCGGATGGCGCGCGACGAGCGAGACGAACGCTTGGTTCCGCGGCAACCCGTCGCGATGAATCATCCTTTCCAACTCCACCGCCACGGGCCCGAGCCGCTTGGCTTCGGCCGAGTCATGCCACTTGCCCCATCGATGAACGCGATCTTCGGAGAGCAACAGCTTGACCACGTTCGTCAGGTAGGCTTCGAACGGACCGCCTCCGGAAAAGCGGCGGATGATTGAATAGTCATTCTCGATTAACCGTAGTCTTACGCTGGCTGTAAACTCCTCGACATCGTCATGGGCCATTCCGTGGCGTCGGCAGACGCGTCTGATGATCCTGTCCAGGACCTTCAGATTCTTCACGAGAAGGTCACTCGGCTCCGCCGTCAGCCCATCACGCTCCAACACTAGGCGATCCGCTCCTAGTCAACTCGCTTCACGCCGTGGCGTCGTGTGGACGGCGACTGGATCGATTGGCGTGGCGACATGGCCCGCGCCTTAACGTCCTCGTACGCCTTCCATAGTCGGTGCCTCGCGCGTTTGCCGCCTACTGGCGATGATGCGTGCGTTGCCTGCCGTCCGATCCTTCCGCCTGTCACGACATTGAGGAAGTCGCCGATCGCGTCGACGCATCCTAAGAGCTCCTCATGGAGGTGCTTCACGAGTAGCGTCAGTCCGCGGATGAACAGCTTGAAGTGATGAAGCGTCCCCAGGACCGCTAATGCCGTGATCAACGTAAGCCCAGGATCCTGGACTGCGGCAGCGGGAAGATGTAGGAGAGTTCCAATCTGTTCCATGGGGCACGCCGAGTGATAAGCGACAACTCGCTAATCAATCTGGTGCCGTGAAACATGGTTGGCAAGTGGTCTATGGTACGCGGGCGGTCGTTTTCCCATCAAGAACGGAGCAATGTTCCGCCTGTAACAATTTCGTAACCGTATTTGATGCGGCTCTGACCGCCATCGGCGGATCAACGCCCATCCGGCCGCGCGTCGACGCATTCACGGCGTAAGAAGCGGCGGGCGTCGCGGACGATGAACGGTGTCACGTTGCGCAACGCCAGCGCCTCCTGAAGATACGCCAGCGCGACACGCGCCTTCCGCTCCATGCCGGCCTCCGCGAGCTTTCCGATGACTTCGCGGCAAAGCCCGGGAACGTCCGCGGCCTGATTCGTCGCCAGCAATGCTTCCGCGATATCCAGAGAGCAAAGGCAGGCCTCGATCACCATGTTCAATGCGAAATACTCGCGCTGCGCCTGCCGCAGGACTGGGATGGCCTCATACGGAGTGCCGGCCGCGGTCAACGCCCGGCCGAGGCACATCCGGCTGCGCGTCGCTTCTGTGACGTGGCCGAGCCGATCGAAATCGGCAATGCAGCGTTGTGCGGGGGCGATCGCGGCTTCCGCCTGTCCGAGATCGGACAGAGCCAGTGCGATGTTATGCGTCAGGCGCACGGCTTCCAACTCGGTCAGCTCCGGCGCGCCTTCGAGCGAGCGCCAGATCTCCAGCGCACTCTCGATCGCTCCCGCGGAATGCAAGGCCACACCCTCGGTCATCCGCGCGTTCACATACCAGGTGCGGTCGCCATACGCCAGGAACGTGCACCCCGCCTCGCGCAGCAACCGCGCCGCGTCCCCGGCTTCACCGACCCATTGAATGGCCGCGGCCCGCACCATGGTCACGCGAGCGAGCTCATACTCCATGCCGGGCGTCTGCTCCAGCAACTCCTTCGCCCGATCCGCGAACACCAGACCTTCGCGGTAGCGGCTCAGGAAGGCCAGCACGTACCCGTGACTGCGCAATGCCCGTCCGAGGAGGATGGTGATGTTCACGGGCGGATAGAAGTCGGGATCGAGCGTGGATGCGAGCTCGATCGCCAATTCCGTCATCTGCAGCGTCGTCGACGGCTCGCGCTCCAGAGTCGTACGCCAGCGCAGCAGGAGCTCTTTGACGATACCGGCGGTGCGCGTGCCTGCGACCCTGCGTGCGTGCTGCAATCGCCACGGCATCGGCCGTTCGAGGATCTCATCGCACAGTGCGGGTGCGACGGCGTCTTCGTCATGCTGTTGCTCGACGACCTCGGCGAGCACTGCCGCGCGAGCGGCGGAGGCGTCGCGCTCCGCCGGGTCGTCACGGAGCATCGCAGCCAGCTCGTGCAGTTCTTCGATCGCGGCTGTGCAGGCGGGGCATGCCGCCGCATGCGTCTCGATCTCCGCGGCGAGGGGAGATCCGCCGTCCACGTAGGAGGCCAGGACTTCGCGATCGTGATGGGTCATCGCTGGCCTTCCTCGATCTGGCGGATGCGGGCGAGCGATCTCATGACGAGCAACTCGGCGTATTTCGCCGTCACTCCGAGCTCCGCGCCGATTTCCTCGAAACTGTACCGGTATTGAAAACGGAGGCGCAGGGCAGCGCGCCCGCTGTCAGGAATCGCCGTGAGTGCCCTTCGCCGGAAGACGAGCCCGCGGAGCGCCACGATGTCCTCATTTGGATCAGCCGACATCCGCTCATCGAGTGCACGTGCGCGGCGCCACGCTCTGCCGGAGTCGCAGATGGCCGCGATGAGCCATGCCTCCGCATCCTTGACCTGAGCGTCGAGCAACAGCATCGACAGCAAGACCCTCCGCAGCAGCGCCTCAGCTTCGTCGACCGGCATCTCGTACTTCCGCGTCAGCGTGCGCAGAAGGAGCCCACCGATGCTGTCCTGCAGACGCTCGATGACGTGCGACTGGCGCGGCCACGCGGATTCGTTCAGCCACGGATTCATTGGATGTATAGTATTCTTACACCACGTCAGTAACCTTTACAAGTCCAAAGGGACGACGAAAGGAGCAGCCCGTGATGTTCAGATCTCTCGGCGAATTCATACGCTTGCGACGGCAGGAACGCAATCTGTCGCAGGAGCGGCTTGCGGAGATGGCGGAGATCAGCCGCCCCCAGATCGCCGCGATGGAGAGGGGCGAGAACTTCTCGCTGCAGTACCTAGTCAAGGTGGCCAACGCGCTGGAGCTGACGGAGCTGCCGATCGATGGCCTCCATCTCCGTGAAGCACCGCCCGACCTCGGCTTAGTGGTCCGGGCTGCCGATCTCGTGAACACGGCGAGGCGCCTCGTGGCGCAGATTGGCGGAACGTTAGGAGACTTCGACGGGGTGTCGACGGACCTGGATGGATTGATCGATCGTTCGCTTTCGCCCGCTGGATCGACGCAGGCCATCACCGACGGGGCGGAGCGGATGCGCAGGCGTCCGGCCGGCGAGCACGGGCGCATCGCCGCCGGCCTGCACGAGCTGGGTTCGCGGGGCGCAACCCGCTCCGAGGCCAGCACCACCACCAAGACCACGAAGGGCGCTTCGCGCAGGCGCATCAGGTAAAACGTCATGTCCGCCGACGAATCGCTGCGGGACGTCGAAGAAAAGCACAACGCCAGCCTGGCCGACGCCGACCGGCAACTGCCGGCTCTGCTCGAGCTGCCCGGCGAGACATTGCTGGCGGAATTAGAGGCGCGGCCGGAGCTCCGTACCGTGGGCATGCTGCAGCGGCTGCTCGATGTCGCGCGTACGGCGCTGGAGCGCTCGCCGGACCGTGCTCTCGAGCTGACTTCCGCGGTCGTGGCGTGCGCGCCGAAACTCGTTCGGACGGCGAGCGACACCGTGATCCGTCGTCACCTCGAAGCGCAGGCGTGGAAGGAGCATGCGCGCGCGCTGCACGGCATCGGCCGCGCGGTAGACGCACGTGCGGCGATCACGGCGGCACGCGAGCTGTTCGACCGCGATGCGGGAAGCGCCTGGTACGTGGCCACGTGCGATCTCGTCGAAGCGCAGCTCCTGGGGGAGCTGGGAGAGTACGACGAAGCGCTGGCGCTCGTGCAGTCGGCAGGGATGAACTTCGCCGCGCATCGCGATCACGAGCGGTACGTCGATGCGCGTGTGGTGGAGATCGCGATCCTCTGGGACGCCGGCGACCGGGATGCGGCGACCGAGGTGTGGAAGGAGATGGCGGCCACCGCGCGGCAGCGGGGGGACAGCGCGTTGACCGCCCGCATCAACAGCAAGCTCGCGTTTTTCGAGCTGCGGGAAGGAAGCGTCGAGGAAGCTTCGCGTCTGTTCGCCTCCGCCGTGTCGGCGTTCGAGGGAGCGGGATACGCCGCGGAGGCCATCGAGGCCCGGCGCAGTTTTGCGGAGGCACTCGCGGGGCGGGGACGGGTGCACGAGGCCATCTCGGAGTTGTACAAGGTGCGGGCGCAGCTGCTCGCCCGCGGTGCGCTCCTCGATGCGGCGCTGGTCTCGACGGACATCCTCTCGCTCCTGCTCGACGCCGAACGTCACGGCGAGATCGGCCGGTTCACGGAAACGCTGGCGGCGACGTTCTTCGAGGCGGGGATGCCGGCGTACGTCCTGAAGGCCATGGAGTACCTGCATGCCGCCGCGGCGCGCGGCACGTTCGGGTACGAGGACGTCGGCGTCGCGCGCGAGTACTTCGCGGACCTGCGCCTGCAACCGACCGCCGTATTCACGCCGCCGGAGGGAGGGGTGCCGCGCGTATGAGACGAGTGATCGTGCCGCTCAAGGACTTCAACCAGGCTCTCGCCGCGCTCGACCCGCACGTGCCCCGCGCGCTACTCCGCGACGTGGCCTGCCGCCTCGCCGACGCCCCTGACTCCGTGCCGGCCGTGGCGGGCAGCGAGATGCGCGCCCTGCACACTCGCGCCTACGGCGAGTACCCGGCCTTCAGTCTGTTCTACAAGTTCGACGACCGCACGGTCTACCTGGCGCACATCGAGCTGCGCGATGAGCTGGAGGCGTACGACGATGTCGAGGTGTGGGGGGAGGAGAGGGTGTGAGGGGACGGCAGCTACGGCCGAGTAGCAGACTTCTTCCGTCTGCTGCGCTGATCCTTGAACCACTGTTCCTTGTAGATCGGAGGATAAAGCGTTTCGTACAGCTTCTTGAACTGCACCTTCGCGAATGCCCCCGACTCACACAATCCGAACCATTCAAATCGCTTCGCTAGAAAAGTGAAGCTTACGGCTGCTTTACATTCCCGCTTGAAGCGGCAGATATCTTCGGCAGTTGCCGGTGCTCGAATGCCGAGCGTCTGTAGCAGCGATCTCATCTCCATTTCCGGGTAGATGAACTCCGCGGCAAACACCTCAGCGCCCTTCTCGATGAGTTCATGGGCATTATAGTCCCCACACTGGAGGCGGCCGCCTAACACGGCAGCTCGATCGACGAGATGATGTTTCAGCTCATGGATAAGCGCGAAAATCTTAGGTTCCCGAGGCATGTTCTGTTTCAAAAGGACAGAACACCCATCAGCGTCACAAAAATACGCGGCCCGCACTCGGTTACCCTTGGTGGAGCGACGGTCAAGCTGAATGCCTTCCGCCTTGTACATTCTGGCGATCGCCGGGAGATTCAGAGCTTCAGTACGAACACCGTGCTTCGTACGCGTGTGGTGCGCGAGGTCGCGCATTTTGTTGTAGTAAACGCTGCGACTCATTCCAACCTACTTCTTACGCTTTCTTCGCTCCGCCTCGAGAATAGCACGAGCTCGACGAAACTGCGCGTAGTGGATTAGCTCATCAAAATCATCATCATGGAGATCACCCGTCGCACTAAGCAGGGCTTGCAGTCGGGGGTTGTCGAGTTCCTTGAAAAAGGATGATATCGGCACCGAGAAGTATCTGGCCAATCGCTCCAGGTCGTCGGCAGACGGCTTATAAGCGGCCGTTTCCCACCGTGAGATCGTGTTCGCCGTTGTATCCAGTGCTTTTGCCAGGGCTTCCTGGCTTATGCCGCTACCGCCAAACTCTCGCCGAAGATCCTTGATCCGCTCCCCTATAAACTTGTAGACGTCACTCATCGTTCCCTCGCTATCCTGCATCAGGACACGATGCGTCCTGATTGTGTTGACAGCCAAAGTGAGGTCTGCTACCTTTCGCTTGTCCTGCTCTAGGACGACTTCGATCCTGCATGTGTGTAGTTTACAGGAGGTGGACGGCAGAAGAAAGGGTGGCCGCCTGGGAGTGATGGGGAGTCGGGCGCGACGCGGTCCCGTCAGCAATCTTAACGTAGCATATTGAGGAGTTTACGAGATGAGTACCTACTGGTATTGGAAGGATGCAAGCGGGCAGTGGCGATGGCACCTGCTTGCGGCGAACAACAAAATCATCGCGAGCTCTGGCGAAAGCTACTGGAACGAGGGGGATTGCCTCGCGGCAATCGAACTCGTCAAAAAGTCGTCCAACTCGCCTGTCAAGAAGAAGTAATGGCTAATACCTGCTCACCTATCGTGCCGCCTGCCTGCTTCCCCGTGCCGCACGACACGTGAGTATCTTGGAGGAATGACATCATGGGTAAGAACATTCACATCGTCCCTCGAAATGGCGGATGGGGGGTAGTCCGCGAAGGAAATGATCGCGCATCCTCGGTACACCCGACTCAGGGTGGCGCTCAAAAGGCAGCGATCCCTGCTGCAAGACGAGACGGGGTCGACATCGTGATCCACCGACCAAACGGCCAGATCCGTGACCGTGACTCGTACGGCAACGATCCGAACCCTCCGAAGGACAGCAAACACTAGGGACGGAGGGCGTCGGGGTACCGGCGCCCTCCGTTGTTGCCACCACAGAGCGGCGCCCAACCCGTCCGTTCCAGCAATTGATCTGCTGGATGGACTCTTGAATACCATGGTTACACAAATGCCATGCTGGCCCTTGGCTTTCTAGTTCCTGATATCGGCCACCTTTTGTTTTCCGGGTGACCAACTCATCGCGTCCATGACAAGATGGTGCGCTGTTAAACAGGAGAGGCAGATACACAGGATTCTCAGGATAGGCAGCGAGATCCATCGAGAGACAGCGCGGTCATGGCCATCCCACAAAATGACGTGAAGACCTTAGCCGAGGCCTACCAACTCGTCGTCCCGCAGTTCCTTGTTTGGGCGTATCAGCACCGTTACGAATTCGACGCTGACAGCGAAGGCTGGCAATCGCCACTTTTCCCGTACGTCCGAGTGCTGAAAGGTCACCCGGAATTGATCAGGCTACGCGCCAAGGCGGCACTCGACGCGGTCGAAAGGACCATGTCCGCTTGGATGGGCAAAGCGAAGGGAGATCCTTGGTACCAGTATTTTGAGCTCGAGAGAGAGGACGCGCAAGTCGAGTTCCTCGCCTGTTGGGACAAGATCCGCTTTGTTCCCGGTTGGGAACCGCTCGATCAGGCCGTCGAGCAGGCGAAGAAGATGAGACTTCGTCCGAACAACGAACGTACCGACGGGTATGAGCATTTCATAAGCATCGCGGGATGGCTGCAGGTCACGATGGGTGATCGCAACATCATGTTGCCTTGCGAAAAACTCAGCGAGTACCTGAAGTGCACGCCGATGACAATCTCGCGATATCGGTGCTGGGCAGTCGAAGACGGCCTCCTCACGATCATCAAAGGCCACCGATTCAAACCGGGCGGCTCAGGAGAAGCGACCGAGTTTCGTTTCGACACCTCCCGGTACGACTGCCTGGCTAAAACGGCCGAGAAGCCGTAACTCCGCCCTCCAACTCTCTTGGGACGGAGCGGCTTGCCCTCCCCCCATCCTTCCCTACATCCTGTAGAATCGCCGGCCTAACCGAATTACCAACCTTTCACACCGGGGCTCCCCCGGAGGAGGTTTCAGCCGTGCGTACCCGCCGCTACACGTGTGTCCTTTCCACCCTTCTCCTCTCCCTCATCCTTACCCCAGCCGCTCTCGGCGCCTCCGCCGGTGACGTCGTCATCAGCGAAGTCGCCTGGATGGGCACCACCGGCAGCTCGGCCAACGAGTGGATCGAGCTGTACAACACCACCGGCAGCTCGGTCTCCCTCACGGGCTGGACGCTTCGCGCCACGGACGGCACGCCGAACATCTCCCTCACCGGCTCCATCGGCGCGTACAGCTACTACCTCCTCGAGCGCACCGACGACAACAGCGTGCCGGGGATCACGGCCGACAAGATCTACACCGGAGCCGCCGGCGACGGCGGCGAGCTGCTCGAGCTGAAGGACGGCAGCAGCAACCCGATCGACAGCGCCAGCCAAAGCGGGGCATGGTTCGCCGGCTCCACCACCGGCCGCTCGACGATGAGCCGCATCGACGTCCACGGCTCCGGGACCACATCCGGGAACTGGTTCACGGCCACCGCGAGCTACACGTATGGGAACGGCTCGCCGAAGGCGGCCAACGTTCTTGGAGGCACCGGCGACAGCTGGTTCGACCTCTACTTCACGGACCACCTCAACACCGTCATGCCCGACTACGGCCCGAAGGCGATGGCCACCGCGCTCATCGCCGCCATCGACGGCGCCACGACCTCCATCGACTTCGCCGTCTACGGCTTCAACGGGAACGAGGAGATCATCGCCGCGCTCATCGCCGCGAAGAACCGCAGCGTCACCGTGCGCGGGGTGGTCGATTCGTACGACAGCGGCGGCTACCCGTACCGCTCCACCGCGGACGTCGTAGCCGCCATCGGCACCGTCGTTCCCGACCTGGACGACCGCATCATGCACAACAAGTTCTTCGTCATCGACGGCCGCTGGGTGTGGACCGGGTCGACGAACATCTCCCGGCCCGAAATGGACACTGAGTACTACGGCGACGTCTCCGTGCTCATCGACTCCACCGCCCTCGCGGACGTCTACACCGACGAGTTCGAGGAGATGTACAACGGCGACTTCCACACCGACAAGACCGACAACACCACGCACGTCCTCCCGACGCTGAGCGACGGCACGGTCATCAAGAGCTACTTCGCACCGACCGACGACGCCGAGACGCACGCGATCGTCGCCGCCATCAACGCCGCGCACACGAAGATCAACATGCGCACGTTCTTCCTCACCAGCGAGACCATCGTGGAGGCGCTCGAAGACGCGAAGGACCGCGGGGTGACGGTACGGATCATCCTGGACGCCGCGTCGGCGCACAACGAGTACAGCCTGCACGACGACCTGCGCACGTACGGTATCGCGGTCAAGGTCGAGAACTGGGGCGGTACGGAGCACTGCAAGGCCTTCTCCGTCGACGGCTACATCGTGGTCCTCGGCTCGCAAAACTTCACGCTGTCCGGTAACACCGCCAGCGACGAGAACACTCTCTACATCGAGAACCGCCCGATGGCGACGGCGTTCGACGCCGCGTTCGAGACCGCCTGGACCTCGATCTCCAGCACGTGGCTCACCGCCGACCCCGATCCGGAATCGGCCGACTCGCCGGGCTCGCTGACCGACCTCACGGACAACGATCACGACGACCTCACAGACGAGCTCGCGCCCGAGCAGATCAACAACGTCTCGACGTCAGACGGCGCGATCAACGTCTACTTCCTCCGTCAGGCCGTGGAGAGCGGGGCCACGGTAGGCAACGAGGCCAACTACAACGTGAACCTCGAGGACAAGCTCACCGCGCGCCTCGCCGGCGCCACTACGTCGATCGACCTGGCAACGTACGAGCTCGGACTTCCCGACGTGGTCGACGAGCTGATCGACCGGGCCGCAAACGGTGTGCAGGTGCGCATCGTCGCGGACGGCAAGGATCCGCTGAACGAGGACACGAGCGAGGACGTGAGCTATCGCCTCGCCCGCACGTACTACGAGCGCATCATCCGAGGCGCCGACGGGACGATCGGCACCTCGGACGACGGCCACTTCTTCGCCGACTCGCCGGTCTTCGCCGTCGAGGATTCGACCTTCCGCACGAACAACGGACTGCCGTCCGGCTTCACCGGCCTGTCGTACGTGACGATCAAAGTCGGCACGGCTACCAAGAGCGGCTACCTCCTCGGCAACGCGGAGCTGAAGGACACTGCCGGCGGCACGAACAACTACTACTCCTGGGGCGATCAGATGCACAACAAGTTCGCCGTCGTCGACGGGACGTGGGTGTTCACGGGGAGCTGGAACTTCACCGTGAGCGACACCTACGGCTCCGACGCGAACCGCGCCGCGGGCGTGCTCTCCGGCCACACGAACCACGCCGTCGAGATCCGCTCCGCCGATCTCGCCGACGAATACACGGGCGAGTTCGAAGAGATGTGGGGCAGCACCACGGCCACGCCGAGCATCACCGTCTCGAACTTCCACTCCCGCAAAGCGGACAACACCACCCATTTGCTGACCATCGGCGGGCGGACCGTGGAGGTCTACTTCTCGCCGAGCGAAGGCGCGATGGGCCGCGTGACGGAGGTGATCGACCAGGAAGCGGACCTCTCGGCGCGATTTGCCATCTACGCCTTTTCCGACCAGGCCCTCACGGATGCGTTGAAGCTGAAGTGGGAAGGCTCTCTCTCCGAGTCCACGGGCACCCTGACCGGCTTCAAGCTCCAGGGAGTCATGGAGAGCGGATACTGGAGCCAGTACTGGTCGGCGTCGATGGACATGACGTTACGCGACGGGTCACCGGACCAGAGCACCAAGTGGAACAACAAGGCGCCCGTGTACTTCGACGGAGAGGACAGCCTGCTCCACCACAAGTACATGATCGTCGACGTGGACAGCGAGAGCGACCCCACGGTCATCACCGGCTCGATGAACTGGAGCGCCAACGGCGACGACACGAACGACGAGAACACCCTGATCATCCACGACACCGACATCG
>WUUC01024664.1_pt1 | contig 13588 bp, 14 predicted proteins | sample 6278441 | NCBI WGS metagenome assembly WUUC01 (sample SAMN13675441, study PRJNA597444) | soil metagenome | isolation source: soil | place: USA: Washington | collected 2017-10
AACGAGCCTCCGTCTATTGACCCGATCTCCTGGCAAGCACCGGCACGCTAATGACCGGGAGGCGGAGCAACCTGCAGACAACCGAATCACAGATACGGCTAACCCAGACGACACGGAAGCTTAGTTCGGGCAACGTCCAAGATTTCCAGGGCGAACCCCGAGTGGGGACCACATGAACGAGATGGTGAACTATTCGTGTATTGGTCTAGTACTGGAGCCCGCTCTTATCGTAAGTATACTGCCTGCCTCACCATAGTTAGGACAGTACCCGTCGTGCTCGTGCATCTTGTGCCTGCGGTTGCGGTGCGTTCAATTCAGGCAGGCTCCTCTTTCGTTGTTGCTCCAGTAAGAGTTCGGCGTCGTCAGACCTGGCGCTTCCGACGGGCGTTTTTGCTATATTTGCCACCACCGTAGTGGTAGTGCCAGCGATTCTTGCACCTGTTGCTGCAGAACTCTTTGTCATTGCGGGTGCGGTATTTCTTCCTGGGACTCGCATCGGCATGCTGATCCAGCTGTTCGATGGTGATGAACCTGTTACAGTTCAGTCCTTTGCACCTGGGCGGCTCGTCCGTGGCAGTCATGAGCCACATCATCTGTAGATACATCGCACCTAACAAAGACTTGAAGCCCCATCCTCTGTCAAACGTTTCTTTCAGGCGGTAGAGTTCAGGATAACAGTGTCCGGCTAACACATGACCCACTATCTTCCACGCTTGCCTCAAACCCCACTCTGCTAGAGCAGGAGCTGTCTCCTCACCTTCAAACCTGGCTAACCTCTGCATACCGGGTTCGTGTGACTCCCCCTTGCTCGCGAAATCACGGAGAACCGATGTGTCGGGCCCGTCTGGGGCCGTAGCCGCTTCATAGATCCTTAGAATCGCGTTGGCTTGCCAGGCAGCATCCTTGAATGCGATCAGGGTCTCTCTTGGTCCGCCACGAGGATTGGCCCACCACCAGTCCTCTGTCAGTTCGTTGCTTTCGAAGCCTAGCACCCCGTACCTTTCTATCCAGTCGAGCCATACATCTTGCGTAATCTCGCCCTCTTCTATCAGCCCGGCGAATTCCAGGAACAGTGCAGGCGTATCTACCAGAGGACGGAACCCCCATTTCTCGTACGCGAAGAGATAGTCCCACTGAAACATCACACGGTTTAATCCCTCGCTGAGCTCCGGCGCAGGGATCTGATAACGAGATGGAGCGTGGACGTACATTCCGTGCGGTCCGTCCTCGATCTCGTAATGATCGAAAACTCGCCACTCTCCGATCCTCAGTTCTGATCTGACCGCTTCATTCGAAGCTCGATTGAAGTCTTTCTGATTTATCCCCATATATGGCATTTTTCTTGACAGTTTTCTGACCGCTTTTTCTACATCGTACCAGATGGTTTGGTACGTTGCCAGGAACAACCCGGAACCGCGAGAAAGGAGGGCGGGTGCAAACGGAGATCAAGCCGACGTGGGTTTCCTATGAAGAAGCCCAGCGCCTCGTCGGGCTGGGACGGACTACGTTGTGGCGTCTCGCAAGCACGGGGGAGATCACGACCGCAAAGGTAGGACGGGCAGTGCGGATAAATGTCGAGTCACTCGAGGCCTACATGCGGCGGGCCACCAAAGATGGCGTAGCAAACTAACGGACCGCTCCACAAGAAGCGGTCCGTAGATTCGAGGCAGGACGATCTGAATGGATGCCCCGATGTATGGATTTTACCCCATAGAGAAAACAGCGGTAGTCGTACTCTTCGACCTCCGTGTCCCCGGTGCCGCAAAGCAACTGCATCTTGAGAGAGCCGCTTGGCAGGAGCAGGCTGACATGGAGGCGCTCGACGAGGACCACTTCGCCCTGATAGTCCGCCCCGGCGGAGCTTTGAGGCTCGCGTCGTGAGCATCTTCGACACCCTCAGGGAGCGAGTAACCATCGAGAACGTCCTCGGCACCGACGATGGCGGCAAAGCGCGCTGTGTCGCACCGGGGCACCAGGACGCCAACCCCTCCATGTGCTTCTACGACGACCACGCCCATTGCGTTTCTTGCTGGGGACCGATAAGAGCGGCACGGCAGCGGTGATCCCTTTCTGGAGTCGCGGTCGCATCCAAGGGTTGATACGGCGCAAGCTCGAAGGGGAACCGAAGTACATCTACCCGAGAGCCGAAGAGTTCCCCGCGGGCTACCGGCCTCTCTTCGCTCCCGGTCCCGTACGGGGTGACACATTCCTGGTCGAGGGAATAGTCGACGCACTGGCCATCGCGGCGCTCGGGGCGAGTGTCGTGGCCGTCGGCGGTACGAGCATCAGCAAGATTCGGATACGTGAACTCGAGGAGTTGCCCGGTACGCTCTACATACTCCCCGACAGGGATGAGCAGGGCGAAGCTGCAGCTCACCGATGGGTCCGCGAGCTCTACCCTAAGGCGCTCTTGTGCCCGCCCGAGTACGGCGGGGAGGTCGGAGATGCGTAAAGACATCGCGGACCTGTTCGCGTCAGAGGGCCAAGCTGCGCTGAAGACCCTCAATGACCTGCGGAGTCGGGCTACAGACGCCCTAGAGTTGGCCATAGACGGTATCCCCGATGTTCCTTCCAAACGGAAGAAGCTGAGCTACGTCCGAGAAAGCGTCTTCCCCCTGTTGCTCCGTCTGCCCAAAGAGAGCGATCGGCTGGCGGCGCTGGACGACGTCGCGGCGGCGACGAAACTCAAGCCGGCGGTACTCAAGCACGCGCTGCACAGGAAGAGGCGCACCGCCTTGAGGCCGAGCAGTTCGTCGAACCACAGGCGGAGAACGGGAGCGAAATCGCCGTCAGCGCCGTGCCCGAGGCGGAGTACGCGCCGCTCTTGGAGCCGGGCGTACTCGAACGCTACGCGAAGGATGCCGCCATGGCGCACGGTGTCGTGGGCGACGAGGAGCCCATGAAGGTCCTCTCCCTCGTCGCGTTCGGGGCCCAACTCGAGCTGCTCCCGAACGGGAAACCCCTCGGTGCCAGCCTCATGCTCATCGCCGAGGCCGGGCGTGGCAAGAACTACGTCACCGACGCGGCGATCGGCCTGATGCCCCCCGAGTGGTGCCTCGCGTTCGAGAGCGCCTCCGCTACTTCCATGTATTACCAGGTCGAGAACGATCCCGAGTTCCTCAAACACCGTTTCGTCTACCCCAACGAGGCCGAGGCCACCGACGCGCTGGTCGAGTTCTTGAGGCCGATGCTCTCGTCCGGCAAGGCCGTGAGGCTCACCGTCAACAACACCGGGCCCAACGGGGCGAACGAGGCGCAGGAATTGGAGGTCCGAGGGCCGATCACCACCGTCATACCGACCGTCAGGAACAAGCTCGACGCGCAGCTCCAGACGCGCCTGTTGGTGGCTGAGCTCGAGGACTACGAGGGCCGGGTCAAAGTGCACTCGCGGGCGTTCAGCAGGCTGCTCTTGCCCGACTTCGCGGCCCAGGACGCAACCGAAGCCGTCAGCAGGTGGCGGGCGGCTCTGCGGTCGCTCGTCGATGTCAGGCGGGTGGTGTTCCCGCTCGACCGCGACGAGTTCGCCCTCGACAACGACGGCATCTCTCACGGCGCGAGGTTGTGGGCGAACCTGCTGGGCCTCATGTGCGCCCACGCGTGGCTCGAGCAGCGCAACCGCAAGATCATAGAGCTGCCCACAGGGGAAAAGGCGATAGCGGCGACCCCGGACGACTACGAGGCCGCCTATCGACTGTTCGGGGCGACGAGCCAGAGGACGGTCGTCAACCTCTCCGACACCCACCGCAAGATCCTCGACGCCTTGCACGAGCTAGGGGAATCAGATCCTGGTGCTGAGGGGTTTTCGCAGCGGGTGATCGCCGAGGAAGCCGGCGTCTCGCAGCCCGCCGTGGCCAAGCACAAGGCCTTCCTCGTCATGAGCGCCAAGCTGATCAGGGAGACCGATTACGGGCTAGTGCTGGTAAACGGCGCCGAGCCCTCGTGGTGGAATCCCGAAGGATTGATGCGCGGCTTCCCGAGTCCCGAGAGCGTCAGGGTCTGGTACGAAGGGGGCGTACGTCCGGATCGGGCGGCCCCGCGCAATAACCGTAATCTGCGTGATCGCCGTGATCACCATGGGTCCGGCGAGGGGCCGAGGGCACGCGACGATTCGGTGAACGGTGGCACCCGCCTCGATGATCCCGCAACGGAGGGCGCTCACGATCATGTCCCTACTGCGCAAAGCCTAGCCTCCGAAAATGGCTCGGGTAGGTCCAACGTCGGCAAGAAGATTGAAGCGATCACACCGATCACGGCGATCACACAGATTACGGGGGAAGCGGAAAGCGACGCAGGAGCGACGTGGGTGCCCCTACTCACCGTTGAGGACGCCCTCGCCGAGATGAACAAGGCGAACTCCGGTCCGGCGAAGACGGCGGCCGTCTATGGCCGTGGCCAGACCCGCTTCGAATACCTGGTCAAGGCGGTGCTGGTTGCCAGGGGTCTCGCGACAAACGACTGGAAGCGCCACGCCCCTGTGGTCGCAACCGCGTTCGAGCATTGGAAGGAGGAAAAGTGAGCACTATCGTGCCCGTGCCAGAAGCGTGTACCGCCTCGCGGTACACGTTCACGGAGTACTTCGCCAGGGGAGGGGCATGGGTGCTGCGCATCGAAGGCGAAGGCAGGAACACCGTCTTCGTGGCCGCCACGCCTACTTGCCTGCTGGTGCGCTATTGTGACGGAAGAGGGGGGTGGCGCATCCAACCCTACGGGTTCTTCGATTACGTCCCCTTCGCTGGGGACGTTGCCTCGGGACAGCTACTCGGTTGGGAGCCGCCCGAGGGCCGCCGTGGTTGGCCCGGCGTGAGAGCGTGGGTATGGAGGCAGACGGGGCGGGCCATCGGCAAGAGGCTGCACGCCTTCTACAAACGCTGTCTGGCTGCCGCAGACCCGACCGTGCTGGCCCTGCAGCGCACCGTGTTTGCCGCGACTTTCTCCGCCCCCGACTTGGTCTTCAGGGAGGAACTCTACGAAGAGAGGTACCTGGTAAAGGACATCACCCAGTATCGTGCGGCGGCGGTGGCCCTAGCGAACCTGGACACGTTTCGCTACTTCGAGGGCGGAAGGGCGCACGCCGAGGCGAAAGCCGAGATCCTCAACTCGGCCGAAAGTGCTGCCCTGCGGGTGCTGGCGGAAAAGGCGGGCGTCGAGCTCTCCCTCCACGTGTACCCGAAACGGGGCCAGTTTACTGGCCCCTTGGGCCTCGACAAAGCGCTTGGCATGATGGAGAACTGGCGCGGACTGTTCTCGCCGACGGGCGAGCCCTACCGCTCCCTGAACCGCACACTGATGAACCTGCCGGGGGGCGTGCCTTTCAGCCTGGTCGCCTACCTAAACGTGGTCCGCCTCGAACGGCCGGTGCTCTCGCGCGCCGAACTCGTGGTGCTCACCCTCCACGAACAGCGGCGGTACAACAGTGGACTGCCGCCGCACAACGCGTCGATCTTCAGGAGCGCCACCGAAGCCCAGATAGCGCGGGCAACTCGACTGGTCGCGCGGCACACCGGGATCCCGTTGAGCACCCGGAGGACTACTGACCTAAGGTTCGTCGTGGACTTCCTGATGGATTACCCCGACGTGCACAGGGGCAACGTCGTTGGCCTGGCCGAGAAGAGCATCCGGTGGCACAGGCAAGAGCAGCGCCGCGAGATCGAAAAAACCTTGAGCAAGCTCGGCAACAGGCCGACCGAAGCGCCGCCGATCGCGCCGCCCGAAGACCCGAACGTAAGGTTCCTTTCCAGCGTCGAGGAGGTGTGCGTAGAGGGGGCACGGATGAGAAATTGCGTGGCCTCCTACGCGAGTCGAGCGGTGCGGGGACTCTGCTACCTGTTCCACGTCGGCCACGCGGGCGAGGGGGCCACGATCGAGGTGGACCGGGCAGGTCGCGCGGTCCAGGCCGCCGGCCCATCCAACGGGAGAAACGCGGCGTCGAGGTGGGGCAAGCGCACGCTGAACCGCTGGGGCAAGGGGTTCCCCGAGGGCCACGAGAATGCTCCGGTGGCCTACGACCGCATCGAGGACGATCTTTATGACGACTTGCCCTTCTAGGTTTCCGGGAACTCATGCCGAGCCGCTGGCCGACGAAGGCGATGACGCGTAGATGCCCCGCGCGTGCACGATCTGCGCCCACGAGGACCGCTACACCATAGACCGCGCCCTGGTGGGCGGCGAGGAGGCGTTGCGGACCATATCGGACCGCTTCTCCGTCTCCAAGACGGCTTTGATCCGCCACAAGGACGCCCACCTGCCCGCGATGCTCACCAGGGCAAAGGAGGCCGAGGCGGTCGTCCGCGCCGACGAGCTACTCTCCCAGGTGCGCGACCTCCAGGGCAGGACGCTGTCGATACTCGCCGCCTCCGAGGAGGCCGGGGAGCTGCGAACGGCGCTCGCGGCGATAAGGGAGGCCCGTGGCAACCTGGAGTTGCTGGCCAAGCTTCTCGGCGAGCTCGACGAGCATCCGCGGGTGAACATCCTTGTCACCGGAGAATGGGCGACGATCCGTACGGCGATTATGGTGGCGCTCGTTCCCTACCCCGAGGCCCGCTCGGCCGTGGCCGAGGCGCTTCTCGGGCTGGAGGCAGGATAATGGGTGCCGCCACCGATCTAGCCTTGGCCCTCGACCGTTCGGCCTTCGCGCGCGCCTTAGGCTTAGAACCGGATCCCTGGCAGGCGAAGCTCTTGAGCTCCACCGCTTCCCGCGTCTTACTCAACTGCTGTCGGCAGTCGGGCAAGTCCACCGTGGCAGCCCTCCTGGCCCTGCACCGGGCACTGTACCACCCGGCCAGTCTAGTGCTGGTTTTGGCGCCCGCGCTCAGACAGTCGCAGGAACTCTTCGCCAAGATCGCCAGCTTCTACGGTTCGCTGGAGTCTCCCGTGGCACCACTGGCCCAGAGGCGGCTCTCCCTGGAGCTAGAAAACGAAAGCCGCATCGTCACGCTGCCGGGCACCGAGAAGACCATCAGGGGATTCTCGGGGGCCTCGCTGTTGGTCGTGGACGAGGCGGCCCGCGTCGCCGACGAGCTGTACTTCGCCGTAAGGCCGATGCTCACGGTAAGCGAGGGCTCGCTGATGATGCTCTCGACCCCCTACGGCAAGTGCGGGATCTTCTTCGAGGAGTGGGGCCGGGGAGAGGGCTGGGAGCGCTACGAGGTACCCGCACTAGAGTGTCAGAGGATCCCTGCTTCGTTCCTCGAGGAGGAGAAGAGGGCACTCCCCGCACGGGTTTACCGCCAGGAGTACGAGTGCTCGTTCGAGGAGACCGAAGACCAGGTGTTTTCTTACGAGGACGTCCACATCGCCCTGGATCCCAGGGTCACACCGCTCTTTGGCGAAGGCGGGGCGAGCTAGGGCGTGTTCTACTACGTCGGCTTGGATCTGGGCCAGGCGCAAGACTACACGGCCTTGGCCGTCCTCGAGCAACAGATCTGGACCGGACCCGAGGTGGACTGGGCTGCCTTCGGCGTGTTCTTCCCCGAAGGCGTGGAGCCCGGCGGGTGGATCTCACCGTCTGCTGTGGGGCCGCTTTACGCGGAGCGTATCCTCGCGGTGAACGCCCACTACCTAAAGGGGCCCCTCGCGGCCGACTCCCCGCTGTTCGTCAGGCACCTTATGCGCTACCCGCTCGGCACGAAATACGCGGAGATCGTCACCTCGGTGCGCGGTCTCCTCTCCCGTGAACCATTCCGAAGGCGCATACACCACACGCACCTCCTGGCCGACAAGACCGTCGTGGGCGCGGCCGTGATCGATAGCTTCTACGAAAAAGGCGTCTACCCGATCGGCGTGACGATCCATGGCGGCTCGACCGTCACCGAGGAGTTCGGCGGAGCCGGCGGGTTTCGCGTGCCGAAACGCGACCTCGTTGCCAGCGTCCAGACCCTGCTGCAGAACGGCCGCTCAAGATAGCGCCCGAGATGGAGTTGGCACCGATCCTGAAGAGCGAACTGCTGAATTTCAGGGTGAAGATCGAACCGGCCACCGCGCACGATAGCTACGAACATTGGCGTGAGGCCGACCACGACGACCTGGTCCTGGCAGTGGCGCTCGCGTGCTGGTACCGGGAGCTCATCAGGAAGGAAACCGTGCGGGAGCTTGTGTGGTGACCGCACAGAAGGGGAGGGTCTGTTAAGTCATGCCCGCTGTTGCTCGCTCCTTTGCCGGCATGGAAGCTTAGCGGCCCTAGGCCGTAGCGAGCGTGTCGACCAGACCCTGAAGCAGCACCCGGATGCCATCCAGGTTCTCATCGTACTTGTGGATCAGGATTCTTCCTGCTGCTGCCTCTTATCCCAACGCGCTTTGGCGGCTTTGCGGGCTATCTCCTTGCGCTCTTCGGGCGTCAGTTTTTCGGCACGTGCCTTGCCCCCCTTTAGGCCACCGCGCCGCCCGAGTTCTCTTGCTAATGCACGCAGCTCTTCGTCTGACCACTCTTTGTCCTCGCTCATGCGGGAAGGTTAGTCTAAGCGGTCAGGCATCACAACATACAGACATCTCGACTTATTTTTCCCTCTAGCCGTTCGCCCACACACTACTATTGCAATGCTTGAGCGCTCAAGTATAATAAGCACATAGAAATCCCAGAGCATTCCACTGTCCAAACTAGTCGACGCTTTGGATGTCGAGCCTCGCGAGTGATGAAGGGAGAGGATGATGAGTAGGCGTGGCAACGGCGAAGGGTCCATTACCCGTCACAAGAAGAGCGGCCTGTACATGGCCCGCTACACGATCCAGATGCCTGCAGGGCCCAAGCGCAAGACGATTTACGGCAAGACGCGTGAAGAAGTGGCCGACGAGCTGGCCAAAGCTCTGGCGGATCGCGCGAACGGCATCGTCTTCGACGACGAGAACATGACCGTGGGCGAGTACCTGGACTCGTGGCTCAAAGGTTCCGTGCGCGGCTCCGTGAGATAGAGCACCTTCGACCGCTACGAGATAGCGATACGGGTACATATCAAGCCCGCTCTCGGGAGGCTGAAGCTGAAGAAGCTAGCTTCCGCGCACGTAGCCGGCTTCTACCAGGATAGGCTCGCTGCCGGGTCCGCCCCTGCAAGCGTGAACAAGCTGCACGTGACCCTGCGCAAAGCCCTCGACCAGGCGGTGAAGTGGCACATGGTCCCGCTCAACGTCGCTGAAGCAGTAAAGGCTCCGAGGCCTGCTCCCCCGGAGATGCGAACGCTCTCGGCTGCGGAGACGCGCAAGCTGCTCGAAGCTGCACGCGGCGATAAGCTTGAAGCCCTGTATATGCTCGCGGTCCATACGGGGATGCGCCAGGGGGAATTGCTGGCTCTCAAGTGGCAAGATGTTGACCTCGAGAACGCCAAGCTCAGCGTGAGGCGCACGCTCACCATGAGCGGCGGTCGTATCCTGCTTGGTGAGCTGAAGACGAAGAAGAGCCGCCGCACCATCCGTCTCACCGACCCGGCGGCCAGAGCGCTGCGCGAGCACCTCGCCCGGCAGTTGGAAGGGATGGAGCGGCTGGGAGATGCCTACCGCGACGAGGGACTTGTCTTCGCCAGCGCAGTTGGCACACCCATGAACCCGACCAACCTGCGCAGGCGATCCTTCGCTGCGCTTCTACAACGGTCCAATTTACCGAAGATCCGGTTTCACGACCTGCGCCACACGTGCGCGACGCTGCTCTTGACTCGCAACCTCCATCCGAAGTACGTACAGGAACTTTTAGGGCACGCCAATATTGCGATCACGCTGGATACCTATTCGCATGTGATCCCAGGAATGGGGAACCACGCCGCACGCGCAATAGAAGATGTATTGTCTTGACGGCCGCCGAAATGTCAAGCGGATGTGCATAAGCGACCCTCGATGATGCCCTCGAGTTTGCGGACGCTGCATAGGTTCACCCGTAACCGCTGTAGTTGGTCTCCGTGCGGGCGGGGAGGACTAGTATGTGGGATCGATCCCTCCGCAGACTGTACTAGTGATCAGTCGGCGCGCTGCCTAAAGTACACAGCGGCCCATGCCTGTTTGGCACGGTAGTGATGGCGGAGAGTCTGTAGTCGCAAAGCGGACCGCTTGCCGTGGCGCTTCACAGCTTGCGAGGGTGGTCGACGTCGATCTGGGCTCTCGACGGTAATCGCTACTCCTTCGCCGGCTTTCTTTCGAGGTTCAGGACAAGCAGCCGCTTCAACATCTCGTCACGTTCTAGTAGGTCAGGAGCCTCTTTCCACCCGTAGGCAGCGAATACAGCCCTGTCGAGTTCGTCGTGAGCTTCTCGGAGCCAGGCGGGGCGAGCGTTGTAGAGGTTGGTCAAGGTCCGTTGCTTGCGTTCCTTCGCATCTAGGTTTGTGGTGCCCCGCCAATTGTCACGCAGCCGGCAGAGTTCCTCCGCCGCAGCCGAGATACGTTCGCGTTGTTCCGAAGTCGGCTCAGGAAGGGGGTAGGTGCGGAAGCAACTCTCTGGGGTGTAGCGAGGACGGTCCTCTAGCTCAGAGCCCTTCTTAAGGGACCAGGCGACGTGCGGACGAGCCTGAAGAACGCCGAGGAGGTAAGGGTCCTCACTGGCGAAGGCGATCACCTGGGCGTCGGGAAGAACCTCGACGGGAACGAAGACGAAAACTCGATGTTTGGCGACTCGCGGTGTCGCGATGTACCTCTCAAGGCTGGACAGCGCCGCCCGCATCTTCGGTCGCGGGTTCCAGTGGGTCCACCAGCGCTCCCGGGCTGAGACTTGGTTGGCCTTCTGACGGTCAGGGTAGACTTTCTCCTCGACAATTGCGAATGGTGCCTCGTAGAGCGCCGCCTCTTTCTTAGGCATATTCACGCCGAAGTCGATCACGTAGGCGTTTGAGGGTATTTTGACAATATCCTCTCCGAGAAGTCTCGGCCGCACCACGTCGGAGTTGGGACGTTCGTGCGGGTTGCCGCCGCGGCCGAGCAATTTCCTTCCTTCTGCGTTGGTCAGCTGAAACTTACCGCGGAGTACAACCCCCTCGAACGCAATGCCGGTATTGTCAGCGAGTTGCTTGGCACCAGAGCAGTCCACCGTGGAAAGGTCAGACGCGATCTCCTCCACCGGCTTGCCGTCGAGGATCTTCACTTTTTCGGAGCCGTTGTCGAAACCGATCATCGAGACGTCAACTGCGGCGCCTTCGAGAACCCAGTTCCTGGCGCCCCAAGCCATGAAGATGTCCCCAGTCTCCTTGATACGTCGGAGCACACGGTTACTCTTGCCATGGCGTATAGAGCTAGTGGCCAGAAGGCCGACACGCTTTACTTGCCCCTCAGCAACGAGGGAGCGCGCTCGCTCAAACCAGTAGCATACGAGGTCTGGAGCGCCGTCCAGTCTCTGCCCGTAGACTTGCTTGAGCCCCTCGGCGTAGCGGTCCCCCAGGAGGGGACGTATCTTCTTGGCACCGAGAAAAGGCGGGTTACCCACCACTACATCTACTTCCGGCCACTGGGGCTCAGCGTACACGTTGCCGTCGTCTTTAAGGATCGCGTCTATCTCAATTATGTTGGTCATTTGCCCGAGGATAGGGTCGACGGGAGAGCCGAAGCCGTTCTTCGCTAGCCACTGCAGGTAGCCGATCCATATCGAGACCTGCGCGAGCTCGCGGGCGTAGGGGTCGAGTTCGATGCCGTGCAGTTGGTCCGGGTTGACCTCCGGGATGAAGGTCCCCATACCCGTTTGACCCGCCAGTACCGAGACCTCCTTCTCTAAGTCCAAGAGCTCGTGCAGGCTGATGTACAAGAAGTTGCCCGAACCGCAAGCAGGGTCGAGCACCTGGAGCTTGCGTAGTTTGTTTGCGAACGCGTTGAGCTTATTTTGGGTCTGAGTCAGCACCCTGTTGACGCTGCGCGTCCTTGCAGCGAGGGCCGCACCTCGCGCCGAGAGGAGATCCGGGTGCTCCGTTCGCATGAGTGTCTCGACCTCATCTCGCACATGCTCCCACTCTCGCCTCAATGACTTCATTAGGACAGGCTTGACGATCAGGAGGATGTCTTCCTTGCTAGTGTAATGTGTCCCGCGTTGGGAGCGCCGCTCAGGGTCAAGTGACCGCTCGAAGAGCGTGCCAAAGATCGCTGGTTCGACCGAAGACCAGTCGAGCCTTGCCGCCTCTGCCAATACGCGTATATCCTCCCGAGTGAGCTCCAGCGCGTCATCGTCGGCGAAGAGCCTGCCGTTGAAGTGCCGGACCTTTAACCAGTTAACTTCTCCACCCTCAGCCATTGCCCGGAAAAGCTCTCGCGCACGGTTGGCGAACTGCTCCGGAGTGCTCATAGAACTTTGGATCAAGCGTGTGAAGAGCTTTCTGGCAGAAGCTCCATGTCCTCAGCGAACAGGCAGAACACCAGCTTCATGAGAAAGTGGGCGACCCGGTGAGGCTCCTCACGCCTGGAGCGCAAGCCATCGGCTAGGCTGGCGAACTTTGCCGCGATCTCCTCAGTAACGTCCTCGCGTGTCTTTCCAGGCTTGATAGAGCTGGGGCTACGGAAGAGCGCTGAGAGTATTCTCAGCGCCTCCTCGTTGTTTGCTGAACCTATCTCCTCGTTGGTGAATTTGTAAACTTTCTCTATGGTGTTCTCGAAATTCGTGTGAACCTCGAAGCGATCCATGTCCGAGACGACTAGAAGAGGTGGGTTTTCCAGATCGATCCTGTAGAGCAACAGTTGCCTGAAAGCTGCACTCAGATCCTTGTGTTTACCCTTGTACTCCCATGCGAAGCACCCGCGTAAGAAGACGTCGGCCGACCCGCCGCCCTCCTCGGAGCCAAACACCTCACCGCCGACCTTTGCAACGGCTTTCTCAAAAGTGAAGAACTCGCCCTTCTTATCGGCTTCTGCCGGAGTCGGTGCGCCGACCAGAGCACACACATCGATGAAGTGCTCCTGGGCACCAGCCCGCTCCTTTAGCTTGCTGTCGGCCCACTTCGACGAGAATTCCTGCGGCGTCATGCGGGGTCGACCGAGCCTCACGTAGCTCACCTGTCTAACCCCAGGTCGGCACCCTTACCATACGATCCTCCCAGGAAGGTTTGCACGGTCCTACCAGAGACGCTTAGCCCATCGAAGTGACGAACAAGCAGCGCGGCAACTGTAAACAACACGCCGGTCCCCCTCAATACATAGTTTGAGACTAAACCCCATTCGCTTGATAAGGGTATGCTAAATGAGAAGTTGGGGCAAGAACCTCAGCTCCTCATACAAGTGTTGCAGTGGGTGCGGGACAGCATGAGAGGAGCCGAAGATGTCCCTAGCTGACGTAGGCATTCTTGGATGCCTACGTCAGCTCGTCCCGCAGTCTGCTGTAAGAGTTGGCGAATAGTACAGCCGATAGCAGATCTAGGTTGTCACCGCTACCTCGACCGCATGGTACGCTGTCTGATCGACGCTGCCGCGAGAGGTGTTCGGGGAATAGGCTCGATGAGACTGGAGCTAATTACCCTGCCACCCTAAGGTATTGTCCTTTTGGAGGGCTGCGTTGGTGTACTACTGGTGTACAAGAAGCCGCAACACTCTGTGGGTCTGTTCATGAGTATTACGATCTTCCTGCAAAGAGCCACTTTTCTCAAGTGGGCGATGCTGGGTTCGAACCAGCGACCTCTGCCGTGTGAAGGCAGCGCTCTCCCGCTGA
>WUUC01068946.1_pt1 | contig 13588 bp, 34 predicted proteins | sample 6278441 | NCBI WGS metagenome assembly WUUC01 (sample SAMN13675441, study PRJNA597444) | soil metagenome | isolation source: soil | place: USA: Washington | collected 2017-10
TGGAGGCAGTCGTGGGCGAGGTGGGCGAGTATGCGAACAAGAGCAAGAAGTTCAAGCGGGGCGACATCACAGAGGCTGAGTTTCTGCGGGAGGCCGCGAGCGAGCTTGCTGATGTCGTTGGGTATCTGGACCTGCTGGCCTTCCAGTTGGGGTTGGACCTGGGCGAGATCACGCGCGCCAAGTTCAACGAGGTGTCTGTGCGTGTCGAGTCGGATGTGCGACTGTGAGCGCTGAAGCTGCGCTCTGGTCGCTGATGCGGGACAGCGGCCTCCCCGGTCACTGGGTGCGAGTCGAGAACCGCGTTGGGGAGGGCGGCACGCCTGACCTCAACTTTGCCTTCACATACACTTGGCAGCCTGGAACCAAGATGGCGATGGCCAAGACTGTGGAGGGCTGGATGGAATTGAAGTCAGTCGAGGCGTGGCCGACTCGCGATGAAGGTCCGTTGCGCGTGCCGCACTTTGAGCGGCTACAGCGGGTCTGGCTTCGCGCGCGAGAGGCGAGTGGCGGCAAGTCGTACCTGCTCTTGCGCGTGGAACGCTCGCGCATGTTTCTGCTCCTCTCAGGCACCTATGCCTCCATTCGGCTGGGCACCGCCAACCGAGAGGAGTTGATGCGTGAGGCGGTGGACGTGCTGGTGGGGAAGTTCTCCCCGGCCTGGCTGACGGAAGGGCTCATCAAGGGAGCCCAGGAAACCCCACTCACTAGTGGGAAAAGTGCGAGGAAGGGCAGGTCCAGGTAGTGAGTGCGGCAAGCACACCGTGTGAGTCCTAGCCAAACCCTGTGAGCGTAGTGGTGCCTGCACCCGAGAGCCCATGTTCTGGTGGGGAGTGTGTGAAAAAGTAAGGAAAGAGTGGGGTGTTTACTTTCTCACCACTTCTCTATAGCTTGATACGTGCGCTCGAACGGGCGCTGACGGACCCGAGACCCGATGGACCTGGAGAGAACCGATGACGATGGTGACGCTGGCCCAGCTGAACGAGACTCCGAAGCAGCGCGAGTGGAGCGGGATGACGTTGGAGAGATTCTACGCAGTCGGCAAGAACGGTCATGCCCGCTCTGGCGCAAAGTTCCACTTGGTCATCGGTGAGCTTGTGATCGCGGACACGGACCCGCGTCCAGGACGCTACAAGGTGGGTGCGACGTTCTCTGCGTACTCGCCTTGCAACGGAAACGGACAGCAGGTGAGCCAGCCGCTCCGTGGCGGTGGCCTGGACACCTCGGACGTCACCTGTGAGAAGTGCTTGAAGGTGCTGGCGCAGATGGTGGTGAGGTAGGTCTGATGCCGACTCGGAACGACAACTGGCAGGGCGGTAAGTGGTGCCGCCCTGCCACGCGGCTGGCGATCTACCTGCGTGACGGTCTCGCCTGCCTCTGGTGCGGCGAGGGCGTGGAGCACGGTGTGACGCTCTCCCTGGACCACTTCCACACGGTAAAGAAAACGGGCGAGGCAGACAACAGCCCGACCAACCTGTTCACCTCGTGCACTCGCTGTAACTCGCGCCGTGGCGCGAGGACTGTGACTGAGTTTGCTCGTGGTGTCGCGGCCTACGTGAATGGAGGCGTGACCCCTGAGCAGATCTTGAAGGGCATCAACGCGGCTCGCAAGCGGGTGCTCCCGCGCGAGCAGGCGCGCGAGATCCTCAAGCTGCGCGGAACCGTCCGTGCGGCTCTCCTCTCAACGGTGTCGGAGAACTAACCATGAGCACTTCCATCGTGACCATCGTGGTCGAGGTGACCAATCGCAACAGTGAGACGCCTGACCGTGGGTACATCTGGGACGGCATCAAGACTCTCTTTCCCGGAGACATCGTCATCGTGAAGGACATCAAGGTGGAGGCCGCGCCGGAGGCCACGCGCGAGGAACTGGTGGCCATGGGCTTCTCCCCGGCCGATGTCCGAGAGGAGATGGAGCGGAGGACCCCTGGCCAGTGCGACTTCGCGACTTGCGGCTGCCACACCATCCTGGGGGAGCCTATCGCGGAGAGGGACCAGCCGTCCATCTCTCGGGTGCCCATGACCCTGCCCAGGAAGCCACGGTGAAGGATGGTGCGTAGGTAGTGGGAAAAGTGCGAGGATGATGGGGTCCAGGTAGCGAGTGCTGCTTGGACCCCATGGCCATCCTACCACAACGCTGTGGGTTCTATGGGGGTGTTTACTTCCTGTCACTTAGTGCCTAGATTGGTACCTCGTACGCGCGCGGATGCGCGCGAGGCGAGAGACCCGATGGACCTGGAGAGACCGATGAAGAAGATGAGCAACGAGGCCGAGACCTACGTGGCAGGGCGCGCGGTGGAGCGGGTTGGCTTTGGCGCCCACAAGGCGACTGGCCGGTGGCCTCACTACTCGCTCGTGGTCGATGGCGTGGATGTGGGCCGCGTGCGGCGCGTGGTCTCGGTTAGCCTGGACCGTACGGCAGGCAACACGAGAAGCGACGCATGGGAGATCAGTGGCCGCATCCTGGGCACGCGGGAGGCCGCTGAGTTGGCGCTGGTCGAGCGAGCCATTGCCAACGGTACGCTCAAGAGCCACCAGCAGGCGGAACGGGAGAGGCTGGACGCGGTGGCGAGCGTCATCAGGCCCACCCCTGACAGCGTGGACGAGACGCTGCTGACCGATGAGGATGTGTCGGAGATGCCCGCATTTGTCTCGCTGACGGAGGCGAAGGATGGCAAGGATGCGCTTGACCTGGGCGTGATCGGTGAGGCCCAGTATGCGCTGGTGCTCGTGAGCGGCAACATCTACCGCAGACCCGCGAGCCACGTGGGCACGTACGGAGGCTGGAGATGGGAGGACAGCGCTGACCACGTGGTGTCGTACCGGGAAGCCTTCCCAGAGCTTGCGCGTCGTGTCGAGGCCGCTGCTCGCGCCACCACTGCTCCGTCATCCTCCCCGGCCATCAACTTCGCGCGGGAGGGACGCTGAACATGGCGACGTTCTGGCTGAAGGGCTCGGGCAGTCTCAACTGGGCTGCGTTCACCAAAGTCAGCTACACCAAAATGCGGGTCCTCGCTCTGACTGGTGCCGCCAGCTACATCGACAGGACGGTGGACCTGGAGGAAGGTCGCAACATCTGGCGCGATCTCCAGTCCAAGGGCTGGACCGCCAAGTCAGACCAAGAAGCCAAGGCGGCAGACATGACCGCGTATCGGCTCCAACTCCTCATTCACGATTGATGGAGGCGGACCATGGCGACCTATCATCTGTACCACTTCCAGAGCGGCAGGCGCGGCTCGCTCATCATGACCTTCGCGCGCTACAAGGACCTGGTGGCGGAGGCGCGGAGGCTCGCCAAGGCGGCAGGCTATCCGGTCAGCCGGTGGATGGACATCTATGACTGGAGCAAGGACTGACCCATAAAAAGTGTGTAGCTGGTGGAGAAAGTGCGAGGATGATGGGGTCCAGGCCGAAAGTGCGGTCTGGACCCCATGGCCATTCTAGCCCAGCCCTGTGAGCGTAGTGGTGTGGGAAGGTAAGGCTAGGGGAGGGCTTTACTTTCTCACTGCCCTTCCCTAGATTGGTACCTCGCGCGCGCGAATGCGCGAGGCGAGCCGGAGACCCGATGGACCTGGAGAGACCGATGAAGATGCTGACCACCAACGCGAAAGTTCAGAAGGGCGATGTGATCCTGAGCCAGTCCACCGGCCAGCCGCTGTTCCGCGTGTCCTCGCGGCTCTCGGCTCGGACGCCTGGCTACATCATCTTCACCGGAGAGGTGCTGGACAAGGCTTGGGGGATGAACAATGCGCCCGGTGGCGGACAGTACGCTGCCGGTCACCGGACCAACGCGGTGCTGGTCGAGCGGACTGAGGCGCGCGAGACGGACACCGGCCGGTACGCTCCCAGTGAGGAGCGCAACTGCCGCTGCGGCCACTCGCTCGGCCAGCACACTGCGGCTCGCTCGAAGGGCAAGCAGCCCTGCACGGTCATGATGGGCCGTGTCGCCTGCCCTTGTGAAGTCTTCAAGGCGGAACGCTAACCATGACGACTCCCTCGCCTCTCGCCCGCGCCTGCTCGTGGTGCAAGAAGTTCCTGACCCCGGCAGATGAAGCTCGCGCCTCCAAGGGAGTGCCCGTGACTCACACGATCTGCCCCGACTGCGTTAGGATTCACTTCAGTGATCTGGCCGAGGAGATCTGCTCATGATCGCCACATACAACGTTCCGCTCCAGAACGTGGACATGCTTCGCTCGCGCGTGGAGGAGTTGAACAAGCGGGTCTCCCGCGCCCGGATCCGTGGTGTGGCGCCGGTAACGATGGCGGAGGGCGAGCCCTTCACGGTGGAGCAAAAGATCACGCTGCCGTCTGGGAGGCCGGGGAGGCGCAAGGTCACCTTTGTCCCGGTCACCGTGACTGGGGAGGACATCACTGAGGCTGGGTGGCGCTTCGTGGCCACGCTCCACCACGAGGGCGAAGGGACCACGCTCGTGGCCGGTGTTCCCGGTGAAGTGGTTCCTATGGCCTACCGCTGGGCCAACGCGCGATGCGACCACTGCAACGTCCAGCGCCGGAGGAACGTCACCTACATCATCCGGCGCGATATGCTGGAGACCGAGGGCAGCGAAGCTCTCATCCAGGTTGGGCGCGGATGCCTCGCTGACTTCCTCTCCCGGCCCAGCCGCGACCCGCACCAGTTGGCGAAGCTCGCTGAACTCATGGGCTGGTTCTCCACTGTTTGTGATGGCTGCGAGCATGACGATTGGGGGAGGCGAGGCGAGCAGTCGTGGTCGCTGGAGGAATGGCTGACCGCTACCTCGCTGGCCATGAGGTGCCACGGCTGGACTTCGCGCGGAGTAGCCAAAGACTATCCTGGTCTGACGGCAACGTCAGACATAGTCTTTGGCTATCTCACCACGGACAAGCCGGAGGACAGGCGCAAGGATGAGTTCATCTCCAAGATGGACGCGGCCCGCAGCGAGGCCGATGAGGAGCGAGCCCTGAAGGTGATCGAATGGGCCGACCAGACTTTGGTCGTTGTCGAGGGAGACGAGCGCCACCAACTGTCCGACTATGAACACAACCTCTCCATCGTTGTCCGTCTCGGCATCGTGCGGAGGAAGCACATGGGCCTCGCGGCCTCGTTGATCCGCGCGTGGCAGCGGGCGACTGGAGCGGAGATGGAGCAGAGGGAACGCAAGGAGAAGGGACCGGTCAGCCAGCACCTGGCGATGAAGATTGGTGAGAGGAGCGAGGCTGAAGGCGTGACGGTGCTCAAGACCATGGAGATGGAGGACAGAGGCTTTGGCGCCTCGCTACTCGTGAAGATGAGGACTGCAGAAGGCAACAACCTCACCTGGTTCGCGAGCCGTTCGGCCGAATGGCCCAAGGATGGCGAGGTGCTCAACATCAAGTTCACTGTCAAGAAGTTTGGCGAGTACAACGGAGTGAAGGAGACCACAGTCCAGCGCGTCAAGATCCTGGCGCGTGTCGCGGCCGCAACGGCCACCAACCATGAGGAGAATTAGCGATGGGCGCGAGAGCAGACAAGGTGCGATTCATCGGGGAGAACCGGGGAGGCTCGGTCCACCCCGGAGACATCGGTGTGGTGATGGGATTCGGAGACGAGCGTGACGGCTACCTGGATGTGTTCTGGCCTACCAGGTCCGTGCGGCGCGTGGAGCAGCTTGGTAGCGATGTCGAGCGGATCCGGCCGGGAGAGAACGGGGAGACCTTCCGGACCACAGCGCTGGCCACCGGCTCACACGAGGTGAGGACCCACAACGGGAACCTGCCCAACACTCTCGTGGGCACGGTACACCAACAGGGTGGCCAGGCGAAGGGTCGCACGTGGAGAGCCTTCAACCTGTTCGGGCAATCGCTGGGAGCGGTCAAGACCAAGCGCCATGCCATCAACCTCGTCATCGACTGGTGGAGGGAGGCACCATGACCAAGGAACGCATGATGGCTGCGGTGGCGGGCGTGCTCATGGCTGCGGCCGCGTCTCCCGGTGATCTCCCGGTGCCGTTGGGCCCGATGTACATGGCCTTTGCGGAGAAGGGTTGGACATTCGAGGACTTCAATGCGCTCACCTTCGTGGTCTGTGAGATGGGGCTCGCGGAGGTGACGACCGAGACGTTGGAGTTGACATCGAAGGGACGCGCGCTGGCGGCGCGGCTGGAGGAGAGACTGTCATGAACAGCAAGATCGCGCCGCAAGGCAAGGATGAGACGGGCGAGCCTGAGCTCACTCGCCTCGTGGTCTACATCGGCCGCAGGCTGGGAGGCGACAAGAAAGAAAACATTGCATTCCTCCCATTCGTGGAGGGCGAGAACGGCTGGGTGCTGCCCTCGAATGAGGAGGCAATCAGCCAGCAGTACCGGCCAGCGAAGTTTCCCAAGCTCCAGCCGGGTGCGGTGGTGAGCGTCACCGGGCCCAGCGACAGCACCATCAACTTCTCCACGCTGCGTTACGTTCGGATGTGGGAGGATGAGGCTGCGCGGCTCCGGTGGGCAGCGAGAGACGCGGCCGAACACAGCCGATTCACCTCATATAAGATGGGAGAGAAACAGCGCAACGAGCTTCATGCTCAATTGGAGCCGGTGCGCGTACAGATCCAGAGAGCGGTGGGCGCCAATCGCGCGGCGTTGATTGCCGAAGTGATCAGGTACCTGCTGTGAGCGACCAGCCTTCCCTCTCCCGGATTCTTGGGCGCATAGTCGCGTGGACGCTCCAGGCGCTTATCATCGTCTGCATGGTGTGGGCGATTCTGTTTGTGTTGGTTCAGATCCGTCACTTACTCTACAACTACAACTGAGGAGAATTAGCGATGGCCACGAGAGACGAGAGACGCATTGCGGAGTTAGAGGCACAGTTGGCTGCGGCGGTGGCGGCTCGTGACGAAATGCGCGAGCGGATGGAGCAGCCGCTGATCAGGCAAATGGACGAGCTTCAGCGTGAGTTTGAGGCCGGTGCTGGCGACATGCAACTGGGCGCTCTGGTCCGACAGTTGCTGGTGCCGCCAGTTGATCCGACTCCGGAGGCAGTGGAGCGGAGGAAGCGAGAGGCGCGCTATGGGAGCACGGCGGTGATCCTGATGTACAATCCGCACTCGGTGGGCGCGCATTGCCCAGAATGCGGCGCGCCCTGTGAGGACCTGGAGAAGCCGGAGGGCCACAAGTGGAACGAATGGGAGGGCATCGAAGTCGCGGGCGTGTTCCCGTACGAGCACGCTGATGATCACTTCGATGACATCATTGAGCCCATCAAGCTGGAGATCCGGGGAGCCAAGTTCTGCATTCTCACTGATGGCGCGGCCAATCCTCTCCCCGGTGCCGAGGTGAAAGGCTGATGCCTCGCTCGCACCTGTCGCCTGCTGACCGCAGGAAGCTCCATCCGCAGAAGAATGCGGTGATGGAGGCTGTGATGGAGGGCATTGACCTCGCCATTGATGTGGGTCGGATTCCTCGTGACGTGCGCGTTATCAATGTTGACACCTGGACGGTAGCCGTCAGCTTCCCTGGCGCGGAGGGGCATGGGCCTCGCTATGTTGAGGTTGTCGTCAAGGAGAGGATCTGATGGGCCGCGTGAAATATGAGCGCCTGCCGTGGAATCAGTATGAGGCTGACTTCAGCAAGGTGCCAGAGGATGAGCGTGAGCGTGCTGCGTGCCTGGAGGCTGTCCAGTATCTCGGGCAGCGGCGCGCTCGCGCGGTCTGGCGCGTCCTCCGCAGGGAGAAAGACTTCACATATGAGCAGTTCAGGCAGGTCTGCTGGTTCCCTATCGGCATCGAAGGATACCCGGTCAAGGCGATGTGGAACCGGACGCATGTGCCGGAGGAACGGCGGCCATGACACCGGACGAGGCGTGCGCTGAGTTCTCCCGGCTCGTTGGCTCGCGCATCTTTGGAGCTACGTTCCGACGCGCAGACGGCTGTATGCGTGTGGGGACGTTTCGTATAGGCGTGCGTAGGCCACGAAAGGGAAACGGCCTGGGGTACGATCCAGGGGTGAAAGGCAACGTCATCGTGTACGATATGCGCAAGAGGGAATATCGAACGATCAAGTTGAATCGGCTCGTGTCCATTCGCATTTGTGGAGTCAACATCAACCTTGAGGAGAATTAGAGATGGCCAAGAAGCTGAGCAGAGCCGCGCGCTGGACCGATGCAGTCAACAGGGCGCGCATTGCGTTGGATGAGGGCACGCAGAAAATGGAGGACCTGAAGGCAGAGATCCAGATGGCACTCGAAGGTCCGCTGTCGGATCTCCAGGACCTGAAGAATGAGGCAGAGGAGTGGTTCAACAACATGCCTGAGTCGCTCCAGAGCGGCGCCACCGGGGAGCGGCTGACCGAGATCACCAACCTGGATCTCCCGGAGGAAGTGGACCTGGACGACATCGATGAGCTTGAGGAAGCGATCAGCAACGCTGAGGGCCTTGAGTTCCCTCGTGGCTTTGGGAGGGACTGATGCGCACAGTCAAGGTCATTCCGTGTCCGTGTGGACATGCCGGGTGCCGTGACTTCCACTTGGAGGGCATCGGCAAGTTCATGCAAGGTTCCGGCTTCACGCGAGAGGACGCGGGCAAGGTCGCAGCGTGCATGACTGACGTCAATTGGCACACGTTGGTCATGTTTGTGGACACGCTGCTGGAAGATGTGATAGAGAATCCGGAGAGGCTGGAGCGCGCGCAGCAGCTTCTCCGGAACCACATCAAGGACCGCTTTGGGTGGGAGGAACTGTGAGCCAGTTGGTGGGGCTGGTGGTCGTGATCTCGTGGCTGCTCTACTTTGCAAGGAGAGGCTGGAATGCGGAGAAATGAAAATGTAGAGGTGGTCCCCAACGCGGTTCTCGCCTACCGCGTGTTGGATCACATCGAGCGGCATCCGGAACATTGGAACCAGAAAGCATATCGGTGCGTGACGGGTTGTTGCTTTGCCGGTAATGCGGTGTTGCTGGGCGGAATGGTCTGGCGCTCTCTGGACGACACGTTGGATGATCACGTGTACGATCCGATGACTGGACGCATCCTCGACATCATCGATGCCTCCACCGAGTTGCTTGGGATCCCAGAATGGCGAGACTGGGGCAGGTTGTTCCAGGCAGCAAACAACATTCAGGACATCCGCAAGTTGGTGCTGGAAATCTTTGGACCTAGACCGGAGGGAGTATGAGCGTGCATCAGACAAAGCGGTTTGGACGCCTCGAAGGTCTCATCACAGAGCAGATCGGTGAGACACTTTTACGGCTCGCGCTGGAGGTGCCTGGCGAGCAGGCCGTGGTGGAGATCGGATCGTTCAAGGGGATGAGCACGGTGTACCTCGCGGAAGGGCGCAGGCGTAGACTGGGCGCGCTCGTGGAGGGCAAGTCTGCCTGGGGCAAGGTCTGGGCGGTGGATCCATGGACGCTGCCTGAGAACGTTCCTGGTCGACACGGATTCACAGACCAGAGCGTGCGCGACATCTTTGCCGGGCAACTGGCCATCTGCGGCGTGGATCAGTGGGTGGTTCCCGTGCGTGGCTTCTCTCGGGACATCGCTGCGCAATGGAAGGAATGGAAGCTGCCGCAAATCGGTCTGCTGTACATCGATGGTGATCACATGGAGCATTCGGTGCTGACTGACTTCCGCTCGTGGCAGCCGTACCTCGTGCATGGCGCTCGCATCGTGTTCGATGACTACATGACGCCTCGCAACCCTGGTGTGGCCAAGGCTGTCAAGAAGCTCTCATATGCCTTCAGTGAATGGCCGCCCACGATGGAGGCTGAGAAGCTCGCGTTGGTGCGGTACCGGGGAGGCGAAGTCTGATGGCCATTCGAGATGCGGCGCTGGATCGCGCGCGAGCGGAGGGCAACGAGGCGAAGGCACGACTGCTGCGCAAGGCGAACCAAGAATGGGAGCTTGGCGGCCTCGCACGGCAGGATGGGGATAAGGTGGCCATGGAGCGTCACTATGCGGAGGCGCGGAGGCTGACTGCGGAGGCGAGCGAGCTATGAACTTTGAGGAGAAGATGGACCAGTTGTCCCTCAAGCGTGCGGCTGATGACAACTTTGTGGAAGATGATCGCACGGTGCCTGCGCTCGCGCGGAAGGTCCGACAGTTGGAGGAGAAGGTGGAGAAGCTCATCAAGGCTCAACGGCCGGAGGCGTACAATGTCACGAAAGAAAGTGGTGAAGGATCCGCCGGTGCTGCTGGCGAAGGATAGCAACACAGTGGGCTTCTTTAGTGCGGATCCTGTTGTGCTGGGAGCACGCGAGGACGTCAAGGTGGAGGTGGTGGAGAGCGGTGGCAATGGCTTCAGCGACTACCGCACGTATGAGTTCCCGGAAGGGCTCGTGGTGCGGCCGGGAGAGCGGCTGACGTTTGAAAAGCTGTATGGCAATCACCCTGTGATCGTGAGCGTGGAGAGGAGAATTGATGACCATGACGATTGAGGGCGCGTTCCATCTCTCGGAGCAGGCGCTCAAAGAGGCAATCCGGGAGATGAACAACCTGGACGCTACTACCATCCTGGGGCTCCAGATCAGAGGCTTGACGTTCGCTTTGCTGGCCCATACGCTGGCCATGAGGGAGCAAGGGCGACCAACGGAGCGGGTCCAGGTTGAAGTCCACGGAGCGCCAAGCCTGGTGGTCGAGATTCCGCGCATGGAGACGGTGGAGGCTGAGACGGGCATTGTGTGTGAGGCTGAGTTGGAGTCACGCGCGCACTTCGGCACCTTGGAGGTGGACTGCCTCTGTGATCGGATCCGAGGGCACGAAGGGCTCCACCAGGGCCAAGATGAGGACGGGGAGATCATCGTCTGGGGGAGGGTCAAGACATGATCGAAAGCAAGGAGTTGAAGGTGATCATGCGAGCGGCCATCGCATTCCGCGAGTTTGAAGCAGTGGCTCGCTCGCTCGCGATGACATTTGCCAAGTTCGGACAAGTCATGTACGAGGATGCGCGTGACGCTTATCTCGCGGAGTATGGCAAGCTCCCCGGTTCCGAGCGGACGCGGCGCTTGCGCAAGAAGCGTCGCGCAATGGTGATGCAGTGGTGGGGAGGGAGACGGCCATGAAGGATCCTGTGGAGCTATACCTGCCCGGTCTCACAGTCTACATCGAGGACAATTCCATCGGAGACCACGTGTGGGTCAAGATCATTGACCGGGCTAGTGGGTTTAGTATCTCTGGCCGCACCGATGAGCCTGAGACTGTCCTGGCGCGCGGCATTCGCAGGTTGGTGCGCAAGAAGTCGCTGCGTGGCTACAAGTTTGAGGAGGCAGACGCGCTGGACGAGGTTGGTGAGCTGGAGGATGTTGACCTGGAGCCGGAGAGGGAGGGCGCGCGATGGTGATTGAATGCGAGGCGTGCGGACATCGCGCGCATCCTCTCATCGGAGACGAGGCCATGTACATCTTCTGTGACTGCCTCTGCCATCCGTGGAATGGAGGGATCAGGGTGAAGCCGAAAACATTTGTGGAGGTGGAGGTGGGGGAGATGAGCGCGCTGTTCATCAGTGCGATGGAGGCGATGGTGAAGGGCAAGAATGCGACGGTGCGCCGGCACGTGGAGCGATTCTTCACGCTCATGTATCCGGAGAACCTGGCGCTGGCGCGGGAGGTGGTGGACATACGGACACTGGCGCCAGGGGAGGCTATGTGAGTGTGAAAAAGCTTGCCATTGTGATGCCTGCTCGCGGCAACGTGAGGTGGACGCTGGAGGCGATAGAGAGCGTGTGGGCGCAGGAGAGGGCTGAGGGCTGGTCGTACCATCTGCTGGTGGGAGTCGATGACTGCGAGGAGACGGTGGGACGGCTCTCGGTCCATCCCAAGATGTTTGGGTTTGCTCGAACGTACAGATGTGTCGGCCCGCACGTCATACGCAACTCGCTGATTCAGGAAGCATTGGGGGTTTCGGTTCGCAACGGCAGCTACAGCGCGTTTGCGACGTTCGATTCAGATGACATCATGCTCCCCGGTTATTTGGCGGGTCTCGTGACATACTTGGACCGCTTTGGCGGCATCGTCGGTGCTGACCGGATCAACATCAACGAGCACGGCCTACCCAGCGGTGACGGATCCGAGAGAGGGCTGCAGTACGCGTGGGAATGTGGCGTATGTATGTTCACGCGCGCGGCGTGGGAGCGGCTGGGTGGCTACCGTGATTGGCGGTCGGGCGCTGATAGGGACTGGATTGTGCGTGCTCGTGCTGCTGGAATACCTATCACGCGCAAGCCGGTGGCGCTCTATCGGAGGCGACTGTGGGAAGGGAGCGTGAGCAGCCTCGCGCGCGCGAGCGGGGAGAAGGACAGGTTGCGGAAGTTGTCCGCTGATGGTGTTGTCGGTGGCCAGCTTCGCATTGAGCCCATCGTGACTCCGCTCGAATGGCTCCGGGGAGGGGCGCTGTGATCATCACCGTCTCAAAAACGCTGATGCTGAATGAAAGTGATGTGGAGAGTTGCGCCGTGCGCATCGCCAAGGCGATTGCGGCTGGTTATTCAGTCGTGGTGCACAGTGGTGACGGAGGCGAGAAGAAAGTGTGGAAGCGGGTTGATGCGATTTTGCGGGAGGGAGGACATGGCCAAGCGTGACCGGATAAACATGGACCGAGGTGCATGGATTGGGCGACGGCCGATTGTGAGCGCCTTGGGGCCTCTGAGTAGTGGTGAGAGGTTGCGCATCTGGGCCCGCAGGAACGGCATGGGGCTGGATCGCCTCGCGCGAGCTTATGGCGTGAGCGTGAATCGAATGTCGGCCTGGATGACTGGCAGCAGAACGGACGATTGCCCGGAAGTCGTGTTGACGGAGAATCTGGCTGTATGGGAGGCGTGCTATTTGGCGCGCAAGAGGAAGGGGCTGAGTGAGAAACGGCTGGCAGAGGTGATGGGGATCTCTCACGTGATGCTGAGGCGCTTGGAGAGAGGGAAAGGTGATGTACAGGCGCTTGTGGACTGGTGGAGCTATCATGGATGGCCGACTGGAGGAGAGGGATGAGGAAGTTCAAGAACTTGGTGCGTGAGATCGACAGCTTGAAGCGCAAAATTGCTTTCAGGAGACAGCGCATTGCTGAGGATACAGAGAACATCGAAATGCTAACTCCAGAATTGGAGCACAAGGAAGCTCTGCTGCTCAGACTACAGGCTGAGGATTTCGAGAGGGAGATGAGCAATGGCAATAAGGATTGACACCGGTGCACCGGTGACAGATGGTGCTGAAAGAAGGGCGCGCACTGCTGAGCGCAAGGAGCGGAGAGAGGCGCGCCCACTCGTGATGATGGAGGTGCTGATCGCAGAATTGAAGCGACGGATTGAATGGCGGGAGGATCAACTGGCGCGGGCGGAACGGCTCGCGGCAAATGCGCGCGGCTGGAACAAGAAGCGGCAGCGGCATCCTGAGTTCATACGCTCGAAGCTTGCGCGGCTGGAGGAGCGTTTGAAAGCAGCGGAGGCGAGATTGGAAAAAGAGAAAAGCAAGCTCGCGGAAAGTGACGAATGAGAGAGGCGCTATTGGATAGGGTCCTTTTGACAATTTTGTCGTGCGTGAAATGCAAGATTGGCATTGGTGAGAATTTGGGCAGGATCCAATTTTATCACGTATACAGTAGAGGAGACAGGGGCGAGGCGTGAAGAAGGTGGAAGGTGTAAATGCGAGCGTGAGAGAGGCTGTCGAGGTT
>WUUC01115424.1_pt1 | contig 13586 bp, 13 predicted proteins | sample 6278441 | NCBI WGS metagenome assembly WUUC01 (sample SAMN13675441, study PRJNA597444) | soil metagenome | isolation source: soil | place: USA: Washington | collected 2017-10
CCCTACTCCAATGCCCGGACTAACATACTCGGCACTATTCGCCTGGCGCAGCGGTACAAAGACGCTAAATTTATCTTCGCCAGCTCCGGCGGTACTATCCAGGAATCCATAGAGTCGCCCTACGGCCTGTCAAAGAAGACCTGCGAGGAGTACATTAAGCTCCTTTGCAACAATTACGTTATCCTGCGGTTTCCGAACGTATACGGCAAGGGCAGCCGCAGCGTGGTGGACAAGTGGCTGAACGAGGACGAACTGACAATCTACGGTGACGGCAAGACTTATCGGATATACGCACATGTTGATGACGTGGTGCGCGCGGTTCTTTTCTCTCTGGACTGGCCAGGCAACGAGACATACAAGCTAGGCGGTTCCCAGCGGTACAGCGTGCTTGACATAGCCGAAGCCATCGGCAAACCCTATACCTTTGCACCTGCCCGGAAGGGTGAGATTACCCACCTTAACTCACAGTTACCAAACGAAACCCCAAACTGGGGTGCAAGTTTAGATGTTTTGGAGTATGTTCGTGATGCCCAAGCTTAGTATTATTATCCCCTCGCGGCAGCCGGAGTTTTTACAGAAAACGGTAGACGACCTATTAGCCAAGGCAGAAGGTGAAGTCGAAGTTATCGTTTGTGGCGACGGCGTTTGGCCGATACTGCGCAGCGATCCACGGGTAGTTATCTTCCACCACGGCGAGGTACACGACAACGTAGGTATGCGTGGGAGCATTAATGCCGGGATGCAGCTAGCCCGTGGTGAGTATGTCATGAAAACAGACGAGCATACCATGATGGATCAGGGCTATGACGTGAAGCTGATAACTGACTGTACGGATAAGATGGTGGTCATACCCCGGCGTAAACGCCTTGACCCGGAAACATGGACGCTCATAGAGGACGGCCGTCCTCCGGTAGATTACATGTACGTAGAGTACCCGTACCTAAAGCCGTTTGACAAGACCCAGGGTTTGCATGGTGCGGAGTGGAAGCGACCGGAACGGAGTGACATCTTGGTTGACGACACTCCCACCATGCAAGGCTCCTGTTATTTTATGAAGAAGTCCTACTGGGACGAGCTATTCCCTGACGGGTTGGACGAGGAGAGCTACGGGACGTTTACCCAAGAAGCTCAGGAAATATCTAATAAGGTTTGGCTTTCCGGCGGCCGGGTGGTGGTCAATAAGAAGACGTGGTACGCCCACTTTCACAAGGGGCGTAAGGGCAAAGGCTACGGTTTTACCCGCGAACAGTATAAGAAGCACCTTGTAGGCACCGAAAAAGGGCGTGTCTATTCTATAGACTACTGGCTCAATACTAAGGATTACCAGCACGACTGGAATTGGTTCGTAACCGGGAAGTTCCCGGATATGCCCGGCTGGAGCAAGGACTGGCGGGAGCGCGTAGAACGTGACAAGCTCACGGACTTCTCCGCGACCTACGGAAAAGAAGGGTACAAGCCGAAATGGTAATGATATGTCTGATATTTTAAGTGACATTGAAGCATTGGTTGAGAGGGCTGCCGAAGAGAAGGTTGCTAAATATAAAGCAGCTCTTCAGGAAGCTATTGGGATATTGCAAGCTTTGGTAGGTGAGCCGGAGTTTGACTGTGACACTTGTGGAGAAAAGTTTGTACCTATTAAGAAAGTCGTTAAACAACGACGGGCGTATTGTTCCCCTAACTGTGCTCCAAAAGAAGAGAAGTTAGTTATTCACCCGCGCATAAGTTATGAACCCGAGGCTATGGTTAAGCGTTCTGAGGTGCAGCAAAATCGACGTGCGCTAGAAAAGTCTCGAAGCAAACCATTGGTTGATTGTAGACAGTGCGGCGGATCAACAAGTAAGCTTTATTGTTCAGATGAGTGCCGGAAGAAGTATGAGGTTGATAACTTTATACAACCGAAAGAAAACTTTAATGCGTCAAGCGACATGGTTGAGCATGGTACCGATTTCAAGAAGGAGTCTCAAACCTCTATACAGCGTATTTTGGAGAAGAGAACGTGATAGTAGGTACTGGTGACATAGCCCGTGTCTTGCCTATCCGGGATGACCTGCTGTTCTTCGCCTCCGGCGTGAGCGATAGCCAGTGTACGGACGAGCACAAGTACGACCGTGAAGTACGCTTGCTTTTGAGCCAGGATGAGCGTGCGCACATCGTGTATTTCTCGTCTTTAGCCATTTTCTTTACTGATACCCGTTATACCCAGCACAAGAAATATATGGAGGCTCTGATTCATGAAAACTTCTCGAACTGGACAATACTGCGGATAGGGAATATTGACTGGGGATATAACCCTCATACCCTGATCAACTACCTTCGGGCGCACCCCGAGGCGAAGGTCAGGGACGAGTACCGTTACATTGTGGACAAGGACGAGCTTTTGTACTGGGTTGATGCAATTCCTCCGTGGAATTGTGAAATGAATATTGTGGGGAAGCGTATGAAGGTTAAAAAAATTAAGGAGAAATACTGTGTTGAAAAATAGGATAGAGCTTGCCGCTTATTTTAACGAGCTAGGGTTTAAGACGGGTGCAGAAGTAGGGGTGTTCGCCGGCCATTACTCGGAGGTTCTCTGTAGGAGTATCCCGGGGCTTAAGCTGTACTGTGTTGACGGCTGGGCTGCGTACCCCGGCTACCGTGACCACAAGTTTGAGGCCAGCTTTAAGAAGGCTTACGATTCGACAGTCGAGAGGTTAAAGCCATATGACCACACGATAATCCGCAAGTTCAGTATGGACGCGGTTAAGGATTTTGAAGATGGGAGCTTGGATTTTGCGTATATCGACGGAAACCATTCCTATGAGCACGTCCGGGACGATATACGGGAGTGGGCCAAGAAGGTGCGCAAGGGCGGTATTGTAGCCGGGGACGACTACTATATTATGCCCAGCGGCAACGTAGGGGTTATAAAGGCAGTGGACGAATATGCAACAGAACACGGTATTGACATGCATATTATTCCTGCGGATAAGGTCAGCATTATTACCCACGATGATCGGCAGCCGCAGTGGTGGTTCCAGAAGTGAAGATAGCTGTTGTCAGCGCTAACCTGGGGAGCTTCGACAAGCCGGTGACCCATGTGCCGCAATCGGTAGGTTGTGACTTCTACCACTTTACAGATGTTACCTTTCCCCGGCGCTACAACTCCATGACTCCGCGCCTGCAAGCCAGGATACCGAAGATGTTCAGCTGGCAGATGGCCCCGGGATATGACTACTACCTATGGGTAGACTCTTCCTGCGCCTTGTTGCACGAGGATTCGGTCAAATGGTTCCTGGAACGGTTAGGTGACGCCGAGATAGCCGTGTTTAAACACCCGAACCGGAGCACCATACAGGAGGAAGCCGATTACCTAAAGCTTCGCCTAAATATCAACTGCCCGTACATTACCCCTCGTTACGAGAATGAGCTGATCGACGAGCAACTAGCCGAGGTAGACCCGAGCCTACCGCTATTCGCGTCCACAGCTTTTATTTATAAGAATACTCCGGAGATGAGGGCTGCACTGAAGGAATGGTGGTACCATACCTCACGCTTCCACTCTATAGATCAACTATCATTACCCGAAGCCCTTCGCGGTCGGTCGGTCAGAGTTATAGCTGAGAGCTACCTTAAGGTACCCTACCTGACGTATGTGAGGAAGCGATGAACGACCTTACGATTATTTTCTATACCGCGAACGTCGTGCCGGAGAAGTTTGCGCACCACATCCGGTCTCAATTAGCCTACGCTGCCGGAAATATTCCAATAGTCTGTGTGTCTCATAAGCCGCTGGATTTTGGAAAGAATGTAGTCGTTAATTTACCGCGCCATCACTTGAGTATCTACCGCCAAGCTTTGATCGGAGCGAAAGCGGCCACAACAAAATACATAGCCCTCTGTGAAGATGATGTCTTATATTCCCCGGAGCATTTTAAACACCGTCCGCAGCCGGGCAAGTTTGCGTATAACGTAGCTAACTGGGGAATCTATACCTGGCAAAAAGAACCCGTGTTTTCCTGGAAGGGGCGACGCAACCTAGGCCAGCTTATTTGTGAGCGTGAATTGTTTATTCGGGCGATGGAGGAGCGGTTCTTACGCTGGCCTGATGACAGCAAGGTAGACCTGAGCATCTGGGCGGAGCCGGGTAAGTACGAGCGTCAGTTGGATGTCTCGATTCAGCAGACGGAGGAATTCTGGTCTAACCCGCCGAACGTCGTTTTCTCGCATGAAACGGCGTTGTCCTACGGAAACCTCGGTAAACGTAAAAAGTTAGGGGTACTGCGGGCTACGGAAATACCGTACTGGGGAAAAGCAAGTGATATAAGGGAGATATACAGATGAAGCAGTACGATTTGAGCATAGTGATACCCTCACGTAACGAGGAATTCGCGGCTAGGACGGTGGAGGATATAGTAAAAAATAAGCGGGGAAAGACAGAGGTAATCGTGGTCTTGGATGGCGCATGGGCTGATCCTCCGATAGCTGACCATCCCGATGTACGAGTCGTGTACCTTGCCGAATCTATCGGCCAACGGGCGGCGACTAACTTGGGAGTGAGACTATCCAAGGCTAAATACATCGCTAAGTGTGACGCGCACACCGCCTATGATGAGGGTTTTGACGTAAAACTTATGGATAGTATGCAGGATAACTACACTATCGTGCCGGTTATGCGTAATCTCCACGCTTTCTCGTGGGCTTGCGATGACTGTGGGCACGAGACATACCAGGGGCCGATACCCGAGGGCTGCGCAAACGTCAGTTGTCCGGCTAAGAAATACTCCTTTCACAAAGAAGTTAAATGGGTCGGCAAGCCTAGCCCGCAGAGCACCGCATACCTCTTTAACCGCAATCTCCAGTTCTGGTATTTTAACGAGTTAAAGAAACGCCAGAACCGGGAGGGCGGCAACTTGGTCGAGACAATGAGCTTGCAGGGTTCGTTCTTCATGCTTACTCGTGAGAAGTACTGGGAGCTGGATATTTGTGATGAGACCTGGGGAAGCTGGGGACAGCAGGGCACGGAGGTCTCACTGAAGACCTGGCTCTCCGGCGGGCGTGTAGTTTGTAACACGGATACCTGGTATGCGCATATGTTCCGCACCCAGCACGGGTTTTCTTTTCCCTACCCGATGTCCGGCAAAGACCAGCGCAAGGCTAGGGCCATTTCACAAGATCTGTTCCTAAACAACAAGTGGTCTAAGCAGATACGTCCCCTCTCGTGGGTATTAGACCGTTTTTGGCCGGAGCTTCAGGAGTATGCCCGGCATGCTGACGAAGGGCGCGAAGCTTGGCGTCAAGAGGACTTGGACAAGCTGAAGGCTACTGAGCCGAGCTTCGGGAAAGTGGAAAAGGGAATCATATTTTACACAGATAACCAGCTGAACCTGAAGATAGCCCGGAAAGTACAAGATCAGTTACGTAAGGTGTCGCAGGAGAAGGACATTCCGATAGTCTCCGCTTCGCTGAAGCCGATGGACAACATGGGCAGGAACATACGGATTAAGGGTGAGCGTGGGGTATTGTCGTACTTCCGGCAGATCGTGGCCGCGCTTGAAGCCTCCAACGCGGAGACAGTCTACTTCTGCGAGCATGACGTGCTTTATCACCCTTCCCATTTCGACTTTACGCCCCCTACTAAGGACAAGTTTTACTACAACCATAACGTGTGGAGGCTCCGGGTTGCTGATGGTTTTGCCGTAACCTGGGCCGCTAACCAGGTAGCCGAGCTAGTTTGTAACCGTGAGTTCGCCCTGGAATGGTATCGGAAGAAGCTAGCCGAAGTAGAGGCCGGTACCTTTGACCGCAGTTACGAACCAGGAGGCCGGGACGTTACCCAGTACGAAGCGTTTCGTTCAGAGTATCCGAATATAGACATACGCCACGGTGATAATCTGACGAAAAGCAAGTGGAGTCCGGATGATTTTCGTGACAAGTCTACCTGTGTGAACTGGCAGGAGAGCACCGCCGATCAGATCCCCGGCTGGCATGACCTGATATAGCGCGTCCTTTTGTTCCGCTTGTGTTATTACAAGTATTTACCATTTTAATGAGGGCATGGCAAATCTCAAGGTAAACCGGGGCACGACCTATACTATTACCTACAACCACAAGGTAGACGGGGTCGCTACTACATTGATAGGCGCTACGGTACGTTTTACGATGAAGTCTACTGAGTTCGATACCGATGCTGATGACTCGGACGCCCTGATAGTGAAGAATATAACTAGTGGTGATGCTAACGGGGTAGCTACGATTACCCTTACCCCAACGGACACCTACCAGACACCGGGAAAATACTTCTACGATATTAAGGTAGACGTAAATTCCAACGGTGTAACTATCTACAAGATGGACGAAGGCAAGATTATACTCGACGGCTCTCCGACTAACAGGGTAGCGTAGTGGACGGCGTAACGATAACCGGCAACGTACAAACGGTTACGGCAGCCGGGTCTACTGTTCCTGCCGTTACTATAACCTCAAGTGTACAGCCTGGCGTTACATTGCAGGGGCAATTGTCCGGCGGCGGTATTGGGCCATCTGGACCGACCGGAGCTACTGGCCCCCAAGGGCCGCAGGGTGAAGCCGCTGATGAAGCAGCTCTTGTGCACAAGGCCGGCGCCGAAACAGTTACAGGTGCTAAAACCTTTAACTCTGGTTCGTTCCTTGATAAAGGCAATCTAGTCTATGACGTCCGGGCCTACAGCGCGCTATTCGATGGAACGACAGACGATACCACTGCAATTCAAGCAGCCATGGACGCGGCAGCAACAGCTGGCGGCGGCATCGTGCAGCTTCCCGAAGGAACAGCTATCGTAGAGACAATAGTACTCGGCAACCATGTAGCCCTGCGAGGCATGGGCAAGTACGCCACTATCCTGAAGCTAAAAGATAACACCGATGCCCCGGTTATCGAAAACTATGTAAGCATTGACGATGTAGAAGCAAACGCTGAGTTTTGTGCCGTTCTTGACCTACAAATTGATGGCAACAAAGCGAATAACACCAGCGCTGCGCACGGTATCTCGTTCCTTACCAGTCCTCTATTTTCCCAGGCAACAAATGATGATTGGTTCGATACCCACCAGTTAGTCCAGAACGTAATGATCGTACGCTGTAAAGGTATCGGTTTCACCGCCACAGGCCGGGCGGAGATGCGCCTCAAGAACGTCTACATAGAAAAGTGTGATAGCGGTGGTTTTGACCCGACATACGATACGTATATAGAGACATGCAGCGCCGGGAATAACGGTGTATATGGGTTCAATTTCACACATGGGAACATTATGGCCGTAGGCTGTAAGGCTTTCTTGTCTGGCCGCGAACTTACGACAAACGCGCCGGGCTTCTATATCTCAGGTCTTGGGCTTGCCACTACGCTCGCCGGGTGTATCGCCCAGAACAACAACGGGCAGGGTTTCCACCTGGAAGACGCCTCCGGCGTTATACTCTCCGGGTGCGTAGCCGACAGCAACAACTATGGTACCGGGAACGCTGACGATGCTTACGCTGGGGTAGAGCTGGACACGGTTACGAACTGCCGTATTGAATACACTTCCACGCAAGGGTACCAGAATGGCGTGCTAATTGGAAACCAGAAACATGCCCTCCGGCTTATAGGTGACTCCAACTCGAATAACATTAGCGTAGTTACCTACGCACAAAGCCCCTACGTTCTTGGAGCAACCCTAACTACTGATTCACTGCCTCTTATGAATCACGTTGAGGAGAATGGCCGGGTTACCAACACCGGCGATGCCTTTACGATTGCCAGGGATAAGGTGCTCAGCCAAAACGGCCCACGCATCCGCGTATTCAAACGTGGCAACAGTGCCGATAGCCACGCAGCCGTTACCAATGGCGGGGAGCTTGGCGGTATCACAGGTTGGGGCTGGGACGGTTCGGCATACTATGAAGCCACTCGTATATCTATGGCCGCAGCACAGGACTTTACCGGGGTTAACGGCGGTTCGGGTATTCTCTTTTATACCTCTGCAAACAATGGACATTCCCAAGCCTTAGCATTACAACTTAGGCAGAACAAATCGGTACTTTTCTACGGAGACCCACTGCCCAACACGAACCTCTCCTTCAGCAACGGCGGTGCTTCTAACTACTGGCTGAATACCTATTCGCAGGTGCTACACCTAAACTCTACGTTCTCAGTCAGTGGTTCCGCTGCTGGCATAGGCACTGTTACAGGTGATTTACGGGTAACGACTGCCGGGACGAACGCAGCAAGCGTGCCGACGCTTAGTAGCACGAGCACCCTTAGCAACAAGCGGATAACTCCACGTACAGGTAACACCACTTCCAGCGCGACACCTACGATCAATACGGACACTACTGACTTTTATGAACTGACTGCCCAATCGGTAGATATTACCTCCTTTACGACCAACTTGTCTGGCACACCCGTACGGGGCCAAACGCTATGGATAGCAATTACCGGGACAGCCGCAAGGGCTATTACCTGGGGCGCGTCGTTTGAAGCAAGTACCGTGGCGTTGCCTACTACCACAGTTAGTACGAATAGGTTAGATGTTGGGTTTATTTGGAACGTAGCAACAAGTAAATGGCGCTGCGTGGCGACTTGCTAACATGGCTTTAGCGGTAGTCGGAACCCCTTACGAAAAAGCGAATAGCAACTCTATCGCTGCATTCGATATGTCTGGCGGCAACTGTCTCGTAGTCGTAAGTGTCGGTGTTGACGGGGCTACCCAGGACACGACTAGCGTAACTTACGGTGGGGTATCTATGGTCACTTCGGCAGCCTTACGGGAGCTAGACCCTGACGGCTGGACGTACGTTCGTATCTTTTACCTGCTGAACCCGCCATCTGGCAGCAATGCCTTCGTCTGTACCTCCAGCGACAACGCGGCCACGTCGTTTTTTGCCATAGCCATGTCGGGAGCTGATACGGCAGCAGTCGGTAACAGCAACAAAGCTTCCGGCAATAGTAACCACCCCGCAGTCGCTGTAACCGCTTTAGCCGCTAACAACTTTATTATCTTTGGCGTATCGAACGGTACGGATAGTACGGCTGTTTCAGCTAATGACGGCAGTACGCTAGTAAACGAAATTATTATTGCCGGAAACAACGGCCGGGCTGGTATGCTGCGGGAAACCACGGCTGGGCCTGGTTCTACGACTATCGGCGCTACGACTGCGGCTGACTTCTGGACTATTGTTGGATTGGAAATCAAAGAGGCCTCTATTTCGCCTTCCGCATCTCTTAGCCCTTCCTCATCAGTAAGTGCTTCGGTATCATCCTCCGCGTCAGTTTCTCCTAGCCCCAGCCTGAGTCCATCAAGTAGTTTTAGCGCAAGTGTGTCTCCAAGTTCTAGCCTTAGTTCCTCCGTTTCCCCTTCCGCCTCTGTGTCTCCATCTGCCAGCGTAAGTGCATCGTCCGGTGGAACAGGTTCGTTCTTTCTTTTATTCTAGCGATTAATGCTTGTGTTAATGTGCTAAGCCTGTGTTATTTCTGTAGCTAGTTATCTAACAGCAAAAAGGGAAAATAAAATGGGATCACAGACAAACAGGAACGGAGCGGCAGTCGTAGACACTGACTGGTCCTTGGCTGTAGTAAAAAGAGTAAGTTTTGATGGTAAGACCGGAAACGGAGCGGTCGGTACGGGTACGCTGTTCACTGTAACCGGGGCGGTACTTCTGCGTTTATTTGCCAAGATTGTAACCGCTTTTGGCGCGGCTTCCGCATCCACAAGCCCTAGTGCGAGTATCTCCCCAAGTGCTTCGCTATCACCTTCGGCGTCGTTTTCTGCCAGCGGAAGCCCTTCCGCGAGCGTTTCACCCTCTGCATCCGCATCTAGCTCACCGAGCGCCAGTACATCTCCAAGCGCCTCAACCTCACCATCGCGGAGCTTATCTGCTTCACCGTCGCTGAGTACCAGCCCGTCAGCATCTCCGTCCACCAGCCCTAGCCTGTCTACCTCACCTTCGGGCTCAACCTCCCCGTCTGCATCTGCGAGTGCTTCGCTTAGCCCAAGCGCGTCAACTTCTCCTTCGAGTTCGGCAAGTTCCAGCTCATCAGCTTCGGGCTCCCCTTCTGCGTCAGTATCGCCGAGCGCAAGCACATCTCCGTCTGGATCAGCAAGCGCCTCTCTTTCTACTGGAACTGGCGGCGAGCTAGCTATTGGTACAGCTACCAACCCTACTGCGATAATCACCACTACCGAAGTATCCCTATTTAAGGCGAACGAGATCTGGCATGACGCTACCCCGGATGCTACAGTAGAACTTTCGTCTGTTATGGCTGAGAACCTTGTTACCGAAAATGTGATCTTTACGGTGGCTACCGAATCCATAGGAGGCGGCGTACTAGACTTTTATGCAATGTACTATCCTCTCGGTGACTCCACACTTTCAGCCTAGACTTGACATGTAAGTATAACTGTAGTAAAGTTACATGTTATGGATAGTGTTATCGGTTTCCTTGTTGGTCTGATAGTTCTTGGAGTAGTTATTTATTTAGCTAGTTTGTTCTTTGGCATGGCTATGGGTGCAGTAGGACTAATCTTTGGCGCAATTATCATGTTTTTTTCTTGGCTTAAGAAGGGCATAAAGCGAGTAGGTGGTAAACGGTTTCTTATTTGGGGATTAGTAGTTGTTTGCGCTGCATACCTCCTCGTTACCTTTGGTTATAATCTCAAGCAGAATAGTCAAAAAAACCAGTCGGAGGGCATCCGGTCGGAGACATCAGCATATACTCGTGAAGAATTATGGGAAGAAACAAATAAGCTCAGAAAGGTGCCTTTAGTGCTTGATCCGGTCTTAAATGATAGTGCTCAGAAGAAGTGCAGTGATGCTGTAGAAACTAACAACTTGGACCATACAGGTTGGCAGGAGTACTTTTCAGACAAACGAAGGCGTATAGGCGAGAATTTAGCTTACGGATATTTCTCGGTTAAAGAGGTTATTAGCGCGTGGATTGAGTCCCCATCTCATAATCAGAACCTCGTAAGTCCAGATTGGAAGTACGTTGGTTATGGATTTTGTACGAGTGATAAGTACGGAACTATCGTAGTTCAACACTTTAGCGATTAATGCTTGTGTTAATCAAAAACCATTGTGTTATTCCTGAACGTAGTTATTTAACTATGAAACAGGAAAACAAAAATGGGATTTAGCTTACCTTTCGACCCAACACCAGGATTTAACCTAGGCATATCAGACGCAGTTAAGAGAACTGGAAGAGCCGCTGGAAGCTTTCAGGGTTCTAGTGGGAGCGGTCCCCGGTTTAGTAATCCTACAGGGCAGAGTTATCCGATCAATAACAGTGGTGTAATGGGTGTATCTGAGGATAGAGGTGTTTCCGCGCAGCCCCAAGTTCAAGGGGTTAGCACCACGGTTGACCCATATGAGAAGTATGGCGGCAAGGGTCGCTACGATCAGCTAATGTCTGAGTTCGGTACGCAGAAGCAGAACATCTTCGGTACCGCCCGCGAGGGTGCGCAGAACCAGGCAATGGGGCGGCAGAGCAGTATCTTAGACTATATCCAAGGCTTGCAGAGTGGGCAGCGCGGTATTGACGAGCGTGGTGTGCAGAACGAACTAGGGCTGATGCAGGGGAAGAGTTCTATCCTTGACATGGTAGGCCGTGGAGTACGCCAAGGCGGTACTATGCTAGCTCAGAAGAATGCTACCGATTCCAGCGCAGCCGAAGGCATAGCCCGCGCGTACGGTGATATGGGGCAGCGGCAGCTCTCCTCTATTGGGAACCAGTACGAACTGGAGAACCGGGACATAGGCTTGCAGCAGGCCGACTTCGACCAGCAACGCGCTACAGGTATGAGGAAGTTCGATGAGAACAAGACCCAGGCGGTGAACGGTATAGTCGCGGACGCTCAAGGCCGTTTAGCCCAGCTTGATGCCGCTATGGCCGGGGCTGACATGCCTACCCGTATCCAGATGGAACAGGAGAAGAATGCGATCAAGCAGGAGGCCATTAGTATCCTGAGCCAGTTTGACCAACAGTTGCAGCAGGGCGCTGGCGGAGTACAAGCTACCGGGACTGCCGACCGCCGCCGGACTGCCGCAGACCTGTCGACCCGTGGAGTAGGCGCTTCCAGCCCGTTTGACTTTACGGCCAACGCTCCCGCCCAGTTCCAGAACACGGGTCCGTTCTCCGCAGAACTTCCGCTATTCATGCTCCCTCGATCACGCCAGGAGGCGTAAATAAATGGGTTTATCCCTGAAACGTCTCGGTAAGAAGATATGGGACGTAGGCAGTCGCACAGTTGACCAGATCAACCCGTTAGACAGTGGCCGGACGTTCGAGCAACGTGCCCCGCTCAACAAGGGGTCTGCTGTCCAACAGCTTACGCATAACGCCGTTACCAACGTAGCTGGCGACATAGCCAAGCCTGTAGCCCGTTTCCCTGTAAACTATGCTAACGCATTCGCGAACCTGGCGCATACGGCGGCCGGGCAACCGAGGCAGACCCCACAGCAGCAGTTTAGCGACCCGTTCACTAGCAATGTTACGCAGGTGACTGGGGCTACTGGTACGACTCGGCAACTGGCGGGAGATGCAGTCAATATAGGACTCGCCGCCTTTGCCCCCGGTACAAGCAAGTTAGTAGAGCAAGGGGTTACGAAAGTACTCCCCAAAGTTACACCTAAGATCATACCCAGGATTGCCGGTATGTCTGCGGTTGGTGCTCCTACCGGCGCGGCTAGTAACGTAGCTACGCTTGTTAGCGGAACTGATCCTTTGACGATGGAAAGCGTTGGGGATGCAGCCCGGCAGGGTGCGATAGGCGGCGCTGTGGCCGGAGTAGCCTTACCTGCTGCGGGAGCCGCCGGAGTATTAGCAGCGAAACAACTACCGAAGGTTGCGAAGAAGGGTGCCGAAGTAGTGCGCGCGGTTGATGAGAAGGCATTCACCCCCGCGCCCGCCCGACTATCTGACAACGAACTTTACACCCTTTCTGACTTTGCAGATTACAAGATGGGACGCAATAAGAACCCGAAGGATTTGAACGGGCTTATGAGAAGTGCCCGGGCTACGGCACAGAAGCTAGGCGTGGACATTACGAGCGGCAGTTCACGGGATATTAGCGACCGGATAGCTGGCGCGGTGGAGCAAGCGGTAGCCCTGCGCGGAGCACGCCAAGGCGGGTATGTGAAGCTACCCAAGGTAAATGCTGCTCCAAGCGCCAAAGTCACAACAAAACCCGTCTCCGCACGCCCTTCTGGCGGCAAACAGCGAGGATTCGTTACGAGTGTTAAAGAATCTCCGGAAGTAAGTACGCAAACAAAGCAAGCGACCCAGGGAAGCTACGATGTCCGCAGTACTAGCGCCCTGCAAGGCCAAGCTGAGAAGTTTGCGGGAGGCAACCTGAAAAAGGCGAAGACTGACCTTGACCAACGGCTTAACGTGCCTGAAGGCAAGATTACGGATAGGGAGGTAGCCGACACGATAGCTCTAGCGAAACGGCTGGACGACAAGGGTAGTTTTGAGGACGCCTCCGGCCTATACGGAAAACTAGCCGCCCACCTGACCAAACAAGGCCAGTCTATCCAGGCCGCCTCATTACTTGCCCGCCGCACACCGGAAGGGCTGAAGTATCACGCGCGGAAGACCC
>WUUC01162892.1_pt1 | contig 13585 bp, 20 predicted proteins | sample 6278441 | NCBI WGS metagenome assembly WUUC01 (sample SAMN13675441, study PRJNA597444) | soil metagenome | isolation source: soil | place: USA: Washington | collected 2017-10
ACGTCGACCGCCAAGGCTGACGAGAAGCCGAAGGGCGGGACCAACTGATGCCGTTGTCACAGGCCACACCACTGCTGCTCCGGGAGCCGGGCTTCCTGTTCCACGCCCCCCTCGCCACGGCCGAGCCGGTCCACGCCGCCGCCGGGTCGACCTACGACGCCGACACGTGGCCGGTGGCATGGGTACCGCTCGGCCCGACGCAGGAAGGCTCGGTGTTCTCCAACGCGCAGAGCGTGGAGCCCATCCGGGTCGCCGAACTTTTTGAAGCGGTCGCCTACGCAGTGACCGACGTGACCACGACGCTCGCGTTCGTGATGGCGAACTACACCCTGCACAACCTGCGTCGGGCGATGAACTCCCCCGCCGGCGCGGTGACCACGGTGTCCGGCACCGCGGCAACGCTGTCGAGCAAGCTGGACCCGCCGGACCCTGAGACGATCGTGCGCGCGATGATCGGGTGGGAGTCGCTCGACCACACGCTGCGGATGGTTGGCCGTCAGTGCATCAACGGCGGCGAGTTGTCCTCGACGTTCGGCCGGGGCACGGCGGCCGGTATCGCCACGGTGTGGAACTTCGAGCGTCCGGCTGCGGCCAAGGCGTTCAGCTTCTACGGCTCCGGCGTCGCCCGGCTCGGTGCGTGATGGGTAAGAGCATCGGCAGTCTCGGCCGCAAGCGTGAGCCGCTGGACATGGACTTCGACTACTTCGGCGAGACGATCCGGATCCACCCGTACGCCACCGATGAAGTCGAACTGGACTTCATCGACGCAGGCCGGGACATCGACGTCGACTCGCTGACCGATCTCGACTTCGCCGAGTTCGAGAGCAAGTCGGAAGCGGAACAGACCCGGATCCTGGCCACGCTCGGCAAGGCGCAGCGGGCCGGTTACCTCGCGATCATGAACGCCCTGCGCAAGCTGATCCACCCGGACGACTTCGAGACGTACCGCCGGCTCGGCGCGGAGCACGGTCAGCAGGTGCGGGACCGGATGTCGGACATCCGGGCGATCACCGTCGCGGTGGTGGAGGCGACCACGGATTTTCCTACTGGGCAGCGGTCCGGCTCGCCCGATGGGCCACCGACAACGCCGCCGTCGTCCGAGGTCGCCTCGTTCTCGCAGACCCGCGCGGGGTCGGACTTCGAGACGGCCTTGGCCCTGGAGCGTGGTCGTCCGGACCTTCAGGAGTTCTTCGTGATCCAGCGGGAGGCGGAGGAGCAGGCGGCGCGGGAGGAAGCGGAGCGGACGACGCGGGATCAGCAGCGGCTGACCGACGCCGGTCTGCACTGAGTCTCGCCGACGTGATCGCGGTGGCGTACGTGATCCGCCTCGAAGATCTCGCCCGCGACGTGCAGTCGCTGGCCACCGGAGCGTCCGTGGCCATCGCGCTGGGGGCGGACGTCCCGGTGCCGGACTGGGACAACACGAAGGCGTCGTTCGACGCCGCGCTGGCAGCCGCCCCGGCCGAGGTGCGGGCGTCCGAGGACGCGGCAGGGCGCGACGACGACATGCGCTCGATGAAGCTTCGCGCGCTCGGTATCGCGGCGTAGGGAGGGCGGAACGGTGCCACGTGGTCAGAAGCTCTCCGACGCCTACGTCGAGCTGACGGTCGACGACTCGAAGGTGCAGTCACAGGTCAAGGTCAAGGCCGGTCGGGTCGGCAAAGAGTTCGGCGGCGCCCTCAACCGCTCACTCAAGCAGCTCAACATCGACGCCATCGACATCAAGGCCAGCCCCGCCGAGGCCCTCGCCGCAGTCGAGACGGTCGAGGCGAAGCTGCGCGACCTGTCCCGCGACGCGGCCACGGTCGAGATCCGGGTCAAGGCCGAGAAGGGCCTGTCCGACCTCGCGAAGTTCCGCAAGCGGCTCGGCGACGTCGGCACAGAGGCGGCGCCGGAGGTCTCCACGAAGTTGATGGCCCGGCTCGGCCCGCTGCTGGCGTCGCTGCCGGTGTCGGGCCCGCTGGGGGCGGCGCTGGTCGGTGCCGCCGTCTCGGCCGCTCCACTGCTCGGTGCCGCGGTGGCCGGTGGCATCCTCGGGGGCGTAGGCGTCGGCGGCGTGGTCGGCGGGCTGGTGCTGGCGTCGAAGGACACCCGCGTGACCTCGGCCATGGACGGGTTGAAGGCGCAGTTGCAGCGTCGCCTGCAAATCGCCGCGGGCCCGTTCGTCGCTCCGATGCTGGCCGGCGTGAAGGATGTCCAGGCCGCGATCAACACGATCGACATCGAGAGCATCTTCCGCAACTCGGCGCGCTACGTCGCCCCGCTGACCAACGGCATCACCTCGGCGGTCGAGAGCATCGGCAACGCCATCGAAGGGTTGGTGGAGAACGCCGGTGCCTCGGTCAACGTGATCGGCCGGTCGATCGCGATGGTCGGCGAGACTCTCGGCGCGGGTCTGTCGTCGCTGACAGACAACAGCGCGGAGGCCGCCGACGCGCTGGCGACCCTCATGGGCATCGTCAACATGACGGTCGGGTCCACGTTTATGCTGGTCAACGTGCTGACCGAGCTGTACGGGATCAGTAAGGCGATCGGCGGGGACTTCGTCCTGCAGACGCTGCTCAAGGTGACCGGTTCGGCGATGGACGACACCGCCGACTCCGCCGACAAGGCGGGCAAGTCGACGCAGGATCTCGGCATCAAGATGGAGCAGGCCACCGCCAAGGCCGAGGCGCAGAAGGTGGCGCAGGACAATCTGACGTCCGCGCAGAAGGGGCTCTCCGACGCGCAGACGGCGTACAAGGCGACCCTCGACGCTCTCGCCCCGTCCGCCGGCCGGGCCACCCAGTTGATGGAGGGACTGAAGACCGCGAGCGACAACCTCTTTGGTGCCGCCATCGCGGGGGTCGAGGCGAACGAGGCGTATCAGGCGTCGTGGGATGAGTTGTCGGAGTCCGTCAACACGAACAAGGGCTCGCTGGACATCCACACCAAGGCGGGCCGGGCGAACCGGGACTCGCTGCAGGAGTTGCTGACCGCGTCGAACAACATGTACTTCGCCAACATCGCGCAGGGCCAGTCTACGGACAGTGCGCGCCGGAAGCACGAGGCCCGCACGGCGTCGGTGGAGAAGGAGGCCCGCAAGCTCGGCCTGAACCGCGAGGAGACGCAGAAGCTCATCAACACGTACGGCCGGATTCCGCCGGACAAGACCACCGACCTCGTGCTCTCCGGGCTGAGCGCGATCAAGCATGCGCTCGAAGAGATCTACCTCGCGCAGCGCGCCCTCGCCGAGGGCAAGACCATGGATCAGATCCGTGGCGGGTACCAGGGCGGCGACATCCGGATGTTCAAGGCGCAGGGTGGCGTGGTGCCCGGGCTGGCCGCGTCGGACACCGCCGACAACGTGCCCGCCATGCTGACCCCGCAGGAGTGGGTCATCAAGCGTCCGTCAGCCCGACGGATGGAGCGGCAGCACCCGGGCGCTCTGGAGTACATCAACACCTATGGCGAACTCCCGCCGGGGTATGCCGACGGCGGGCTGGTCGCGCCGGTGGACACGTCCCGCCGCTGGCCGTTCCGCACGAACATCTCCAACGCGTTCGTCATGTCGATGACCGAGGCGCTCAAGAAGGTCACCCCGCAGTTCAGCAAGGACTGGCCGTCGAGCCCCGGCGCGCAGCGCGGTGACTCCGGCATCTGGCGCAAGGTCGTGGCCCTGATCAAGTCCGGGCCGAAGCAGGGCAGCTTCGGCAACAGCTATCGCCCCGGCGACCCGAAGTGGCACGGGAGCGGGCGCGCAGTCGACTGGATGGGCTTCAACATGGACGCCCTGGCGAGCTTCCTCGCCAGCAAGGGCCCGCTCGAGCTGATCCACCGAACGCGCCGCCGCGACTACGCGTACACCCGGGGGCGGAATCAGGGCTCGTTCTCGCAGGGGCTCATGGAGGCCCACCGCAACCACATCCACATCGCGATGGCGCAGGGCGGGCAGGTGCCGCAGGTGCCGATCCGGCAGGCGGTCATGGCGGACACCGGCCGGGTCACATTGCGGCCGGGGCTGAACCTCGTGGGCAACGGCACCGGCGCCGACGAGCACCTGTCGACGCTCGGTGCGGGTAACGCGTCGCTGGCCGAGATCGCCGGGGCGATGGCCGCGCAGAACGCCCTGCTTCGCCGCCTGATCGAGGTGACCGCGGGCAACCCCGCAGCGTTCGCCGGCGCGATGAACAGCACCGGCGCCGCGTTGCTGAGCCAGGCCCGGAGGTGGTGACGTGGCCACGCTCTCGCTGACGAAGACCTGGCTGAACCTCGTGGCCACCGGCGCCGCGATCTCGGCGTGGCGCGAGCACGGAGCCGACGCCGACGCGGTCGCGATGGACGGCGCGGTGGCCACCTATGCCGGCGGCCGTCAGCGGTCCGTCACTGTCGAGGGCGTCTCCGGGAACATGCCGTTCACACTGATCGCGGTACCGGTCGCCGACACGCTGACCCTGCGGTCGTGGTACGGCGAGACCGTGCTCTACCGCGACAACCTCGGACGGAAGATGTACGGCGTCCTCTTCGAGGACTCCCGGACGCCGTGGAAGCAGTCGCCGGGGATGTACAACGTGTCGATGGTGCTGCAACTGGTCGACGTGGACGAGACCGTCTGATGCAGCCACCTGTCGAGCCGGTCCGTGACCACCTCACCGAGGACCAGGTGTGGCACCTGATCCGGCTCGCCCCGTCCGTCATCGTCGGCCGCGGCTGCGAGGTGACCGACCTCGCGCAGGACGACGTGGAGGACCTCGGCGCGGACTTCATGGGCGGGTCGGTGGAGCGGCAGGCGTACGCCACCCTGCACGGCGGCGGCAGGCTCGCCATCCACCGGACCCTCGCGTGGGGGTGGGCGGTGGTGCGCCCGTACATGACGATCTCCGACGGGCAGGACACGGCCCGCTTCAACCTCGGTGCGTACTTCACCAGCAACCCGAGCAGGGCCCGCACCGGCGGCGCGTACGACGTACAAGTGGTGGACCTGCTCTACCCGCTGAACTTCCCGGCGGGCGACGCGTACTCCATCAACGCCGGTGACTTCGTGCTGGAGCGGGTCGAGGCGATCCTGTTCGAGCGCGGGTACACGAAGGTCATCGTCGACCAGTCCCGAGCGGACGCGGTGGCGCCGGACGCCCGGACGTGGGCGATGGACAAGGCGATCAACTGGCTGACCATCGTCAACGAGCTGCTCGCGATGATCGGGTACCAGGGCGTGTGGTCCGACTGGAACGGCTACCTCCGGTGTCAGGCGTACTCCCGGCCGGTCGAACGCCCGTACGAGATGTACCTGCCGGCGGACCGGTGGGAGTCCATCAACGGCCTCGACGCGGAGGTCAGCTTCGACTTCCACGACGCCCCAAATCGCTGGGTCGGCGTCCGGTCGAACAACCCGGAGGACGTCGCGCCGATCGAGGGCGCGGGGGTCTACACCTACGAGAACGCCGCGTCCGGCCCCACGTCGATCGAGGGCAGACGCGGGATGGTCATCACCCGGCAGGAGTCCTTCGACATCGCCACGCAGGCCGACCTCGTGACCGCGGTGCAGTCCATGGCCGACGCCGACATGTCCATCCCGACGACGATCGCCACGACCACCTCGCCGCTGCCGCTGGCGTGGCACTTCGACCGCTACCTTGTCGACGACCCGGAGATCGGTCCGCCGTCGGAGGTGGTCGGCACCTCGTGGTCGCTGCCGCTGGACGGCGGGGCGATGGCCCATACCTGGACCGTTTTGTCGGGGGTGATCTCGTGAACCGCGACGAGGCGGAGATCCGGACCATCGACGCGCGGATCGCGTCCGCCACGGTCAAGCAGCGGGACTTCGGCACGGTCATCACCCGCGCGACCACCGGTCCGGGTGCGACGGTGCTGTTCGACAACGCCAGCACCCCGCAGCCGGTGAAGGTGCTCGGCCACGTCCACTGCTTCGCCGGCGACCGGGTCGCCCTGGAGCTGTTCAAGACCACGTGGGTCGTCGTCGGGTCGTTCGCCCGCAAGTTCCTCGGCGAGACCTACAACGCGCTCTTCGGTCCGTCCGGCGCCGCCAACACGTCGTCGGCGACATTCGTCGACATGCCGTCGAACGTCACGTGCCTGCTGGCCAAGCGGTACGACGACACGCTCATACAGCTACGGCTCACCGCCACGATGTGGACCAACACCACGGGGACGGAAGTTGTCACCGGGGTTCGGATCCAGGGCACCCCCGGCACCGAGACCGCGACGACGTTCACGCCGATCGACGTGGGCATGGCAACGTTCCAGTTCAACATCGTCAGCGTGCGCCTGCCCACCCACGGGCAGGTCCGGGACGTCACCATGCCCGCAGGGTCTTACACCCTGACCGCGCGGTGGCGCAGGCCCGCCGGCGCGGGGGTTCTCATCATGGACAACCGGGACCTGACCATTCTGGAAGCGGACGAGCGCTTCGGCGCGGGCAGTTGAGGGGGCTGACATGGCGACCGTAACCACATCAACGGCGACCGTTCGCCGGTTGAGCTACCCGAACCTGACCAACATCGTCCGCGACCCGCGCGCCGGCACGGTCAGCGGCTACCAGTACGCCTTCGTGCGCAACACGACAACGACTTTCAACATCTGGCGGTCGACGGACAACGGCGCGTCATGGGTGGCCCGGGCAGGCTTCACCCGGTCCAACCTGATCGAGTGGTCGTCCGTCCGGCTCGACGCGAACGGGTACCTGCACATCGCCTACCGGGTCAGCGACACGACCGACGACCGGCTGTTCTACCGGCGGTACGACACCGACACCAACGGGTGGGAGAACGAGCTGCAGGTGACCGGCAACGCCGGGAACGGCGGGGTGCCCGGCGCGGCGCTGCAGGGCGTCGACCTCGCGGTGCGCCGGAACTCGAACAACACCTACTCCATCCTCGTCGCCGGGGCGTACACCGTAACCGGGAAGTACGGCGTGCTGGTCTACGGCGTGTCGATCCCCGCGTCGGCCGGGTCCGCCTACGTCAACAACGGGCTGATCACCGGGAACCGGACGATCCTCGTGTCCGGGACCGCGCCGGGCCGGTCCGGGGTGAGCGTCGACATCCAGCACACCGGCGACGGGTTCACCGCCGCGTCTCCGCATGCGTGGATCGCGTACGGCCGGACGAAGGTCTACCTCGCCCGGCTGCCGTGGCAGGGCTCGACGTGGCAGGGTCCGACGACACCGGTCACGATCGACGCCACGCAGCCCGCCGCCGACTACGTGCCCGCGCGGTGGGACGGACAGCGCTTCGTGATGACCGCGCTCAACTCGACCGACTCGACGAAACTGGACGTGTTCGAGCGCAACGCAGCGAACTCGGCGACCACCGTGCGGAACCCGGCGGCCCACCCGCAGGGCGTGATTCGGGCGCACACGCTGACCTACGACACGTCGACCCGGGACCTTCGGCTCTACGCCGTGGGCACCACGAACGCCACGCTGTACGGCATCGAGTACATCCGGGCCACCGGCATCTGGTCGTCGTGGGCGCAGGTGTCCGCCGACGCCATCACCCTGAACGGCACCGCGCCGGACGAGTTCAACCTGCGGCAGGGTGGCAATACCGGCACCACGAAGTTCGACATCCTCTACACCACCGGCACGGTCACGCCGTGGACCATCAAGAACATCTCGCAGTCGGTGCAGTACAACCCGTCGACACCGACGTGGGTGACCACCGGTCAGCCGTACGTCAACGGCGGGGCGGCGGACATCAACACCACGCTGACGCTGGACTGGAACTTCATCGACGTCGACCCCGCCGACACGCAGGCGTCGTACGTGCTGCGCCGGCAGATCGGCGTCGCGGCGCTGGCGTACTGGCGGGCGTCCGACTCGACGTGGCAGGCGACGGAGCAGTTCAACGCCTCGGCCACCTCCGCGGTCACCCTGCCCGCGGCGTGGGGGCTGGACGCCGACGCGAACCATCAGTACGCAGTGAAGGTCCGCGACGCCGGGGGGTTCGACTCCCCGTACTCGTCGGTGCTGTCCCTGATCCCGTCGGTCAAGGCGAACCCGAACATCACCACGCCCGCAGCCGCCGCCGTCATCACGACCAACCTCGTGACCGTGACGTGGACGGTGAGCCAGCAGAAGCAGTTCCGGATCGTGCTCACGACCAACCCGGGCGGGGTGGTGGTCCACGACACCGGCTACATCAACGACCCTGCCGCACTGTCGTACACGGTGCCGTACGAACTCGCGGACAACTCCGGGTGGTCGGTCAGCCTGACGACCACGAACACCGAGGGCCTCGTGTCGACCGCCCACGTCCGGAACTTCACCACCGACTACGTCGAGCCCGCCACGCCCACGCTGGTGGCCACACCGGTGACCGCGTCGGGCTGGATCAGCGTGGCCATCACCAACCCGGCGCCGTCCGGCGGGCAGCCGGTGCTGACCGGGGTGGACCTGTACCGGCGGGAGACGGCGGTGGCCGACGACGGGGTGCCGGTGGCGCGGGGGCTGGCGAGCGGGTCCACGGTCAACGACTGGCGGGCGGCGGCGCGGACGGCGTACCAGTACCGCGCGGTCGCGTACGGCGTGAACGGCACCATGGCCGCGAGCGCGTGGACATCCTGAGGGAGTAGAGCATGCCCATCGTCCTCGGACCGAGTCAGGTCGTCACCCTGGTCAGCGACTCCGGCACCCCGGCGAACCTCACCGGGCTGGCCGGAATCCGCCTCGTCTGGCCGGCAGGGCTGCCGCTGCCTGCGGGCGGGGCGCGCGACGTGCTCGAAGTGACGGTGGGCCAGACGACGTACATCATTCCGGGGTACCTGCGCACCAACAACGGCATGGAGTGGGTGATGCAGGCGCCGGTGGATCCGGTGGTCACCGCGCTGAACTCCATCCCCGGCGCCGACGGCTGGCAGTCGGCCGCGGCCAAGCAGAAATTTGCAGAGGTCGGGAGACAGTTGCTCGATCAGGGTCACACCTTGACAACCGCGCAGGGCGTCCTCGCGCAGCTCTACCAGGCCGCGGTGTCGAACTACGTCGCGGCACACCCGTAGATGCGATACTTATGACATGTTCGACTCTGAATTGTCGATCGAAGGCTGCAATCCTCCGACCGTCTGGGCACTGACGCGACCGCTGGTATGGACCGGCGACCGCGACACCTTCACGGTTCCGGAAGGTTTCCGTACGGATTTCGCCACGGTGCCGCGCTTCCTGCACTGGCTCGTGCTGCCGTACGGGGCGTACACCCGCGCCGCAGTGTTGCATGACTACCTGCTCGATATCGTCGCTGACGAGAGGGCGCGGGTCGAATGGAGGGCAAACGGCCGGGGGCCGGGCGCGTTCCGCCCTCCGCTCACGTCGCGGGATGCCGACGGGATCTTCCGCCGGGCCATGCGGGATCTCGGCGTGCCGTGGTCGAAGCGGTGGGTGATGTGGGCCGCGGTCCGACTCGCTTCGCTGTTCAGCGCGCGGCGGGCGTACGGCAGGGAGTTCGGCAAGGACGCGCTGAAGGTGCTCGCCATCGCGCTGGCCGTCGGGCCGTTCATCCTCCCCGGCGTCGTCGGGGTGCTGATCTCGCTCGGCTTCGTCCGGCTGTGGACGGCGCTGTCCGGCGGCGCACCTGCGATACGAGCTCGGCGAGGTCGTCTCGCCGGGACCAACCCGAAGGGAACCTGACATGCCCGAAGACCTCACGACCGGCACCGGCAAGAACCGGCTCTTCAATGACTCGAAGCTCGGCGTGCTGGTGACCGGCGCCGCGGTCGTCGCGTTTGACGGCGCACTGAGCGCGGTCATCGAAGCCGCGACCAGTCTCGACACGTCCGGCTGGAACGGGTGGTGGACGACCGTTGCGTCGGCCGCGCTCGCTACCGTCGTCGGCGCGCTGACCGCGTACAAGGCGAAGCGGGACAAGGCCCGCCGGTACTGATCCCCGGACAGCGAACGGCCCGCACCTGATCCCGAAGGTGCGGGCCGTTCTGTGCGTGGAGCGGGTTACATGAAGCGCACGCACTCGATGTTGTCGTTGTAGGACGGCCAGACCAGCAGAATGCTCGACCAGTGGCTGCCGTTGGCGATCGTCACGTACCCGGTGCCGGTGCAGTCGGCCCGGCTGTGGAGCCGCACCGACCGGCCGCTGTTGTTGAACACGGAGGACCACTGATTGGGCAGGGCGACCTGTTCGGTGCTGTTGGCGGGCTCCACAGGGATGTACTCGCAGCCGTGCGCGCAGGAGTGGCCGTTGTCCACCCACCCGCACAAGGTCTGACTGGGGCAGTCCGGAGCCAGTTCGGCCGGCGAGCCGGACGGGTCGGGAGTCGGGCCGAACACCACGTGACCGGGGCTCAGCGTGGTGGCCGGCGCCGGCTCCGTAGATGCTTCCGCCGCGGAGATCGGGACGATTCCCCCGGCGAAGGCGGCGAGCAGGGCGAGGGTGCGGGCAATTCGTTTCATGTCCGACACCTTCCCATAGACATGTGCCACTCGGCGAACGTGGGGTACAGCTAGGAACCGGAATCCCTGATCGACTGCTTGTGATCGGCGTGCCAACGCCTGCGCGCGGCGGTGCTAGGTAGGTCGGGAGACGGCTCACCGCAGGAGCACCTGGTGCTTCCCTGCCCGTTCTGCGCGCTCATCGGCCAGCCGGACAGGCGGCCCTCGTTGGGCAACGCGTGACCGGGCACTCGCGTGTTACGCATCCGGCACCACCGGATTTGGCGCGGAGTCCCTCGCCACCTGCTCGGCAGCAGCGCGCATGGCTGCCACCACGTCCTCGGCGGGGCGGGCGTCGTTCCACCGCGGCACGTCCGTGTACCGGCCGGCGCACTCGGTCAGCCACCCCTTGAACACGCCCTCGGTCTCGCGGTAGACCTCGGCCTGATGCACCGGCAGTGCCAGGAGTGGCAGTTGCCGACGCCCCGGCCGCCGCCCGGTGGCCGCTTGGTAGATGGCACCACGGGCGCACAGCGCGCCCTGATCGTCGGTGTACACGCCGTGGCAGTGACCGTGCTCCTCGATGAGGTTCGCGGCCATGCGCAGGACGGTTGCGGGAGCGGTCATGATGCGGTGCTCTCCTCTTGGACAGTGGGGCCGATCGGCCAGCCGGCCTCGGCCAGCGCGCCCACGAGCTCGTGGCCGGCGAAGTGCCCGCGCAGGATCGGGTTCACGTTGACGCCATCCGCGTCCTGGCCGTACAGGTGGATCTCGTGGACCTCCAGAGGCCGCACCCGGGCCAGGACCTTTAACAGATGGGCTTCGACCACGGACCTGTTCCCCTGGACGCTGCCCAGCGGGACGTCGCGGATCCCGGCGTCCCGATCGGCGTCGGAGCGGATGTGCCGCTCCACGACCGTGACGAAGTAGGTCTGCCGACGGGCGTCGTGCTTGGTGAGCAGGTCCGTGACGGTGGCCAGCGTGCGATCCGCAGGAGCCCCGTCGGTCTGGCCCTGAGCAACGGCGTCCCTGACCGCGTCGAGCGTGGCCGCGGCGGCGGACATGTGCCCGATCTGGCGCACAGCCTGCGCACGACGGAAGCGCTCTTCGAGGTTTCCTCGTGCGGTCATCGGAGGATCATCCCCAAGGGCTGCTCGGCAGTGGCGTAGACGCCGGGAGCGTCGAAGGGGTCCGTGCGCTGGCGGTCCTTCTCCCCGCACCACCAGCCGTCGGGGTCGAAGACCGCCCACCCGGAGCGGCCGTCGCCGTACATGCCTTCCGGCACCCAGACGACGCGGTATCGGTCGCCCTCGATGTCGATGGCGTACACCGGGACGCCGGACAGTTCGTGGACCCGAGGGTCCTCCAGGGGGCTCTTTCCTCGTTCGGTCATGCGTTCGTCGGTCCTTCCGTGGGAGTGGCGGACGTGAGTTGGTCCAGTCGGATCAGGTAACGGTCCTCGGCCTGCCGCGGGTGCCACCCCTCGATGCGCACGCCGAGCGGTTGCAGGCGTTCGAGGTCTTGATGCCACGGCTTCGGATGCGGGCCGAGAACGGCGAAGCGTTCGTCCAGCAGGATCCGGTTGTCGGCAGCCTTGACCTCGGCCGGGCACTCGTGGCCGATGCCGAATCGGTCGCAGATGACCTGCATCAAGCGGTCCTCGGCCTCGCAGTAGGCAGGCATGGACCGCTTGAGCGGGCGCACCATGTCGCCCACGTACGCCTCGGTCGCGTCGTGGAGCAGTGCCCACAGGGCGTGCTCGGGAGCAACGGCGTAGCTCATCAGGACGCAGTGCTCCGCGACGGAGTAGAAGCGGTCGACGTGCCCGCCGAACCTGCAGATCAGGCTGAGGGCGTGGGCAATGTCGAGCGGGTCGATCTCGCTCGGACGTGGGTCCAGCGGGTAGAACGCGCGACCGGTGAAGGTCTGCATCCAGTCGCCGCGGCGGGTGGTCAGGTCAGTCACGGGTGACGCCCTCTCGTGAGGCGAGCCGATCGGCCCGCTCTTCGGCGTACTGGTCGATGACTTCGGGGTGCCAGACGGCTCGGATCGCGCCGTCCACCACGGCCAGCCCGGACGACGCCGGCGCGTACCCGCGGGACACCCGCGCGCGCCAGTCGGACTCCGTGATGCCGAAGCGTGCGGCGATGTCGGAGACGAACAGGCGGCCCTCGCTGTCAGGCATCGGTACGCTCCCTTCCGGGCTTGCAGTTCTCGCAGCGCCATCCGCACGGGTAGAGGCGGGCGGGCGACTCGCACAGAGCGCAGGTCCCGGCGTGCATGGCCTGCCACTCGTCGTCGGGGATAGCCGCGATCACGTTGGTCCGGCACCACTCGCCGATCCCCGCCCGTGACCCGTGTTCTCGCTGGATCTCCCGCCAGACCCGCTCGCGGGTCGAGACCGGGACGTCAGGCATGGTCGCGGCCCTGACCGCTGTCGAGTGCCTCGATGATGAGCTGGTGCGCGGCGAGGGCGTCGGTCAGCGCGGGGTTCGTCGCGTGGGACACGTCATGGACGCCGTCGTGGTCGGCCGTGGTGCCGGTGGTGGTGAACTTCGAGACGGTGCGCCCGCTGTCGTGGTCCGTGACGGTCGTGGTGATCTGGACCTCGGCGTCGAGACCGACGGTCGTGGGCTGCTTGCGGCGGATGGGCACGGTGGTTCCTCTCAGAGAACGGAGGGCATCGGCTTGTGCGGGATGGCGCGACGCTCGCCGCATCCGTAGACGCCGGTCGGGTCGCGGTACAGCGGGCTACGGAAGTTGCCCTTCACGAGAACGATCGGCTCCTCACAGTGCTGGCAGCGCAGCGGGTAGTCCGGCACGTGGTCGGGGGTGTCCGGACGGCGCGACCGCCACACCTGCCGCCAGAAGAGGGAGAGGGCGGGGCGGACGTTGGCGAGGATGCTCACGGGTGCACCTTCCTTGAGATCCAGAGGGACGCGACACCGACCAGCGTCCAGCCGAGTTGAGCGGCGTCGGTGGCGAGGTGGTCGGCGCGGTCGTAAAGGTGCATCAGGCGGTCAAGCATCGGGCGAGGCCGTCGGACTCGGACGGGTAACGGTCGTGTCCTGGCCGGTGCCAGGGCAGTTGCGGGGCTGGTCAGGACCGTGGTCCACGACATGTGGGCCATGAACCGACCCCTGTCCGCACCGTGCGACCTGGTACGCCGGGTTGAAGGTGGTCGAGGCCGTGGGATGGGAGACGCTGGGA
>WUUC01051329.1_pt1 | contig 13584 bp, 8 predicted proteins | sample 6278441 | NCBI WGS metagenome assembly WUUC01 (sample SAMN13675441, study PRJNA597444) | soil metagenome | isolation source: soil | place: USA: Washington | collected 2017-10
CCGCCAAGCCGATGAGCCGGGTAAACACGCGACAATTCGCCGGCTGCACCAGCGCCAGTGTGGACGCGTTGCCACGCCGCGTGTCCGCCCGTCCGCGCCGCAGCCTGCCGGCCTCACGCTCGCGTGAACGGCTGGTTGCGTGCTCGTACCGCCGTGCGCTGATGGCGTGCCCCAACAGGGCGCAGTGGAGGACTCGCCTCACGCGCCCCCGCATCCGGGCGCCCCCACGCCCACAGCGTGGGGGACCTCACCAGATCACGCGGACCACGCCCTTGCTGCGAGCTGGAACGCGCGTTGCTCTGGTCCCACGCACCAAATGGCCAAACAGCGTCCGAGCGCTTGGCTGCGCAACTCTCTCGGAGGACTCGTGATGAAAAGATTCCACCCAAGAACGCTCCTCATTGTTCTCGCTGCCTGCTCTGCCTCGTGCGGAGACGACACTTATTCGGCCGACGACTACGACGACCAGAACGAGAACGTGAATACCTCGGACGGAGGCGTCCAAGGCGCGGGCGGCGATGGCTCGGTCGCCGCGGACGCCGGCAACGATGCAGCTCCCTGGGGTTCAGGATCGAACGACGCGAGCGCCCCGGATGGCGGCAGCTGGGACGCGAGCCAGGCCAGTGACTCGGGCCCAGGCGGGTACGGCGATGCGGGCGGCTACGATGCCGGGCGTACCGACGCGGGCGGCAACGACGCAGGGGGTGGGGGCACGGACGCCGGCCCTTCCTGCGACTCACTGACCTACGAGACGTTCGGCAGGCAGTTCATGACCGACTACTGCGTCGGCTGCCATGGTGCGTCGAACCCGCGCGCCAACCTCAGCCTGACGTCCTTGAGCGCCATCGTGACAGCGAAGGCCAGGGTGAAGTCGGCCGTAACAGGAGGCGCCATGCCACAAGGCACCAAGAAGCCTTCCACCGCCGAACGCGAGCGACTCGGCCAGTGGATCGACTGCGGCCCCAGGTGAGCGATAGGCGCTGCGCGCGCAAGCGCGACGCGTCGAAGGTTGAGGATGGCAGGCTGTGCTCAGTCCAAGGAGCTGAGCGCGACCATCAACTGCTCGCGGGTCTGGTCGCTGCGTGCGCCCGGATCGAGCTTGCTGCCGTCAGCTTCGGTCACGTAAAAGACGTCGATCACGCGCGTGCCTTCGGTGCTGATCTTGGCGATGCCGATGGTGATCCCCAGCGAGTGCAGCGCCTGAGCCAAGGTGAACAGGAGCGCGGGCCGATCTTGCGTCACCACTTCGATGATGGTGTGACGCGTGGACCCGCGGTGGTCGAACACGATCTGCGTGAACACAGGGGGCACGGGCTTCACGCTCCAACGTGAACGGCTGGGCCTCTTCAGCAGCTCCCTTGGCGCCACTTGCCCGGCGATCACCGCGTTCAGGTCCCGCTCCAGCTTCTTCAGCTGCTCTTCCAGCGTGCAGCGGTCGCTTGCGTCTCCGTGAACCCAAAACAGATCGACAGCCTGAAAGCCGCCATCGGGGAGCGGGCGAGAGTTGACCTGCGCGGCCTGGATCTCCAGTCGATTGGCCGCGATGGCCGCGGAGATGGCGGCCAGAAGTCCGGGCCTGTCCCCCGCGACCACACACAGTCCAGTGCTCGATCTACCCTCCGTCACGACGCACAGCTCCATCACGTCTCCGAGACTGGAGGCCAACAGCGCGGCGGCCACTGGCGCCTCACGCGGCTGCATCGCGAGCTGCGCATGCGCCGCAATCTCCTGGGGCGTATTCGACAGCAGGTAGCGTTCAGGCATGGTCTCGAGGTACTCGTCCAGCGCGCACGTGTCTGCGCGGTCGAGCCACAGCTTTCGTACCTGTTCGCGTACGCGCACGACGCGGCCGGGCCCAACACTCGTGGTTCCCGAGAGCATGGCGTCGCTCGCGCGCAGCAGCGCGTCCAGCATGCTTGCTTTCCACTTTGTCATGGAGACTGGACTGGTCGTGGAGACATCGGCGACGGTCAACAAGTACAGATCGCGCAGCTCCTCGCGGCTGCGCACCTCGCGCACGAACTCCGCGATGGTGGCCGGATCGCCCAGGTCGCGACGCGCGGCCACCATGTACATGGCGAGGTGTTTGAGGACGAGGTGACAAGCATGGTCGACCTCGTCCCGAGACAGTCCCAGGCGCGTGAGGATCACGCGCGCCAGCTCCGCGCCACGCCGCGCGTGATCGTGGCCGCCGATGGCCTTGCCCACATCGTGCAGCAGCGTAGCCAGAAACAGCACCTTCGGTCGCGTGACCTCGGCCGCCAGCCGACAGGCCAGCGGATACTGCGCGGCCAGATCGCCCCTGGTCAGCGCGCGCAAGCGATCGACCGCGGCCACCGAGTGAACGTCGACCGTGTACACGTGGTACATGTCGTGGTGCACGCGCCCTACCACCGGCGCAAACTCCGGAATCATCGCCAGCAACAGGCCCACCTCGTGCAGCTCCGACAAGATCGAGTCCGATCCGGTGGGAAACGGCGCCGCGCGACAGGTCGAGACGAGCTTGACGAAAAGCTGGGTCGCTTCCCGGTTGGCGCGCAAGAGCGCGCAGAATTGTGCATCCGCGCTGGCACGCGAGATGGCGTCATGGGTGCGCGCGAGGATCGGCATGTGACGAGCGACGGCCGCAGCGTACAGCCGCATGGCCAGCGCCGGCTCGCTGCCAAGCTGCTCCGGATCGGCAAGTCCGATGCGCCCCTCACAAGCGACGAGCCCGTCGCCCAGGGACTGTTCGGGTGAGCGTGTGCCGCACGTCCTGCGCTTGGCGTGTCCGATGATCTGATCGCGGGCCTGCGCGATCACCCGGGCGTGTCGATAGTACTCGGACATGAACGCTTCGACCATCGCGCCGGTGCGCTCGATTTCGGCGGCATCGGCGGCGACCTCCACCCGGCGGCCGTAGCCCAGGTTGCACGCGATGGTCTCTTGCTCGGCAAAGGTCAGCCGATCCGATCTGCGTCTCGCGATGTGATGCAGGTGATTGCGGACGGTCCACAGAAAGTCCACGGCGCGCTGGGTCTCTTGGAGCCGCTGCTTCGTCAACACTCCCGCGGCCGAGAGCAGACCTAGATCGCTGGTTCCGAAGCGCGCGAGCGCCGCCCAAAGCGCGAAGTCGAGATCTCGCAGCCCACCCGTGCCGTTTTTGACGTCGGGCTCGAGCAGATACACCGAGTCACCGAAATGCTCGTGGCGAGCGGCGGCGTGCGCCTCGAGGCGCGCGATGAACGACGGAACGCAGCTGTCGTTGAAAACGCGGGCCGACAGAATCTGCCGCAGCTTTTGCGCGAGGGCCACGTTGCCGGCGAGCGGCCGAAAATCCAAGAGCCCGGTCGCCGTGGGAAGATCGTCCGCTGCCTCGGCTGGCACGTCCGAGATGCCGATGACGTGATGGCCTACGCTGAGACCTGCGTCCCAGAGCGGATACAGCATGGCCTCGACAAGCGGCAAGAGCCCTTCCGTCGAGCCTTCGGTCACGAAGCAGACGTCCAGATCGCTCCGGAGACCCAGCAGACGCCGCCCGTAGCCGCCCACTGCGCCCATGAGCAGGGCCGTACCGTGCCGCTGAAAGCTCGTCGCCGCGTAGAGCTTCGCCATCATTGCATCGACGATGTCCGCGTGCCTGCGCACGAGCAAAAGCCCCGCCGAGCCCGGCGTGGCCAGCATATTGCCCAGCTCACTTCGATGATCGTCGAGGTACGCACGTACCGCTGAAGGCTGCGCGCTGCTGCGGTCCGCCCGCGAGGTTTCGACGCTTTCGGTCATGACTGTTCGCCCGCTTCCAGGTGGAATGAAGAGGACAGTGTTTCAAATCGCTGTGACCGACACGTTTCGAGCGCGTATGCAATTGCAGCTTCGGCTGCGCTACTTCGCCCCAGTCCGCCAAAGCCGCCTCGAAACCATCTCGATGGCCGCTGCCGTGCTCAAGCCTCCGGGATATCGAGGCGCTTGGTCATCAAGATGCGCGGGACCACGCGGAAGCCTCGGTCCTCGTACAGAGCGCGCGCACGCGCGTTTTCGGGGCGAACGACCAGGTGAACGGCGTTGGTGCCGCAGTCACGCAGCCTCTGCACGAGTGCATCCAGCACGTCTCGCCCCACACCACGCCCTCGAAAGGCGGGCGCCACGAAGAGCTCGGTGACGAACGCGTCCGAGCCCGCGAACTCGAGGTCGTAGCCGAACGTCGCCACACCGTACCCGACGATGGCGCGCGAGACGCGATCCCGCGCCACCAAGATCAAGCCGAGAGCTGGCTCGAGGAGCAGCCGGCGCAGTGCCGCACCCATGGGCTCCGATCTCCAGGGGATGCCCTCCCCTTCGTTGAATGCTGCCATCCAGGGGATGATCTCGTGCTCGTCCTCGGGACGAGCAGGCACAATTGCTACCGACGGCGTTGCCATCACCCACCACGCTCGCTGTTGCGTTCGCGCCAGCGCACTCCCCGGCGTGCGATCAGGCTACCACGACGGCAACGCAGCGGCCGTGCAGGGGCAGCGCTAGCGAAGAAACAGCCGCGGATCGTCCGGCCGGATATCGAGGTGGAAGTGGTCGCGGTGGCCTTCGTTGTAGTTGGGCGTCAGTACCGACGAGAACAGGCCGCTGTCGGCGATGGCGCAAGCGATCGCGAGCAGAGCTCTAGCCTCTGGCGTGGCCGGCGTCGCCGCACAGGTCTGCGTGTCGGGCGTCACCTCGAAGTGCTTCGCCACGGTCAGCGTACGCGCGCGCATGCGGAATGCCGCCACATCCAGCGCAAGGCCGAAGGTGTGAAAGCTGACCTTGGGCTGATTCCGGTACGACGAGTTCACGCCCACCACAAGGACGCCGTGCTCCTTCAGGATGCGCGCCAGGGCTTTGAACCGTACTGCCAGCTCACAGCTGATCTCCACCTCGCGGTCGAGGTGCAGGGACGCGAACGAGACGCCATCGATCGGCGCATCGATCACCACCGGGGCGGGGACCGGCGTGTCGAGCGGGCGGCTCACGAGGTGGGCACGGATCCCCAGACGCTTGAGCTGTCTGAGACACGCGCGCTGGCTGCGGATGGCGAAACGCGCCGCCTCGTCTTCTCGCCACACGGCCCCCGGCACTTGGGCGCGGAAGTTGTAGAACAGAGCCACGCGCCGCGCGATGCTGCGCGCCGCTTCATGTGCCGGGTCAGCGCGCGAGATGGCGAAGCGCGTGCGGCGCGCCGGAGCGGGAGGCGGCGGCGGAATCCCGAGCTTGCTGGCGCGCGGGGCCAGGCGCGCGGGATCGAGCCTCAGCTCTGGCTCCGGCGGCACGGGATCCTCGCGGGCGAGTGATGCGAAGAGCGCCCGCTTGGCCGCGGCTGCCTCGCTGACCGCGTGATCCAGCGGGACTCTGCGGACTTTCACTACAGGGAACGTTCCGCCTACGTCGTCACCTCTCTTCGGCCCGGCGCCGACAAAAGCCGTCATCGGCACCTGCGATTCGGTGGGCTCGATCACCAGTGGGTGCCGCGCGTCGGCCACGGCCACTGCCGCCACTGCGAGCGACACGCAGCCCCAAAGCCATCCACGAGCGACCATCCCCATCGCGTCCCGCTGTTCGCAACGCCGATTGTCTCACGGGCCTTTCTGTCTTGGCCACTGCCGTCGAGCGATGTTCGATCCGACGGAGACGTGAGGGCGGCGCTGCGCTGGCTACGTCGGTGCTTGCGTGAACACCGGGGGCGACGAGTCGCGCTGGAGATCCTCGAGCATGCAGCAGTGCGCAGAGCTCGCCCGTCGGAGACTACGTGCGAGCAGGACTTCCGGTGAGGGAGAGCGCCTCAGCTGCAGCCCATCGATGCGCCGCAGTTCAAGCACTTGTAGCAGGCACCGTTCCTGATGGTGATGTGCCCGCAGGTGTCGCACATAGGCGCGTCGCCCATCATCTCACTCAGATGTTTGTCCAGCACGCTCCCGCCGCCGATCGTGTTCGCAGTCGCCCGATCCGGCGCCACCGCGGGCGGCGGTGGAAGCGAAGACGGCTCTGGCGCGTAGTTCTGCACCGCGATCGCGTCCGTAGGATCCGCCATCTCCTGCACCACCTCGTCCGGCGGCACGTGTGCCAGGTCGTAGCGCTTGAGGTACTCGACGCCCAGCGTGCGGAAGATGTAGTCGATGATGCTGGTCGCGAACTTGACGTTCGGATGCCCTTCGACCGGGCCCTGGGGCTCGAAACGCGTGAACGTGAACTGCTCCACGTAGCTGGCCAGCGGCACGCCGTGCTGCAGACCCATCGAGACGCTGATCGCAAAGCAGTTCATCAGCGAACGAAAGGCAGCTCCCTCTTTGTGCATGTCGACGAAGATCTCGCCGAGCGAGCCATCGTCGTACTGGCCGGTGCGCAAGAAGACCTTGTGGCTGGCCACGCGAGCTTCCTGGGTAAAGCCCAGGCGCTTCTTGGGCAAGCGGTGGCGCACGGTGGGCGGCGGCGTCAGCCCCTCGCGCAATATTGGTCGAATCGCCCCGCGCGACGCGGGCTGCGCCGAAGAAGCCGCCGGCAACTTGATGCCCTGCTCTTCCTTGGCCTCCAGCTTGCCGTCGCTCTTTTTGTCGTCGTTGCCCGCATTCAGCGGCTGGCTCAGCTTGCAGCCGTCGCGATAGAGCGCAACAGCCTTCAGCCCCAGCTTCCAACCCTGCATGTAGATGTCCGCGACGTCCTCCACGCTGGCTTCCTGGGGCAAGTTCACCGTCTTGGAGATGGCGCCGCTCAAGAAGGGCTGCGCCGCAGCCATCATGCGAACGTGCGACATGGGCGCCAGAAAGCGCTTGCCCCGTTTGCCGCAGCGATTGGCGCAATCGAACACCGGCAGGTCCGCCTCGCGCAAATGCGGCGCACCCTCGATGGTCTGCCGACCGAGCACCGCGTCATTGAGCTCCCCAATCTGCTCGTTGCTCAGGCCGAAGTGCTTGAGGATGCTGAAGCCGGGCTTGGCCGCCAGCTCGGTCGGAATGCCCAGCCGCTCGTAAGCCTCCCTGCCGATCACCCACACGGCCAGCGCCTGATTGACGTCGAAGACGCCGAGCAGCGCCTTTTCCGCCTTGGCGATCTCGCTGTCCGTCAGCCCCTTTTCGACGAGCACGCGCCTGCTCAGGTGGGGCGCGCCGGTGAAGGTGTTGGTGCCGCTGATGTACGCGACGATGTCGGCGACTTGCGCGTCCGAGTAGCCGAGGCGGCGCAGCGCCGACGGCACGCTGCCGTTGACGATCTTGAAGTAGCCGCCCCCGGAGAGCTTCTTGAACTTGACCAGCGCGAAGTCCGGCTCGATGCCGGTGGTGTCGCAATCCATCAAAAGGCCGATGGTGCCGGTGGGCGCGAGCACCGTCGCCTGCGCGTTGCGATAGCCGTGCTTCTCGCCCAGCCGAACGGCCTCAGCCCAGTCTTCGGAACCCGCGCGCAAGACGCTGTGGATCAGCTCGTCCGCAGCGGAGCCCTGCGGCACGAAGTCGTTCTCCCACGAGTTCGACTCGTTCTGGTGCTTGCGCATCACGCGCAGCATGGGGTCGCGGTTCTTGTCGTAACCGGCAAAGGCTCCCTTGGATTCGGCCATCTCCGCGCTGACCTTGTACGCATGGCCGCACAGGATAGACGTCAAGCCCGCGCACAGGCTGCGCCCTTCGTCGCTATCGTAGGGGATGCCGAGCCGCATCAAGAGCGTGCCCAGGTTCGCGTAGCCGAGGCCCAAGGGACGGTACTCGTGGCTGTTTTGCGCGATGCGCTGCGTCGGGTAGCTCGAGTAATCGACCAGGATCTCCTGCGCCATGAACAAGATGCGCACGGCGTGGCGGTAGCCTTCGATGTCGAACTTGCCGTCCTCGCCCAGGAACTTGGTCAGGTTGATCGACGACAGATTGCAGGCGGTGTCGTCCAGGAACATGTATTCGCTGCAGGGATTGGAAGCATTGATGCGGTCGGTCCCCGAGCAGGTGTGCCAGTCGTTGATGACGGTGTCGTATTGCACGCCTGGATCGGCGCACGCCCAGGCGGCCTCGGCTAGCTTCTTCCACAAGTCACGCGCCCTGAGCGTGTCCACGACCTTGCCGCTGGTACGCTCGTACGTGCGCCACTCGCCATCTTGTTCGACCGCCTTCATGAAGGCATCGGTCACACGCACGGAGTTATTGGAGTTCTGACCGCTGACCGTATGGTACGCGTCGCCGTTGAAGTCACTGGAAAAGCCGGCGTCGATCAGCGCCTTCACCTTGCGCTCTTCGCGCATCTTCCAGGTGATGAAGTTCTCGATCTCGGGGTGGTCCATGTCGAGGCAGACCATCTTGGCCGCGCGGCGCGTGGTGCCGCCCGACTTGGTGGCGCCCGCCGCGCGATCGAACACCTCGAGGAAGCTCATCAGCCCGCTGCTGGTGCCGCCGCCGGAGAGCTTCTCCATGTTGCCGCGGATCTTGCTGAAGTTACTGCCGGTGCCGGAGCCGTATTTGAACAGGCGCGCCTCGTTCTTGATCAGCTCGTAGATGCCCATCAGGTCGTCGGAGACACTCTGAATGAAGCAGGCCGAGCACTGCGGGTTCTCGTACGCGTTCTTGGTCTCGACGACCGTTGCCGTGACCGGATCGAACGCGTAGCTGCCGCCCGAGCCCTCGATGCCGTAGCGCTGGTACAAACCGCAGTTGAACCAAACGGGCGAGTTGAACGCCCCCTTCTGATGGATCAACAGATAGGCGAGCTCGGCCTCGAAGGTATCGGCGTCGGCGCTGCTGGCGAAGTATCCCTCGAACTTCTCGCCGGCTTCGCGGATGGTGCGCGCTACGCGGCGCACCAGGTCGCGTGCGCTGGTCTCCCCGCGCTTGGCGTCACCGTGGATGCCAGCCTTGCGGAAGTACTTGGAAACCGCGATGTCAGTCGCGAGCTGTGACCAGCCCTCGGGAATCTCGGCATTCTTGAGCTGAAACACCACCGTGCCGTCAGGGTCGGTGATCACGCTATCGCGGTTCTCGTAGCGAACCTCGTCGAGTGGATCGACTCCCGGCCGGGTATTCAGGCGAGCGAGAGCGAGCCCCTTGTCCTGTGCCCGAGCCACGCGCGCTCCCTTCCCGTTTCTCTTCTCGGCATTTTGTTGTTCCACTCGCGACCTCCCCGCACTAGCCCTACACCTAGGTCTATGTAGGCATCAGCATCCACACCAGGGAGCCTCAGAAATTCCAATGATCCTGATAGGATATGACGGAATCCCCAGACAGCACACAGCCCTGCGGTGTTTCGGGAGGAAACGCCACAGTCATCCCCAGATTACTCACACCATGTGGCTACTTATCCACAATGGACTGTGGCTTTCGCCCGACGCCCCACAACCTGTTGTGGGGCCTGTTGTCCTCCGGCGCGTGCACGGCGTCAAGTGTTTGCCGAATCGCCATTTGAAAAAGCAGCGTTCTCGATGCGCAACTCCGCGATTTGTGGTCACCGCAGGCCCCACTCTGGACGTGCGGAGCGAATTGCATCCGCTCGCGACCGCGGTTGCGTGAGGCCGGCCGAGCGTCACTTCGCGCAGGCGCGACTCTCCGTGCAGCCGGCCTCTGGCCGCGGCAGCCACGCGCTATATGCTGGGCCATGGAGCAAAGGTTGGTCGGCAAAACTGGGCTCAGCGTTTCGAAGCTCGGCTTTGGCACGATGAGTTTCGGCGCTGACGCTGACGAGGCCGAAGCGGCGCGGCTCTACGCACGCTGTCGCGAGGTCGGCATCAACTTGTTCGATTGCGCCGACGTGTACGCGCAGGGGCGCGCCGAGCAGATCCTGGGCAGCTTGCTGCGCGCGCACCGCAACGAGGTGGTGCTCGCGTCCAAGGCCGGCTTTCCCATCGGCGGCGACCCGAATGCGCGCGGAGCGAGCCGCTATCACTTGATTCGCGCTTGCGAAGCCAGCCTCAGACGCCTGCAGACCGATCGCATCGATATCTACTACGTGCACCGGTTCGACCCTCAGACCGATCTCGAAGAGACCCTGCTCGGACTGGAATTGTTAGTCAAGCAAGGGAAGATCTTGTACCCAGCGGTCAGCAACTTCGCGGCCTGGCAGACGCAGCGTGCGCTCGACGTGGCAGAGCACGCTCGCTTTGCGAAGATCGCGTGTATACAGCCCATGTACAACCTGCTGAAGCGCCAGGCCGAGGTCGAGCTGCTCCCCATGGCGCAGCACAATGGGCTCGGCGTATTTCCCTACAGCCCGCTGGCAGGCGGACTTCTCAGCGGCAAATACGTGACAGGAACCCCGGGGTCGGCCGCGCGCTTGATCACAAACAAGGCCTACCAGATGCGTTATGCGCACGTGCAGGCCGAAATGGTCGTGCCGCGTTTCCTGGCGCTCGCGGCCGAGCTGGAGGTGCAGCCCACCACGCTGGCCGTGGCCTGGGTACTCGCCCATCCTGCCGTGACGGCGCCGTTGCTCGGCGCACGCAGCGTCGAGCAGCTGGAGCCGAGCTTGGCGGCGGCGTCGCTGCACCTGGACGCGGAGATCCTGCAGCGTCTCTCAGCGCTCACGCCTGCACCCCCGCCGGCCACCGATCGCAACGACGACGGCGGCGAACACGATCTGTTCCGCCGCTCCTGAGCGCCCTTCTCCCCGACACCACGGCGCCGCACGCTCGCCGTGAGGCGCGTGCGAGGTTGTGGCGCCGCGGGGTGGCGGGGTCTGCTCCCGTGCTCACACAGCTCGCCATCGACTGCGCTGGGCGGGTCGCCCCCGCGCTCCGACAGTGCACCACGAGCTTCGCTGGGCGGGTGCCGCGTGCGAGGTTGTGGCGCCGCGGGGTGGCGGGGTCTGCTCCCGTGCTCACACAGCTCGCCATGAGCTTCGTTGCACGCTTGCACTGCTCGGGCGCCTGACGATCGAGGGCGCGAACTCGCTTCGCTCAGACAGCGCGCTTTGAGTGATGCCTACGGCCTACGCACAACGAGAGCTTCCCGCAACCGGCGGCTCGCCAACTGCGCGCGGGAGCAGACCCCGCCACCCCGCGGGTCTCGATGTTTGATGCGTTTACCGGTTCCCCTCATGGACTACGCCGCGGCTGATTTTCAGCCTCACAGGGTCTCTCAATTCCCAGGGTCATGAAGCCGCTCTAGCGGGACTAGTCCCGAGCTTCAAGGTCGTCGAGCCATCCGTTGTCAGCCCTGTGGAGCCACCCAACATGTCAGCCCTGTGGAGCCACCCAACAGCTGAGGGACGGGCCACACATCGCCTACCGACACCGCTGTCACATCATGACGCGCGCTGACCAGATGCTGCGCGGCTGCGGCAAGGCAGGCTCGACAACTCCTCATCGTCGAAGGCGACTTGTACCCGTCGGCTTCGAGCCGAGGTCCGCGGTGACAGCCCGCGCCCGCCTCCCCAAACCAGAAGCGCGGGTCCACGAGCGTCGATGGCTCACGTGCCTCTCACGCCGTCAGCCATCGAGACCCGCGGGGGGGCGGGGTCTGCTCCCGCGCGCAGTTGGCGAGCCCCTGCTCGCAGGACTCCTTGGCAGTGCGGCGCCGCACGCTTCACGCAAAGCGCGCTGTCTGAGCGAAGCGAGTTCGCGCCCTCGATCGTCAGGCGCCCCGAGCAGTGCAAGCGTGCAACGAAGCTCATGGCGAGCTGTCTGAGCACGGGAGCAGACCCCGCCACCCCGCGGCGCCACAACCTCGCACGCGGCACCCGACCACGAAGCTCATGGTTAACTGTCGGAGCGCGGGGCAGCACCGCCCAGCGAAGCTCATGGCGAGCTGTCTGAGCACGGGAGCAGACCCCGCCACCCCGCGGCGCCACAACCTCGCATGCGACCACCCGCCCAGCGAAGCTCATGGTCAACTGTCGGAGCGCGGGGCGGCACACCGCCCAGCGCAGCTGATGGCGAGCTGACGGAGCACGGCGGGAGCTCGGATCAGAAGCTCAGCCTACAGCGCGGGCAGACCGGAGCAGCGCGTGAACTTCGCGCCGCAATTTGCGCGGCGACAGCTGGTACACGCGGTTTCAAAGCCCGCGACGCAAGTGGCCAGGCAACTGGACAAGGTACACAGCAGCTCCTCGACGTAACAATCGAGGCAGCCGCCGTCGACGGGCATCAGTTGTAGATCGCGCCGCAGGCAGCTGCGCACCGAAGCGCCCAGCGCGAGGGACAGCGCATTGTCCTGGGCACATTGCGCTGTCTTGTGCGCGATCTCCCCTTCGCAGACCAGCGCCAACGCGGCCGGCGCGCTGCAGACGCCCGAGCTCACCAAGTGATCGAGTCCGTCGCGGGTAATCGCGCAGTAGCTGCCCTGACAACCGCCAACGCGCGCGCGGGAATCGGGTTGGCACTCGCCGCCGTCAGCGCCCCCTGCCTCGATGCCACCATCGTTCGGCGCCGCGTCGACCGGATCCGGACCGGCCTCCTGCCCAACTTCCCCATCGGCGGCTGCCGAATCTCCCGCGTTGCCGGCATCGATGGGCGCCCCTGCATCTAGTGCAACGCCAGCGTCAGCAGCTCCGACTGGGCCGCCGCCGGCCGTTCCGCCGATACTGGCGCCGCCGGTAGTGCCGCCCCCGACCAGACCGCCAGTCTCCACGCCGCCCAGCGCCCCCGGCGCCCCCGGATCGACGCCGCCACCCGTCGCACCGCCGGGGCCGGGCGGTTCGTGGACCTGGCTCCCGCCGGGCCCCCCGGTCGCTCCACCGGCAGAGCCGCCGCCGGGTGTCCCGTCATTGCCCGCGGGCGGGGGCTTTGCCGGACCGCCAACATGGGGAAAATCGCTGATCGGCCCGCCGTCGCAGCCGATGCCGCAGCCGAGGGCAATCAAGAACGATAGGCCAAGAAGTCGCACCGCGCCGGAGCTTCGCAAGGTTCGGCCCACTCTGACAAGCCTAAGGCGCCCCAGTGGGATGGTTCCTCACCCCAGCTCTATTTTCAGCAGGGCTGCGCGTCCACGGCCACAGATTCCACGCTCCCATCACCGCCCGCATCGCCCGCAGCGCCTGCTCCCTGGTGGCCGGCCTGCGGCGATGTAGAAGCTTTAGCACCGCTTCCGTCCTGCCCAGTGGCCGCTTCCGCATCGTCCACGCCGGCATCGCCTTGGTCTCCGCCATCGACTTGCGCGTCGCCTGCGCCGGCATCGCCTTGGTCGCCACCATCCGCGGCCGCATCGCCGGCATCCGAATCCTGCGCGCAGCTGCCGTCCGCCTCGGCATCGCCGTTCGGCGGATCGCCGTCCGACGGGCGGAGGCCGGCGTCAGCCTCCGCCGATGGCGCGCCGCCGCCGATCCCGCCGCCACCCAAAACGCCGCCCCCGCCGGGCACTGCGCCAGGAGCCGGCGTGTCGTCGTGTGCGGACGGCCAGTCGCTGACGGGACCGCCGTTGCAGCTTGCGCTGCACCACGCACCCAACACCAAAAAGCAAAACCAGCCGAACCTACGCCGCACGATGTTCAGAATCGCAGCTTCGGCCGGCACCTACAAGCCGCCAGGCGACCGCGAAAAACCTTCAGAATTGACTTCACTAGTTCGGCCCCTATACTCGCCGGGCTTTGCTGGGCAATCCCCAGCAGATGGATGGCGGCGTAGCTCAGACGGTTAGAGCGGGCGTTTCATACGCGCTAGGTCAGAGGTTCGATTCCTCTCGC
>WUUC01233080.1_pt1 | contig 13584 bp, 2 predicted proteins | sample 6278441 | NCBI WGS metagenome assembly WUUC01 (sample SAMN13675441, study PRJNA597444) | soil metagenome | isolation source: soil | place: USA: Washington | collected 2017-10
CACCGAGGCCGGCCTGGAGCTGCTCGACATCGCCCTGAACTGGCAGCAGCCGGTGCTGGTCGCGGCTCGCTGGGACACCGCCGGGCTGCGTGCCCGCGCCGAAGCCGGTCCGCTGCCGCCGCTGCTGCGCGGCATGGTCGCCGCCCCGCGGCGGGTCGTGGCCAGTAGCACTGTCGGCCGGGTCTCGACGGGGAGTTCGGCCCGCGAACTGGTGCAGCAACTGGCGAGCAAGCCGCCGGCCGCCGGCCGGCAGCTGCTCATCGACCTGGTCCGCTCGCACGTCGCGGCGGTGCTGGCCTACCCCGATGTCAACGCCGTCGACGCCGATCAGGGTTTCAGCGAACTGGGATTCGACTCGCTGACGGTGGTGGAGCTGCGCAACCGGCTCGATCTGGCGATCGGGCTGCGGTTGCCGGCGACGCTGGCCTTCGACTACCCGACCGCGACGGCGCTGGCCGAGCACTTGCTGCGCACCCTGGCGCCGGCGGCGCCGTCACCGGAGGAGAACCTGCGGGCTGCCCTGGACGCCGTGCAGCAGTCGCTGACCGGCCAGGACGACGCGACCCGGGGCAAGATCGCGGCGATCCTGCACAGCACCCTGGCTCGCTGGGAGCTGCCGCCGGCCGAGACACCGGGGCTCCAGGAGGAGATTCGCTCGGCGTCCGACGAAGAGATCTTCGCCTTCATCGACAACCAACTCTGACTTCCGCTTTCCGAAATGGCTAAAAAACCGAAGGGGCTTTGACCGATGGCGACCGAAGACAAACTGCGCGAGTACCTCAAGCGTGTGACCGTCGACCTCACCGAAGCACGCCGCCGGCTGGGGGAGTTGGAGGACGGTCGCCACGAGCCGATCGCCATCGTGGGCATGGCCTGCCGGTTCCCCGGCGGGGTCAAGTCACCCGAGGGCCTGTGGGACCTGGTCGCCTCTCGCACCGACGCGATCGGGGAATTCCCCACCGACCGCGGCTGGGACCTGGAGGGGCTCTATGACCCCGACCCGGACGCGCAGAACAAGTCCTACACCCGCCACGCCGGCTTCCTCTACGACGTGGCCGACTTCGACGCCGGCTTCTTCGAGATGAGCCCGCGCAGCGCGCTGGCCACCGACCCGCAGCACCGGCTGTTCCTGGAGACCTGCTGGGAGACCTTCGAGCGCGCCGGCATCGACGCCACCACGATGCAGGGCAGCTCCACCGGGGTCTTCGCCGGAAGCATGTACAACGACTACGGAATGCAGTTCATCGGCGCCATCCCGCCGTCGGTCGAGGGAATCCTGTTCACCTCCAACGCCTGCAGCGTGCTGTCCGGCCGGATCGCCTACACCTTCGGGCTCGAAGGCCCGGCGCTCACCGTCGACACCGCGTGCTCGTCCTCGCTGGTGGCCATTCACCTTGCCGCCCAGGCATTGCGGGCCGGTGAGTGCTCGCTGGCCATCGCCGGCGGGGTCACCGCGATGGCAACCCCTGACTCCTACGCCGAATTCTGCCGGCAGCGCGCGCTGTCGCCGGACGGCCGGTGCCGGGCGTTCTCGGCCTCGGCCTCGGGCGCGGCCTGGTCCGAGGGCGTCGGCGTGCTGCTGCTGGAGCGGTTGTCCGACGCCCAGCGCAACAACCGGCGCATCCTCGCGGTGCTGCGCGGAACCGCCGTCAACCAGGACGGCCGCAGCAACGGCATGACCGCGCCGAACGGGCCGGCCCAGGAACGGGTCATCAACCTGGCGCTGGCCGACGCCGGCCTGGACACCCGCGACATCGACGTGGTCGAGGCGCACGGCACCGGCACCAAGCTGGGCGACCCGATCGAGGCGCAGGCGCTGCTGGCCACCTACGGCCAGAACCGGCTCAAGGACCAGCCGCTGTGGCTGGGCTCGGTCAAGTCCAACCTCGGCCACACCCAGGCCGCGGCCGGGATGGCCGGCGTCATCAAGATGGTGATGGCGATGCAGCACGGCGTGCTGCCGCCCACCCTGCACGCCGAGGAGCCCACCCCGCACGTCGACTGGTCCAGCGACACCGTCCGGCTGCTCACCGAGGCGCAGAACTGGCCGCAGCACGGCCGGCCGCGCCGCTCCGGCGTCTCGTCCTTCGGCATCAGCGGCACCAACGCCCACGTCATCCTGGAGGAGAGCCCGCAGCAGAACACCGTGCCGGCCGAGGGCTCGGCAGGCAAAGAGCATTCCGGCCCGTTGGCATGGCTGATCAGCGCGCGCAGCCCCAAGTCGCTGCACGCCCAGGGCCAGCGCCTGCTCGACTTCGTCACCGCGGCCAACGGCCCCGAGGCAGTCGACGTGGCGCTCTCACTGGCCGCCAGCCGTGCCCTGTTCAAGCACCGCGCCGTCGTCCTCGGTGAGGACCGCGACCACCTGATCGACAACCTGCGCCAGTACCTGGCCGACGCGCCTGCTGCTGACGTCGTGCACGGCACCGCCCGGGAGATGCCCAAGCTGGCCTTTTTGTTCACCGGCCAGGGTGGCCAGCGGGCCGGCATGGGACGCGAGCTGTACGCGCATTACCCCGTGTTCGCCGAGGCATTGGACCAGGTCTGGGCCGAAGTCGACCAGCACCTGGACCGGCCGCTGCGCGAGATCATGTGGGCGCTGCCGGACACCCCCGAGGCCGCGCTGCTCAATGAGACCCGCTACACCCAGCCTGCCCTGTTCGCCTTCGAGGTGGCGGCGTTCCGGCTGCTGGAGTCACTTGGCGTCAAGCCCGACTGCGTCGCCGGGCACTCGGTCGGCGAGTTCGCGGCCGCCCACGTCGCCGGCGTCTGGTCACTCACCGACGCCGCAAGGCTGATCGCCGTCCGGGGCCGGCTGATGCATGCCCTGGACGCGCCCGGCGCGATGGTGGCCATCGAGGCCTCGGCCGACGAGGTGCTGCCGTCCATCTCCGGCCAGGAGTACCTGGTCCGGATCGCGGCAGTCAACGGCCCGACCAGCGTGGTGATCTCAGGTGACGAGCAGACCTGCCTGGCAGTGGCTGAGCAGTGGCGCGAGCAGGGTCGGCGTACCCGGCGGCTGCAGGTCAGCCACGCCTTCCACTCGCCGCTGATGGAGCCGATGATCGACGAGTTCGCGGCGGAGCTGAAGAACACCGACATGCACCCGCCCCGCATCCCGGCCGCCACCAACCTCGGCAGCGACGCCGGAGACCTGGCTGAGCTGTCTTGGGCCGAGCCGGACTACTGGATCGAGCAGATCCGCAATGCGGTGCTGTTCCACGACACCATCGCCCACATCGAGTCACGCGGGATCAGCGCCTATCTCGAGGTCGGGCCTGAGGCCGTGCTGTCGGGGATGGTGCACGAGTGCGTCGCCAGTTCTGACGCCTCGATCATCGCCCTGTACCGGCGGCAGCGCTCGGAGCCGGCAGCGTTGTTGAGCTGCCTGGCCCAAGCCTGTGTCGCGGGGGTCGCGGTGGACTGGGCCGCGCTGTTCAGCGCCGGCACCGGCATCGGCCCGGACCTGCCGGTCTACGCCTTCGACCGCCAGCGGTTCTGGCTGGAGCCGCCGGCGCACGGCGCCGACGTCTCTGCCGCCGGACTCAGCGAGGTCGAGCACCTGATGCTCGGTGCGGGCGTCCGGGTCGGCGACGGCGGTGGCCTGGTGCTCACCGGCCGGCTGACGGTCGGGGAGTTCCCGTGGCTGGCCGATCACATGGTCTCGGGCACCGTGGTGGTGCCCGGCTCGGCGCTGCTGGACATCGTCCTGGAGGCCGGCGCCCAGGTCGGCTGCGACACCGTCGAGGAGTTGCTGTTCGAGGCGCCGCTGGTCATGCCTGCCGAGGGTGAGCTGTTCCTGCAGGTCGTGGTCGGCCCCGGCGAGCCCGAGGCGCCCCGGGACGTGCAGGTCTTCTCCCGGTCCGGCTCGACCGACTGGACGCGCTGCGCCAGCGGGGTGCTGGTGGCCGGCGCCGCCGGCGGCGGGGTCTGCGACTGGGCCACCGTGTGGCCGCCGGCCGGCGCGACGGCTGTCGATGTCGCCGAGGGCTACAGCCGCCTGGTCGATCTGGGCTATGACTACGGTCCGGCGTTCCGGGGCGTAGTGGCGGCCTGGACGGTCGGCCAGGAGCTCTTCGCCGAGGTGGCGTTGGGGGAGGGCCTGGAGGCCAAGGGCTTCGGCATCCACCCGGCGATGCTGGACTCGGCCTTCCATCCCATGATGCTGGCTCACGGCTCGCAGGAGCTTCGGCTGCCGTTCGCCTTCCGTGGCGTGAAGCTGACCGCCTCGATGGCGACCTCGATGCGGGTGCGGCTGGCGGCAACGGGCGACGACGTGGTGGTCGAGGCCGCCGACGTGTCCGGCCGGCTGGTGTTCGGCATCGAGTCGCTGCGGGTGCGCACGGTCTCGCGCGAGTCGCTGATCTCGGCCGGCGAGGCGGCCGGACCGGTGGCCTACGGCCTGGACTGGGTGGACGTGGTCGCGGCCGGAGTCGACGGCTCACGCTGGGTCTGCCTGGGCGAGGAGGTCGACGGGCTGCCGAACTTCGCCACCGCGGAGGAGTTGTCCGCGGCGGTGGCGGCCGGTCAGCCGGCGCCGGACTACGTGGTCCTGTCGTGCACGGGGGACGGCCAGACCGTTCCGGCGCGAGCCCGTGACCTGGTGACCGATGTGCTGGCTGCCCTGCAGCACTGGATCGCCGACGAGCGGCTGGTGGACACCAGGCTGGTGCTGTTGACCTGTGGCGCGGTCGGGCCCGAGATCGCCGATGTGGCCGGCAGGTCGGTCTGGGGACTGGTCCGCTCGGCCCAGGCCGAGCACCCGGGCCGGTTCGTGCTCGCCGACGTGCCCGAGGGCTTCGGCGACTGGGCCTTGCTTGCCGGGGCAGTGGTCGCCGACGAGCTGCAGGTGGTGGTGCGCCACGGCGCGTTGCTGGCCCCCAGGATCTCGCGCCGGCAGGCTGTCGCGCCGCAGCTGGAGACTGGTTCGGCCGGCAAGTCGATCCTCGACCCGGCCGGAACCGTCCTGATCACCGGTGGCACCGGCGGCCTGGGCGCGCTGGTCGCCGAGCACCTGGTCCGCCAGCACGGGGTCAAGCACCTGCTGCTGGCCTCGCGCCGCGGAATGCAGGCGCCGGGCGCGGCCGAACTGGTGCGGCAGCTGGCAGAGCTGGGCGCCGAGGCCACCGTGGCAGGCTGCGACGTCTCTGACCGGGACGCGATCGCCAGGATGCTCGCCGCAGTGCCGGCAGACCACCCGCTGACCGGCGTGGTGCACTCGGCCGGCGTGCTGGACGACGCGACCATCGAGGGACTGTCGACGGCGCACGTGGACACCGTGTTCGGGCCCAAGGTCGACGCGGCCTGGCACCTGCACGAGCTGACCCGCGAGCTGCCGCTGTCGATGTTCCTGCTGTTCTCCTCGCTGGCCGGAGTGGTCGGCAACCCGGGACAGGGAAACTACGCGGCGGCCAACGTGCTGCTGGACGGGCTGGCCGCGCACCGGCGGCAGCTGGGACTGCCCGCGGTCTCGGTTGCCTGGGGACTGTGGGCAGGCGAGACCATGGCCGGCGGCCTCAGCAAGGCCGACATCGCCCGGGTGGGCCGGTTCGGCATCGCCGCGCTGAGCGCCGAGCAGGGTTTGAACCTGTTCGACCTGGCGATGACCCACGACGAGCCGCTGATGGTGGCGGTCCGCTGGGACAACGCCGGCCTGCAGTCGCGGGCCGAGGACGGCGCGCTGCCCTCGGTGCTGCGCGGGCTGGTGCGGGCTCCGCGCCGGGCCGCCGTGGGCGCGGCGGCGATGGCCGGCAGCTCGGGGCTGGTGTCGCGACTGGGCGCCATGACCGAGCCGGAGGGCCGGCGGACGCTGACTGACCTGGTGTGCGCCCATGTGGCGGCGGCCCTGGCCCATGCCAGCGCCGACGCGGTCGACGTGGACCGGACCTTCAGCGAGCTGGGCTTTGACTCGCTGACCGCTGTGGAACTGCGCAACCGGCTCGATGTGGAGACCGGCCTGCGGCTTCCGGCCACACTGGCCTTCGACCACCCGACGGTCGCGGCGCTGGTCAACCACCTCTACCGGACGCTGGCGCCGGCTCCGCCGACCGCCGAGGAGACGCTGCGGGCCGGCCTGGACCGAGTCGGGTCGATGCTCGGCGACGATGACGCGGCCCGCGGCAAGCTGATCGCGATCTTGCAGAGCACGCTGGCCCGCTGGGGCGCCGGCTCCAACATGGTGACGGCGGACGGCACCGTGCAGTCGGTGGCCGACCAGCTGGATCTGGCCTCGGACGAGGACATCTTCGCCCTGATCGACGCGGCGTTGTGACCGCCGCGGCACTGGGCTGAGGCGCTGGCCGAGCAACCCGCACCGGCACCTGACCACTCGAATCCGAGCAATCCCCTGAGAGGCAAGCACTGATGGCGACCGAGGAAAAGCTGCGCGAGTACCTCAAGCGCGCGACTGTCGACCTCACTGAGGCGCGTCGTCGGCTGCAGGAGAGCGAAGAGAGCCAGCACGAGCCGCTGGCGATCATCGGAATGGCCTGCCGTTATCCCGGCGGCGCCACGGTGGAGGACTACTGGGAGCTGCTGCGGACCGGCGGCAGCGGAGTGGTCGAGGTGCCCGCCGAGCGCTGGGACGTCAACCAGCACTACGAGGCCGACCGCCGGGTGGTCGGTGGCGTCTACACCAAGCACGGGGCCTTCCTGGACGACATCGCCGGTTGGGACGCTGAGTTCTTCGGCGTCTCACCGCACGAGGCGCTGCGGATGGACCCGCACCAGCGGCTGCTCATGGAACTGGTCTGCGAGGGCCTGGACAACGCCGGCATCGCCGCGGCCACCCTCGCCGGCAGCCGGACCGGGGTGCTGGTCGGGCTGATGGACTCCAGCCAGTACGGCCGGCTGCAGATCGAGAAGTACGGCCAGGACGTCGTCCGCGACCCCTACTTCGGCCAGGGGGTGGCCGCCAGCGTGATCGCCGGCCGGCTGGCCTACCAGTTCGACCTGCGCGGTCCGGCGATCACCCTGGACACGGCGTGCTCGTCCTCGCTGGTCGCGGTGCACCTGGCGGCCCAGGCGCTGCGCCGGGGCGACTGTGACCTGGCCGTCGCGGCCGGGGCGTACCTGATCATGCACCCGGACACCTACGTCCAGACCTGCGCCACCTCGATGCTGGCCGAGGACGGTCGCTGCAAGACCTTCGACAGCGACGCCGACGGCTACGTGCTGGGCGAGGGCGGCGGCCTGGTGGTCCTGCAGCGGCTGTCCGACGCGCTGCGCGACGGCAGCCGGATCCGGGCGGTGCTGCTGGGCTCGGCGGTCAACCAGGACGGCCACAGCAATGGCCTGAGCGCGCCGAGCCGGAGCGCGCAGGTCCAGGTGATCCGCCAGGCGCTGGCCGATGCCCGGCTTGATCCGGACGAGGTCGACTACGTGGAGGCGCACGGCACCGGCACCCGGCTCGGCGATGCCATCGAGTTGTCCGCCCTGCACGACGTCTTCGGCGGCCGGTCTGCGCAGCGGCCGCTGCACGTCGGCGCGGTGAAGACCAACATCGGCCACACCCAGTCCGCGGCCGGGGTGGCGGGCCTGATCAAGACCGTGCTGCTGCTCGAGCACGGGCAGGCGCCGGCCAACCTCAACGTCAACCAGCCGGCGACGGCGGTGCCGCAGGACGGCACCATCCAGCCGCTGACCAGCACCGTGTTGCTGCCCGAGGACGGCCGGACCGTCGCCGGGGTGAGCGGGTTCGGCTGGTCGGGGACCAACGCGCACCTGGTGGTGCAGGCCGCGCCCGAGCTGACGGCCGGCCAGCCGGCTGACGGCCAGCCGGCGCACGTGCTGCCGGTGTCGGGCGCCAGCGAGGCCGCGCTGCGGGCGCAGCTGCGGCAGCTGGCCGACCGGCTTACCGGTCAGCCCGAACTGGCGCTGGCCGACATCGCGCACACCCTGAGCGCCGGGCGCACCGAGCACGACTACCGGCGCGCGCTGGTCTGCGCCGACACCGCCGACGCCGCGCGACGGCTGGCCGACGCCGCCGCAGGCGCGCCCGCCAGCCGGGCCAAGGCCCGGCCGCGAGTGGCGTTCCTGCTGGCCGGCGTCGGTGACGAGTACGCCGGCCTGGGCCGTGAGCTGTACGCCGGCGAGCCGGTCTTCGCCGCCGCGGTGGACGAGTGCATGGCGTTGTTGCAGCAGCGTTCCGGGGTGGACCTGAGCCCGATGTTCTTTCCGCAGCAGCGGCAACTGCCCGCGGCCGGTGACCTCGCCGCCCTGCTCGGCAGGACCGGCGACCAGTCCGAGGCCGAGCCGGGCCAGCAGGCCGAGATCTCACATCCCTTTATGTTCACGGTGGAATACGCCCTGGCGCAGCTGCTGGCGCACCGCGGCGTCCGGCCGCATGTCCTGGTCGGTTACAGCCTCGGCGAGTACGTCGCGGCCTGCCTGGCAGAGGTGTTCACCCTCGCGGACGCGCTGTACCTGGTGGTGGAACGGGCTCGGCTGATCGCCGCGGCGCCGGCGGGGCGGATGCTCTCGGTCGCCGCCGGCGAAGAGGCCGTCCGGGCCCTGATCGCCAGCAGCGACGCCGACGTCGACGTCGCCGCCATCAACGGCCCGTCGATGACGGTGTTGAGCGGGCTGGCCGGCCCGATCGAGGCCATCGGGCAGCTGCTGACGGCCGGCGGGATCGCCTGCCAACCGCTGCGCACCGCGCACGCCTTCCACTCCTCGCTGCTGGAACCGGCCCGCGACAAGCTGGCGGCGCTGGTCGACAGCGTGCCGCGCCAGGCGCCGAAGATCCCGATCGTCTCCAACCGCGCCGGGGTGCGGCTCAGCGACGAGCAGGCCGTCAGCCCGCAACACTGGGCCGACCACCTGGTGAACCCGGTCCGGTTCGCCGACAGCGTGCGGCACTGCCAGAGCCTGGACGTCGAGGTGTTCCTCGAGCTCGGGGCCGGCCAGACGCTGGGCGGCCTGACCCGGCAGAACCTGGTGGGGCAGAGCCTGTCGGGAGAAGCCGGCACGTCGGTGCTGGGCACCCTGCCCGCGCGCTGGACCGCGCAGGAGCGCCCGGACGAGCAGGCCGAGCTGCTGGCCAGCTGCGGGCAGCTGTGGGAACTCGGCGTGCCGGTGGACTGGTCCGCGACCCGGGCGCCTGGCGCGCGCATCGTGACGCTGCCCGCTTACCCCTTCCAGCGCACCAGATTCTGGCCCGAGTCCGACGGCAGCCAGCCGGCGCAGCTCGCCCTGGCCGTCCCGGTCGCCGCCGAACCGGCAGACCTGTGTTACGCGCCGGCCTGGCGGCAGGACGAGACCGGCCCGCTGCCCAAGGCGCTGGCGCTGCCCGGGCCGTTGGTGATCTTCGCCGACCGCGACGGGATCGGCTCGGCGCTGGCCGAGCTGGCCGCGGCCGCCGGCACGCCGGTGATCGAGGTGCACCAGGGCGAGCAGCTGCGGCGGGAAGGCCGCCGGCTGGTCATCGACCCGTTGAAGCCTGAGCACTACCGGGAGCTGTTCGCAGCCCTGACCGGCCAGGGACCGGTGCGGGTCGTGCACCTGTGGAGCCTGCTGGCCACCGCCGGCAGCGGCGGTCTCGCCGATGAGCACCAGCTGCGCCAGTCGATCCGGCACGGCTACGACACCCTGCTGCTGGCAACCCAGGGCCTCGGCGAGCTGCCGGCCGGCGACGGGGTCGCTCTGCTGACGGTGACCCGAGGCGGGGTGGAGGTGCTCGGCAAGGACGTGCCGGCGCCGTATCAGGCCGCGGTGCATGGACTGGCCCGGGTCGCCCAGCACGAGTACGTGGGCCTCAGCTGGCGCGGGGTCGACCTCGACCCGGAGCCGGTCGGCGCTCAACTGCAGGCGGCCAGCCTGGCGGCTGAGCTGCTGCACGAGCAGGTCGAGCCGTACTCGACGATGGCGGCCTGGCGCCGAGCCCGCCGGTGGCAGCAGGACTGGGCCACGGTGGCCACGCCCGAGACCGGCGAGCCGGTGTGGCGGGCCGACGGGGTGTACCTGATCACCGGTGGCACCCGCGGCCTGGGACTGGCGCTGGCCCGCCGGCTGGTCGAGCTCGGCGTCCGCCGGCTCGCCCTGGTCAGCCGTGGCTCGCACTCGCCGAACGCCGACGGCCTCAACGCCGACAGCCTCAACGCCGACGGTCTCAACGCCGACGGCCTCAACGCCGACAGCCTCAACGCCGACGAGTCGGGCCTCGATGACCGGGCCGCCGCCACCCGCCGCAACGTCGCCGCGCTGCGCGCGGCCGGCGCCGAGGTGCTGCTGCTCAGCGCCGACGCCGGGGTGCCTGCTGAGTTGCGCGAGGCGCTGCGCCGTTGCCGCGAGCATTTCGGCGCGCTGCACGGTGTGGTGCACGCGGCCGGCGCGCCGGCCAGCGGCATGGTGGCGCGCCAGAGCGTGGCCGGCGCCGGCGCCGTGCTGGCGCCCAAGGTGCTCGCGATGGGACCGCTGGCCGAGTTGGTGGGCCCGGGGACGCCGGCCGAGCTCCGTCCGGAGCTGCTGGTGCTGTACTCCTCGGCGATCACCGTCTTCGGCGGCATCGGCGAGGGCGACTACTGCGCGGCCAACGCCGTGCTCGACTCCTACGGCGCCGCGCTGGCTGCCAGCGCGCCGTCCACCACGGTGCTGACGGTCGGCTGGGGCCCGTGGCAGCACGACGACTGGCAGGGCAACGGGCGTCCCAGCGGCCTGGCCGAACGGGCCGGCGCCTACCGCAAGCGGTTCGGCTTCACCGACGACGGCGGCTGCGCGTTCCTGGACCGCCTGGTGCGAACCGGGCGGAGCAGCGTGGTCGCGGTGCGCCAGCCGATGCAGGACTCGATCCGGGACTGGGGCGCGTTGCTCGACATCGACGCCCTCGTCGGGGTCGGTTCGGCAGCCCCGCCCGGGCAGCGGTTTCCCCGGCCCCGGCTGCGGACCGAGTACGTCGCTGCCCGCACCGAGCTGGAAATCATCATCGCTGAGGTGTGGCAGGCATTTCTAGGCATCGACCAGGTGGGCGTGCACGACCCGTTCTTCGACCTCGGAGGCAACTCCCTGGTCGGCATGGCCATGGTTCGCGCCGTGGAAAGCAAGCTGGACGCCCAGATCGCGCCCGCGGTGCTCTTCGAGCACCCGACCATCGCCGAGTTCGCCGCGGCGCTGGGGCGCACCGACGCCCATGACGACACCGTCGCGGAACTGCTCACCACCAGCTCGGACCGAGGCCAGCGCCGGCGTGCTGCTCGATCCGGCGTGCGGAAATGACGGGTGACATGACAGACCAGACCGAGTACGAGATCTCCAGCACCGACATCGCCATCGTCGGCATGTCCGGGCGGTTCCCCGGCGCGGCCGACGTGGCCGAGCTGTGGGCCAACATCCGGGCCGGCGAGTCCGGCATCACCCGGTTCACCGACGACGAGCTGCGCGCCGCCGGGGTGGCCGAGCACCTGCTGGCCGACCCCAGCTACGTCAAGGCCGGATCGGTGATCAAGGGCATCGAGGACTTCGACGCCGACTTCTTCGGGGTCGGCCCCCGTGAGGCCCAAATCCTGGACCCGCAGCAGCGGCTGTACCTGGAGCACAACTGGCAGGCCCTGGAAGACGCCGGCTGTGACCCGACCCGCTTCGACGGCGCGATCGGGGTGTTCGGCGGCAGCGCCTGGAGCTCCTACCTGCAGCACAACCTGATGCCCAACCCGACCGCGAACGCGATGGGCGAGATGGTGGTGGGGCTGGCCAACGACAAGGACTCCCTCACCACCAGGGTGGCCCACACCCTCGGCCTGACCGGTCCGGCCTTCAGCATCCAGAGCTACTGCTCGACGTCGCTGGTGGCGGTCTGCGTGGCCTCGAGCAGCCTTGCCAACTTCGAGTGCGACCTGGCGCTGGCCGGCGGCGTCGCGGTCAACGTGCCGCACGAGGTCGGCTACCTCTACTCCGAGGGCGGCATCGCCCCGCCGGACGCCGAATGCCGCGCCTTTGACGCGGCCGGGCAGGGCGCGGTGCTGGGCAGCGGGGTCGGCGTGGTCGCGCTGCGCCGGCTCTCGGACGCGCTGGCCGCCGGAGACCGGATCTATGCGGTCATCCGCGGCTGGGCGGTCAACAACGACGGTGGGCGCAAGGTGGGCTTCACCGCCCCCGGCGTCCAGGGCCAGTCGGCCGTGATCGCCGAGGCGTTGTCCAGCGCTGACCTCAGCGCCGCCGACATCGACTACATCGAGGCGCACGGCACCGGCACCGCGCTCGGCGATGCCTCCGAGCTCGCCGCCCTGCAGCAGGTGTTCTCCGGTGAGGACTGCCTGATCGGCTCGATCAAGACCAACCTGGGCCACCTGGACCGGGCCGCCGGCGTGACCGGCCTGATCAAGACCACGCTCGCGCTGCACCGCTCTGAGATCCCGCCCACCCGCAACCTGGTTCAGCCCAATCCGCAACTGGCCGCCGGCGACGCCCGCCTTGAGGTCGTCACCGAGCTGCGCAGCTGGCCGCGAGCGGCGGCGCGCACCCGGCGGGCCGGCGTCAGCGCCTTCGGCATCGGCGGCACCAATGCCCACGTGGTGCTGGAAGAGGCGCCGCTCGCGACGCGCCCCGAGCCGGCGCCCCGCCCCGAGCTGCTGGTGTGGTCGGCTCGCACCGCCGCCGCGGCCGACGCCCGGACCGACGGCCTGGCCGAGCACCTGAGCACGCAGGCCGCCGACGGCGCCACCGGTGACCGGCTCTGCGACATCGCCCACACCCTGCAGAGCGGACGGCGAGCCTTTGAGCACCGCCGGGTCCTGGTGGCCTCGACGGCCGCCCAGGCCACGCTCGGCATCAACGCCGGCCAGGTGCTCATAAGCACCGAGTCGCGCACCGACCGCCCGGTGGGCTTTCTGATCGCCGGAACCGGTGAGCAGTACCCGGGAATGGCCGCTGACCTCTACCGCGACGAGCCGGTGTTCCGGGCGGCGCTGCAGCAGTGCCGCCAGATCCTGATCGAGCAGCTGGACGGGCTGGACCCGCTGGCGGACATGCTGGCGCCGCGGCTGACGGGCGCCGACAACCTCAGCCGGTTGCTCGGCCGCGAGTCCGACGATGCCGGCTATGCCAGCGCGCCGGCAGCCGGAGACCAGACCGATCGGCTGCAGCCGGCCACCTTCGCGGTGGAGTACGCGCTCGCCCAGTTGGTGCGCTCCTGGGGTATCCAGCCCACCGTGCTGGCCGGCTACAGCGTCGGCGAGTACGTGGCGGCCTGCCTGTCCGGGGTGCTCAGCCTCGAGTCGGCGCTGGCCCTGGTGGCCTACCGCGCCACCTTGATCAACGCGCTGCCGGCCGGCGCCATGGCAGCGGTGTCGCTGTCGCCGGCCGAGCTGGCCACCAGCCTGCAACGGGCCGGGATCAGCGGGATCGACATCGCCGCGGTCAACGGCGCCCAGCTCACGGTGGTCGCCGGAGAGCCGGCGTCGATCGCGGCCTTCCGGGCGTTCCTGGAGACCGAGTCGGTGCCCTGCCGGTTGCTGGCCACCAGCCACGCCTTCCACTCCCGGATGCTGGAGCCGATCAAGCAGACCCTGACCGCCTGGGTCGCCGAGCGGATTCCGCTGTCGGCGCCGCAGATCCCGTACCTGTCCAACGTCACCGGAACCTTCGCCACCG
>WUUC01000995.1_pt1 | contig 13583 bp, 8 predicted proteins | sample 6278441 | NCBI WGS metagenome assembly WUUC01 (sample SAMN13675441, study PRJNA597444) | soil metagenome | isolation source: soil | place: USA: Washington | collected 2017-10
CCGCGGTGACCTTCACCGTGGAGGAGATCGTGGGCGGGCTAGACCAGACGGTGCTGTCGGGTGTGGTCGTCGCCGCGGCGCTGGCCGCGGTCATCGAACATACTCTCCTGGGGTCACATCCCATCTTCACGTTGAGCCACTCTGTCGGTCTGCAACATGTCAGCGCCCTGCCACTGTACGCTATGCTCGGCCTGCTCGCAGGGCTAACCGCGGTGATCTTCAACCGCTCCCTTCTGCGGCTACGTGCCGGCTTCCGCACCCATCGGCTCCTCCCCGACTGGGCAAAACCCGCGGCTGGGGGCCTCGCCACCGGCATCTGCGCAGTGGGCGGTCTGGCGCTAGTCCAATCGCAGGGCATCGCCGGCGGTGGTTACGTGCAGCTATCCCAAGCCCTGAATGGCTCGCTGCCGATCACTACGCTAGTCGTTCTCGGGGTGCTGAAGTTCGTGGCGACCCTGTTCTCCTACTCGAGCGGAGGCACGGGGGGCGTCTTTGCTCCCACGCTATTCATCGGGGCGATGCTGGGCGGCTCTGTCGGATGGCTCGAGAACCAAGTGCTCGGTCACGACCAGATCGGTGAGTTTGCCCTGGTCGGCATGGGAGCCGTGTTTGCAGGCGTGATTCGCGCGCCGATCACGTCAGTGCTCATCATCTTCGAAATGACCGGCGGGTATGGCCTGGTCTTGCCCCTGATGATTGCAAACACCACGGCATATCTCCTGGCAAGAAGGTTCGACGCGCCGAGCCTCTACGACGCTCTACTGGAGCAGGACGGCATACATTTGCCGCACGCCTCTACAGCCACGATCCAGCTGGAGGGATTGAGGGTCGACCAAGCAATGACCGCGCTCGTCAGTTCGGTCACGGCTGACGCCAGCGTAAGCGAAGCCCTGTCCAGCATCGAGCATCAGCCGTTCACTTCGTATCCAGTGCAGGATGCCCAGGGACGCTGCCTTGGTCTGATCAACCTCGCGCGCCTACGGCGTGTCATCGCGGAAGGTGGCGGAGCCCGTCCCGTGGCGGACCTCGCTCGCCTAAAGGAGTATGTCTATCCGCACGATCCATTGCTACGGGCAGTCGTGCGTATGCATGCGCTCGGCACCCGTCAGTTGCCCGTCGTGAGCAAAGAAAGTAACGAGCTCCAGGGCATGCTCACGATGAGCGATATCTTCCGCGCTCAGGCGGAGGCCGTAGAGGACGGTACCGGAGGGGCCTCCCCAGGCCGCTGATTCATTCAGGCGCCTGCCTGCCCCGCTCCCGAAGCCCCGGGCTAGAACTGAAAATAGATGAACTGCTTCGCGCCAGTGGCCCCCCAAAGCAGGATCGCCACGAAGGCCGCCGCATAGATACTGGCGCGCAGCGGCCTGGAATACGTCTTGATGAGCAACATGTCGCCTGACTTGTATTGGAGCCAATCGATCACGAGCACAGGCGCCGCAAAAGCGGCCAGCGTCATCAACGCCGTTAGACCATTGAGCTCGAACGGGCGCAGCATATTTCTCAAGAGTAACGGAGCGTCCCTCAGTTCCTTCACGCCAAATAGCAACCAGCCCACGCACGTCACCTGAAAGAACAGGACCATCTTCATTGGTGTCACGAATGACGCCGCTGCTCGTCGCTCCTTACCTTCCGTGAGCCAGCGATGTATGCAGAGAATGGCGCCGTGAAATATACCCCAGGCGACGAAGTTGTACGCGGCACCGTGCCACAACCCGCCGAGCACCATGGTGAACATCAGGTTGCGGTAGGTCAGCCAGGAGCCCAAGCGGTTGCCTCCGAGGCTGATATACAGGTAGTCGCGCAGCCAGGTGGAAAGGCTGATGTGCCAGCGGCGCCAGAAGTCGCTGGGATTGACGGCAAAATAGGGCATTCGAAAATTGTGCATCAGATCAAAGCCCATCAGCTTGGCGGTGCCGCGCGCGATATCCGAGTAGCCCGAAAAGTCTCCATAGATTTGAAACGCGAAGGCGTAGATGCCGATCAGGACCTCTAACCCGTGCACGTCGCCCGGGTTATTGAACAATCGCATCGCGATCGGCGCCATGTTGTCTGCCAGCACGACCTTCTTGTAATAGCCGAGCAAGATGAGCCATGAGCCCTCACGCCACGACTCGTAGTTGATGGTTCGCGGGTTCTGGACCTGCGGCAAGAAGTGAGTCGCGCGCTCGATGGGCCCCGCCACCAGCTGCGGAAAGAACGCAACGAACAGAGCAAAATCGATCGGATTGCGGCTGGCCTTCAGCTCACCTCGGTAGACGTCAACGGTGTAGCTGAGCGACTGGAACGTGTAGAACGAGATCCCCACGGGCAGGACCAACTCCGCGAAGCGCAGATCCATTTGATAGCCCAGCTGCGCAAACCCATCCATCAGGCTGCGTGCGAAGAAGCCCATGTATTTGAAGGCGCCAAGCATCCCCAAATTGAAGATCAAGCTCACGCTGAGCCAGTGCCGCCTGCGCCTGGGAGTTGAGGACCGCTCCATGGCCAGCGCCACCAGGAAGTCCGCAGCGGTCGACAGCCAGATCAGCGTCAAGAATCGCCAGTCCCACCAGCCGTAGAACAGATAGCTGGCCCCGAGCAGAATCAGGTTCTGGGCGCGGTGCTCGAGCACCAGGTACAGCCCATAAACCGCGGCAAAGAAGACCAGAAACTCGATCGAGTTGAATAGCATTCGAATCGCTCGGGTTAGGTGATGGTCACGGATCGAAAAGCGCTTGCCAGCCCTGGACGGGGTACCTGGAATTACTCACAGTCTCGGAAACGCGCCGACCGCGGCTCCCACCATGGATGGCAGCAACGGGAGGGCGGGCACTTTCTTGAATGCCTCAGCGTGTAACGGTTGTCCATTATAGACTTATGAGACCCGGGGGGAGGGTTCGCGGGGGAGGTACGCTCATACCCGAAGGTGTTCCCTTATGCCCGTCTGCATCGACTGGGTTTCATTGCCCCGCACCGTGGGCGCGCGGCCCCGAGGCAGCGCCTCCATCCGGCGATTCCCGCAATGACCAGGCTGATTCCCGCGGGCGAGGCAGCGGAATTCGCCCGGGCCGCCCGTGCGCGGTGCCCGGGGTACGACACTGTCCCCCGCTTCGGCGAGTATCCCCTGTTTCGCTTCCGAGAGGAGCGCCCCGCCTGCGCCGATCCCAGGCTGCCAGGCCTAGCGGAACATCAATACCGGCACCGGACTCACGCGCACCATCGCCGTCGTGGTGCTGCCGAGGATGAATTGCCGAATGGGTGAGTGACCGTAGGCGCCCATCACCAGCAGGTCGATGCGCTCGCGTCTGATGGCGCCGGCGATCACGGTCTCCGGAGCGCCGGAAATCGCGTGGCTGGTCACGCTGTAGCCGGCGGCTCGTAGCTTGTTGGCGGCTTCATCCAGATACCACCTCGCCTTGTCATCGACGTGTCCTGCCCGCAGAATGTGGCAGGCTGTGCCTCTGAGCAGAGGGCTCTCGATTGCGAGCTCAATCGCTTTGGTGACGCTCGGGCCACCGTCATAAGCGATGAGGAAGCGCTCGACCGGGCGATACACGGACTCCACGACGAGCAGCGGCCGAACCGCGGTGCGCATCACCCGTTCGAGGTTGCTGCCGAGGTGGGCCTGGGCCATTTCGGCGTGTTCGCCTCGCTCTCCAATGACGACGAGCTCAGCACGCGGCTCGAGCTCTTCCAGCGTTTCAACCAGCGTACCGTGGCGCTGAGTAGTTGCGACTTCGGCGACTCCGAGAGCGGCAAGCTGGTGGCGAGCGTCGTCGAGGATGGCTTTGCCGTTGAGCCGTGCAACGCGCCCCGCCGCTTCCTCGAGCTTTACCAGCTCTTCTGTGAGCTGAGCGCTGGCGTCGATGCCGAGGCTGCCGCTCATATCCAGGCGGGAGGCGCGTTCGCGATGGTGGTCGAGGACGTGAAGGACTTCGATGTTGGCGGACAGGCGGGCGGCGACCCAGGCCGCGTGCTGGTAAACGCTCGATGCGTAGGTCGAGCCGTCGGTGCAGGCGAGGATGGTAGGCATGCTGCTCTGTTCGCTCAGTGTTCCAGGAGGCGTTCCAGGGCGCCCGGTCTGTCGTGAAGGCCAAGGCGGTCCACGATCGTGGCGCTGGCTTCGTTAAGGCCCAGGATCTCCACCTCCGTACCTTCTCGCCGAAATTTGAGCACGACCCTGTCGAGCGCGCCCACGCTGGTGAGATCCCAAAAGTGGGCTCGGCTGACGTCGATGCGCACCTTCGCAGCAGCTTCCTTGAAATCAAACCCCCCGATAAAATCGGGTGCGGACGCGAAGAACACCTGTCCTTGGACCTGGTAGCTGCGGGTCTCCGTCACTGCGTCATACTCGCTGCTCACGCGGATGACCTGAGCCACTTTGCGGGCGAAGGAGAGCGCACTGAACAAGACGCCGACGCCAACCCCGAGAGCGAGGTTGTGTGTCCAGACCACCACGACCACCGTCGCGACCATCACCAGGCTCGTGCTCTTGGGATGCAGCTTGAGGTTCTGAAACGACGCCCAGGAAAACGTGCCAATTGACACCATGATCATCACCGCCACCAGTGCGGGCATGGGAATTTGTCGTACCCAAGTACCGCCGACGAGCAGCAGCAAGAGTAAATAGACTCCTGCAGCGAAGCACGAGAGCCGGCCGCGGCCCCCAGATTTGATGTTTATGACAGACTGCCCGATCATTGCGCAGCCCGCCATTCCGCCGAACAGGCCGGAGGCGAAATTGGCGATGCCCTGCCCCATGCACTCGCGGTTCTTGTCGCTCGGGGTGTCGGTCATGTCGTCCACGATCTGAGCGGTCATGAGCGACTCGAGCAGGCCGACGGCCGCAATGGCGAGCGAGTACGGCAGGACGATCCAGATCGTGCCGAGCGTGAGCGGCACCTCCGGCCAGAGGAAGACCGGAAGAGTCGACGGCAGCTCGCCCAGGTTGCCGACCGTGCGGACCTCGAGCTTCCAGATCATCGAAACCGCCGTCAGGATGACGATCGCTACGAGTGGGGAAGGCACCGCCTTGGTGAATCGCGGCAGAGTGTAGATGATCCCCAGACCCGCCGCCACCATCGCATAGACCGTCACACCCGCAGCCTTGAATTCTGGCATTTGGGCCAGGAAAATCAGGATGGCCAGCGCATTCACGAAGCCGGTCATGACCGAACGTGAGACGAAGCGCATGACGTTGCCGATCTTCGCTACACCGGCGATCACCTGCAGCACACCCGTCAGCACGCTAGCTGCCAGTAGGTACTGCAGACCGTGGTCCCTCACCAACGAGACCATGAGCAACGCCGTCGCGGCCGTCGCTGCGGAGATCATGCCCGGCCGACCGCCGAAGAGCGCGGTGAGCACGGCGATGCAAAACGAAGCGTACAGCCCCACCTTTGGGTCAACCCCCGCGATGATCGAAAACGCGATGGCCTCCGGGATGAGCGCGAGCGCCACGACCATCCCGGCCAGTAGATCGCCACGGACGTTCGAGAGCCACTCCAGCCGCAGGCGGGCGAGGTCCATGCTCGGGAAAGCTCGCGTGGGTCGTGAAGACGAGATATTCAAGTTCATGCTGTTCGAAGGGAAGCCGCGCAAATGCGGTAGTTGATTACGCCACGCGGCTCAGGAAAGGAGCGCACCCTCGCGCGCACGTCGTCCCCTACTGACCCACCCCGGTGCGGCGTCTTTCGTCGACCCGTCCTCATGAACGGGGCCACAGGGGGTTCCTGGAGTGCTATCGGCCCCGAGCGCGGTGCGCTCGGCACGCAAGCTCATGGCGGCGAGCTAACGAGGGTCGGCACGCGTTCAAAGACGCGGTGGGGACCGCAGCGTCGCGTCGAGGTCACGGCCTGCAAGTCGGCAAGGCATTTCATGTGGTGCGCATCCTTGCTTGGGACTGAGGCTCCGCCGAATGCGCGCTAGAGCGCCGTTTTCGATGGGACGGCGCAAATATGACACTCCCCTACCCTTGTCAAGTCATACAGTACACTGGACGCAGAGGTTAGCTTGCTGGATGTGGTGAAATATGGAATTCGGTGAACGCCTGCGGGAGGCTCGTCAGAGTCGGAGCTTATCCCTCAGAGCGCTGGGCGAGCTGACCGGGTTTTCTGCGAGCTTCCTCTCACAGGTCGAGCTCGGGCAAGCGTCACCGTCGCTCGGCTCTCTGCAGCGCATCGCGGACGCGCTGGGGGTGACGGTCGCGGGGCTCTTGGATCGTGGCGGGCCTACTGGCGCCATCCTACGGAAGGCGGGGCGCAGCACCCTTCGCAGCGCCTGGTCCAAGGCAACGCTGCAGTCACTGGTACCTGCCTCCGCAGACGAGAAACTCCAGGCGATCCTGCTACGCCTGGAGAACGGGGGTAAGACGGGGGCGATGGCGTGTGCCCCAGGGCGCCGGCTGTTTGCGTACTGCACGTTGGGTACCGTGGCCGCTGTTCTCGCCGAGCCGAACGAAGAGCTCCTGGTGGAAGCAGGAGACAGCGTCGTGCTCGAGGGGCCGCGCACTGCCGCCTGGGAGAATCGGTCTGAATCGCCCGCCGAAGTCGTCGTGGTGACCGCGCGCGTCGGTTGAGCTCCGCCCTCGCAGCGGGTGCGCCGCGCGTCTTTAGCACCGACACCTGGGCAGCTCGAGCAACCGGAGCCGAACACCCGACTCGCGCGAGCAGCTCACTGAACCGCCGTAAACTCATACTGGACAACTCGGACGCTCGGGCGTGCCCGGCGGCTCCTTCGTCGCCGAGGGGATAAAGGCGTTCGCCCTCGACCCGGACGACAAAGTTCGCGACGCTCCCACGCCGCGGCCGAACGACGCCCTCTGGGGTTCGTTCATCACGCCCCACGGCGCCCTGGTCAAGTGGTTGCCTCCCTGGCCACCACGCCACTGCGGCAGGAGTAGGCTCGCTTGCCACTCGGGACCAGCAGTCCATGCGGAGCTGCAACCCCAACTGGAGTAGGTCAATATGCAGCTCCAAAGTCCGCAGGAGTCCACAGTGCGCTCGGCCATGCGATTCATGCTGCTCGCTCTAGTCTACATACCGCTCCGCGAGGGTCTGGATGAAGTGGCCTGGCAGATTGGCGCTCGCAAGCAGCTCAACGCCACAATTGCGCGGTTGTTTGCTCGCGTGGTTCAGTCGCGCATTCGCGTCGAGCGACAGCAGGTCGCGCTCACGCTGGTATTGGTCGGCAGCACGGCAGATACGGAGGCAGCACGGCTACAACCAGAAGCAGAGATTCTAGAAGCTACAAACGTTACAGCCCTCCCGAGGCGCGGTCGATCATGGCGCCGCGTTCAGAAACTGAGCCAAGCGCCCTCTAGTTCTTCGGCGTGAACGGTGTAACGAGCACCGAGCAATCGGAACGGTTCACCACCTCGGCCGCGACACTGCGCGCGATGAAGCAGTCTCCCCGATAACGTGGCCTCGTTCCGACGACAATCAAGCGGGCATCGTGGACTCGCGCTTGATCGAGAATTGCGTCCACCGGATCCACCTCCGTGGCCAGGATGGTGCCCATCGCCGCCCCAAACCGCTCCGTGGCCCGTACCAGGCGTAACCCCCGGCTCTCGATCGCGCCACCAGCAGGGGCCCTGGCGCCACCCGGCAGCTGGTGACTGAACGCAACGGCCAGGCAACTGACATTGTGAATGGCCACCACGGGTGCGCCTAGCCGCGCGCCGAGCTCCACCGCTTTTCGCAACACCCAGTAGTCTTCATCCTCCAGGTCGGTCGCGGCGAGGAGCGTGCTCTCCGACACTGAGCTGCGCGCCACGAGCACCGGCAGTGATGAGGCCTGGGCCAAAACCGTCGCGGTGATGCCGAGCCAGCCCGTGGAGGGCGCGAGCACGATCAGCGCCGCGTTCATTTCCGCAGCGCGGCTTGCTGCATCCTCGACGAAATTTCCGATCCGGATCCGCAGCCGCTTAGCGGAGAGTGGCTCGGGCAGGACGTCGTCACACCAGATCTTCGCCTCGCGAGCGGCCGCCAGGCAGCGCTCGACCCGACGCGTGGCCTGTACAAGGTCGAGCTCGGGCACGACCGGCAGGAAATGGCACTCGGGGGGCAGGACCTGCAGCACGTGCAGCTCGGCCTCCAGCGCTTGCGCGAGCGCAGAGCATTGCTGCAGCACTCCGGTGGGACGATCGCCATCGGTGAGAGCGAGTAGCACGTTGCCCTGCCGTTCTCTCTTCACGCGGCGGACCGCCGTCGTTTGGCCGTCTCGCGCGGCGCCTCTGGTATCTTTGTCTGGCTTCCGCGTCATTGCTCTCCGTTCTTTTGGTTATCGCAGGCTCGCTCGAGCTCAGAGTATCGCATGTTTGTGGCATGTCGAAATTAACGAAAAATTTACATGATCTGTCGTTTCGGGCGACACGTGCGCGTCGCGCGTGAGCCATCACCTCCGCCACCGCGCGCGCTCTGCTTCCGATGCGTCTGACAGCAGCTCGAAGAGACGCTGCAGCGCGAAAGCAACCGACGACAGCTTTGCCTATCGAGGCGGTGACGTGTGCACCGCGTCAATATGCGTTACTGGCGAGCTCCACCCTCGCCGGCAGCTCGAGGCCGAGGTGGAACACACGCTCGGGGCCACCGTCCAGGTAGCGGTAGCGCGCCCAGTTAGCCAGCACGCGCATGACGTAGCCACGGGTCTCGGTGAAGGGGATCCGCGCGACCCAGAGGTCCAGTGGCAGATCCTGACCACCCGCCAACCAACCCGCGACGGCCCGAGGCCCCGCGTTATAACTCGCGACCGCGAGCGCGGCATTCTGATCGAAGCTCTGGAGCAGCTTGCCCAGGTAGTAGGCGCCGAGCTCCAGGTTATACGGAGCCTGACTCAGACGCCCGTCATCGTGCTCTACACTGATCTCGCTTGCGGCACGCTGGGCGGTGTTTGGCATCAGCTGCATTAACCCCAGCGCCCCTGCTGGCGAGCGAACGTCGGCGCGAAACGCGCTCTCCTGGCGCATCACCGCGTGAACCAGCCCGGGTGGCAGTTGATAGCGTGCCTCGAGCTCGGACACCGTGTCGGCATACGGCGTCGGGTGTAGGCAGCGCCAGGCCCAGAGGTTCGAAGCCGTCGGAGCACGGCGCAAAATGTCTGATCTGACGGACCTCATCCCCACGGCATAGCGCCGCCAGCCACGGTCCAGCGACTCATACAGGCTACATAGGCTAGCTGTCGCTCGCGGAGCGTACTTCTGGCGGAGCCTGCGCTCCTCGGAGTGGAGCGCTCGTTCGGCGGCGGAGTACAGCCCCAGCTCCGCGAACAGCTTCGCTTTCGCGGGCAGCTCGAGCGGCTCCACGAGCTGCGCCGTAGGCTCGAGCGGAGGCGGCGCCAACCGTGGCGCGGCTCGCCCGTGGCGTTCCAGCCGGGCGGCGCTGGCGAGCGCTGAAAAGGAGAGCGGGTAGTCGCGAAGGACCGCCTCGAATTGCAGGAGCGCTCGAGCCCGGTTCTCCGGGGTGCCGGACGACTCGAGCGCAACCGCTTCCAGGTGCTGCAGCAGGGCCCGGGGGACCCCAGCGGGTGGCGCACGTTGGACCTGCTCAAGGCTGGCGAGGGCCGCCTCGAAGCGCCCACCGGCCAGGAGCGCGACAGCGCGTTCATAACGGCTCTTCTTGGCGAGGCGCGTGTGGCGCTGCAGGTAGCTTTTGTACGCCCGCTCAGCCTTGATCCATTCCCCCTGACGGTAATACAGGCTGGCCACCGAATAGCGTGCTCGCTCCGCGTAGCTGCTGCTTGGATACCGGCGCGCCACCTGCTCGTAGACACTGATCGCCCGAGCCCCCTCACCCGCTCGAGACCAGGCCTGTGCCGCGGAGAAGAGGTGTCGCACCCGGCTAGCCCGGGCCAGCTTTGCCGCGCGCTCGAAGAGCGCCGCCGCTCGATGCGAATCGGTGCGCGCGGCGTAATAAGCACGCGCCTCGATCGCCAGGATCTCGGAGGCTGGCGGCGCCTTGCCGGGTGCGTGCTCGAGCAGCTGGAGCTCACGCTGCACCCGCCCCACCTGCCCCTTCTGGGCCAGCGCTTCAGCGCGACGGCGTCGTTCCTCCTTGGTGAGCGCCACACCGAGCAGCCGCTCATAGGCGTCGTCAGCGCCGGGCGCTGCAGCCACGATGGCGAGCCATCGGTGATCCGTGCGCGCGAGCTCATGCTGGCCGAGCTGCAGGGCCAGCTCCGCCCGCAGCGCACGCGCCGCGGTCTCCAGGCGGAGCTTGCTCCGTTTTCCGCCGCCCTGCGCCAGTACTTTATCCAGCAGCTCCTGGGCGAGCTCTGGCCGCCCCGCGCGTTGCCAGGCGCGTGCGGCCTCGAGCAGCGCTTCGGGCGAGCCTTGCTCCGCGTAATAGTGTGCCGCGGCGTCATACGGCCCCAGATCGCGCTGGCAGCGGGCGGTCAGCATCGCCACCTCCTCGGCCAGCGCGGGCAGCTGCTCACCGAGGCCTTGCAGCGCGACGAGGGCCAGCTCACATTGCCCCAGGCGCGTCGCCGCGAGAGCACGCACGTAACGCGTTCCGGGCTCGGCGCGTTCCTCCGAAGGCAGCGCGTCGATCCGCGCGGCGACGTGGGGCCAATCGCTGTCACGTGCCGCCGCACGCCACGATGCCGGTGCGCGGATCGTCCCCCGCTCTTCAGGCGCTCCTCCCGAAGGCGCACTGGCATTCACACCGACCGGCGAACACGCGCCCGCGTAGCCGCTCAGCAGCACGCCACCCGCGAGTGGAACGACCCGCGCTCGTTGGGCACATGAACCGAGCACAGCAGCGAAATTCATAACGAGACTTCGAAGCGCCGAAAGCGCCGTCATGTTCGAGAGGTGTGCGCGTTGTGAAGACGTGCCCGCTCGACCATGGCGTGAGCTGGGTCTGCCATGACATGTGCCTCCCGTTGAGAAGCTACTCGGGCCATACCCGAGCTTGACACGTTCAGCCCATGTCACAATGAACGAAAGATTGACATCGGCTGACACCTGATGTGACACACGGGCGCACTGGGCTGAATACCGCCTGATCCATCACTCCGTCGCGGCCGGGACTAGGGAGCAGCGTGAATCGAAGGGACCCCGTGGACAGAGTGGTGGTCTCGAGCCTCGGCGAGCAACGCCATCAGCTCCTTGGGATCGACGGGCTTCACGAGGTGTCGATCGAAGCCCGCTGCTCTGGAGCGTGCGCGATCATTGGCGCTGCCCCATCCCGTCAGGGCGATAATGAACGCCCGGGAGCCCCAGGTCGTCTGGCGCGCCCGCGCCGCAACCTCATATCCGCTCATACCAGGAAGGCCGATGTCGAGCAGAATGATGTTCGGTTCGAACTGCGCTGCGAGCCCGAGCGCCAACTCCCCGTCGCGCGCGATTTGCAGGCGCGCTCCGGTGAGCGCGAGCAACTCGCCGAGAATCTCCGCCGAATCCTCGTTGTCCTCGACGACGAGCACCGAGAGGCCGCTGAAGGACGGGATCATCGTCGCGGGGCTGGGCGCGGGAGCTTTGGCATTCACCACCTGGAGCGGGCCAGGAATACAGACACAAAACGTGCTCCCCTCCCCCGCTCCCCCGCTCCCCACGCTCACGCTACCGCCGTGGAGCTCGATCAGTTTCTTGACCAGCCCGAGTCCGATACCAAGGCCATGATGTCCGCTCCGATGCCCGCGGCCACCCTGATAGAACATGTCGAAAACGTGAGGCACCTGTTCGGCAGAAATGCCGATACCGTTGTCACTGACCGAGAGCTCGAGCGCCTCCCCCTCATGCTTCACGCTCAGGCGGATCTGGCCTCCCTCGGGCGTGTACCGCGACGCGTTGGCGAGCAGGTTGATGAGCACCTGGACGAGCCGCGCGGCGTCGGCCTCGAGCTCGAGCTCGTCGGCGGGCATATCCACCGAGAGCTGGTGCCGGTGGCTGTCGATGAGATAGCGGGTCCCTTCGATCGCACGCGCCACGACCTCCGACACCAGGACGCGAGACGTGCGGAGCTCCAGCCTGTCGCGAGAAATGCGGCTTACGTCCATCAGGTCGTCGATCAGGCGCGCGAGGTGCTCGACCTGCCGCTCGATGACGTCGTAGGTGCGGTCAGCCTCCGGATCCGCCCTGCCACGGGCGCGCAACAGCTGAACGGCATTTCGCACCGGCGCGAGCGGATTACGAAGCTCATGGGCGAGCAGAGCCAGGAAGTCCGTTTTGAGCTGGTCGGCAGTCGAGAGCTGCTCCAGAGATTGTACCAGCCGTTCGCGCAGCTCTCGCTCCGCACGCGTTGCGCTGGTCGCCTGGTCATACACCACCTCGCCCGTGCGCCAGATCAGCACCGTGAACACCACCATGAACGCGAGAACGAGAAGTGCGCGAGCGAGCACTTGATCCAACAGGCCTGTCTTTTGCCCGGCCATGTGCAACAGCATCAGGAGAAGGGGGACGAAGACCGCGGCCGGCAGCAGCCGGCGAATCATCATGGCGCCGCTGTCGTCCTCCACGAGCCGGCGCATGAAGCCCGCGTCGAGGCGCGCAAGCAGCAGCCCGAGCGCGAGCAGCCAGAGCGCGACGGCCGTGGGCAACGCTATTGCGGTGTACTTGCCAATGCCAAAAAGGACGCGCGCGCCGAACAAAAACCCGAGCAAGGGGATGGACGCAACGAGCACAACGCCAAGCGTCAAATACTGGGATGGTGCTCGACCCGAGTGCGTCCGCACGTCGATGGCGAGCCGACTCAGCCCGAGCAGGATCAGGCAAATGGCGCCCACCGGGCCCATGCGGTTCGGGCTCTGTGTGGCCGCGGCACCCGCGTTCTCTTCGAACAGCAGCTGGTCGATGCCTAGATTCACGCCAAACAGGTGCTGGGCGAGCGTGGCCATGCCTATGCCAATGACCAGCCAAGCGCATAACTTCATCCAGCGCGCGCGGACAGGCCCCTCGCTCGCGCCGGTCGCGAGCGAGCCGATGAAGGCGCCCGAGAGCATGAGACAGAGCGCCGTGTTGGTCTTCATCGTGATGCCCGCGAAGAAGGCGCCCTTGAGCAGCTCGTTGGCTGTGATCCAACCGATGAGCGCGATGAGCCCAGCCAAGGCGCCGACGGCCGAGCAAGCGACGCTCGCCATACGTAATCGGGCGACGAGAACAGGTTGGATCACGGAAGCTCTGCGGCGGCGAGCGCTAGGCCGCTTGCGCCTCCTACCACGCATGGGCTGTTGATAGCCAAGACCAGAGATCGAGCCCGCGTGTGGCGTTTTGCCCCTGCGCACCAGGACGGGATGCCCTGTGATGGCACACATCCCCGCCAAGGCGCCTCGTAGATATACGCCGGCGCGACCCGCTCAGACTGCTCCCGCTGCGCGGCTCCCGTCGGCAGGACAGCGCCTCATTCAGGCGCGCTCATTGCGCCGCTGCGCGTCGCACTCAGGGCTCTATGCCCGGCGCGACTCAACGGCGGCGGGCGGTGACCGTGCCGCCGAGCGGCGAGGCAACGTATTGCAATCGATCGTCGGATACGCAGTACGGTACCGAGCTCTCTCCGCTCATGAGCTCACCTCCCATGGCGGCCTCGCGCCGCAGCGTGCGTCGATGAAGGTCTAAGAGGGAGAGGTGACCTATCGTTGCGTGAATGTTCGAGCTCCTGCGAGCGGGC
>WUUC01229313.1_pt1 | contig 13581 bp, 4 predicted proteins | sample 6278441 | NCBI WGS metagenome assembly WUUC01 (sample SAMN13675441, study PRJNA597444) | soil metagenome | isolation source: soil | place: USA: Washington | collected 2017-10
CTTCACCTCGACCGCCCCGTCGCGCAAGGTCTTTCTTCCGGCTTCTGATTCCTGAACTCTTTATCTTATGCCCGTCATCATCCACACCATCGGCCACGGACGCCACGCGTTCGCGGATTTCCTCGCGCTGCTCGGCGACTACGAGATTAACTTCGTCTGTGACGTGCGGAGCGCGGCGCGGTCTCGCTGGCCGCAGTTCAACGGGCGCGTGCTCGAAGAAGCGCTGCGCCAGCACCGCATCGGTTACGAGTGGCTGCCGGAGTGCGGCGGTAAGGTCGTCGCCCCGCCGCCTGAGCTGGCGCGCGGCCTCGACCGCATCATGGAACTGGCCTCCGAGACGCGCGTCGCGTTGATGTGCTCGGAGTCGCATCCCCTCACCAAACACTCGCAGCCCCGCGCCAATTGTCACCGCGTCGGCCTCCTCGCCCCCCCTTTGCGCGCACGCGGCGCGCGACTCATACACATCCTCCCCGACGGCGGCGCGCTCGAAACCGACGAGACGAAACTCCCCTCCATCTGGTGAACAGCAAGCAGCTGGAAGCGTCTCGCATTTTATAATGTGAAACACGCACTTTTTCACTCCTCAAAAGGGCAAAAAATCCTTTACCTAGTATGAAATACATCATGGTGGATAGTTTTTTGTCAAGTAGCTTGAAAGTCTACGAAATGAGCATTTAGGCGTTGACAATTTCATTGCTGTAAGCTACTTTGCTCCGTTCGTAGTGCTGAGATTTTTCTTACGTGAGCCGGTTGAAATGTTCGTCTAGGTTCGCTGGCAGGCTCACACCCGTTATTTAAATCCCTCGTTGCCCTTTGAGCTGGATAGCAACTTCAGTAAACGTGGACGGAGTGTTTTACATATTCTTGTAGAGGTTGAAATGAATGAGTTTTTTTAAGGTCTAAGTTCTCGTCAGACGCGACCTGTAATCAATCCAGCAGCTCAGTTCCAAGTCTCCCCACTCCCGGTACTAAGTTAGAACGCATGGGCCCGCGCCCGAGGTCTTCGGTGTGTGCCGTCCGGATGGGTGGCCGCGCGTCGGAAGAAGTTTCGTCTTCGGTTGCGGCGCTCTTCTGTCAACTCTTGCGCCGGGCTTGTCCTGCAACCTCGCTCACCGTGCGCCGGATGAACTTTCCGGCGCGGAATTTTCCGGCTCCGACCGTTGCACACGCCGACAGACTTTTCGTGCGCGGCCCGGTCGTCGCCGGGACTTTGCGCAACTTTAAGGCGGCCTGCTCATGCCCCTGAAGCAGGTGTTAATCCCATCATCTGTCAATACAGACCCCGTGCCTTATTCCTCTTATAACGAAAGGCCGGGCCTTACCATCGGGAGATGTTTATGTCGAGGTTGAGTCAGGAGGCTACGCCACTTTGGTACGCTATAAATACCCACTCGAAGCAGGAGGGCCGCGCCGAAAGTAACCTGCTGGCGTGGAATGTCAAGACGTTCTTCCCCAAGTATAAATCCCGACGCCGTCAAGAGTTCAGGGCTGAGCCGACCTACACGGCCAAGCCTCTATTCCCCGGTTACATCTTCGCGCGGTTCGACGCGGTGACTATGCTCCATAATATTCGCTACACGCGCGGGGTGCGCAGCGTCGTCAGCATTGGCGACCGACCAGCGCCGGTCGCAGACGATGTCATCTCCTTGATTATGTCGCGGCATGGTGAGGACGGCTTTATCAGGCTCGGGTACGATATCAATCCGGGCGATGAAGTGGTCGTGCGTGACGGAACCTTCAGCGGGTTTGAAGGGGTCTTCGAGCGACGTATGAAAGACTCTGAGCGGGTGCTGATTCTGCTCAAGACCGTCACCTTCCAGTTCCGCGTCGTGCTGTCGGACATGAGCATCGTCAAGCGCGCGTGCTAGCGGTTTGCGCCTGTCGCTCCGGCTGCTTTTACGGGCGGCGGGGCTTAAATTTAAGCTCCATCTTTGTGATTTTCGGCGTCATAGATTGAGGGAATTACACGCCGAGTTGAAGGTTTGACATGCTTATGAGAGTTCGTTATATTGGCTTTGTCACGTTGGATAGTGTTGCTGCTACTCGGGCATCACCTAAAACTCCCGTAAAGTCCGTAGTAAAAGCCCCAAACTTTCTACGATAGTCAGGCGATGTAAATCGCGGTAGGTTTTGACTGCCCCGCTCATGCAGTTAGTGTTTCAAAACCTCAACAAGTAAGGGAACCCATAACAAATGCTGCTTTCATAGAAGAGGGCTATTAAGCCTGTAGATTGATTAAGCCCGGAGCGGTCTGGCACGCTCGACCGGGTGAAAACATTGCTCCGTGCGCGGGGTTATTACGCGCCGGTATCATAAGTAGCCTCAGCCCCGATCTCACAGTTAAGCGGGAGCGCTTATGGAAGTCAAAGGACTCACAGATACCTTCTGGTGGTACACAAACCACACAAATTCCAAACAGGAAAGCTGTATCGAAAATAACCTCGCGGTATGGAACGTGGAACCCTCAATCCACGTATCAAAGGCCAACCCTTATTCGGCATCGAGCGACGGGAGCGTCGTCGGCGAAGGGTGCTTCAAGGACTTTTCAGATAATTTTTTAGATGGAAACCATTTGGAGGGATTTGCCCTCCGGCCCATTGAAACGCGGTCAGTTATTAAGCCGCGTCGAGCTGGAACGGGCGTTCGTGATGAAGGCCGCTTGAACGGCCTCGCCCGGATTCCAGCCCTTAAACATTGAGAGGCAGATGGCTTTCATAAGCGTGCTTTGTTGAAAGCGCACTTGCCTCCGAAAGAGTTTACCGCCAAGTCGAATAGACGCTGTGCGGGTTGTATCTGCGAAAACAGCTTGCAGATATAAGGGGCGGTAGCCTGCCTTAAAGACCATTTTCCCTTAGAATTTCATTCCAAAAACGCCAATCTCTTTAAGCAGATTCGCATTCTCACGGCATCCGATTTTTAAGTTTTATGCGCGCGCAATAAGGTATCGCGCGGGGGCGAGTGCTTGCCTACAGGAGACGTAGCAGTATGAGCGGTAAATCAGACGAATCCCCCAACCAGACGACCGGCGTCCCTCCGACTCGGGCCGAAGCCATGCACGAAGAGGCGGACGCCTCGTTGCGGGCTCGCCCCAGTCACGTCGAGGCCGAGCCGATTGCCATCATCGGGATTGGTTGCCGCTTCCCCGGCGGCGCGAACAGCCCTGAGAGTTTTTGGCGGATGATGCGCGACGGCGTCGATGCTATCTCCGAGGTTCCGCCCGAGCGATGGGAACTGCAAACGTTCTATGACCCGGAGCCCGCCACGCCCGGCAAGATGAACACGCGCTGGGGCGGATTCCTGCCGCAGATTGACCGCTTCGACGCGAACTTCTTCAACATCTCGCCGCGCGAAGCAGTCCGCATGGATCCGCAGCAGCGGCTTCTGCTGGAAGTGACTTGGGAGGCGTTGGAGGACGCGGGGCAGTTGCCCGAGAAGTTGACGGGCAGCCGGTCGGGCGTCTTCATCGGCATGATAGCCAACGAGTACGAAGACTTGTACTTCCACGACCCGCAGAGCGTCGATGTGTATGTCAACACCGGCTGCACGCGCAGCGTCGCTTCGGGGCGTCTGTCTTACACAATGGGCCTCGAAGGGCCGAGCCTGACGGTGGACACGGCCTGCTCTTCCTCGCTCGTAGCCGTCCACTTGGCCTGTCAGAGCTTGCGCACGGGCGAGTGCGATATGGCCGTCGCTGGAGGCGTCAACCTGCTCCTGACGCCGCAGTCGAGTATCGGTTGGTGTCAGGCGAAAAACTTAGCGCCGGACGGTCGCTGTAAAGCGTTCGACGCGCGCGCAGACGGCTTCATCCGCAGCGACGGCGTCGGCGTCGTGGTGCTCAAGCCGCTGTCGAAGGCTCTCGCCGACGGCGACCCCGTCTACGCACTGATTCGCGGCAGTGCGGTCAACAACGACGGACGGACGAGCGGGCTCCTGATGACGCCCGGCCAGAAGGGGCAGGAGGGCATGCTCGTAGAAGCGTACCGCAACGCAGGGGTAGACCCCGCGCAGGTGCAGTACGTCGAGGCGCATGGGACGGGGACGAAAGTCGGCGACCCGACGGAGGCCGCAGCCCTCGGGGCCGTGCTCGGCGCGGGGCGCGAGCAAGGGCGGCCCTGCGCGATAGGCTCGGTCAAGACCAACATCGGCCATACGGAAGGGGCTGCGGGCGTCGCCGGTTTGATTAAGGCTGCGCTGACACTTCAGCACAGGGTCATCCCGCCGAGCCTGCACTGCGAGCAGCCGAACCCTGACATCCCTTGGGATAGGCTGCCGCTCGTGGTGCAGCGCGAGCTGGGCGAGTGGCCCGCCGACTCGGGGCCGGTCTTTGCGGGCGTCAACTCCTTCGGCATCTCAGGCACTAACGCTCACATCGTCTTGCAGGATGCCCCGCGCCTCGAAACGCAGCGCGCCGACGCGTCCGCCGACGATACGGCGCGCGCGCACCTGCTCGCCATCTCGGCGCAGAGCCCGGATGCGCTGCGGGAGTTGGCGCGACGCTACATCGAATGGCTAGGCTCGGGGTTCGCGGAGAGCGCCTCCACGCTCAGCGACCTCGCCTACACGGCGTCAGTCAGAAGGACGCATCACGAACACCGTCTGGCCTTAGTCTTCCGCACGCAGGAGGAGTTAATCGACCAGCTCCGCGCATATCAAGAAGGGGAGATGCGCGCAGGCATGTGCGAAGGTCGGAAGACGCACGAAGGACGCGCCAAGCTGGCCTTCGTGCTGCCGGGTCAAGGGTCGCAGTGGCTCGGCATGGGGCGGCAACTGCTGGCGCAGGAAGAGGTCTTCCGCACGACTCTGGAAGAGTGTGACCGTGCTATCCGACGGGAGGTCGGATGGTCTTTGTTGGAAGTCTTGACGGACGACGCGGCGCGTGAGAGGCTGAACGAAATCGACGTGATTCAGCCCGCGCTGTTTGCCGTCCAAGTGGCGCTCGCGGCTCAGTGGGCCGCTTGGGGCTTGCGCCCCGACGCCGTCGTCGGCCAGAGCATGGGAGAGGTGGCCGCCGCCTACATCGCGGGCGCGCTCAATATGGACGACGCCGTGCAGGTCATCTGCCGGCGCAGCTGCCTGCTCAAGCGTATGAGCGGGCTCGGCAACATGGTGGTCGTAGACCTTTCGATGGAGCAGGCCAGCCGCGCGCTGTCGGGTTACGAAGACCGCCTCTCCATCGCCGTCAGCAACAGCCCTACCTCGACCGTGCTGGCCGGAGACCCTTCGGCGCTCGAAGAAGTCGTCGCCAGCCTCCAGAGCCGGGACGTTTTCTGCCGCCCCGTGAAGGTCGATGTCGCCTCTCACAGCCCGCAGATGGAGCCCCTGCGCGGCGAGCTGCTCGAAGCCCTTGAAGGCTTGGATTCCCGCCCCGCCTCCGTGCCGCTCTACTCGACGGTGACTGGCGCGCCGAGCGGCGAGGGCGAGCGCTTTCAGGCCGACTACTGGTGGAGAAACCTGCGCGAGCCCGTGCGCTTCTCCACCGTCGTACAGCAACTCCTGTCGTCGGGTCACGAAATCTTTCTTGAGGTAAGTCCTCACCCAGTCCTCACGGGCGCGGTGCAGCAGGGCATGCACCACCTCGGCCAAGGCGGAGTCGCGCTGCCTTCGATGCGGCGCGAAGAGGACGAGCGCTCCGTCATGCTCGCCACGCTCGGCGCGATTTACGCCAGAGGGTACGACCTCGAATGGAGCAAGCTTTACCCTTCGGGCGGGCGCGTCGTGAGCCTGCCCGCGTACCCTTGGCAGGGCGAGAGTTTCTGGGTGGAGACGCGGCCCGCCCGCAGCTCGCGCGCCGCGCGGGGCTTCTCGGCGGGGCAGGGCGGAGGCTCGCAGAAGGGACACCCGCTGCTCGGGCAACGTCTCAGGTCGAACGCCTCTTCCACGGCGCAGACTTGGGAGGCCGAAGTCGGGGCCGAACAGATCTCTTACCTTTATGACCACCGCGTCCAGGGCGCAGCCGTGCTGCCCGCCGCCGCTTACGCCGAGATGGCTCTCGCGGCAGCCGAAGAGGCGTTCGGCGCTGGCACGCACGTCGTCGAAAGCTTCTCTTTCAAGAAGGCCATGTTCCTCCCTGAAGAGGGAGCGCGCATCGTCCAGACCATCCTTGAGCAGGAGATGCCGGGCACTTTCTCATGCAAGGTCTTCAGCCTCATGGACGACGGCGAGGGCCGGGACGACGGCGCGTGGACGCTGCACGCTGCGGGCCTCATACGCTCGACCGCCGTGGAGTCTCCGCGCTCGCTTTCTTCGGACGAAGGGGCGCGCGAAAGTCTCTTTGAACTCGAAGGGCGTTGCGGGGAGAGCGTCGAGAGCGAGAGTCTATACGACTCTCTGAAGGGGCGCGGCCTCGAATACGGCGCGCGCTTTCGGGCCGTCGAACATCTTCAAAGGGGCGAGGGCGAGGCGGTCGCGCGACTGAGCCTGCCCGCCCGTCTGGACGCCGGTGCGGCCTCCTACAAAGTCCATCCCGTCCTGCTCGACGCGAGCTTCCAGACACTTGCGGCCCTCCTGCCTGAAGCGACCGAAGGCGACACTTATCTGCCCGTCTCTCTCGACAGCATGAAACTCTACGCGTCGCCCGGCGCGCATGTGTGGGCGCACGCGCGTCTGAGGGCAGGGGCGAGCGAGGACGTGTTGGTCGGCGACGTGTCGGTGCTCGATGGAGAGGGAAGCGTCGTCCTAGAGGCGGCGGGGCTCACCTTCCAACGGCTCGCGAGCCCGGCGCGGAGCGCGCCCGAGCATGAGTTGAGCGAGATACTCTACGAGGTGCAGTGGCAGGCGCGCGAGCGTGAAGGGGGCTTCGACGCGGCGCGCGCGTCCGCGCCGAAGACGCAGGGCGGCTGGCTCCTTTTCGCCGAAGACGAAGAGTTGAGCGCTGAACTCGTGTCGCTCTTGAAGGAGCGGGGCGAGTCTTGTCTGGTCGCCTACAGGGGCGCGGCTTTCAAGGAGTTGGACGGCGGTGCTTACGAGATTGACCCTTCCGCGCCCGCCGATTACGAAAGTCTTATGCGCGAGTGGCGCGAGCGGCACGCGCCCGCGCGCGGAGTGCTTTATTTGTGGGGCATGGAGTCCGGGGCGGCGACGGGCCAGAACGGAGCCGGGCCTTCTACGACGGCGGAGAGCGTCTGCGAAGGCGCGTTGCATCTCGTGCAGACGCTGGCGCAGGCGGACTGGAATGGCCGCGCACCCCGGCTCTGGCTCGTCACGCGCGGCGCACAGGCCGCGGGCGTATCGTCCGGGCCAGTCCTGACCGGGCAGTCAACCCTCTGGGGCTTCGGCAGAGTGGTCGCCTCGGAGCATCCGGAGTTTCGCTGCGCTCTGATTGACCTCGCGGCCTCGCCGTCGGCCAACGATTCGACGCGCTTGTTCGAGGAGTTGTGGTCGGAGGGTCGCGAAGACGAAGTGGCTCTGCGCGAAGAGGGTCGCTACGTCGCGCGGCTGGCCCGCTACACTTTGCCTGCTGCGGAGGGAGCGCGCGCGGCGGTCGCGAAGGTTCCCGCCGGCGGGCAACCGTTCCGCTTGGAGAGTTCCGCCCCCGGCACGTTCGAGAGCTTGACGCTGCGCGCCACTTCGCGACGCGCGCCCGAAGCGGGCGAGGTCGAGATAGAGGTCGAGGCGGTGGGCTTGAACTTCCGCGACGTGATGAGGGCGCTTGGCATCTACCCCGGCCTGCCCGAAGGGCCGCCGCCGCTCGGCGACGAATGCGCGGGGAAGGTGACGGCCATCGGCGAAGGCGTCGAGGGCTTGGAGGTCGGCGACGAGGTCATCGCCATCACGGACTACGGCTTCGCCACTCACGCCAACGTCCGCGCGGACTTGGTCTGGCCGCGCCCGCCGGGACTCAGCGCCGAGGTGGCCGCTGGCATCCCCATCGCCTTCGGCACGGCCTTCTACGCCTTACATCATCTCGGGCGCATGCGCAGGGGCGAGCGGGTGTTGATTCATGCTGCGGCGGGCGGCGTCGGCTTGGCCGCCGTGCAACTGGCGCAGCGCGCGGGCGCGGAGATTTACGCGACCGCAGGCAGCGATGAGAAGCGCGAGCTGCTGCGGTCTATGGGCGTCCGGCACGTGATGAACTCTCGCACTCTGGACTTCGCAGACGAGGTGCGGCAACTGACGAACGGCGAGGGAGTCGATCTCGTCCTGAACTCTCTGGCGGGCGAGGCGGCGACGAAGAGCCTCTCGCTGCTGCGCCCCTTCGGGCGTTTCCTTGAGCTTGGGAAGAGAGACATCTATCAGAACGCCAGCCTCGACATGGGGCTGCTGCGCAACAGCCTGTCCTTCACGGCCATCGACCTCAACCAGCGCTGGCGGCACGAGCCGCGACTCGTCAGGGAGTTCGTCTCCGAGGTGCTCAACGCGATGTCGGAAGGCTCTCTGCAACCGCTCCACGTCCGCGCGTTCGGGGCCGAGGCAGTCGAGGACGCCTTCCGCTTCATGGCGCAGGCCAAGCACACGGGCAAGCTGGTCGTCTCGATGCGCGGGCGCGACGTGATGGTCGAGCCGCAGCAGCAGCGGCAAGACTCGGGGCTGTTCCGCGAGGACGGGTCTTATTTGATTACGGGCGGGCTCGGCGCTCTCGGCCTCGCCGTCGCTCGCTGGATGGTCGAGCGCGGGGCGAGACACTTAATCCTGTTGAGCCGTGGCGAGCCGAACGAAGCATCGAAGGAGGCCATTGAGGCGCTGGCCGAGGCGGGCGCGGAGGTCTTCACGGCGCGGGCGGACGTGGCAGACCGGCAACAGTTGGCGGATGCGCTTGCGCTCGGCAAAGAGAAGCTGCCGCCGATAAGGGGCGTCATTCACGCGGCGGGCATCCTCGACGACGGCATCCTTTTGCAGCAGGACGCGGAGCGCTTCAGGAAGGTCTTGGCTCCGAAGGTGGCGGGGGCTTGGAACCTGCACGCGACGACGCTCGAAGAGCCGCTCGACTTCTTCGTCCTCTTCTCTTCGGTCGCCGCGCTGCTCGGCTCGCCGGGGCAGGCGAACTACAGCGCGGCCAACACCTTCCTCGACTCGCTCGCGCAGCACCGAAGGCGGCTCGGCCTCCCGGCCATGAGTATCAACTGGGGGCCGTGGGCGGAGATAGGGCTGGCCGTGCGCCCCGACCGTGGCGGGCGTCTCGCGCTGCGCGGGCTCGGGAGCTTCACGCCGTCGAGGGCCTTCGAGGTGCTGGAAAAATTGTTGAAGGAGCGGCCCGCGCAGGCCGCCGTCATGCACTTCGACTTACAGCAGTGGTCGCAGTCCAACCCGCCCGCGCGGGAGTCCTCTCTGTTGTCCTCGCTGGCGCGCGAGTCGGCCACCGCCGCCGCGCCGCAGACGGCGACTAAGAGCGCGTTCGGGCGCGAGGCCGTGCTGGCCGCCGAGCCGCACGAGCGTCAGACGCTGCTTGAAACTTACCTGCGCGAACAGCTCGCGCGCGTGCTCGGGCTCTCCCCTTCAAAACTCGACGTGCGCCAGCCGCTCAACCGTCTGGGCCTCGACTCCCTGATGGCCGTCGAGCTGAAGAACCGTATAGAACTCGACATCGGCGTCCTGATTCCGATGGTGCGGCTGCTTCAGGGGCCGAGCCTCGCGCAGATTGCGGGGCAGTTGGCCGAACAGTTGGAGGCCGGGGCGGAGGCCGTGCGGCCAGCGCCCGCTGCCGCCGCGCCGCCTGTAGCCGCAGCCGACCTGCTCGCGAAGGTCGACGAGATGTCGGATGAAGAGGTGGAAGCCATGCTCAACAAACTGATGGGCGAGACGGAGGAAAGCATCGGATGAGTCAGACCTCGACTTCGATGAACAAGCTCGGGCCGGAAGAGAAGCGAAAGCTGCTGGCCGCACTCCTCAAGGAGAAGGCGGGGGAGGCGCAGACCGCGCCTCTCTCCTACGGGCAGCAGGCTTGGTGGTTTCTCTATAACCTCGACCCGCAGAGCCATTCGTGTAACGTGGCGTTTGCCGCGCGCGTCAGCTCGGAGGTCAACGCCCCTGCGTTGCGCGCCGCGTTCCAGACGCTCATCGACCGTCACGCCTCGCTGCGCACGACCTACAAGGTTGTGGACGGCGAGCCGCGGCAGGTCGTTCACGCGCGGCAGGAGGTGAGCTTCGAGGAGTTCGACGCCACGGCGTCTGAGCCGGAGGAGCTGTTCCGGCGTCTCGTCGCGGACTCTCAGAGGCCCTTCGATTTGCAGCGCGGGCCGGTGCTGCGCGTCAGCCTCTATACGCAGTCGCCCGCCTCGCACCTGTTGCTCATAACGGCGCATCACATCTCGATTGACCTCTGGTCGCTGGTCGTGCTGCTGCGCGAAATGCGCGAGCTGTACCCGTCGGCGGCGCGGGGCGAGGCCGTCCAATTGGCTCCGCTCCCGCTGCAATACACGGACTACGTGAGGTGGCAGGCCGAGTCGTTGAACGACGGCACGGGCGAGCGGCTCTGGGCTTACTGGCGCGAGCGTCTGGGCGGCGAGCTGCCGCCGTTGGAACCCCCCGTGGCGCGACCGCGCCAGCCGGGCCAAGCTTTCAGTGGGCGGACGCAGGTCTTCAACCTCGACGCGGGGCTCACGCAGCAGCTCAAGACGTTCAGCCGCGAACACGGAGTCACGCTCTACGTCACTCTGCTCGCGGCCTTCAAGACGCTGCTCTATCGTTACACCTCGCAGGAAGACATTACGGTCGGCACGCTGGCGGCGGCTGGCCGTGGCCGCGCCGAGCTGTCCGACCTCGTCGGGTTCCTCGACAACCCTCTGGCGCTGCGCACGCGCGTGCGGGGCGACGAGCCGTTCTCTTCTCTGGTTCAAAGCGTCGGGCAGACCGTGCTCGAAGCCTTCGAGCATCAGGACTACCCCTTCACGCTGCTGGTCGAGCGACTCCGCCCGCGTCGCGACGGCGGTCGCGCGCCGCTCTTCCAAGTCATGTTCCTCCTTCAGCGTGCGCAGATGCCGGAAGAGGCCGCGACGCTTGCGGTCGCGCGCGGCGAGGCGGGCGCGAGTATGAACCTCGGCGGGCTCACGCTCGAATCCGTCAACCTGCAAGAGCAGATGACGACCGGCATCGCCGGTAATCTCGACCTCACGCTCTCGATGACCGAGCGCGCGGACGGCCTCACGGCCTCTCTACAGTTCAACACGGAGCTGTTCGACGAGGCTTCGGCCACGCGCATGGCCGCACACTTCCGGCAACTGCTCGAAGGTGTCGTCGCGCGGCCAGACGAGCGCGTCTCGCGCCTCCCTCTGCTGACGCCCGAAGAGGGCCAGCAACTGCTCTCGCAGTGGAACGCCACCGCCGAGCGTTTCCCGGAGACGCACGTCCTGCACAAGCTCTTCGAGGAGCAGGCCGCGCGAGCGCCCGAAGCAATCGCAGCCGTCTGCGATGGCCGAAGCCTCGGCTACAAAGAGCTTAACCGGCGCGCCAATCAACTGGCGCACGCACTGCAAAAGCGCGGCGTCGGGCCGGGCGTAGTGGTGGGCGTCTGCGTCGAGCGTTCGTTGGAGATGCTGGTCGGGTTGCTCGGCATCCTGAAGGCGGGCGGCGTCTACCTGCCGCTCGACCCGGCCTACCCGAAGGAGCGCCTCGCCTTCATGTTGGAGGACGCGCGCGCTCTGCTCGTACTCAGTCAGGAACGGCTGGCCCAAGACGCGTCGGGCCAAGGCTCCGAGGTCGTCTGCCTCGACACCGAAGGAGCGTTCGACGCCGAGAGCGTCGAGAACCCGGACGGCGTCGGCGTCACTCCGGCCAGCTTCGCCTACATCATCTACACGTCCGGCTCGACGGGCCGCCCCAAAGGCGTGATGATTGACCACCGAGGGGCCGCCAACACCATCCACGACATCAACCGGCGCTTCGTCGTCACGGCGCGCGACCGCGTGCTCGCGCTCTCTTCGCTCAGCTTCGACCTCTCCGTCTACGACATCTTCGGCACTCTCTCGGCGGGCGCGACCGTCGTCATCCCAGACCCCTCGCCGACGCCCGACCCGGCCCACTGGGAAGACCTGATGTTGCGCGAGCGCGTCACCATCTGGAACTCGGCCCCTGCGCTGATGGAGCTGTTCGTCAGCTCGCTGGCGGGCAAGACAGCGGCGCGCTTCGACTCGCTGCGGCTCTCGATGTTTAGCGGCGACTGGATTCCCGTCACGCTGCCTGAGCAGGTGCGCGCCTTTGCGCCGCGAGCGAGGGTGATTAGCCTCGGCGGCGCGACGGAGGCTTCCATCTGGTCAATCATGTACCCGATTGAGCGCGTTGACCCGGCTTGGAAGAGCATCCCCTACGGGCGTCCGATGGCGAACCAGCGCTTCCACGTCCTAGACGGAGAGTTGCAGCCCGTCCCCGTGGGCATCATCGGCCAGCTTCACATCGGCGGCGTCGGCGTCGCGCAGGGCTACCTGAGCCGTCCCGGATTGACGGCGGAAAAATTCGTACCAGACCCATTCGGCGGCGAGCCGGGCGCGAGGCTCTACCGCACGGGCGACCTCGGTCGTTACCTCGAAGGCGGCGACATCGAGTTCCTCGGGCGGATGGATCAGCAGGTGAAGATTCACGGCTTCCGCATAGAGCTTGGCGAGATTGAGGCGGCGCTCAGCCAGCACCCTTCCGTCAGGGAGAACGTCGTCGTCGCGCAGCCGAACCCGCACGGCGAAAAGCGACTCGCGGCCTACGTCGTGCCGGAGGTCGAAAGCGACACGGAAGCCGGGCCGGAGCCGCTTGCCGGTTACGCTTCGCAGGCGGGCTGGGAAGCTCTGCTTGAGGCGGGCCGCTACTACGCGCGCCAGCCGTTCGCAGAGCTGCACGCGCTCGACCTCCCTCGACTCACCGCGCACCTCAACCGGCTCACGGCGGCCTACGTCAGCCGCGCCTTCCGCGAGCTGGGCGTCTTCACGCGCTCCGGCGAGAGCCACACCGCCGCCGAGCTGTATCAACGTCTCGGGGTCGTCCCGCGCTACTCGAAGGCGCTGCGCCGCTGGCTGCAAATCCTCGTCGAAGAGGGCTTGTTAGAACGGAGCGGCGAAGAGCTGTCGAGCCCGTCGCCGCTGCCCGCCCCGCAGGTCGCCGCGCTCTGGGAAGAGTTCCGCGAGCAGTTCAAGGACGAGGAGGTCAAGGAGACCGTCGAGTATTTCCAGCTCTGTGGCGAGAACCTCGCGGCGGTGCTGACCGGCAGGATTCACCCGACGCAACTGCTCTTCCGCGAAGGGGCTTCGAGGGTCGCGGAGAGTTTCTATCAGGAAGTCTTTCGTTACTGTAACGCGGTGTCGCGCGAAGTGGTCGCAGCCGCCGCCCACGCGCTGCCGCCCGAAGGCCGCCTCCGCATCCTCGAAGTCGGCGCGGGCGTCGGCTCGACGACCATGTGGCTGCTCCCCGTCCTGCCCGCAGACCGAACCGACTTCGCCTTCACAGACATCTCAAGATACTTCACAGACCTTGGCCGCACTCTCTTCGCGGACTATCCGTTCGTTGATTACAGCCTGCTCGACATCGAGCGGCCCCCGCACGAGCAGGGCTTCGAGCCGCACAGCTACGACATCATCGTCGCGTCGAGCGTGCTTCACGCGACGCTCAACATCAAGCAGACCCTCCGGCACGTCCGCTCGCTGCTCAGCCCGCGCGGCGTCCTCC
>WUUC01040248.1_pt1 | contig 13575 bp, 15 predicted proteins | sample 6278441 | NCBI WGS metagenome assembly WUUC01 (sample SAMN13675441, study PRJNA597444) | soil metagenome | isolation source: soil | place: USA: Washington | collected 2017-10
CATCCAGGATTTTCTTCCTGAGAGTAATCTCGAACGAGATCAACTTATACGCTGGGTGACAACACACGCTCCGTATAGCGCCCGGTAACTAAATGACGTCCTGCAGGACGAATGAGCCATAGACGTTCGTATTATTCCTGATGCCAGGACGAATGCAGGACGAATGCAGGACGGATGGACGTTTTCGCAGGTCAGTGCCAGGACGGTTTTCGTCCTGATTGATCAACACGGCGTAACTTCGTTTCGTCCGTCCTGGTGGGTTGTCTAACGTAGTGACAACCACCAGGACGGAAGACGAGACGAACGGTCCGTCCCGCAAGATCTAGAACGGCTCGGTGTCCTCGGTGAAGGGGTCAACCTCAGGGGCGAGCTTCAACAGGGTCGACTTCCCGGACTTGCCGACGATCAGGAGCGCTCGCGTGTCGATCAGCTTCCGAACGTGGGTGTAGGCGTTCGAGCGCACGAGCCCGGTCTGTTCCATCACGGCCGCGATCGCGGCGACTTGCGTGAACTCGTCTTCGCCGAACACGGTCCGGAGGGTGCCTTCGGTCGAGTCCGCTTCACGGACGGCGTTCTCGGTCGGCGTGATGTGTTCGATGATGCAAGAGCCGAAGCACGGCCGGCGCCGTAGGTGAATAGGCGATCCGGCTGCGTCGTCTTTCGACTTGATGCGTTCGAGTTGAAGCATCTCCGACTTGCTTGACCCTTTGAGCATCAATAGCTCGTCTACGTTGGCCAGCAATTGCGATCCGCCGCGCGGCCTATCCTGATCGCCCCATCCGGGATGGTGAACGATGAGCGCGGTCCCGTCGATGTCCCCGGAGAGGTCCGCGAGCCGGCGCGTGACCCGGGCCGCGTCCTTGGTCTCGTCAGCGTCGGGCCACAGCGATGACATGGTGTCGAAGACGACGAACCCGAACCCGTCCGCCTTGCACTGGACCCGCACGTCGGCCCACAGGTTCGCGTCCAGCAGCGTGTCTGGCCGGACCGCGAACGTGATCTCGTCATCGGTCACTCCGTGGTCCCACGCCGACTCCCACGCGGTCACGCGGGCGTTGAGGCCGGACGCGCCTTCCCCGATGACGTAGAGCACGCGCCGCTTCTGGACTTCGCGCCCGATCCATGAGTGGCCGGTCGCGATCGAGAGTGCCCACGACAGCGCGACGAACGACTTCCCGGCCCCGGACGGCCCGATCAGCATCGCGGCGGACCGGAGCGAGAGAACGTCTTTGATCAACGGCTCGATCGGGGGGAGGCTCCCCAACGCCGACCGCGACACGAACGTGTCCGCGAATGTTGGGCGCCGCGACTCACCCTCGCGCGGCGCCTCCGGGTCGTTAGCCCATTCGTCAGTCGGTCCCGCGAACCCGCTGTCCCACGGGTCGCTCATCGCAGGTCCGGCGGTGGCGTCGGCCAGCCGTCACGTTCGGGCCACACGTCGTCAGGGTCGGGGACCGGGGGCGGCGCGGGCCACCCGCCCTTCATCACGTCGGGCCAGTAGGGCGGGGGTTCGCTGCGGTGCTTCGCCGCGACCGCTTCGAGTTCGGCCATCCGGCCTTCGTAGCGGGCGTGGGCGTAGCCGGCGCGGTCGCGGTCGTCGGGGGTCAGTGCGGCGAGGTAGCCGGCCATGAACCCGGACCCGTAGCCCTCCGCCCATCCGGCGGCGCGGTGCATCTCGCCTTCGGTGTCACAGACGCGGTGCCAGCGGTTCGCGGCGCGACATTGACCGCCGCGTGCGCACTCCCGGGGGAAGTCTGTGCCAGAATCGGTCACTGAACAGTTCCTTTCGGCGGTAGGGATCTCGGTCCCCTTCGTCTGGCGGCGCGGTTCACGGGTGCCCTCCCCAAGGTCGTCCGGTTGTTCATCCCGACAGGCCCCTGTCCGGCGGTCACACGCCGGACGGGGGCCTGTTGAACGTCTGGCCAGACTAGTCCCGCGATCACGTGATCGGGATGGGTCTCGACTACGCGCCTAAGATCGGCCCATGAGCGCGCTTGAACAGGGCTTAGACCCCCGTTTCGGGGCCGAAAACGGCCCTGAGGCGGCCTCTGACGGCCCTACGCGCCTCCCGGAGGGGTCTGGGCAGGGCGACACCCCAGAACGCGTCGTAGGCGTGATGGAGACGACCGTACTGGCCGATCTTGCCCGTTTGCCGAAGCTGGACACCGGAGTGCGGGGCTCGCTCGCGGCGATCGCCCGACGACTCGCGCAGGCCATGGATGAGACCGGGGACGACCGACCGACGCCCGCGCAGATGGGTGCGCTCGCGCAGCAGCTCCGCACGACGCTGACCGCGCTCGCGGAGGTGGAAGGGGACACCAGTGCCACGGCGAAGTTCTTCGAACTCATGCGAACCGCTGTATTCGACTCAGCGGACCCACTCACGGCCGACGAAGGGCCTGCGGGTGGCTCAACTCGCCGAACTACTCGGAAAGCCGCTTCATCCATGGCAGCAGCACGTCGCGAACGTCGCCCTTGAGGTTGACCCGAACACGGGCCTTCCGGCGTATGACACGGTGATCCTGGTTGTCATGCGACAGCAAGGGAAGACGGAACTCATGCTGCCCGTGATGACACAGCGGGCGATCGGGTGGGACGTTCCACAGAGGATTCTCTACACGACGCAGACCGGGTCCGAGGCCCGCAAGAAGTGGGAAGACATTCATGTACAGCGATTGAAGAAATCCCCGCTGAAGAACATGTTCGAGACCCGGCTCCGCATCAACGCCGAAGCGATGCACTTCGAGAACGGTTCCTCGTGGTCCCCGATCGCCCCCACGATCAAGGGTGGCGGTACCGGTGACACCGTCAACCTCGGTGTGATCGATGAAGCGTGGTCGCGGCCCGACAACCGGACCGAGGTCGGTATGCGGCCGGCCATGCTGACCCAACCGGACCGGCAACTGTGGATCACGTCCATGGTCCCCGGCCCCGTCCGCGCGAAGACTGTCGATAGCGTGTATCTGCGCGACAAGATGGATCTGGGCCGGGCAATGGTCCGCAACGATCAGCGTTCCGGCGTCGCCTACTTCGAATGGTCCGCGCAACCAGGGCTGGACCCCGGCGACCCGGAAACGTGGCGCTCGTGTATGCCCGGCCTGAACCGGACCGTGTCCGAAAAGAACGTGGCCTCGGACTGGGAAACCATGAGCATGTCCGGGCAGGTCGCCGATTTCTGCGCAGAGTACCTGGGGTGGTGGCCACAGGATCACCGCCCGCTGTGGCAGGTCATCCGCGAACCGGTGTGGGCGGCGCTGCGGGACCCGTTGTCGAGCATGGCCCGCCGGTTCGCGCTCGCGGTCGACATTGACCCGGAGCGCACGAGCGCAACGATTGCGGTGGCCGGCAAGCGTCCGGACGGTGACCGGCATGTTGAGATCGTGGAGCCCGGCAGCGACGTGCCGGAGAACGTGTCCGGGGTCGATTGGGTGGAACGCCGGCTCCTCGAATTGATCGACAACACGCGGCCGTTGTGTGTGGCGCTCGATCCGCGCGGCCCGGCCCGGTCGCTGTTGCCGGCACTCGAACGCCGGAAGGTCAAGCTGATCAAGCCCAACTCGTTGGAGATGGCCGGCGCGTGCGGGTCGTTCTACGACGCGACCGGGCAGGCGATCGCGGACGCCGAAACGCGCGGCGAAGCCCTCCCCGATGACCCGGGGTGGCGGGTGCGGCACCTGGGGCAAGCGAGCCTAGACCGGGCACTAGCGGGCGCCCGTAAGCTGACCTCGCCTACCAACGGAACATTCGTCTTCGTCCGGACCGGCCAACGCACCTCGATATCGCCGCTGTACGCGGCAGCGCTCGCGCTCCACGGATACGAGATCATGGCCCCGGCCGACTACGACATTTTGAAGAGCGTCTATTAGTCGGGAAGGGGGTCGCGATGACGCGGGAACGCATCACGGATGCACTCGATGTGTTGGGCCTACTCGCATTTGCCGTGGGTGTGACTGGCGGTATCTGGCCGTGGGCATCATGGGCGTCAATCGCGGTCGGTGGCGCGGTCGTGCTCGGCGGGTCCGCGCTCGCGTCGCTGCGGTCACGGCCGGTCGGTCCGAAGACGATCGAAGAGGCTAGGGCCGCGAAGCACGCGGCGTTGCGTAAGACGGTCGCCTAATGGCCCTGTTCACGCGCGGCGCCGGACTCGCGGACCTGACCGCGACCGAGACGGTACTTCGCGGCGGGCGCGGGAGCCGCACGATCGGGGCGGTGGACGTCAACGCCGATACCGCGCTGCGCAACTCCGCCGTGTGGGCGTGCGTGCGGCTGCGGGCCGACCACGTCTCAACCCTGCCGATCGACGTCTTCCGCGACGTGGACGGCATCGCGGTGGAGGTGCCTAAGCCTCCTGTGTTCCTGAACCCCGGCGGCGACGAATGGCCGTGGCATGACTGGGTGTGGGCCAGTCAAAGCGACCTCGATCGGACCGGGAACGCGGTGGGCCTGATCGAGGAACGCAACGCGTTGAACCTGCCGGCCGTGATCCGATTGGTGAATACCCGGTCCGTGTCGGTCCGCTACCTCGCGAACTCGCGCGACTACAAATGGTTGATCGAGGGCAAGGAATACCTTCCGTCGCAGGTGTGGCACGAGCGTCAGCACCCCGTCTCCGGCATGGTCCTAGGACTCTCCCCGGTCGCCTACGCGGCGTGGACCGTGGGCGAAGCCATGTCGATGCAAGAGTTCGCGCTGAAGTGGTTCGGGGCCGGCGGCGTCCCCCGCGCCCGACTGAAGAACACAGCGCAGCAAATCGAACCCGAGGACGCACAAGCGATCAAAGACCTGTGGTCGGCGACCGTGACCGGCGGGGACCTCTTCGTGACGGGCTCCGACTGGGAATATGACCTGATGCAGGCGGAAACAGCCGGCATGGAATGGCTCGAAGGCCGTAAGGCGTCCGTCCCGGAGATCGCCCGGTTCTTCAACTGCCCATCGGACATGATCGACGGCGCTGCGCAGACAGGCTCCGGCACCGTCAACTACCAGAACATCACGCAAAAGAACCTGCAATTCTTGATCCACCACCTCGGTCCGTCCGTCATTCGCCGCGAAAAGACGTGGTCAACACGACTGCTGCCACAGCCCCGCTACGTCAAGGCCAACGGGGACGCGCTCTTGCGCATGGACCCGGAGTCGCGCGAAAAGATCATCCGGTCGCAACTTGAGTCCCACCAACTCACGCCGACCGAAGCGCGAGCGCTGAATAACCGGGCGCCGTTCACCCCGGCGGAAGCAGCCGAATCCCTGAAGTTCTTCCCGGCGAAGGGGTCGGCCCCGGCCGCGAAGCCCGCCGCGAACCCGAATGACCAGAGTGAGCCCGAAGGGGGCGACGACGAATGAAGGTTGAGACCGACCCGGCGCTAGCGGCTGAGCGCCGTGCGGAGTCCATGGTGCGGGCGGAAATCCACGCGCATCGAGGGTTCCGCAACGCGGCCGGGTTCCCCGTGGCAACGAAGCGGTCGGTGCCGTTCCCCTCCACGATGCGGGCGGAGACCGTGACCCGGGACGGGAAAGAGTTCTTCAAGGTCTCCGGCTACGCGTCCATCTATGACCGTCAGTACGAGATGTGGGACATGTTCGGCCCGTACATGGAATCCGTGGACGCGGGGGCCGGCGATGTCACGCTGGCAACCAAGCCGGACGTCGTGTTCCTCGTGAACCACACCGGGTTGGCAATGGCCCGCACGAAGGCCGGGACGCTCGATCTGTCGAACGATGACACCGGGCTCGCGGACGTCGCGTTCCTGAACCCGGAGCGCAACGACGTCAAGGACCTGGTTCACGGCATCGAGGACAAGGTCATTACGGAGCAGTCGTTCGCCTTCTACATCGAAGAGGGTTGGTGGAACGACGACTTCACGGCGTTCCGAATCGTGGAGTACAACATCGACCGGGGCGACGTCTCCGCCGTGAACTACGGCGCGAACCCGTATACGTCGATCGCGGCCCGCCAACGCGATCTCGTCTCCGAACTCCGCCACATGCCGGAGACCGTGGCTCACGCCGTTCTCCGGTCGCTGGCCTCAAACGAAGACTTCGCGACCGCGCTGCGCACGACGCAAGCGGGGATGCGTATGACACGGAGCGAGGCGATCGAACGGGCCGAAAGCGGATCGCCCGTGACTGAACAGCGCGGGGGCCGTAGTATCGCCCACGTGATGGCCTTGCTCGAAGAGGGCCAATAGACCTTGACATAGACGATCGCGCGACGCCCGGGACGGATGCAGCCCGTAGGTGTCGGCGTCGGGGGCCGGGGAGATTCCCGGGACCGGCGCTTAGCGAGCGTGGTCCGGCCGGATGCGTCGGAGCGCGAGCGACGTGAATCGCGTAGGAATCCCCTACCGATCGCGGAGACACCACATGCCCACCATGACGGACCTCATTCAGTCCATCGAGATCGAACAGGATCTCGCCACGAAGCGGCGCGACCGCGCGATCGCCGAAGTGAAGACGATCCTCGCGCGTGCCGGCGCCGAAGGCCGCGACAACCTCACCGAAGAGGAAGACTCCGACGTGAAGGCCGCGTTCAGCCGGCGCGACGACGCGGAGCGCTCACTGCTCGGCATCTCGAACAAGCTCGACAACGCCCGCAAGGCGAAGGAAGCCGAAGACCAGATCGAGGGTCGTCTCGCGGAGCGCAACACGGGCGACCGCGAGACGCAGCGCGGAGCCCTGCCGGCCTATGACCGGGTCGCCCGCATCGGGTCGGAGGAACGCACCTACCACCGGGGCAACACCGGCAAGGGCGGCAAGTTCCTCAAGGACGTCATCGCCGCGTACGCCCACCGCGACCTTGCGGCCGAAGACCGACTCTCACGCCACATGCGTGAAGAGGTCGTGGAGCGCTCCGGCCAGATCACCCGTGCGGCCGGCGACGCCGGTACCGGACAGTTCACCGGCCTAGTCGTCCCGCAGTACCTCACGGAGATGTTCGCGCCGAAGGTCGCGGCGATGCGCCCGTTCGCGGACATCATGAACAAGCACGACTTGCCGGACGACGGCATGACCGTCAATATCTCGCAGATCACCACGGGTTCGTCGGTCGACTTGCAGGCGGCGGAGTTCACGACCGTCGCGGGTGTCTCGATGGACGACACCCTGTTGACGGAGAACGTCCAGACGGCCGCCGGTTTCCAAGACCTGTCGCGGCAGGCGATCGACCGGGGTACCGGCATCGAGGACGTCACGATGGACGACCTGTTCCGGCGCTACGCCTCCCGGATCGACTTCACGATCATCAACCAGGCGACGACCGGCCTGTCGGCCGTCGCGCAGAACAACGCCAACGCCACCGCGACGTTCGCGGCGCTCTACCCGAAGTTCGCTTCGGCCATGAGCCAGGCGGAAGCCGTGTTCCTGGGCTACGCGCAGCCCGACGTGGCCGTGATGCACCCGCGCCGTTGGCACTTCCTGAACGCGCAGTTGGTGTCCACGTGGCCCGCGCTCGCGCAGCCCGGCATCTCCGGCAATCAGAACGGCGTGAACCTGGGCGAGCGGTACGGCCGTGGCTTCCGTGGCTTCCTGCCGAACGGGCTCGCGGTCGTGACGGATGCGAACGTGCCGACCAACCTCGGTGGCGGTACCAACGAAGACGAGATCTACGTCGTTGCGTCCGACGAAGCGCACCTCTGGGAGGACCCGGGGGCCCCGACGTTCATCCGGGCGGAGCAGCCGCGCGCTAAGGACATGGCCGTGACCCTCGTGCTCTATGGCTACTTCGCCTACTCGTTGCGGCGCTACGCGAACGGGATGCAGAAGATCTCCGGCGCTGGCCAGGTCCCGCCAACGTTCACCTGATCGTGACTGGCCCCGGGCTTCGGTCCGGGGCCATCGGTCGATCCGGAAGGGGATCGCATGGCAACCCTGCAAGCGCGCTCGTTCGCACGGAACCCGGAGTTCGTGAACCTGTGCGCGCTCCTGGCCGGCAACGGCGTCACGACGAACATCGCGGAGCGCGGCGGGTCACACAAGGGCGGTTGCGTCCGCATCATCACGGCGGCCGGCGCGACCCCGACGTGCACGTATCAGATCGAGGTGTCGGCCAACGGCACCGATTGGGTAAACGCTACGTGGGCCGACGTCTCGACCCCGGCGACTACGAGCACGGCGACCTTCGCGATCACCACGTCCACGATCGCAACGAAGATCGTCTACCAGCCGACGTTCTGGCGGTTCGTCCGCGTCACCATGAGCGCGAACACCAACGTTACGAACACGATCGATTTCCTGTACGACGACTCGCAGTCACCGCCATGGTCCTAAGCGAAGGTAGGTAGCCACATGGCAACCGACGACAAGAGCAAGGCAGCGGCCGACAAGGCGGCGGCCGACAAGGCAGCGGCCGACGACAAGGCAGCGGCCGACGAACGTACCGCCGAGCAAAAGAGCCGCGAAGCGATGGGCAAGTCCGGCGACGGTACCGCCGACCCGAACGGCGAAGAGTCGCCGGGGAACGCCTACGTACCCGCGCCCGGCGCCGACCCGGACTCCGTCCAGCGGGTCACGAAGCACCTCCCGGAACACCTCCGGGAACAGGCCAACTTTGGGGCCGACACCCCGGAAGAGCTGGCGGCACAGCGCGCGGAGTACGCGGCGGAGGTCGCGTCGCACCGCGTCCGCCCGGGACGAGAGGCACTGAGCGGCATGACGGATGAGGAAAAGGCGACCGCGACCGGACAGCCGTTGGGTGACGGCAAGTCGACCGGCGCCCCTTCGGCCGACGACCCGGAGGTCTTGCAGCGCGACGCCGACGACGCCCGCGAGTTGGCCGGCGAACAGCGGTCGGCGGCCGGACAGTCGAAGCTGTCCGCACCTCAGGGTCGCAGCGCTCCGGCGAAGTCGGCCACGGCCCCGAAGTCGACCAGCGAGAGCAAGTAGCCCATGTCAGTGATCCGCGTGCTCCGCACGTCGCAAGTCACGGTGTCGCACACGTTCTACGTTGATGAGGCGCCGACCGACGCGACGGGTGATGTCACGTGGACGCTGACAAGGCTTGACGGGACGCCGGTCGCGGATGGCATCGCTACCGGGCCGGCGTCCAACGTCTACACCGTTGAACTCCCCCCGCACGCGACCCTTGATGCGCTCGTGCTCACGTGGACCGCCGACGTTGCCGGTTCGGTCGTGACGGCGCGGGACGTGATTGAGGTCGTGGGTGGGTTCCTGTTCAACCTTGCGGACGCGCGAGCGATGCCCCCGGCTCTCGACACCGACCGGTACCCAACCGCGTTGCTCGCAGCGAAGCGGGTCGGTGTCGAGACGGAGTGCGAGACGATCTGCGGTCAGGCGTTCGTGCCCCGGTTCGCCCGCGTGGCGTTGTCCGGGTCGGGCGAGACGTACCTCGCGCTCCCCCGCCGCAACGTCACCGCGATCCGGTCGATCACTATCGACGGGACCGCGATCGAGGTCCCTGACGTGTGGTGGAAGTCGTCGGGTGTGCTCTCGCGGAACCGGGGCAACGGTTATTGGCCTTCGGGTGCCGGGAACGTGGTCGTGGAGTTTGAGCACGGGATGGAGTACCCGCCGGAAGACCTTCGCGAAGCGGCGATGCAGCGTCTTCGGACGCGGCTGACGCTGACGGATTCCGGGGTGCCGCAACGCGCGATCTCGTTCTCGATCGCGGATGGTGGCGTGTATCGCCTGTCGACCCCGTCCCGGCAACGGACCGGCGTGCCGGACGTGGACGCGGCCTACGCCCGCTACACCCTCGTGCGGGCGGGGTTTGCGTGATGGCCCGCTCCGAAGTGAAGGTGACGACCCGCGACGACGCGATCGCGGACCTGTTGGCGTCACGCGAGTTGCCGGATCTGCTGCTCGAAGCGTCGCGTCCGATCGTCATGGGTGCGAAGGCGCGGGCGCCGCGAGCTACGGGGGCCGGCGCTGAGAGCATCCGGGCGGAAGCCGTGTTGGTCCGGCGTGAGTGGCAAGCGCACATCTCATGGTCGGAACTGCGGTTCTACATGCTCTTTCATGAGGTGGGGACGCGGTATGTCCCGCCTCGATCGTTCCTCGTAGCGGCAGCAAAGGAAGCGACGCGATGAGTCAGCCATTTGAGATCATCACAGACCCGGACGTCATCGCGCGGCGCGAGGCGCGGGCGAAGGAATACGGCACGTGGGAGTGCGGCCCGGAGCCGATCGAGTTCAACGGGTCGCGGGCGTTCAACGAGGGCGACCCGGTCCCCCTGTCGACTGTGGAGCGCTTCGGGCTCGACAAGCTCGGCAAGGTCGTAGAACCGGGCACGTTCACGAAGGCGCAACAGGACGCGGCGGAGGCTCGCGAAGAGGCGGAGCGCGCGGCCGTCACGGCGACCCTCGAAGCACAGTCTTCGACCCCGGTCGCGGACCACGCCCCCGGCGGCGAGTCCCGACCGAGCAAGGCCACGAAGTCCGCGAAGTCCAACACGGGCGCCAGTGAAGGGGGCAACTAATGCCTAGCCCGGTCGCAACCCCCCTCATCCTCACGGACCCGGGGTATCTGTTCTGGGCGCCGCTGGCGACCACGGAGCCGACACACGCGGCGGCCGGTTCCACGTACGCGGCCGACACGTGGCCCGTGGCGTGGATTCCGCTGGGCGCCACCGAAGACGGCTCCGAGCTGTCGTATGAGATCAACGTCGAAGCGATCTCCGTCGCTGAGTTCTTCGACCCGATCCGGTACTCCACCACGGAGCGTTCCGGCTCGATCGGGTTCAACCTGGCCTCGTTCCACCTGAGCCAGATCAAGCGGGTCATGAACGGCGGCACGATCGCCACCGTGTCCGGTACCGGCGCTACCCTGTCGTCGTCGTACGTGCCGCCGCTTCCGGGCGCTGAGGTGCGTTGCATGATCGGTTGGGAGTCGCTGGACTCGACCATGCGCATGATCGCGTATCAGTGCATCAACGGGACCACGATCGCGGCGAGCTTCCGCAAGGCCCCGGCCTACGCGGTTCTGCCGTGTGTGTTCAACTTCGAGGTCCCCGCGTCCGGGAACCCGTTCAAGCTGTACGGCGCGGGCGTCGGCCGACTGGGGGTCTGATCGAGCGCGTAAGACGTTGGATGGCAACAGGACTACTAGGGGAGGGCAAGGCCAATGGGGCGTTCTATTGGTTCGCTGGGTACACCACGCGAACCCATCACGGATCTCGAATTCGACTTCTTCGGGATCATCATTCGGGTCAACGAGACGGCGTCGGATCTGGACCTGGTTGGGTTCATGCTCGACTCTGCCGCGTTGGGTGACGTCGAACTGAACTCGCAAAAGGCGATGATCGCTACGTCGAACTATCTGCGGGGGCTTATCCACCCGGACGACTGGGACACGTTCTGGCGGCAGGCAAGGGCCAACCGGCAGAACATGGAAGACCTGATGGCGTTGGGTCAGCAGATCGTGGAGGCCGTTGCAGAGGGTTTCCCTACCATGCCATCTTCCGAATCGGGCAGTGGGCAGGAGAGCACGCCGCAGAGTTCGAGGCGCGGCTCATCCTCTCCGGGCGGTGGCAAGGGGGCCGTAGCGAAGCGGCCGGCCCGGCGGACGCGGCAGTCGGTGGAGGCGCTGGCGATCGCACAGCTTCCGGAGGGCCGCCGGGGGGACCTGGGCGAGTTCTTCGTGCAGGCGGCGGAGGTACGTTCCGGCGCCTGACGATCGGGGAGTTCTGCGCGATCGGCTACGCACTCATGTGGGAGTCGGTGGAGCGCGAGTCGACCCCACTGATCACGGCGCAAGCGTTCGCGAAGGCCATGGGCGGTAAGGGCGAGGTGCCCACGCTGCATGAGGCTCGGCAACGCTTCGACGCGTGGCTGTTCGAGCCCCCTGAGCGCGTCGACTGGCATGATGCGATCAAGCGACAGGCGCTAGGGCTTTCTAGGGGGCGTTAACGGTGACCATGCCGGGCACGGGCGGGACGCTGGCGGACGCGATTGTCCGCGTCCACGCCGACGCATCCCGGGTCGGCCCGGAGATCCGTCGCCAGACCGAGGGGCCCGTGGGGGAGGCCGGCGACCATGCCGGTTCGAACTTCGGCAAGCGCATGGCGAAGTCGATCGGGATCGCGGTCGCGGCCGGCGTCGCGGTCGTCGGGGCCGGGCTCGCGAAGGGTATTCAAGCCTCGGTCAAGTCGGCGTCGGACCTGAACGAGACGGTGTCGAAGACCGGCGTCGTGTTCGGCAAGTCGGCCGGCGACGTCCGTAAGTGGTCGAAGGATTCGGCTACGGCCCTGGGTCAGTCGCAAAAGAGTGCGCTCGATGCGGCTACCACGTTCGCTATCTACGGCAAGGCCGCGAAGCTGACGGGCAAGAGCCTGGTTGGGTTCTCCACGAACTTGACGGAGCTTGCCTCGGACATGGCGTCGTTCTCGAACTCCACGCCGGAAGAGGCGATCGCGGCGATCGGGTCGGCGTTGCGGGGCGAGTTCGACCCGATCGAGCGGTACGGCGTTCTGCTGAACGAGACGACGACGAAGCAGGAAGCGTTGCGTCTGGGTTTGATCAAGACGACGACGGATGCGCTCACGCCGCAACAGCGTGTGTTGGCTGTCCAGTCGTTGATCTATAAGCAGACCTCGGACGCGCAGGGCGACTTCGCGCGGACGTCGGCCGGGCTCGCGAACCAGCAGCGGATCGCGGCGGCGCAAGTCGAGAACCTGAAGTCACGTATCGGGCAAGGGCTGTTGCCGGTCGCGATCCAACTCACGACCGTGTTCAACACGAAGGTGATCCCGGCCCTGAACGAGTTGTGGTCGAAGCACGGCCCGAAGGTTGTGGCGTTCCTACAGTCGGCCGGGGAGAAGTTCGCGGCGTTCATTACGGCGTTCGCGGCCGGCGACTTCGATGCGGAGATCGCGAAGGTGACGGATGCGTTGTCGCGGTTCGGCAACGCGGTCAAGACGCAGGCCGGTCCCGCGCTCGAATCGATCAAGGCGAACGTGGGTCCGGCGTCGAAGGGGTTGAAGGAAGACCTACTGCCGGCGTTGAAGCAGTTGAAGGAAGACGGCGGCGAAGGGCTCGGCAACGCGATCAAGGTGGGTGCGGTCGCGATCGGATTCCTTGCCGAGCACGCGGATCTGTTGGCGAAGGCGTTGCCCTACCTGGTGGGCGGCATCATCGCTTTCAAGGTCGCGCAACTCGCGGCGAACGTGGCTATGGCGATCTCGCCCGGTCTGCGGATCGCGGAGATCATCGCGACGAATCGGCAGACGGCCGCGATCACCGCGAACACAGCGGCCCGTGGCGCCGAAACCGCGACGATCGTTGGTGGGACGGCGGCGACGGTCGCGAACGTGGGTGCGGAGAACCTGTCGATCGGCGCGAAGATCCGTTCGGCGGTGGTCGAAAAGGCGAAGACGGTCGCGACGGTCGCGGGGACGGTCGCGGCGTGGGCAGCGACGGCCGCGACGACCGCGTTGGGCGTGGCCATGGCGTTCGTGACGTCGCCGATCGGCATCGTGATCCTGATCGTCGCGGCGCTGACGGCGGCCGTGATCCTGTTGTGGAAGAAGAACGAGACGTTCCGCGAAGTGGTCAAGGCCGTGTGGAAGGCCGTGTGGACCGCGATCAAGTTCGTGGGCGATTGGTTCGTGAACACGCTGTGGCCGTC
>WUUC01069039.1_pt1 | contig 13574 bp, 10 predicted proteins | sample 6278441 | NCBI WGS metagenome assembly WUUC01 (sample SAMN13675441, study PRJNA597444) | soil metagenome | isolation source: soil | place: USA: Washington | collected 2017-10
ATCCCGACAGGATCGTAAGTCCGGAGGTTGAATACAATTCAACCCGTGCGACGTCTTATGTCAATGAAGCAGGCATGTGGGCGCATGGCGTGAACAAAGAATCCTCAGCGGAAGGGCCTACTGAGTCGACGTCTGATCAGAATGTCACTATTCTTACGGTCGACGACAACACACAAATGTTACAGTACCTGAAGCGTTTGCTAAGCCCGCGGTGGCATGTGGAAACTGCAAGCGACGGCCAGGAGGCTCTCAGGATCATCAATGAGCGAACTCCTGCTCTTATACTCAGCGATGTGATGATGCCAAACATGAATGGCTTTGAATTGCTGACGTGGATCCGGCAGCACAATCGATTCAGAAATATCCCGGTGATCTTGTTATCTGCGCGGGCGGGGCAGGAGGCGACCATTGAAGGACTCGAGAAGGGGGCTAATGATTACCTGGTGAAACCATTTTTCTCGCGCGAATTGATCGCACGTGTTGAAGCTCAGTTGGAAATAAGCGAAACCAGGAATAGCAACGTTCTTCTTCATCAGCAAGTGCGCGAGCGAAATATTGAACTTGAAAAGATCAATCGTGAGCTCGAGGAATTTGCTTATGTAGCGAGCCATGATCTTCAGGAACCCCTTCGCAAGATCCGCACGTATTCAAGCATGCTTGCGGGCGGAAACGCCAGCACGGCATCGACTGAAATGTATGTAAGAAAGATCTCGGCAGCGTCAGAACGGATGAGCAAGCTGATCAATGATCTCCTTAATTTTTCACGACTGTCCGACACGGAGTTAACGACCGAAGCCACGGACCTGGGCAAAGTGGCAGCGGATGTTTTGATAGACTTCGAGATAGTGATCGAAGAAAAGAAAGCTGTTATAGAATGCCTTCCGCTGCCTACGGTCGATGCGATACCACTTCAAATGAATCAATTGTTCTATAACCTGGTGAGCAATGCTTTAAAGTTCACCAGGGACCAACCAGCTTTTATCCGGATCAGCGCACAACAAGTGGATGCGAGTGAAGTGTCGCGTTACGCTACACTGTCTGAAGATATGGATTATTTTAAGATCAACATCGAAGACAACGGCATAGGATTCGATCAGAAGCAGGCGGATCAGATCTTTACTATTTTCAAACGGCTCAACCCGGCGCGTGAATTTTCAGGAACGGGTATTGGACTTGCAGTTTGCAAAAAGATAGCGCTAAATCACCGTGGTGATATTCATGCCGTCTCGCAAATCGGAAAAGGATCGGTTTTTTCTGTAATACTTCCTGCGAAACAAAAGTGAATAGAAACAAAGGCCAGGGATCATTTTATGCGAAGCGATCGCCTGAAATTGGAAGCAAAAAGGTAGTGCAAAACTTCTTCGTTTAATCCTCTTTTTGATACCAGTTCCTATTGATTCCCACGACAATTCTTTCGGTGACGTGTCGGGCTGTTGTAAGCTTGTCCAGTTCTTTGTCGATTGATCCATCTGCGCCCGAGTGATGACCATGCCCAAACTCTTTTAAAACATAGTAATTCGCGTCGTCGGTGTTCGTGATCAGCACACTATATATAATAGAGGGCTGACCCAATAGCCCGGTGCCGCCATGATATATCGAGTCCCCGGCAAAGTCGTATTCAGAGTAGTATTCGTTCTCATCGAAGGCAACGTTTAGTTCAACCATCACGCGGAATGATGTCATGTCCGGAAGCTTTGCCTGGTCCTTGAGTATGAAATTTCCTGCCGGGGTTGCCATTGTTATCCCATCTGGTAAAGGCTGATCGGGGGGCGGTGAAAAAAAACCATCGTAGTAGGGGGTACCTTTTTTATGCGACCACACCGGCAGCGCATCCACTCTTCTGGTTGGCGCATTTTCATCATTCTTTAAATTATCAAATTGCATGAAGTTGTTCGCCGAGCGACCGGAATAGAATAGTCCACGCGCTGTTGAAGTAGTTACCACGAGCGTTTCCAGGTAGTTGCCGATAGAGTCTTCCAGCCAAATTGCTATTTGTGGATGCCAGAAATGCTTCCCGCTTTTAAAGTCTACAGTGATGAATGGATCGCTGCCATCTGAGTGATCGATTGTGTTATAATCAGAGACAGACGGGGCATGGTTGCCACGCGCGTTGGCCTTCGCCTTCCAATCCATTATGGTATTAACCGGCTGCCATTCGAAATAGGCGGCAAGAAAAAGGACCCCGGCAAAAGAGGAGACAACAAGTACCTCTTTCCTTAAGATCATGAATTTTTATGTTTAACGTATGATTTCAGATTCTTAAAGTTGTTCCAAACGTGGGGCAACACAGACGCAAAAAACAAAAATCCGAAAACCGTGTGGATCGACGCCGTGGTACGGCTGTAGGGTAGAAAGAAAGAGAGTAAGCCTGAGACGGACAGTACTAAAAAACTCACTGCCAGCGTCAGGCTTACCCACACTCTGTATTTCATTTCAGAGGTTTTCTAACTGGTTTGACAGCAGCTCAATCTCTTTTTTGAGCGACGATACCATCTGTTGCTTGGATAAGGCAGCGGCTGGTTTATATTCTTTCAGTGCGGCAATCTGCTTGTCGGCATCCAGTTTAGATGTCACTTCATACCTGATCGCAGTTACTGCTTGTGAGAGGAAAAGAAGGCTTTCGTCATCGCTTTCTCCTTTTTCGATTTTCATCGACGCGACTTGTTTGTCGAAGACAACTTTTGACTGTGACATTTTTGTCAGCACAGACTGAACATCGGTGCGCATCGTTTTGATAACAGCCGCTTCTTCAGTTTTTGTGCCCTCCGGACCACACGACTTCTTTTCGCATGATTGTGCCCAGGAAAATTGGAGGGCGCCTAAGAGCAGGGCCAAGGTGAATAATTTTTTCATATGTGCTTTGTTTTTTATACTGTCAAATCTAACGGGCGACCCTCGCCGTGCTCACCCAACAAACCGTTATAAAAGCGTTAACGAAAAGTTAAAATGTTCACTTTGGTCGAAAAAAAGATTGTTTCGGATTAATTTGCTTGTCATCCTCGCGTTTAAACAGGAATGATCTTGAGCCGTAAACGGATTTGGCTATATGCCGCGATTTTATTCATATTGACTGCGACGGTTCTTGCTACCCAGGTTTCGTGGATCCTTCAGTCGGCGAAAATCGAGGAAAGCTTTCTTAGTCAGCGTGTAAATATGGCATTGTGCAGCGCGATGGATGTGCTGTCTAAGGATCGCGCATTATGTTCGAATGTCGCGAGCTGCGAGTCCCAAGGGCAAGGGACTTTCCGGATTTCATTCAACTCACAGGAAAAGCAGAAAATAGATTCTGTGATCAACCGTCACTTATTGTTTTATAACATTAACGTTCCCTTCAATACTACCCTCACACCGTTCATCAGTCAAGGACCAAAAAGTTCACTGTCTCAGGACCAGGCACTGCTGTATCCGGAAAAAGAGGGAATGCAAAATGTTCTCGTGCGTATTGAAATTCCATCTAAGTCGGATCTGATCCGTTCGCAGATAAATGGATTCTTTATTTTGTCTATTGTTGTTCTGATGTTATTGATCTGGGTTTTTGGCCATACGCTTCGAAGCCTTTACCGGGAACGTCAGATCAGGTCAGAAACTGTCGACTACATTAACACAATGGCACATGATCTCAAGACACCGATCTCCAATATTTCGCTTGCAGCCGCTCTTCTTGCAAGAGATAGCCAAAACAGGAATGAAACTCCAAACCAATACATTTCAATTATTAACGATGAAACGGCAAAGTTGAAAGAGCGGGCGGGAAGAATATTGGGTGCAGCCTCCGTTGATGCAATACTGGAGGATAGTTCTGATAAGAACGCGGTTGATGTTCATGATATAATAGACCGGTGTATCCAGTCTTTTTCTTTAAAATTATTTGAAACCAAAGGGGAGATAAGTAAAAAACTGGAAGCCACACGATCTATTGTGACCGGCAGCCAGTTGCAGTTATCCAGCGCGGTCATGAATATTATCGACAATGCGATAACCTACAGTCAGGGGCCCCTGAATATTCGGATAACTACCCGGAATGAAGGCAATGGGGTAAGCATCGAAATACGTGACAATGGCCCCGGTATAGCAACAACCGAACAAGCGTTGGTTTTTAAAAAGGCTTACCGGATCCGTGATGGACGTAAAATTCCAGAAGGCTTTGGCCTTGGATTATATTTGTCGAAAACCCTGGTTGAAAGGCATGGTGGAAAGTTGTCTCTTTCGTCCGACGGGTTAACGGGAAGCTGTTTCAGAATTCAATTGCCCACACTGTAACTTACAGCGCGTGAGTGACAAGATCTTAGTTGTTGAGGACGATCCTAACGCTGGTCTCCTATTGCAGAACTTTCTTGTATCGGAGGGCTTTGACATCAAGCTCTGCACTACCGCGAAAGCCGGGTTGCAGTCTTTTCTTGCGGATCTGTTCAGTATGTGTATCCTGGATTGTTCTTTACCGGATTACGATGGGTTTGCGCTGGCAAAGGAGATACGTGTTCGCAATGAACACGTTCCAGTTATTTTCCTGACTGCAAAATCCCTTCTTGAAGATAAGATAAGGGGATTCCAGTCCGGAGCCGATGACTACATTACCAAGCCATTTGAGGGCTTTGAGTTGCTGTATAAGATCAAAGCAATTTTGCGGCGGTCGCAATCGCAGAACAGCATCAATAAAGAAACAAATCATCAGATCGGCAGCTATCTGTTTGATCCGAAGAACCAGACCTTGACAAAAGGAAAGGACGTTAGGCGTATCACAGCGAAAGAGAATGAGATCCTGAAATTGTTGTGTTTTAAAAAGAATCAGATAGCAAAAAAGAATGAGATACTGATCGCGCTTTGGGGTGAGAGCGATTACTTCAAGGGCAGGAGTCTCGATGTTTTCATAGCTAAGCTCAGGAAGTACCTTGCCGATGATCCGGATATCCGCATTGAAAACGTTCACAGTGTAGGATTTATACTGTCTGACCGGTAGTGAATGTTGGTTCCGGTGACATTCATTTTAGCCACTTGGCGGTAACAAAAAAAGACCGGTACAAATTGTTTGTACCGGTCTTTTAGCTGGTTGAGTGATTGGATGCTCCGATTATCCGGTTATTTCAAAGGTAACAGGAATGCTGAAGCTTACCGCAACTGCCTTGCCACGCTGACGGCCGGGTACCCAATTTGGCATTGCCTTCACTACGCGAAGGGCCTCGTCAACAAAACGTTGATCTACAGTTTCACCGGGAATAACCGTTGCCTGTACTTCTCTTACACTTCCGTTTGAGGCGATCACGAAATCAACATAGACGGTACCGTCGAGTCCTTCTTTTTCAGCTCCTTCAGGAAATTTCACATTATCGCGGAAGTAAGCGTTCATCGCTCTTTCACCACCGTTGAAGACCGGGTCCTGTTCGGCCTTGTTATAAACCAGGTTGCCGTCCTTGTCTTTATAAGTCACAGAAGTTTTCAGGCGCTCGTCCAGTGCCAGCTTTCTCTTTTCCGCCAGCGCCACCCGCTTCTTCGCGGCTGCCACGCGGCGTTCTTCTGGTGAAGAAACGTTTGTGTTATCGGCAGGAGCCTTGATCGGAGTTAATGTCGCACTTTCGGCTTCTTCTTTCTCCGACTTGCTTGTACATGCCTGCACGGCCAGCAGTGCCACAGCAAGTATTAAAATGTTGATATTCTTTTTCATGGTTATAGGATAGGTTTAAGTCAGTTGATCGTTGTTAGTGGGCTATCGTGAAAAGCCACGACAACGCTGCCGCGGCTTGTAGTCGTTGATTCTTACTTCTAGGCAAGTTGTTTTTCAAGGTTGTTGATTTTTTCCTGGGCTTTAATGTTTCCCATTGAGAGCGACAAGCGATACAATTCGAGCGCTTCACGGCGTGTTTCTTTCTTTCTTCGGGGAGCGAATTGTGTGCGGTCGGCCGCGGTTTCCAAAGCCTGCGCCTGGTCAAAATACAGGTTGGCTACCTTTGTCCTGTTTTGCTCGTCGACATCCTGCGCAAGGGTTTGCATCGATGCAACCGATTCACTTTTGAGACGAATGACTTCGTCTTTGCTGGATATGATCGAATCTTTTTTCAACAATCTCATGAACTGGCTGTCATTATTCTGACGAAGCTCAGCGACTTGTATCTGGAACTCAACAATTTCACCCGAGCTGGCGTTCAGGTCGGCTTTTAACCTTTTGATTGTGCTTGCCGAAATATTTTTGGATTTCTTCAGGCCGGTTTCCAGTGTCATGATTTTACTCTGTGTATCCTTGATGTGCGTATTTACCCGCTTCAGTCTGCCGATATAGTCTGCATATGTAATGCCTTCTACAATACTCAGGTTGAGTTCGTTTCGCGAAGCGTCGATAGAGTCGAGCAAAATGCCCACTTCATCCAATGTCGCCTCTGCTTCATTGTTTAGAATGATGACTGTATGGAGTGAGTCGATCTGCGATCTCAATTCAGCCCTTTCTGTGTTGCCGCATCCAAACAGGATTGTTGCGGCAATGAATACTAGATAAATTTGTTTCATGTGTTGATTATAAAAATGTCCGTGGTTTTTCTGTATGACTGATGCGCGAATTCCTTGTTTTCCGGTTTCAACCGGCCAACCAAAAGTTTGCTGTCAAGCGGTTCTACTTCTGCCAATAGTGTTAAATACGGAGGCAGCAAGGGCGATAATCAATAATGCGGGTATCAGTGATCCGGCACTAAATCCAAAGTACCCGATCAGCCATCCAACGATTAGTACTGCCGCAACGATGTATATTAGATTTCTCATGAGATTGATTGGTTTGATTACCAGTACTATTGAAAATTACGTGCCATCACAGATAGCGTGAGAACAGAGATAATCGTGCTCGCGCACCTTGATTACGTAGAACTATCTCCCCGATTATGATCTGGAGGGCTCCGGGGCAGGCTTCCTTAAACAGATGGTGGCTGCAAGCAAGCCATCAGGTCATTTATCCGTATAGGCTTTTCAAGGATCCTTACGTTGGTTACGGGCACGTCCGGAGCCCAGGCGCTGATCAGATTCAACTGCGACAATGGATACGCTGATTGAATAAAGCTTGTCTTGCTCCATCCGGAACCGTCGGGCAAACCATTGTCGAGAAAAATGTACTCAGGCCTTTCCTTCTCCAAAATGGCCATTCCCTCACCGAGCGTGTGGGCAAGCAGCACTTCAAAGTCTTTGTTGGCAAGGAAGCTTTTAAGCAATCTGCCAAAGTCCTTATTGTCGTCAATTAGCAATATTTTCTTTTTCACTTGGTATTCTTTTTCACTGATATTAGCCCGGCCCCGCCAGAACGGCCGCTGCCGCTTTTTGTCTTTGCTTGAGGTATTTCTTTCTGCTGTCCTCATCGTTCAAGTCATTCATATTTCGATATGCCTTCCGGAGGGTTTCCGGAACGGCACCTGGGTAACTAAGAACGAATTGCGAAAAGCCATTGTACGGAATGCCGTTTGTGCTTGCATAAATTTTTATCTGGTCATTGGTGCCATTCCTGACAAACACGGACCTGAACGACAATTCCCGTGCCTTTGCCAGTCTTCTGAATCCTGCATTCACGATATCATGACCGACGAAATTGATGCACTTCTCCTGTATAGTGAACATGACAGTGTCGCTCAGGTTCTTGCTTATATGCCTGACAAGTTTATCATCCTTAATTGACATCTTACTTACATGGATGGAATCGGCCATACTGAATTCCGCCGTTGTTTTATCCTGAGTCAGCAGAAAATACTTCTTCTTCGCTTCGTAGAAGAGAATATATTCCTTCTCTTTCGACGTATAATCAAAGGGCTGTACGGTAATGGATATATCCGGGTACTTTTTCAACAGCTTCGATGTACCTCTAAGAAATTTTTCCTGCTCGGGCCGAAGCGCATATTGCGAGATGTCCCATTTAACATTCAGCGATTCTTCCAGCCTGGTCTCAACCAGGCTCACATGCTGACGGTAGGGAACAGTTGGAGGTTTTATGAAAATATTTGTGACCACGTCGGCGATAACATCACCGAGATGGAACTTTGGATTTTTCAGGTTTCCCGTGATCGGAATTTCGTAATCAATCACATTTCCTTGTTCCCGTACAAACGCCATGATCAACGGAAGCGGGAGCCATTTCGTGTTGTTATTTCTTGTTCTCCGGGAAATACGGGGATCGACCAGTATAAAGTGATTAACACTCCGGATCTCCCCATCTCTTACATTCCACGATCCCTTCATTCCAATCGTACCGCGGTCAAGAGGAAAAGAAGTATATGCGATCATATAGGGATTGAATGTTGCCGCAGGAATCTGTTCAAGCGCGTATGTAATGTCAAAGTCGCCGCTGTCTTTAGGGTTCATGCTCACGAAGAGTTCCGCGTCTCCGTATGGCTGGATGCGCGACGTGGCCGTCAACTCTACCCGGCTATCGTTGCTGTTGATAGAATCCGCCGTGATCGTGAACGGGCTCATCGTAGTGGAGAATTCTTCATTGAGAGAAAAATCCTTGAACGTGAAGGTGCCATTGTAAATTCCCAGTTTCCTGACCTTGTACTCACTCTTAAAAAAATTATCCGTGAGGAGTTCTATATAGCGTGCAATCTCAATGATCAGGTTAAAGCGATCCGTCTGCCTGGTGACATCAGAAATATTTTGCCCGGCCTTTCCAAACATTGCCTGCACGTTGTCCAGGGAATCAAAACGCTCAAATCTTAAGTATGGATCAGTGAGCGTGAGAGAATCAAGAAGGAAAAGCTTGTCGACCGGGCTGAGCAACTCAATGCCTACTGCGAGTCTTGCAAAACGGAAGTAATCATCTTCAGTAGTCTTTCCCAGGTGTAAGTCACGGATGGCCATAGTGCCGCTAAGCTTTATACTATCCTGGGCGCCGAAATTTCCCGTGGCAAAAATGTGCGCATCGAGGCGGGCTCGGAACATACCATAGTTGATCAGTTCCCAGATATACTGCCGCATGATCTCCATATCGAAATCGCGGACATTCAATGCAAGGCGATAGTCGGCGTTCCTGACGTTGACCATAAAATTCCCCTGCATGTCTCCCTCGCTTTTTCCTTCCCGGAAATAGAACTTTGCGGCAATGGTATCTGCGTCCCGTTTTTTGCCGTCACTTTCAATGTTTATACCTGTTATGAAATAATTGATCGGAATGACTTTTTCGCGGTAATGGAATTCACCGTCGACGATTTTTGTTGAGAGAAGCGTGACGTGCCATGCCCCTGAAGACAAGGACTCGCCAGGTGTAAATCGCCGGATAAGATCATCGAAGTTCAACGTATCTTTCTTCTGCACAAGCGACACCCAGGGCCGTTCGACTTTCAGTTGGTTGATCTCCACAACGCGGTTCAGTAATTTGGGTAGAAAAACCCGTGCGCTTGCAACGTCTGCAGTGATGAACAAGCTGTCACCTTTTTCCTCAAAGATCTTCACTGCGGTAAGGCGTACATATCCTGTGAAAGAATTGATATAAACATGATCCACAGTTATCTCGCGGCCCACCCACTGAACATCATATTTTTCGAGCAGGACTTTTCCGAGTAATGAGCTAAGAGGAAAAAGGCCTATGACGCAAATCAAAACGAAGAAGCAGGCATGGATAATAATCCTTTTCCTCCCAGGTTTCAGGTTTTTAATGAGGACCAGTTTTGGTGTACGTGCGTTCAATTTCGGCAGTTCCCTTTCGGAATTAATTTTCATTCTTGGTATCAAATAAAAACTTATGCCATGCGAGGGGAGAGCCAGGCATCGGCACATCACAAGGGCTCGTCACCACTCTTAATAATCGTCAGGATCATCTTAAAACGCTCTTTGGCCTTTACGACATTAGATGTATAAGCGGGAATAATGATGGATTGCCCGGTTTCCAATGTGTTTGAGTTGCCATTGATGACTATCTCAGCTCTGCCCTCGATAATCTGGGCAAACGAATCAAAGGGAGAAGTTTTTTCAGTCAAGCCCTCACCGGTGTCAATGGCAACAACACTGACCGTACCGGTTGACTTTTTGATAATAGTTTTACTGACGACCGAATTGGGGACGTATTCAATTATCTCTACAATGATCAGGGCTTTGGAATTTTCGATGCCAATGGAGTTCATATGATTGGGGGTTTACATTATGATTGACCATTTCAAAACTGGTGAATTGCAAAACCGATTGCTTCTGTAAGCAATGTTTTACGGCTACAATAAAAAGTTGTGCCACGCGGGATAGTGCGGAGAATTGCTAGAGATGACGTTGGTGTAAGGGCCTTAAAGGGATAATCGGGACAACTCTTCCCCGAACGCATCATGACGCCGGTGACGAGTAGAAAGGGAACACCAGGGTAAAAACAGTTCCTTTGCCGACTTCAGACGAAACGTCAATGGTTGCCTTGTGCGATACCACAATGGCCTGGGTGGTCGCCAATCCCAATCCTAAGCCTTTTGGTTTGGTGGTAAAGTAGGGGTCGAAAAGTTTTTGAGCTGTGTCCGAGGTCATGCCGCATCCGGTGTCTTCAATTTTCACTTCATGAAAATCCGGTTTATATGTAACAGAAACCGTCATTCTCCCTTTGTTCTCCTCCATGGCTTCGATCGCATTGATAATGAGATTAAGGAATGCCATTCTCAATTTCTCTTTATCAACCAGTGCCATTGCCGGTGTAGGTGAATAGATCGTATCCAGTTGGATCTTGTTCAATGCAAGCCTGTCCTGAACAACAACGATAGCGTCATTCATTACCGACTGTAGTGAAGTTGCTTCCAGGCGCATTTTATGGAAACGCGTGGAGTCCATGAGGTCATTAATGAGATCATTGATACGCTGACTGTTCCTGTCAATGATTTCCAGGTATTCAGGGGCATCGGGGGCATGAGCCGGGCCTGAAGACCTCAAATTCGCCACCGATAATTGGATGTTGTTGAGTGGATTGCGGACTTCGTGCGCAAGGGTTCGGATCACACGGCCTTTCGCTTCGAGTTTTTCCATTTGTATCCGGATCTCTTCCGTCCTTTTTAACAGCGTGATCTCGTGGATGATCCCTTGCGTGTAGGGTCGGCCTGTGAGGTCTGTTTCAACCGAAACCGAAAGCAATCCAAATTTATTGTCACCATTTGTTTTTAACGCAACCTGGTAATCATCAACACGTCCTTTCTGATTCAGTAGCAGTGTTACCTGTTCCTTGTCCTCGTCCAGAACAAACAGGTCTGTCAATGTCAGCTTCATCAATTCGGCCTGAGAATAGCCGAATATACGTGACGCCGCATCGTTCACTCTGGATAGGTTCAAATGTGCATCAGCAATAAAGAATATGTCGTTGGTGCGTTCGAAAATGTTGCGGTACTGACGTTCGCTCTCCTTTAAATTTCTCAGGTTGGCGGCGCGCTCCAGTGCATAGCGGATGCAGCGCTCCAGTTTTTCGGTACTTAGCTCCGATTTCACCAGGTAGTCGGCAGCTCCGAGCTGCATGGCTTTCTTATCGACAACAGCGTTTGCTTTACCCGTCAGCATAATAATGGGCGCTTCGATCGCATCGATCATCGCTTCCTTGAGAAGATCAAGCCCGGTTTTGCCCGTCAGATAGTGGTCGATGAAATAGAGTGAATAGCCGGACCGGTGCATGGCATCAAGTGCTTCCTGGTAATCGCTGCACCACTCCGTTTGAAATTTCTGTCCGGGGATATCGTTGATGTAACTACTGATGATGAAATAGTCATCCTCCTCATCCTCGACAATGAGGATCCGCAACGGCATAACAAGCTGGTCCACCGTTTTCATTGCCCCTTCATTTGTTTGACTGGAAGAACGATGGAGAATGTTGCGCCCTCGCCGGCAACACTCTGGGCCATGATCAGCCCGCGATGTTTATCGGTAATCTTCCGGCAAATGGCCAATCCAATTCCGGCTCCGGCGTAAGTCGATTTGCTATGAAAACGCTGAAACATCTGGAACATTTTCTCGGTTGAGCCTTCCTTGAAGCCTACGCCGTTGTCTTCCACTGTGATTATAAAATAGTCGGTACGAGTGTGCAAGTGATAGTTAGTTTTTTCGACCGTGGTTAGCTTTCTCGCATCAAAGGCGATAACCAGGGGGCGATCCGGCTTACGGAATTTTAAAGCGTTGGAAATCAGGTTGACGAGGAGTTGTTTTATTTGCTGCGGAATAACTTCCAGCCTTGGTAAGCTCTCAGAGGTAATGGTGGCTTGTGATTCATCCAGCCGCAGTTCGAGATCATCCTTAACTTCTACCAGCAATGTGTTAAGGTCTGCGGTAGAAAAATGCTGGTGCTTGTGATCCAGCTGGAGAAAATCCAGCAGGCCGTCGATCAGGAGGTGAGCATTTTTGGAGGTCTTCATGATCCTGTCCAGGTACCCCATTGCTTCTCCATTCAGGTCGGCGGCAAACTTGGCCTTCATAGTTTCGCTGAATGTTGCAATCCTCCGAAGAGGTTCCTGTATATCGTGTGACGCGATTTGTGTAAACTCTTCAAGGTTGGAAACCGAGTCCTTGAGTTTGCTGATATTCTTTTCCTGCTCCTGGTCGAAGTTCCTTATTTCGGTTATGTTGTGGCTCGTGCCCAGCATTCTCTCTGGATTTCCGTCGCTTCCCCGGATGATCCTTGCAAAAGTTTCAATGAGCTTTTTCTCACCGCTCCGCGTTGTGATCTGGTACTCGCGGTCGTACCTGTTTTCAACATTTGTCCTGAGATCCTGAAATTGGATGGCCTTTTCAAAATCCTGTGTCAACATGTGTGAGTGGTACAAAGATTCATTGATCACAATGCTTGGCTTGTCATTTTGCAGGTCGTAGCCAAACAATAGATACATGCCGTCGGACCATGTCATGACCTTGTCCGACAGGGTTAATTTCCACGACCCACATTCGAGAAATTCCTCCTTTACGTCTATCTGTTCCTTGTAGTCGCTCAACAGATCTTCTTTTTCCCTGATCAGCGCATTAATGGCTGCCAGCTGTTCAGTGGCTTTAATGTGATTGCTGATATCCTGGGCGATAAACAACAAAGTAGAAGGTATACCGACTGCATTTCTTTTAATGACTTTACCGGTTACCCTGGCCGTCAGCCAGCCGCCTCCTTTGCAGTTGAACCTGCATTGGTATGATCTCGTTATCTCATCTGCAAGGCCAGTATACTCTTCCAGTTCTATTGACACCAGGTCCAGGTCGTCCTCATGAACGAGCTTGAACAGGTCGTAATTCCACCGCTTCAGATCATCGTCGGTAAAGCCCAACACTGTTGAAACCTTTTTATTGATGTAACGCAGTTTCCGCTGATCCACATCATATACATAGATGATATCCGGGAAGAAGTCGAAGATGCTTTGCTGAAACGCCTCTTCCACGCCAGATTCAAATAGTTGATTAAAATTGTGTATGATCTCTCCGCCTTTGGTGGACATAAATGGTTTCAGAGTTTAGAAAATCGACGTTGCTGCGAGAATGCAAAATGAGCAGCTATTTCAGCAGTTGATGGTGCTCGAGCTTATTGTAAAGGGTCTTGCGATCGATGTTCAGCAGTTTGGCTGCTTTCGTCTTGTTGAAATTTACTTTTTTCAAAGCTTCCAGGATCATTTCATATTCTGCATCCTGCCCGGCAC
>WUUC01150728.1_pt1 | contig 13572 bp, 8 predicted proteins | sample 6278441 | NCBI WGS metagenome assembly WUUC01 (sample SAMN13675441, study PRJNA597444) | soil metagenome | isolation source: soil | place: USA: Washington | collected 2017-10
GCTCCTTTGCCTCGTCGATCGCGCGTTGCAGCGCGTCGAGCTCTTCGGGCTTCAGCGATTGGGAAAGTCCCAGAAGGGCCGTCGCGGCGTTCGCCGCCGACCCGTCGAAAAAGGTTTTGACCATCTGCCGGAGCGCTGTCTCGCGCACCTTGGCCGGCTGAGGAACGCTCTTGTAGACATAGGTCTGGTCCGCGGCGCGGTGGCTGACCAGCCCTTTCGCCTCGAGCCGGGCGAGCATCGTCCTCACCGCGCTGTGGCTGGGCGCATCGGCCATCGCCCGGCGCACGTCCGCGGCGGTCGCCTCGCCGGCGCTGCACAATATCTCGAATATCTCGCGCTCGCGGCGCGGCAGCCCGGCAATCATCGCGACTCGCTTCTCCTGCTACACCTGTAGCATGCCACAAATGTAGCGGGTTGCAATAGCCCTTCGTCGAAAAAAGCCGGATGTTGGTCGACGGCGATGCTCGCGGCCTCAGCAAAACGAGCGTTGACAGACAGCTTCCCGCCGTCTTACCCCCTTGCAAAGGGGGGATTTTCGACATGCGGCGATCGACCATCGCTGCCGCCCTGTGCGGCTGTGTAATGCTAGGTGCATGCGGGGGCGGCAGCGCCACCGGCGGCGGCGGCGGAGTCGATCCGATCCTGGCCCCGCCGCCCGCGCCGCCGACGCCGCCGCCCGCGCCCGTTCCGCCGCCCCCGCCGCCGTCGCCGCCACCGGCCACGCCGGAGCCGCCGTCGCCGCCGCCTCCACCCCCGCCGCCTCCGCCGCCTCCGCCGCCGCCCCCGGTGGTGGTGCTGCCGCCCCCGCCTCCGGTGCCGCCGCCGCCTGCGCCGCCTCCGCCGCCGCCCCCGGCGGTCCCGGAGCCGCCATCGCCGCCGCCGCCGCCCCCGCCGCCTCCGGTGCCCCCGCCGCCGCCGCCCGTCATTGTCGTGCCGCCCGCGCCGCCGCCTCCACCGCCCCCGCCACCGCCGCCGCCGCCGCCGCCCCCGGTCGTCGGAAGCAACAGCTCGCTCGCCGACCTCAAGTTCAGCGAGAGTTTCGCCAACGACACGGCGACCGCATCCGCCTCCTTCCCGACCTCGGGGGCTTCTCCGACCGCTACGGCCCAGTCGACGACCGGCACCATCGCCTACGATGCCGGCGCTCGAAGCTACACGCTGTCGGTCCAGGGCCGGTCGCTTACCTTCACCCCGGCGGACATCGACGCCGCCAGCACCACCGCGACGCTTACAGTCTACAAGAAGGTCAACGGAACCACGACGGACACCCTGACGCTGACCAATCCGGGAAGCTCCGGGCGCTTCACCTATACCTGGGTGGGCGGCGCCTTCTGGCAGCGCACCGTGCAGGGAACCGCCGCGATCGGCGGCTCGCTCGACGCTTTGGCCTATGGCGTGAAGACGCCCGGCACGGCCGTGCCTCGCACCGGCCAGGCCGAATATGCCGTCGACCTGATCGGCGTCCAGTCCGGCGACGCGAGCGTCGTCGGGGTCACGGGCCAGGGAGTCATGCAGGTCGACTTCGCCCGCGGCGCGATCACCACCGTTGGAACTTTGACGGCGCCCATCTCGGGTCCGACGGTCTTCTCCTCGGAAGCGCGGCTGGCGAGCGCCGGCAACGCCTTCGTCGGGACCTTCCGCTATTCCGACTTCGGCGAATTTTCAGGCTCGATCGCCGGCGCCTTCTACGGCCCGGCGGCCCAGGAGGTCGGCGCCGCCTATCAGGCGCGCGCTGGTGACGGACGGGTGGCCGTCGGAGTCCTGATTGGCCGAAACGCGCCCAAGGCCGGCTCCAACGCCAAGCTGACCTCGCTGACCGCCAACGAGATCCTCGCCGCGGACGCCTCGCAAATGGCGACCTCGCTGACCGGCACCTCCGGAATGAACGCGACGACCGGGACGTTCAGCGGCTCCGCCGCCGCGTCCACCGCGCTCGCCGTCAACTACGATGCGGCGCAGAAGAGCTATTCACTGATGTCGCCGGAGCGCTCGCAATATTTCGGTCCCGAGCGGCCCGGCGCGCCCCCGTCCCTCGATCGTCACAGCGTCTCCGACACCGACAGCTTGAGCTTCCCGGTGCCGCCCGGCGCCGGCACCGGCTTCCGCACGGTGACCAATTACCAGCTGCTGGTCAGCCTCGAATATGTGAGGGCGGGCCGCTGGCTGTTCGTCCAGCGCAAAGCCGGCCCGAACACGACCTACACGATCCGCGATTTCGCTTTCGGCCTCGCGACTCCGGACGCGTCGGTGCCGCGGACCGGGACCGCCGGCTTCGTCATCGGAATCACCGGCACCGCCGCCGACGGCGACTTCCCCAACCTCGTCAATTTCGGCGGCAACGGCACCGCGATGGTGGATTTCGCCAGCGGGGCGATCACCGGCAGCGGCCTTCTGAGCTATCACGAGGACTTCGTCATGTCCGGCCGCGCCGCGGCGAACGGGACGGGCGACTTCAACCTGAGCGCCACCCTGTCAAGCTCGGCGAACGCCTTCAACGGCACCTTCGCCTTCACCGGCTTCGGAAATTATTCCGGGCCGCTGCTCGGCCGCCTCTACGGGCCGACCGGGCAGGAGATCGGCGGGAGCTTCTCCGCGACCGACGGCAATGGCGGTACCGCGGTCGGCTCGCTCGTCGGGCGCCAGGACCCGAGCCTGACCGCGCCGGTGCCGACTCTCGCCACCCTTACCGGCAACACCCGGCTGACCGCGATCAGCATCTCCAACCCGGCCCAGGGGAACAAGGAGGAGGCCTATTTCGCCTACGATGCCGGTAACCAGACCTACAGCTTCTTTCCCTCGGCCCCGACCAACGGCGCGGACCTCGCTTATCGATTCGGCCCGGCGCAGCGCACTTCGGCGGATCCCGCCTTCACCAATTACGCCGGCTCCGGACCGCCCGGACAGTTCAATTTGAGCGATACCTTCACCGCCGCGCTCCTCAACCCGGGCGCCGGGAATCCGCGCATCGCCCTTACCTATACGAGCTATGCGGACATCACCGTGCGCAACGGCGTCACCGGCTTTCCGACGAGGACCTGGTCGGTCTTCGGAATCGCCACTCCGGAATCGCAAATCCCGCGCACCGGCACAGGCAGTTATTCCGGAATCGTCTTCGGCCATGGCGACAATGGCGGCACCGCGCTCGACGTCGACGGCAGCGCTCAGCTCTCGGTCAATTTCGGCGCGAGCACCTTCACCTCCCTGTTGACGATCCTCACCCGCCCGGCGGGGACCGGTGCGTTCAACCCGTTCGGAACGCTCGAATATAAGGGCAATCTCAGCGGGAGCACGCTGTCCGGCTCCATCACCGACAAGGACGCCCAGGGCGGCCTGCGGGGCCAGCTTTACGGCAAGGACGCCCAGGAATTCGGCCTCCTCTTCAACTACGACAAGAACGTGACGGGCAGCGGCCGCACCCAGATCGTCGGCGGCGCGGTCGGCAAGCGGAACTGACGATGCGCCTGCTGGGCTGGGCGCTCCTGGGCGCGCCCGCGATCCTGTCCGCGACCGGCGCGCTCGCTCAGGCTCCGGATCCGGGCCGCGAGGTCCGGACCGGCCTGTCGGCCGCCGAGGTCATGGCCATCGCCGAACGGGCGGAGGCGGCCGGCGACAAGGCCGCCGCGAAAGCGGCCTATGCGGCGCTCGCCGCCGATCCCGACATCGACGTCCGCAACGAAGCGCGCTTCCGGCACGGCCGGCTGCTCGCCTCCGAGAAGGATTATGCCGGCGCCGCCGAGCTCTACCGGCGGATCCTCGACGAGCGGCCCGCCGCGGGTCGGGTCCGGCTCGAGCTCGGCGCGGTGCTGGCCCTGATGGGGGATGCCGGAGCCGCGCGGCGCGAGCTTCGCCAGGCGCAGGCCGGCGGCCTTCCCCCCGAGGTGACGCTGGCCGTCAAGCAATTCACCAATGCCCTCAGGGCCTACAAGCCCTACGGAGGCTCGATCAGCGTAGCGCTGGCGCCGGACAGCAACATCAACCGGGCCACCGATTCCCAGACTCTCGACACCGTCATCGCGCCCCTCAACCTGTCGGACGATGCTCAGGCGCAATCCGGAGTCGGGCTGAGGCTCGGCGGCCAATTCTATTTCCAGCTGCCGCTCGGCGAGCGGCTCCGTCTGCAGACCCGCCTCTCCGGCCAGGCCGAGCTCTACCGGGCGAGCCGGTTCAACGACATTTCGGCCTCCGCGGCGGTCGGTCTGGAATGGATCACGGGAGCCGATCGCCTGCGGCCGGCGGTGGCTCAGACGATGCGTTATTACGGCGGGGATCCTTACGCCCGCACCCGGTCGGCGTCGCTCAACTGGCTGCGGGCGCTGGGGGGAAAGGCGCAGATCGACTCCACGATCACGATCGGACGGGCCAATTACCGCCTGAACGACCTTCAGGACGGCTGGCTGTACGAGCTTGCCGCGACCTATGAGCGGGCGTTCGACGCCAGATCGGGCGGCAGCGTCGGCGCGTCCTTCCTCCGCCAGACCGCGCGCGACCCCGGATATTCGACCGCCGCGGGCGGTGCGAACCTGCTCTATTGGCGGGAGGCCGGGCGGATCACCCTGTTCGCCACGCTCGGCTTGCGCAGGCTCGAAGCCGATGCCCGAATCCTGCTTTTCCCCGAGCGTCGCCGCGAATGGCTCTACAGCCTGGGCGCCGGGGCCACCTTCCGTCAGCTTGCCGTCAACGGATTCGCCCCGCTCATCCGCCTGAGCCTCGAGCGCAACGCCTCGACCGTAGGCCTCTACGATTACCGCCGCACCGCCGTCGACTTCGGGATCACCCGCGCTTTCTAGAGTCCGTCCTGTTGAAGTGGAATCGTCACCCCGGACTTGATCCGGGGTCCACCTTGCCTGACCCGTGCCTGGACGAAGGAGGTGGATGCCGGATCAAGTCCGGCATGACGAAGTGGCTTGCTTCAATTTGAACAGGACCGACCCTAGCGCGCGGGCTTGCGAAACCGGTAGACGAAGCGGTCCGTCTTGCCGCGGACCGAGGGGTCGAAGACGTTTTTCGAATGATCGTCCGACGGCACTCGCAGCATGTCCGACTGCGCCTCGAGCACGAAGCCGGCGCGCTCGAAATCGGCGCGGACCGTGGCCGGGTCGATGCGGTGGTATTTCTCGACCGCCTCGCGGGTGTCGCCGCCGGGAGCCGCGACATGGTCGATGACGGCGACGGTGCCGCCCGGCTTCACCGTATACCAGAGCGCCTGGACCACCGTGGCCGGATCGATGCGCGGCACCTTGTACTGGGCGCTTTCCCAATAGGTGTCGTGATAGACGAGGTGGAGCAGCGCGAAATCGAAGCCGTCCTTGGGGAAGGCGATGGCCGTCGCCGGGCTCGTGAAATAGCCGAAATTGGAGCTTCGGGTGCGGATGTCGTCGAGCGCGGCCTTGACCTTGTCCGATTGGAAGCTGGAGGAATTCCAGCCGAGCACCAGTCCCTTCGGCCCCACCGCCCGGGCCATGATCTCGGCATAATAGCCGGTGCCCGTGAAGTAATCGAGGGCCCGGTCGCCCCGCTTCAGGCCCATGAACCTGAGCACTTCGGCCGGCTTCCTCCCCTCGTCGAGATCGACCCGGTCCTTGGGCCGTCCCGGCGCCGCGACCGCCGCCGCCACGTCGGCCGGAGCCCGCGCCGGAGCCTTGGCCGCCGAGGGCACCGCTATCGCCAGGGCCAGAATCATCAAAGCCGTCTTGCGCATTTCCCGCTCCCTCGTTTGTCAGCCCGTTGCGACGCGCCTCGCCGAGCGCTCCGTCAAGACCTTTTCCTGAACCCGCGCCTGAAGCGCCTGCATAGCGGCATGCGACGAAAGCGCCGCCCCTTCCTGCCAAAACTGGACGTAGCTCAGATGCTCGCCGGCGAAGAAGATCGGTCCTTCCGGCTTGTAGAGCTCGGCATAGCGCTCCGGCCGCGGCGACTGGAACCAGGCGGGGTCGCCGGGGCCGACGCCTTCGGACCAGCGCGTCAGCCCCCAGGAGACGGTCACCGGCCGGGTCAGCTCCCCTGCCCTCCCTGGATGCATCCGCCCGATCACCTCGCGGCAAATCCGGAACCGTTCCTCGTGGCTGAGGGCGGTGAACTTCTCCGGATGATCCTGCCCGGTCCAGCCGGCGACATAGGCGGCGACCAGCACCCCCCTGTCGCCGTGCCATCCGCCCGAGGGGTAGAGCACGTTCTCGGACAAGGCGTCGGTCCAGCCGACCCCGCCATAGACACCTTCGTCCTCCCAGAAGCGCCGCGATTCGAAGCCGACCTTGACCGCCGGGACATAGGCGATGTCCTTCATCGCCGCCTGCTTGGCCGCCGAGAAATCGTTGGGGATGCGGGCGAGCAGGTTCACCGGCAGCGTGCAGATGCAATAATCGGCGTCGGTCCTGCCGCCGCCATGCTCGATCCGGACCCGCTCGCCGACCCGACGGATCGCGGTTACCGGCGTCCGCAGCCGCACCGCCGGCTTGACCTGCTCGTAGAGCGCGTGGGCGATCCGGTCCATTCCGCCGACCGGCTGGAACATCGGCGCCTGCTGGTCGAATATCTCCTCGAACAGCAGCGGCAGCACCCAGCCGCGCTCGTTCAATATGCTCTCGAGCTTCATCGGTGGAACCGTCGTCCCCGCCTCGCCATAGGCGCCGGGAAGCACGGAATAGCCGGAGCGGCCGTCCCCCTTATATTCGCCGTCGGGAGGCGACAGGCCGCCATAGGCGCCCAGGAAATTCACCATCACGCTCTTGTCGACGGCGGTGAGCTCCTCGTCGAGGGCGCCCTTCCTGACGGCCTTGACCATCAATTCCGAGATCCGCCCGCGAACGTCGTTGATCGCCTGGCGATTGGCGACGTTGCGGCCTCCGAAATCCCATTTCGCCGCGCGGTTGGAATTGACCATCACCTCGAGCGGAACTCCGAGCCGTTTCGCATAGCCGAGGATGGTGTGGTGCGAGGTCGGGATGCGCGCCGCTCCGGCGTTGAGATAGAGGCCCTTGGAAAAGCCGCAGACCTGGTCCGGCCGTCCCATCTGCTCGACCCGGTCGCCGCCGCGAACCGTCCAGACCCGGCCGCCGCTCCGGTCGCGCGCCTCGAGGACGGTGACGTCCCAGCCCGCGCGGCGAAGCTCATAGGCCGCGACGAGGCCGGCGATTCCGGCTCCCAGGACGACGACGGACTTCCGGCGTCCCGGCGCCGGCGGAAGCTCAAACGGTTCCGCGGCAGCGGGCGGCGCGTTGAGCAGACCCATCGCCTCCATTCCGAGATAGACCGCGCTGACTCCGCCGGCGAGGCCGAGCCGCTCGAGCAATGCGCGCCGGGTGAGTGTCATTCGCTCGCCCCTTTCACTTTCGGGCCCGCCGCCGTCACCTCGATTTCGACCAGCCATCCCGGATCGACCAGGCCGGCGGCCTGCAAGGTCGAGCGAGCCGGCTTGTTCGGCTGCGCCGATGTCCCGAAACGCTCGCGATAGGCCGTCATCATCCCGGCGAAATCCATCCGGGCATGGCCCGGCGGAGCGACCAGGAAGACCCTCATCATGACGATGTCGCCCAGCGTCATTCCGTGCTGCCTGAGCTGCGATTCGAGCTTGCCGAGGACGGAGCGCGTCTGCGCCGCGGTGTCGCCGTAGCGCTGGACCGAACCGGCCGGCGCGGCGGGATCGGCGGCGTCCGGAACCGTCCCGCTGATGTAGACGATCCGGGTCCCCGCCGGCACTTCGGCGGACGCCGCGATCGGCGCTTCCGCGGGCCCGAGCCGCGTTATCCGGGGCACCTCCTTGCCCTGCGCCGCCGTCGCGACCAGCAACGCCCCCAACGCGACGAACAACCTGCGCATCCCTTGGCCTCCCCGGAGTCGCCCCCTTGTCTAATCGCGCCGCGTCTCCGCGTCACCCCGTCCTGCGCCGCCGCAGCAGGACCAGCCCCGTCATGATCGCCGCCGCCGCCGTAACCGCTGCGACCGCGGCGAGCACCGCTCCGCCGCCGCCGTGCCGCCGCGTCTCGGCGGTAGGCGCGGCCTCCGCGGGGGCTGCCCGGCCCGAGGGGCCCTTCCACGGCTCCGCGACCACGCGCGCCTTGCCGCCGCGCAGCTCGACGAGGCGCATCCGGCGGACATAATCGTAGGGATCTGCATTCGCCTCGAGAACGAGCAGACGGCCCGGCGCCTCGGCCGCCGCCGTCGGCAGCCAGGCCTTGTCCGCGTGGAACAGGCTCTCCGCCCGGCCGTCCGGCGCGACCGCGAGCACGAGAGACCGTCCCGCGTCCGCGACGAGAATTCGCCCGTCCGCGGCGAGCGATACGCCGCGCAGGTCCGTGCCCGCCGGGCCCTGATACAGCGTCGCGACGGCGCCGTTCGGGCGGGCGCGCCGAAGCCTCGCACCGTCGGCGAAGACCGGGCCTCCGCCTGCCGGAAAAGCCATTGCGCCGACGCTTGACACGATCACCTCCCGGAAAGGCGCGGCCTTGTCGGCCGGCCCATCGAGCAGATCGACCCGTCCGTCCGCAGAGCGGCGGAACAGCATCGTGCGGCGGTCCTCGTGGCTCGGCCATTGCGCGGTGTAGCGGTTGCCTGCGCGGTCCTGCCAGGTTCCGATGCCCTTGGGCGGCGCCGAGGTCGGGGCGAGCACCCAGCGCTCGCGCCCGTCCGGCGAGCGGCGCCAGATCGCGCTGCTGTAGGTCTGAGTCGCGGCATCGTAGCCGTTGACGTCGCCTTCGACAGACCCGTCCGCGGCGAGCACCAGCTCGTGGACGTGGACCCCTTCCTCGCCCGGACGGAACAGGGTCAGCCGGCCGTCCGGGGCCAGCCGCCACACCGCCTCCAGGTCCGAAAAATAGGCGTTCCCGCCAGCGTCGACGACCAGCCCGTAAGGCGGATGCGCGAGCGCCGCCGCGCTCCCCAGCACAGCCGACGCCGCCGCCGCGGCTCGGAGCGTCCAGGCAGCCGGCGCCCGATGTCTCATGGCCACCGCAGGCCCTCCGCCTCTCCCGCCGAAGCGGCGGCCAGGGCCCCCGCCAGGATCGCAAGCCTCCGCATCTCGTTCCCCCGCCGCCAGGGCGAGACTAGCTCAGCGGCCGGCGCGCGTCACGAGTCAGATCGTGAACAGCTCGCGGCCCCCCCGCCAGCGCGGTCCGCCCTCGGCGATCGGCTCGGCGCTAAGGTGGCACACGATCCGCGAGGCGCAGCGAAGCGTGATGTCCAGAGTCGATCCCGCGAGCCCGCCGAAGCTGTAGAGAAGCGCATGGCCTGAACCGTCGCCGCACCGGCCGACGCAGCCGACTTCGCCGCGATGCTTGCCGACCATCGTCGCCGGAACGCCGTCGACGTACAGGGAATAGCGAACGACGCCCGGGCTCGGACTCACCTCGACCTGAAGCATCGCCATTCTCGCCTCCGGATCGCGCGAGCCCCGGCGGCGCTCGGCCGGCCCTGGGACCTGCCCGGCGGCCGCGGGAACGCCGCGGCTCAAAGCGCGGCCAGGAAGGGCCGGCTCGGCGCGAAGAAATATTCGCCGCCCTTCAGGGTCACCGCCGATTCGAAGTTGAACTTCGTCCTTCCGGCCGCTTGGTCTCCCCACTTCTTCGGCCAGCGCTGCGGCTCGTTCTTGTTCTGACCGATCAGCGGATCGTCGCCGGTGTCGGTCCCGGTCGGAAGGTTGAAGACGTTGGTCGGGAAGTTGGGATTGTCGACCCAGGTGCGCTGGATGAACTCGAACTGCTTCTCGATATTGGCCTGGAAGCACATGAACAGAAGCCCGCGGTCGCCGGCGGGATCGGGATCGCTGGGCACGTCCGGAGCGCACAGGCCCGGGAACGGCTTGCCGTAGGGGATTCCGCGCCGGACGATGCGCCGCCTGCGCTCGGCCTCGAGGCTCGTGCTCGGAGTCGTACCGCGCGGATTGACCTTGCGGACATGGGCGTGGGCCGGGCAGCGGAAGCCCTTGGGGTCGGATTTTTCCCCGTTGCCGAAGTCTTCGAAGACGAAGTCGTTGGTATATTTCTTCCCGGCGACGTCCGAATCCATGACCGGAGTTCCATCCTCGAAGCGGCCCACGGCCATCGCTCCGGCGAGCTCCTCGTCCTGGCCGACGGCCGTTCCGCAAGCCTCTTCGCGGGCCTGGAACTCGCCGTAATTCTGGTAGAGCTTGCGATAGACGAGATAGCTGCCGAACGCGTCCGGATCGGGGACATAGGGGTCTTTCTCGAGCACCAGTTCGAGGCTGGCGCCGGGATCCCATCTGCCGGGGCCCTTCGTGCCCTTGCCTTCGGCATAATATTTGTCGAGGTCCGCACGGCTGAACAGCGGCTGGCTGATGCCGTCGAAATAGCCGAAATGCTCGATCGGCTCGGGGCTCGCCAGCGGGGTTCCGTCGCGCGCGATACGGCGCAAGGCGCGGCCCTCGTCGACGAGGAGGATCTCGGCGATCCCGGCGGTCTGGGCCTTGAGCAGCGAGACCTCGTTGAGGAGCGCGGTGCTGTCGTTCTTCTGATCGTCGGCCAGCGACACCATCGCATGCACCGTATCGCGAAAGCCCTTCTCCCAGGCGGCCGGCTTCGGGTCCTTGTTGTCGGTGTCGAAAAGCTCCTTGATGAGGTTGCTCCCCTGGTGCTTCATTCCCTTGCGGAAAATCCGGCTGCCGAGTTTGTCGGGATCGAAGCCGAGGTAGCGATAGCCTTCGGCGGACAAATAGAAGAGAATGACGAGGCCGCCGTCGATCTTCTTGCTCGACTGTTCGAGCTGCAACTTGGCGCTGAGGACTCGCTGAGCGATCTTCTCCCGTATCCACTGCCGCACCTTAGGCCCCGGCCCAATAAACTTGAGGAAGACGTGCCGCGATTCGTCGCGGCCGTGCGACTTGACGATATTGGCCTGGAGCCTGTCGAGCATCGGCTGATAGGCCGCGGCGGTGAAATCGACCTGATCGGCAGGTTTGCTGAGGTCCACGGGCATTGCCATTCCCCTTTGTCGGAGCCGCGGGCGGGCGGCCGGTGAAGAACCTAAGCCCGGCGTCGGCCCGCGCGCGTGACGGCCGTCACGCGGACCTGCGATCACGACCGCCGCGATGCCGGAATTTCGAGTCCTGCCGGGGCGTGAGCGGCGTCACGCGCGATCCGCCGCGGGGCCGCTAAGACGGCGCTATGAAAACCCGCCACCCTCGAACGCCGGACCGCGTTGACCGCCGCCGTGCCGGGGCGCAGTCTAGGCCGGGGCGATGGGGGCAAAAGCATGGATCGTGAAGAAGGCGGCCCGGTGGCCGCGGCGGCCGTCCCCAAGGCCAAGTCGATCGTGTTGTTCTCCGACGGAACCGGCAATAGCAGCGGCAAGCTGTTCAAGACCAACGTCTTTCGAATGTATGAGGCGGTGGATCTCGGGCCAACCCAGGCGAACCAGCAGCGCCAGATCGCCTATTACGACAATGGCGTCGGCACTTCGGCGTTCAAACCGCTGCGCATGTTGCAGGGAATCCTCGGCATCGGCCTCAAGCGCAACGTGCTGGAAATCTATGCTTATGCTTGTCGGAACTATGATCCGAGATCGCAGCCTTTCCCGGAGAGCAATATCGCCGAGCCCGGCGATCACATTTACGGCTTCGGTTTCAGTCGCGGCGCCTTCACCATGCGGCTGGTTATCGGCCTGATCGCCGATCAGGGGCTGATCCGCTACACGAACGAGAGGGACTTGAACTGGAAGGTGGAGGAGGCGTGGAGGCGTTTCCGGCGCCGCTGGCCGAGGTCGATCGAGCGCGTGGTGGTCGCGTTCAAAAAGAGCCGCTACCGGCGGGAGAAGCGGGCCGAGGTCGAAGCGGCTCTGCCGGAGCGCGCCGAGGCCGTCGCCGCCAGGGCCGAGACCACTCCCGTCCCGAGGAATGCCTACGATCCCAAGGACAATTACCGGCCGGTCATCCGATTCGTCGGAGTCTGGGATACGGTCGCCGCTTACGGCGGGCCGATCATCGAGATCACGCGAGCGATCGACAATTTTCTTTATCGCCTGAGCTTGCCCGACCACACTTTGCACCCCCAGGTCCGCCGGGCACGTCACGCGCTGGCGCTCGACGACGAACGCGATTCCTTCCACCCTTTGTTGTGGGACGAGCTTGCGGAAGAGACCCTTCGGGCGGAACATGCCGGGAAGATTCCCTGGTTAACCAAGGATCGGCTTCAGCAGGTCTGGTTCGCCGGGATGCATGCCGATGTCGGCGGCGGCTATCCGGACGAGAGCCTGAGTTATGTCTCGCTCCTGTGGATGCTGGAGGAGGCGCATGAATGCGGCCTTCGCACCGTCGACCTGATCACCGACCGCTATCACGGGCTGGCGAGCAGCTTTGGCCCCCTTCACAACAGTCGGGCCGGCTTCGCGGGCTATTATCGCTACCAGCCCCGCCGAGTCGACACTTGGGTCGATCCGATCGACGACAGGACCCTGAGCCTGCGCGATCCCGCCATCCGCGACCCCCTCGGCCGCAAGAAGGGGCTGATCGAAGTCCCGAACGTCCATGCCAGCGTGATCGCGCGGATCGCCAGCGGCACGGACGGCTACGCCCCGATCGTGCTGCCGGCGAAGTTCAGGATCGTCCCCGAAGGCGTGATGCGCGAAACCCGCTTCCTCGATACGTCGGGCGGGTTCGACAGGACGCCCGCCGAGGTCGCGGAAGCGAAGCACAATGCGCCGCCGCTCCTGCCTCCCGAAACTCGCAAGCTGCTTTCGCCCCAGGTGAAGACGAATGTGGCCGATCGGATGGAGCAGGCATGGGACGTCGTCTGGTGGCGGCGGATCACCTATTTCGCGACGATGCTGGCGACGCTCCTGCTGCTGGCCATGCCGTGGTGGCTGCCACCGGAAATCGCCCGAATCGCGGGCGCCAACGTCGGGCTTCGCGATCTGCCGATCATCGATTCCGCCGGAGAGGCGATCGGCAATCTGTTGCGGATGATCGGCGAAATCCTGCCGGGCTTTCTGAAGCGGTGGATCACGGCCTGGTCCGGCAACCCGTTCTGGTTCCTGTTCTTCGTCACGGCGATCGTCGCGACGATGCTGATCAGCCGCAGGCTCGAGCGCGGGATCAGTGACATCGCCCGTCGGATTTGGCACTCGGCAGTACCGCGGATCCCACCGGCGAGCGCCGACGACGAACCCGAATGGAAGGATTTCGGCGGCAATTCCTGGCTTACCGGAAGCCGCAACAGCCTGGCCTACCAGCGCGGTCTTCAGCTGTTCAAATGGCACGTCCTTCCCAACCTGGTCTTCGGCCCGGTTATGGTCGCCCTCCTCGTCTGGTTCTTCCACGCAGTGGGGGTCCAGCTGGCTCTCCCGTTCATCGAGGCGAAGGCCTTCTGCCAGAGCGTCGGCAGCCCCCAGCTCATCACTGAAACGCAGATCGACTTCAGCACAAGGGAGACCTGCAATCCGATACGCGGCAGCGTGAAGGCGGGCGAACGTTATACGATCGCCTTCGAGGTGACCGAGCCCTGGACCGACGGCAGCTATTCGGCGACTCCCGCGGGGATCGCCGCGGGCGACATGCAGTGGGGCGTGGGCTATCTGGGCGCGCCGACGCGGCGTGCGATCGGCTCTTCCTATCTCCAGCCGGTCGCC
>WUUC01096254.1_pt1 | contig 13566 bp, 12 predicted proteins | sample 6278441 | NCBI WGS metagenome assembly WUUC01 (sample SAMN13675441, study PRJNA597444) | soil metagenome | isolation source: soil | place: USA: Washington | collected 2017-10
ACCCGAAAGGAGGCACAGGCAAGACCATCACCGCGGTGAACGTGGCCGCGGTGCTCGCGGGCATGGGCCGCCGGGTCCTGCTCGTCGATCTCGAACCGTACGCGGGGTCCTCGATCTCGCTGGGCGTCGCGCCAGCGGACCTACGACCGTCGATAGTAGACGTACTCCTCGGCCATACGCGCATCCACGAGGCAATCCGGCCAGTGCCGTCGATAGCCGCGTTGCACCTCCTCACCGGCTCGCCGGCGCTCACCGACATCGATCGCACCCTTGTCGATGTGCGCGCGCCCGAACGCCGGCTGGCGGACCTGCTCCGGCCACTCAACGCCTCTTACGACATGATCATCCTGGACGCGCCCAACGGCTTCTCGCTTGTCGCGCACAGTGTCCCCTTCGCCGCACAGCACCTGCTCGTGCCGGTCACGCCCTCGTACCTGCCGCTCGAAGCGCTTGCACAGTATCTGCGCTGGTATCAGCTGCTGCGCACGCGCCGCAAGGGACTGGCGACGCTGCTCGGCATCGTGCTCACGCAGGTCGATCATCGCGTGGCCGCGACACGCGAGATCATCGACATGATCCGCGTGCACAATCGCGACGGCGTGTTCCCGACCGAGATTCCGCGCGATCCGCGCGCGTCGGAGGCGCCGTCGCACGGTGTGCCGCTGACGCGCTACGCGCCGACGTCGGCTGCAGCCGAGGCGTACCGGCGGCTCACCACCGAGATTCTGCACCGGCTGTCGCGGCGACCGCGCTGAACGGTCTTGAAAGCGCCGGTAGCATCGCTTACTATGCGTGGCGCTCCGTCCGACAATTCCGACATTTAATTACGGAAGAATTGAATTATTAAACAACCATTTCAGGCGGGAGAGGACTACCCTCGCCCCTCTCCTGTCAGGCGGTATATGGCATGGCTCGACCGACGGTGAAATCAAAGCGGCTCGGGAAGTCGGGCGACGAAATCTTCACTGGTCCTGGTGGAGACAGCTCCGCCGCCCCGCCCAAGCGCCGCGGACGGCGACCCTCGCACACCGAGCACTGGACGAAGGTCACGGTTGTCCTCTTCGATCGGCAGATTGTGTTCCTCGACCGGCTGAGCGCCGACATCCGGTCCGCCAGCGGCGTCGCGATCAGCCGTGCGCACGTCATCCGCGCGCTCATCGATGCGCTCAGCGAGTCCGATCTCGACCTTACTGGCACGCGATCTGAGGCCGACCTGAAGGCCATTCTCACCGCGCGGCTGGGACGATATCGAGTCTGACCTCGCGCGGCCTGTACGCGGACGCCGTTGGCGGCGTCACGACCTTTGTCACGATGGCGCACATCGTCATCGTGAATCCCTCTATTCTCTCGGCTCCCGGCACGGGCCTTCGGTTCAGTGGCGTGCTGACGGCGACGGTGCTTGTCGCGTCGTCCATGACTCTGCTGATGGGCCTGTACTTGCCGGCACCTCTCCTCGCAGGGCTTACGTCGAAAGCATCGCTGCAATCCGCATGGGCGGCCGGACCGAACGCGCCTCCGTCATGACAGCCCTGTGCTTCGTTCCGTGCCTCTTCATTGGTCCTGTCGCCGCGTCGGTGCCTGCCTATGCGACCGCACCCGTGCTCCTCTCGGCGGCGCAACGATGTTCCAGACCGTAACCCGCATGCAGTTCGCGGACATCGACGACGTGTTTCCCGTCTTCGTGATGCTCGTGTTGATTCCGCTCACGTTTTCCATCACGCAGGGAATCCTCTGGGGATTCGTCCTGCACGTCGGCCTGTACGCCGCCGTTCGACGCTGGCGCGAAGTTCCGCCGGCGTTGTCGATGCTGGCCGCGGTGTCAGCCGGACTACTATTTCTCGAGCAGTGACGATGCTGAGGTGGGGCCTGCTCGGCACGGCGCGGATCAACCGATTGCTGATTCCGGCGATCCGGGCATCGGGGCGCAGCGAGATAGTGGCCGTTGCGAGTCGGTCCGAACAGCGTGCGTCCGAGTACGCGGCAGAATGGCACATTCCCGACAGCACATCCTACGACGGCCTGCTCGCGCGCACGGACATCGACATCGTCTACCTGCCGTTGCCGAATAGCCTCCATGCGCCGTGGACCATTCGCGCGGTTGAAGCGGGCAGGCACGTGCTCTGCGAAAAGCCGCTCGCCTTATCCGCCACAGAGGTCGATGCCGTAGAGGAAGCATCGCGACGACACCGACGCATCGTCACCGAAGGGTTCATGTATCGGCATCACGCGCAGACCGCTCGGATTCAGTCACTGCTTGCGGCTGGAGCCATCGGCGCGCTGCGCACCATCACGAGTGGGTTTACCTATGCGCAGAGCCGCGACGCCGACGTTCGCCTGGACCCGACGCTTGGCGGTGGCAGTCTCTGGGACATCGGCTGTTATCCGGTGAGCCTGGCGCAGTTGCTGGCAGGCGCGCCGCCTGTGGACGTGTCAGGGTTGCGACAAGACGGCCTCACCGGGGTGGACGAGATGTTCGCGGGCACGATCCGCTATCGCAACGGTGTCATGTGCCAGTTCCACTGCGGGTTTCGCGCGACCCATCAAACGTTTCTGCGCCTGGTCGGGACCGACGCCGTGCTCGAAACACACCGTCCGTTCCGCCCAGAGCGTCGCGAGCACCTGCTTCTAACACGCGCGGGAACGGTCGAGGAAATCGTCGTGGAAGGCGGCGCAATTTTCACCGACGAAGTGGCCGACATGGAGGATGCCGTGCTGGGTATCCGCCCGCCGCGGATTTCACTCACCGACAGCCGGATGCACGTCGCCACGCTGGAGGCGCTTCATCGCGCCGCTCGAGACGGCCAGCGTACCCCTGTGCCCGGACGGCCGTAGCTCCGCCTTCAGGCGGAAGACGCTCTGACGTGTTCATTCCGTCCAGCCGTCGCGTTCGAGTACACCGCGGATCTGCTCGGCACGCGCCACCGCCAGGTCCATGCTGTCGTAGTTTTCCGCGCGGTCCATCGTGCCGTCGAAGAACCACGTGACGGTGGTTCGATCGGGGCCGGGAAAAATCGTGGCGTGGGCGACCGAACGACCGCGCTTGAGGCGCCACACGACGGTGGGCTCGTCGTAGCCCTTCATGCTCCCAATTTACAATGACCGGGTGGACACGAAAGAGTTGACCTGCGGCTGCCGTGTCGAAACGAGTCGCGATTTCCTCGGCCGCGTCGTCGGCAGGATCGTGGGAAAGGGCGCGGCATGCCCCAAACCCGAGCACGAACTCTCGCGGATCGTCATCATGCCCGGCCGTGAGAACGCCGGCCCCGGCTAGGCCACGCGCACCGGTTACAATCGTAGTGAATGCCCTCAGCTTTGCGGCTCCATAGGACAGTTGGCGTGCGGGTTGGCGACGTGCAGGTTGGTGGCGGCGCGCCCGTCGTCGTGCAGTCGATGACGATGACCGACACGGCGGATGTCGTCGCGACTGCGCGTCAGTGCATCGAGCTCGCCGAGGCTGGTTCAGAGCTCGTTCGCGTGACGGTCAATCTTCCCGAGGCTGCCGCGGCCGTGCCGCAGATCAAGCAGCGGATGCTGGATGCCGGTTGCACCGCGCCGCTGATCGGGGATTTTCACTACAACGGGCACCTGCTGCTGACGAAGTACCCCGCGTGCGCGAAGGCGCTCGACAAATACCGCATCAACCCCGGCAACGTGGGCACCGGCCGGCGGCGGGACGAGCAGTTCGCGACGATTTGCAAGGTGGCGATCGAGCACAACAAGCCGGTCCGCATCGGCGTCAACGGCGGCTCACTGAACCAGGAGCTCGTGCTCGCCAAGATGCAGGAGAACACCGACCGCAACCTGGGGCACACCTCCGAAGAGATCATCAACGAGTGCATGGTGATCTCGGCGCTCGAATCAACGGCGCTCGCCATCGAAACCGGATTGCGCAAGGACCAGATCATCATCTCGTGCAAGGTGTCGCGGCCCCGCGACCTGATTGCGATTTACCGGGAGCTGGCGAAGAAGACCGATCAGCCGCTGCACCTCGGGCTCACCGAGGCGGGGATGGGCACGAAAGGTCTCGTGTGGTCCGCGTCGGCCATGGGCGTGCTGCTCCAGGAAGGGATCGGCGACACGATCCGGGTTTCGCTCACGCCCAGACCCGGCGGCGACCGGCGCGAAGAAGTGTACGCGGCGTGCGAACTGCTGCAGGCCCTCGGCATTCGCGCGTTTTCCCCGAGCGTCACCGCGTGTCCGGGCTGCGGCCGCACGACGAGCAGCACGTTCCAGGAACTGGCCGAACGAACGCAGGAGTACATCCGCGAGCAGATGCCGGAGTGGAAGAAAAAGTACGAAGGCGTCGAGACGCTCACCCTGGCCGTGATGGGCTGCGTGGTGAACGGACCCGGTGAGTCGAAGGCCGCGAACATCGGCATCAGCCTTCCGGGCACTGGGGAAGCGCCGAACTGCCCCGTGTATATCGACGGGGAACACTTCACGACGCTGCGCGGCACGTACGACGAGCTGGCAGAAGGCTTCCGCTCGCTGGTCGACAACTACGTCGCCACGCGGTACGCCTCGAAGTCCTAGCGCCGCATGGACCGGGGCTGGGAAGCAGCCGCGAATCTCTTCAACGCCGCAGCGATCGTCCTCGCCGCGCGCAACAACGTGCACACCTGGTGGACGAGCATCGTCGGGTGCACGCTGTTCGCGTATGTGTTTTTCGTCGCAAAGCTCTACGCGGACGTGACGCTGCAGGTGTTCTTCATCGGCGCGAGCGTCGTCGGGTGGTGGCAATGGATGGGCGGAAATCGCGGCGCCCCGTTGCCGGTGCGGCGGACGCGCGGCGGGACGATCGGCGCGATGGCGGCGGCCGCGGTAGTCGTCGCGCTCGCCTATGGCGCGCTGTTGCAGCGATTCACCGATGCGTACGCGCCGTTCCTCGATTCGGTGATCCTCACGTTCAGCGTGCTCGGGCAGTTCCTGCTGGTCGGCCGTCGTATCGAGAACTGGTGGTGCTGGTTGATCGTAAACAGCGTGGCTGTGCCGGTGTACTTCTCACGCGGCCTCTACATCACGGCGGCGCTGTATGCGGGATTCTGGGTCAACGCGCTCGTGGCGCTGGTGCACTGGCGGCGGCTGCTGCGCGCCGCGGAAACGGCTACGCGGCCTTCCGTTTCTTAGCCTCGCTCGAGAGGCGCTTCTGCAGGATGGCGAGCACCGCGTGCTCGTCGGGGCGCAGCTTCCCAAGCTTCTTCTTCACGCCGGCGCCCGCCTTCTTGCTCAACGTCTCGAGCATCGTCCCGTCCATGTACGCGTCGAGAATCGCCGGATGGATGTACGACTTGCGGCACACCGCGCGAGTGTTGCCCAGCAGTCCGGCAACGGCTTCCACCGCCTGCACGACGTTCTTTTTTGCCTGCGCCTGCGAACCGTATTCGTCGAAGTCCTGGAGCGCCGTGCACGCGAGCACCGTCCCCGCCCAGGTGCGGAAGTCTTTCGCCGTGAAGTCCTGGCCGGTCACTTCCTTGAGATAGGCATTCACGTCACCCGAGTCCACGTCACACCGGGTGCCATCTTCGTCGAAGTACTCGAACAACTCCTGGCCGGGCAGGTCCTGGCAGGCGCGGACGACGCGGGCAAGGCGCTTGTCATCGACGTCCACGGCGTGCCGCACGCCGCTCTTGCCCTTGAACTCGAACTTTACCTTGCTGCCCTTGACCTCGACATGCTTGTTGCGCATGGTGGTGAGGCCAAACGACCGGTTTTTCTTCGCGTATTCATCGTTGCCGACGCGGATCAGGCTCTTCTCGAGCAACTGCACGACGGTAGCAAGGACTTTCTCGCGAGGCAGCCCAGGCTTCGCGAGGTCTGCGTTCGTCCGTCGGCGGATCTTCGGCAACGCGTCGGCGAACGCAATCATCCGGTCGTACTTGTTTTCGTCGCGGGACACGCGCCACTGCGGGTGATAGCGATACTGCTTGCGTCCTTTGGCGTCGCGTCCGGTCGCCTGAATGTGCCCGCGCGGGTCCGGACAAATCCAGACGTCGGTCCACGCCGGCGGAATCGCCAGCTTGTTGATGCGCGTGATCTCAACCTTGTCGCGGATGACGCGGCCGTTGACGCCGATGTACTTGAACCCGAGAGTACCCATCTCGCGCCGGATGCCTGGCCGCGTGTCGGCGACGTAGCGCAGACCGGCATCCCGCGCGGACTTGACCGCCTCACTGTTCGGGACGGATTTCGAGCGCATTCGCGAAGTCCTTCACACCCGGCGCGGCCTTCACGATCTGACCGACTTTGTTCTTCTCCTCGGCGTTGCGCACCTCGCCCTTGACGGTGACGGTCCCGTTCGAAACGTCGAAGTTGATGTCTCGCTCTTTGAGCACCGGGTCGTTGTCGACCATGCGATCGAGAGTGTCCTGGATGTCGTCGTCAAGATCGTCGGCGGTGTCGGAGTTCAGCCCCTCAACCGTGAGCTCGTTCAGCACGCGTCCGCTCGTGCCGACGGCCGCCGAGGCCACTTCCTCGGCTCGCGTGCGATCCGACATGCTCCCGACGGTCCCCTTCAGGTGCACGATGTTCGCGTCGTCATCGACATCGACGGCAACGTGTTCCAGGTTCGCCTGGGTGAGCGCTTTCTCGACGTTGTCCTTGTGATCGGCGCGCCCGCCGCAACCGACCGCCATCGCGCACGTGAACAGTACGGCCGGGCTGAGGATGTTCTGCATCGTCATCTCTCCCCTAAGGGCCGTGCGAACTCCGCACGGCCCGCAGGACCTCTCCGCGTCCCGCAGCCCGTGCCGCATTCCGTCACGGGCTGCCAAAGGGAATAGCAAATAGCCTTCCGCCGCCGGTCGGAATACACACTCCCGGCTAAAGCCACCGGGATCATGGAAGAGTGGAAGCCGAAGCGTGGCTTTCACCTTCAGGTGGAAACACCCGCCCTGTGATCAATCGGACGCTGCGCTGGAACGTCAAATACGCCAATGCCCACTGCAGCATCACCGCGAGGCGGTTACGGAAACCGATGAGCATAAAAATATGAATGAATAGCCATGCGAGCCACGCGGGGAGCCCGGCGAATCGTGCCCAGCCGAGGTCAGCAACCGCCGAACCTCTGCCGACGATCGCCATGCTGCCCTTGTCGTGGTACTCGAACGCGCGCGTCGGCTGGCCTTCGAGTAACCGCAGAATTGTCCGCGCCGCATGAGCGGCGCCCTGCATGGCTACCTGCGCCACACCGGGTAGCGGCTTACCGTCCTGTACCAACGACGCAGCATCCCCGACGACGAACACCTCTGGATGGCCAGGGACAGATAGATCGGGATTGACGAGCGCCCGTCCGGCGCGGTCAACCGAGACCCCGAGTGTCCTGACGATGGGTGATGCGGCCACTCCGGCCGCCCACAGCACAGTGCCAGCGTCGAGTCGTTCTTTCCCGAGGTCAACCCCGCACGCGTCGATTCCAGTCACCGCCGTGTTCTCGCGCACTTCGACGCCAAGTCGCCGCAGCGATTCTCGAGCAGCATTTCGCAGCCGCTCCGCAAATGCCGGAAGAATCGTCGGTCCTGCTTCGACCAGCACGATTCTCGTGCGCGACGTATCAATTGAGCGAAACTCGTCGCGCAGCGTTTGGCGCGCGATCTCCGCAAGCGTGCCGACGAGCTCGACGCCAGTCGGACCTCCGCCCACGATCACGAATGTCAGTAGGCGTTGCTGCCGCTCCGGATCGCTTTCCCGTTCGGCGCGCTCGAACGCCAGGAGCATGCGCGTGCGAATTTCGATCGCGTCCTCGAGCGTCTTCAGGCCGGGCGCATACCTCGCCCACTCTTCGTGGCCGAAGTAGGCGTGACTCGCCCCGGTCGCGACGATCAGGTAGTCGTAATCCAGCGCCGCACCGTCGGTGAGCGTGATGCGGCGTGCCTGCACATCAATCGACGCAGCCTCGCCCAGCAGCACGCGCAGGTTGCGCTGACGCCGGAACACCCATCGAATGGGTGACGCGATATCACCCGGAGAAAGCGTTGCCGTCGCGACCTGGTACAAGAGCGGCTGGAACACATGGTGATTCCGCCGGTCGAGCAGCGTCACGCGCACGGGCTGATTGCGAAACACCTTCGCCGCGGAGAGTCCGCCGAACCCACCGCCGATAATCACGACATGTTGGTGTGACATGATGACAAACCTGGAAGGCACAGGGCACAATGCACAAGGCGCCCCGAGCTTTGAGTCTTATGAATAACACCTTTGCGGCGGAGCATACGGTCGATACGGTCTGTCCGCTCGATTGTCCCGACTCGTGCAGCCTCGTGGCCACTGTCCAGGACGGCCGCCTGACTGCTCTTGACGGTACACACGCGAACCCAGTCACCGGCGGTTACATCTGCGCCAAGGTGCGCCGTTTTCCTGAACGTGTCTATGGACCGGATCGGCTGCTTCATCCGATGGCGCGCAAGGGACCTAAAGGCCTGGCCTCCTTCGAACGCATCTCCTGGGACGACGCCTTCGAGCGCATAGCGTTGGCGATCAGCACGGCGCGCGAGCGGTTCGGCGGCGAGGCGATTCTGCCCTACTCCTATGGTGGCTCCAATGGCCTCCTCACCCAGGACACGAGCGACGCCACGTTGTTTCGCCGTCTCGGCGCTTCGCGGCTCGCGCGGACCGTTTGCGCCGCGCCGACGAGCGCCGCGAACCTCGGCATGTACGGGAAGATGCCCTCGGTCTCCTACGAGGATTACCCCGAAGCACGGGTCATCGTGTTGTGGGGCGCGAATCCGTCCGCGTCGGGGATTCACCTCGTGCCGTACATCCGGGAAGCCCAACGCCGCGGAGCCACGCTGATCGTCATCGATCCGCGCACGACACCGCTGGCCAGGCAAGCGCAGGTGCACCTCGCGGTCCGACCAGGCACAGACCTTCCGGTTGCGCTGGCGATCCATCGGCACCTGTTCGAAGAGAATCTGGCGGGCGCGGCGTTCCTCGCGCAACATGCGACCGGCGTCGAACGGTTGCGAGAACGCGCGCAGCCCTGGACGTTCGAACGGGCTGCGGCGGAAGCAGGCATCGATCCGAGCGCGCTCCAGCGCGTCGCGGAGATATACGCCTCCACATCGCCGGCACTGGTGCGCTGCGGCTGGGGCCAGGAACGCAATCGGAACGGCGGGAGCGCCAGCCTGGCGATCCTCGCGCTGCCTGCGGTGGCCGGGAAGTTCGGCGTGCGCGGCGGCGGATTCACGATGAGCAACTCGGCAAGCTGGGGCTTCGCTCGGAACTGGGTCAGCGACCCCGAACCCGACACGCGCGTGGTCAACATGAATCATCTCGGGCGTGCGCTGCTCGATTACAACGACCCGCCGATCTCGGTGCTGTTCCTCTACAACTCGAATGCCGCGGTGACCACCCCGGACCAGGACCGTGTGCTGCGCGGACTGACGCGCGACGATCTCTTCACCGTGGTGTTCGACCAGGTGATGACCGATACCGCGCGCTACGCTGACGTGCTGCTGCCCGCTACCACGTTTGTCGAAGGCTACGACCTCGCTCGCGGGTATGGCCCGATAACGCTGCGGCTCGGCCGTCCTGTTATCGAGCCAGTCGGCGAGGCACGGTCGAATGCCGAGGTCTTCGGCGCGCTGCTCCGCAAGCTGGACCTCGCGCAGGATGGAGAACCGGCCGGCGAGCTCGAGGAGATGCTGCACGTCCTCGCGAAGCTCCCATACGAAATCGGCAGCGAGCTGCGCGACCATGGCTCCGCAACGCCCCCTTACGAGGGGCGGCCGGTGCAATTCTCGACCGTGTGGCCGCTCACGCCCGACAAGAAGGTAAATCTCTTCCCCGAAGCGTTTGACCGCGAAGCGCCGGCCGGCTTGTACGGCTACCAGCCGGACCCGGCCACCGCCCGATTCCCTCTTGCGCTCATCTCTCCATCGTCGGAACGGACGATCAGCTCAACGCTGGGCGAGCTGCCCCGTCCTGAAGCGCGGCTGCTCATCCATCCCGACGATGCGACGGCGCGGGGAGTGAAGGACGGCGACTCGGTGCGTGTGTTCAACGACCGCGGTGAGGTCCGCTGCAATGTCGTTGTCGGACCGTGGATCGCACGCGGCACGGTGTCGCTGCCGAAGGGGCTGTGGCGTCGCCACACGGCGAATGGCTATACGTCGAACGTGCTCGTATCCGACAGTCTCACCGACATCGGGGGAGGCGCCTGCTTCAATGATGCGCGAGTCCAGGTAGAAGCAGTATCATCACGCTGACCGCGATGCGGATTCCGAAAAGCCTTGCCGCGTTTGCATTGGCCATCGTCGCGACAGGCTGCGGGTCCGCATCCGAGCCGTCGGCGCCCACTGGCCCGAGTGCGCCCGCAGCTCCCGCGGGACCGCCAACGATCACGATTACGAGCGCCGGTGTGAGCCCGAAAGAGGTGACGATCGAGTCGGGCGGGCGCGTCATCTTCGTCAACAACGACCGCATTCCCCACGATGTTGCTGGTGGGCCCGACCTGACCAGCCACGAGTGCCCTGAGATCGACGAGGTCGGGTTCCTGACGCCGGGCCGCAGCGGTCAGACAGCGCCGCTGACGCGCACGTGCGATTTCCACGACCATAGTTTTCACGCGCCGATTTACGTCGGCAAGATCATTGTGCGCTGATCGAATTGTTGTGATTCTCCGCGTCTGCGCGGCTCTGCGGCTCGTGTTTCAATAGCTGAAGAAAAAGATCAGATCGAGCCCGCCGCGTTCGACACGCCGGAACATCGCGCGCTGCGTGCCGCCGGCGGTTTCCGCCACGGTCGTCTGCAGGCGCAGGTAGTCCGCGATCTGGTACTCGAGGATGAGCTCGGTGGACTGTGCTTCGCCGAACGCCTGGCGTAAACGGACGAACAGCTTCTCGCCCACCTGCTCGCCGACGGTCAGCGTCGGCCCGGCGCCGCCCTCGCCCTGCGCCTGGATTTCGAACTCGTCCAGTTCGAGGGCATTGCCAATCGAACGGGCGAGCCCCGAGGCCAGGTACCCGCCGGCAAGCGCCCCGGCGCGCTCGGCGAGCGATACCTGCTGGCCTTCGCCCAACTCGTTGACCGGCATGTTGAACACGATCAGCGACAGGATGTCGGCTTCGTCGAGCGGCGGATTGCTGGTGAACGACAGCTCCGGCTCCCGCATCGTGCCGCGAACGCGAACGAAGGTCTCGACGCCGGAGATGACACGGCGGGCGCGCAGGTCGAGTAGTGGGTTGAGCTCGTCGGTGCCGGCGAAGCGGATACGGCCATCGCGCATCAGCTCGAAGCGGCGGCCTTGAAAGTCGTAGTTGCCCCGGACAGTGTTCACCTCGCCGAGGATGCGCAGGTCGTTGCTGCCACGCGGCTTGCGCGCCTGCACGAGGCCGCCGACCGTCACATTCATGTCGCCGATGCTGATCGGCGCGTTCGCCGGGCGCAGGTCCGAGCCGCGCAGCACCAGGTTGCTCGGGATTGAAACGGAGACGTTCATGTCGAGGCCGTTGAACACGCTCGGCGTCTGCGGTTCCTGCGGTCCCTCTGCCGACGTCTCGATGGCGGTGGCTTCAGTGGCGTAGGGGTCGGCCGTGGTCTGCTCGAGGATTTCCTGCACGTTGATCGTGCCGTTCTCAACCTCGATCAGCCCCTCGACGCGCGGCGTTCTGGTTTCCCCGGTGACGTGCACGTTCATGTCGAGCTTCAGGTCGGCCAATCCGTTGTCGATGACCTCGAAGTCCTCTGACTGAATCGTGATGTCCACCGCGCCCACGGCGCGTTCGTGCACGCCCAGCGTGCCGCCGATCGTCAGCACGTGTTGATGTTCGTCAACGATTCGCATCTCGCTGATGGACACCGCGTCGGGCTTGAGATCGATGCGGGTGTCGATGCCGGTGTACGCGGTGCCGAGATCCGGTATGGTCACCGCGCCGCCGCGGATGTCAATCGCGCCGTTCATGTGGGGATCGTGCGCGGAGCCGGTGACGTTGATGTTCGCTTGCAGCACGCCCGTCACCTTCGTCACGTACGACGTAAACCCCTGCACGACGCCAAGGTCGATCTGACTGCTCGCCACCTGCAGGTTGATCTCTTCACCCGGCGCGGGCGCCACGTGGCCGCCTTCCCGATCGCCGGATGGCTCGAACAACGCCTTCGGGACGTACCCCTTGGCTGTCAGCCACGCCTGCGGGTTTTGCTGCAGGCGCACGTCAACGTTCATCCCCTTGCCGCCGTACTCGACGGTCCCGCCAAGTGACTCGAACTTGAAGTCCTTGAACGCTCCCTGCGTGAGGCCGAACTTGCCGTTGGCGCGCAGCGCGTCGGTCGGCCCGGTCACGGTTGCCGAGGCGCTCAGCTGGCCCGATATGCCCTGGTTGGTCAGGAGCAGCGAATCGAGCTGCGCCACATCGACATTTTCGATGCGGACCTGCAACGGTTCCGTGGACGACCCCACCACGCCGTCAGCTTCGATCCGCTGGTTTCCGTTGACCAGGCGAAGATTGTGGACCTCGATCCGATCCTTTCCGTACTGAACCGCCGCGTCGCTTCCCGGCGCTGATTGCCACTCGACACCCTCGGTCCGAAGCGCCAGGTTGCCGAGGTGAATTTCCTGGTGGTCGGGATGAAACACCACCGACCCGGCGGCGCCGAGCTCGCGTACGCCCTCCTGCGCCGACGCGTTGAATTCCAGTTGCTTGCCGTTATAGGTCGTCTTGGCAGTGAGCTCGGTAATCTGCTGTCCACCGATCTCGAGGAACGTAGCGTGAGAGTCGGCGGTGATTGAGGCCCGCGCTGGCGTGAGCTCCGGCACCGCGACGGTGAACGTGGTATCCAGGTTGAGCGCCTCGTTGTTGCCGTGGCCGATGTTGCTGCCTTTCAGCGTGCCGGTCACCTGCAGCTCACGCGCGTTGCCGGTGAGCTTCGCATCCACGAGCGCCCCGCCCTTGAGCGGCTGGCCGATCAACTGCCCGACGCGTCCGAGCGCCGGCGTCTCGAAGTGCAGCTGCATGTTCGAAGCGCCACTGTCGTTCAGCGCGAGCGCGCCCTGGCCTTGCAGGTTGATGTCGGGGCCGGTCACACTGAGCTGGTTGATTTGACCCTCGCGGTTGGCGTACGCGCCGTCCACCACGGCGGTGTCGATGTTCAGGCCGGCAATCGTGGACCGGCCGAGATTGACGCGGCCGCTCGCGTCGATTGAATCAGCGGTGACACCCTCGCGATAGTTGCGAAGCGTCGCGTCAACGTCCACCGCGCCGGAGATATCACCCTTCGCCTTTTCGTTGCCGGTGACGACGGCCGGATTGAGGCCGGCCAGCTGCCCGAGCGCGCGCACGTGCATGTCGGTGCCCGAGAGCTTCGCGCCCACGTCCATGCGCGGGATGCTCGCGCCGAAGAGCTCAGAATCGGTGAGCACGCCCGATGCGTCGAGCGTCAGCGGATACCGGGAGCCGCCGCCGCTTCCGCTAACCGCGTAGGTGGCGTTCACGCGGCTCTTGAACCGATCGGCGCGCAAAGCGGTGATGCCAAAGCCGCGTCCGACCTGCTGGATGTCGAGGTTGCTGACCGTTCCCTTGCTCGAGTAGGTTGGCGCACCGTTGCCGATGGAGAAGCGTGCTGTCGTGCCTGGGG
>WUUC01196075.1_pt1 | contig 13565 bp, 10 predicted proteins | sample 6278441 | NCBI WGS metagenome assembly WUUC01 (sample SAMN13675441, study PRJNA597444) | soil metagenome | isolation source: soil | place: USA: Washington | collected 2017-10
TGAGCGGCGGCAAATCCGGCAAACACCAAAACCGCATTGAGCGCGTGACCACGCGTAAGAAGGGGAGCTGAAGCATGCTGACCCGTGAACAAATCGCGATGCGCGCGGCCAAAGAATTCAAAGACGGCAACTACGTCAACCTGGGCATCGGTATGCCGACGCTATGCGCGAACTACATTCCGCAAGGCGTCGAAGTGATGCTGCACAGCGAGAACGGTTTGCTCGGCATCGGCCCGTTTCCCTTCGAAGGCGAAGAAGACCCGGCATTGATCAACGCCGGCAAGCAGACGATCACCATGGTGCCGGGTTCGTCCACGTTCGACAGCGCCCTCTCCTTCGCGATGATCCGCGGCGGTCACATCGACGTAGCCGTGCTTGGCGGCATGGAAGTCTCGAAGACGGGCGACCTCGCCAACTGGATGATCCCCGGCAAGATGATCAAGGGCATGGGCGGGGCGATGGACCTCGTGCACGGCGCCAAGAAAGTCATCGTGATCATGGAGCACGCCAACAAAGACGGCGACTTCAAGATCCTCGACAAGTGCAAGCTGCCGCTGACCGGCGTCGGCGTCGTGGACATGATCATCACCGACCTGGCCGTGATCGATGTGACGAGCGACGGGCTGGTGCTGCGCGAAGTAGCCAAAGGCGTGAGCGCCAAAGACGTACAAGCCAAAACCGGCACGCCGCTGCTCGCTTCGCCCGAACTCAAGCTGATCGAAGTCTAGCGTTCGCTTGATGTCGCAGTGACAAGCCTTGGTCACTGCGTCTCGCGAGCGCTGTCGTCAACAGCGGCTTCGTGACCACAACGGCTCGACGTTCTGGCGTGGGCCGTGGCACAACCGAGCGCATGCAGACGTTGATTCTCACGCACGCCGACGTTCGCGCACTCGCGGATATGCCCCTCGCGATGCGCGCCGTGGAAGACGCTTTTCGCGCGCTCGCCGACGGTCAGGCGCGCATGCCTTCCAAGGTGTACCTCGACCTGCCCGAACATCGCGGCGACTTTCGCGCCATGCCGGCGCTGATGGGCGACTACGCAGGTCTCAAGTGGGTGAACGCGCATCCCGAAAATCGTGAGCGACACGGCTTGCCCACGGTGATGGGCACCTACGTGTTGAGTGATCCCAAGACCGCGTTTCCACTCGCGGTCATGGACGCGACGTGGCTGACCGCGTTGCGCACGGGGGCCGCGGCCGGCGTGGCGACGCGCTTTCTCGCCAATGCCGGCTTCACGCGCGTGGGGTTCATCGGCTGCGGCGTGCAAGCACGTATGTTCCGCGATGCACACAAGACGCTCGGCGAGTTCGAACTGCTCGCCTTCGATCAGCGCCTCGAAGCGGCGGAAACGTTTGCGCGCGAGTCAGGCGGCCGTGTGGTGTCGCTGGCCGAGGCCTCGAGCTGTCCCGTCGTCTGCATCGCGACCCCCTCGATGACGCCGGTCATCCAACGCGCCTGGGTCGCACCAGGCACCCACGTCAACGCGATGGGCGCCGACGGTCCCGGCAAGCAAGAGCTCGACCCCCAAATCTTGCTCGACGGCCGCGTCATCATCGATGAGCACGAGCAGTCGATTCACGGCGGCGAACTGAACGTGCCGATCAGCCAGGGCGTTTTCCGCGAAGCGCAGATCACCGCCACGATCGGCGAAGTGATCACGAAGCGTAAGGTTGGCCGCCAGAATGCTCGCGACATCACCATCTTCGACTCGACCGGGCTCGCCATCCAAGACGTCGCCCTCGCCGCCGCCATCTACGAACGCGCCAAGGCGCGTGGGGCGGGCCTAGGCGTAAACCTCGTTCCGGCCGGATGACGGTTTGTCATGCCAGCAAAGAGCCTCGCTCCGGCGCGTGCCAAAATGTCCTGAACCAACACCAAAATCGTCCTTTTTACGGGGCTGTCGCCCTGGACTGGTCTTTGCTATGCCTCCGCCCGTGACGAAGCCCATTCCTCTCCTCTTGGCCATGTTTCTGGCGCTGGTGACCGCGGGCGCGCGCGCTCAGGTCTCCGACAATATGTCGGTCAAAATCGACGACGAAACGCCCGAAAACTCGCAGAACATCATCTATTTGAATGCCAAGCAGTGCGGCGTAGGCGACGACGACGCCAACGTAGAGATCGAAGTCAGCCTGCGAATGCTGCCCTCCGCGACCTTCCTCGAGGTGTGGACGGACCGCGGTGCAGGCGGCAACAACTGCAACACCGCCGACGCGCGCTCACCCCAGACCTCCACTGGCAGGCCGGCATGCAATCAAATAGAAGACGCCGCGGTCATGAATCCGGTCTCAGTGGGCACACAGACCGTCAAGTTGCGGGCAAGAGACTTGTTCGGGGATGGTGACGAAGCGGGATGCAGTAGCAGTACGCAGAAGATCTACTTCGTTCCGCTCAACAATCGGACGACGGAGGCCGCCACGGGCAACTCCGAGAGCCTCTCAACCTCGCCCATCGTGCTGACCTTGACCATCGACGTTGACGCTCCGGCGGCGGTTAGCTCGATCAAACCTTCCGATGGCGAGACGCAGATCGGCGCTTCCTGGAATCAGTCGGCTGAGACGAGGTTCCTTGACTACCGGCTGTACTTCGACCCGAACGGCATCTCCAAGCGCGGCGCCCCCTGCGAATCCGACAAGTTGAAGAAAGGTGTGGTCGTCGCTGACGACGCTGACCTCGAGTGGACCAACGGACAGGGCACGGAGGCCTCCAGGGATCCTGACAGCCTCGGCATGTCGATCGGCGAACAGATCCCGGTCGCCGTAGCGGTCCGAGACCTGGCGCGCAACGAGAGCGTGCTGTCGGAAGTCGTTTGCGCGAGCTACATCGACACGGAAGGGTTCTTGGACCGCTACAAGAAACAAGGCGGCGACGGTCTCAGCACGTGCGCTGCGTACCCGGGCAAGCCCAAAGGTCCGACTTCGCTCGCGGCGCTGTTTCTACTCGCCCTCGGCCTGATGGCCCGCAGGAGGCTCTCGTGATGCGCTTTGCGCTGTTTGCGGTCGTTGTCGCGTTCGTTTCCATCCCTTCCCTTCCTTCGTTGGCTCGCTCGCCCGACACGTTTGAAGAGATGTATGCCAAACCGACGATCATCGAGTCGTCGCAGTGGTATGCGCTCGAGTTCAAGATCGGCCCGTACGTTCCGGCCGACGATAACGACGCCTTCAAAGACGTCTTCAAGGACGACCGAGGTTGGATGCTCGGCGTCGAATTCGATGTCACGTTGCTGCCGATCCCGTACGTCGGCGAGCTCAACGTGGGCGCCGGCTTCGGTTGGTCGAACTACGATGCAGGCGCCCTGACCGACGATGGCCGCGCCGGAGAGAAGACGGAGTTCACGATCTACCCGTTGAGCGCGCTCGCGGTGTTGCGCATCGATACGCTTGCGCGTCATGCAGGCATCCCGGTGTTGTTTGCAGGCAAGCTCGGCTACGACTTCGTGCGCTGGAAGGCGACAACGGGCGACAAGACCGACGGAAGTGGCCTCAACAAAGGGTTGCGTTGGGGCGCACAGGCAGCGCTCGAGCTCGATTTTTTCGAGATGGACAGCGCGCGCACGTTGGACGAAGAGTTCGGCATCAACCACACGTTCTTGCTCTTCGAGTTCTACGAATCGATGACCAAGGCCACGGGCGATCGCACGTTCTCATTCGGCCTCGGCATGCAGTTCTAGGAGCGACGCACCCGTGAGTGACCCGGGCGACGATTCGAGTGACGAAGCCGAGATCAGCGCGCATCCATACGGCGTCGCGCTGGTGGTGAGTTACGACGGCACACGCTTTCACGGCTTTCAACGCCAAGCGGGGCTGCTGACCGTGCAAGGCGAGCTCGAACGCGCGGCAAGCGAAATGGCCGGCCACGACGTTTGTGTCCGCGGGGCCGGTCGTACGGATGCAGGCGTGCACGCGCTCGGGCAGGTCGCAGCGTTTCGCTGTTCACGTGCCATCAGACCGGCAGGCTGGAGGCGCGGCCTCTCCACCAAGCTCCCGCACGACATCCGCGTCATGGACGCGTGGGAATGTGAGCCTCGCTATGAGCCACGCTTCGACGCGCTCGGCAAAACGTATCGCTACGTGATCGAACAAGGCGAAGTGCCCAATCCGATGTGGCGCAACCAAGTTTGGTGGATCGGCAGGCTTGGCCCGCTCGCGCTGGCGCCGATGCGGGCGGCGGCACGCGTGCTCGAGGGCACGCATGACTTTCGCGCGTTTCGCTCCGCCGACGATCAACGCGAGAACACCGTGCGCACGATGTGGTCGATCGACATCATCGAGCGCTACATGGACCAGCCGACGCTCATCGCGATCGAGGTCCGCGGCACCGCGTTCATGAAGAACATGGTGCGCATCATGACAGGCACGCTCGTCGATGCTGGGCGAAGACGCCGCTCGCCTGCGGATATCAAGCGCTTACTGACGCCGGGTACCAATCGCATCGAAGCGGGCATGACAGCGCCTGCTCGGGGGCTTGTACTCGTCGAGGTCAAACGCGGACGATTGGCAGCGTTGAGCCAGGGTCTCTCAACTCCGCTTTGAGTTTCCGAAGTGCCGCCCGCTCAGGTCTCGGAAAATGCGCCGCTCTCTTCGCGCGCGGCAATGGTCGTCAGCGGCATGCCGGCAAGTACGCTGATCTCGCGCCTCACCGACGCGCTCAAGGCGTTGACATCCGCAAACCCATCGCACGCCATGGGCGCGCCGATGTGCACGTGAACGACGCCTGGTCGGATCGTGTAGTCGTCGCGGCCCATGATGGCGCGCGTGCCCCTTAGACCCACCGGCACAACAGGAACGCCTGCCGCACGCGCTAAGTGAAATCCGCCCTTTTTGAAGGCTTGGATCTCCTCGCGAACACCGCGCGTTCCCTCAGGAAAGATCATCAGCGATGCGCCCGCGCGCACTTCTTGAGCTGCGGCATTCATCGCCTGCAGCGCGCTCGTGTGCTTCTTTCGATCGACGAACACGTGACCGCCCGCGACCATCGCTTGGCCCAAAAACGGCACCAAGCGCAGCTCTTTCTTGGCCAAAAATCCAACGTCGATCGGCAGCGCCACGAATAGCGCCACGATGTCGACGTGCGAGAGGTGATTGGCCACGAAAATGTACGGCCCTCGGGAGTCGAGATTCTCGCGACCGTGCGCTTGAACTTCCATGCCCCAGCCGCGCGCCAATCCGTTTGCCCAGAGGCGCGTCATGCGGCGAAAGAGCGGGCGATCTCGAGTCACGCTGTAGGCGGTCACACCGACCGTACTCATGAACACGGTCCAGCTCAATGCGTGACCGGCATTGGCTATCGAACGAAACGACGACATGTGGCGGCGGACGGTACACCGGCAAAAGTAGGGCGTCGAGATCGCGCCGCGATTTCAGTGGTAGGCTGGGACGTGGTGCAGCTTCGCGCACGATCGACCTTGGTCTTCGCTCGACGGCGTTCACTGCTCGCTGCCTTCTGGTTGTCGGCGTGGCTATTGTTTGCGGGTTCGACGGCGGCTGCTCAAGCCCCCAGCCTGCCCGCGGACGTGGTGTCGGCCGAGCGTGGACACGCGCGATTGCCTGCGCTTCCCGACGGCTTCATCCGCGAACGTACGGGCGAGGTGACTTGGGAAATGCACCCGTCCGCCACCTCGATTGTGCACGACTTGCAGAGCGCCCTGCCTGAGTTGTGGACACGAATCACGGGCGACTTCGGCACTCAGGTTTCGGAGGAGCTGACGGTGCGTATCGCGCGCGGACCACGCGATATGATTCGGCTTGCTCCGCATGGCGCACCCCCGCCGCCTTACGCCGTGGGCGTGGCGTACCCAGCGCGTGGACTCATCATTTTGAGCGTGGTCGCACCAGGCACTTGGTTGCCGCCGGATCTGCGAGGGGTATTCGCGCACGAGCTTTCGCATGTGGCGCTGTTTCGCGCAGCAGACGGCCGCCCGCTGCCGCTCTGGTTCATGGAAGGCATGGCCGTGTATCAGGCCCGCGAACAAAATATCGAACGCATTCGCACGCTTTGGGAAGCGAGCGTGGCCGGTGGCGTGCTCTCCCTCGAGGAGCTTTCGCGACACTTTCCTTCCGCGACGCATGAGGTGAACTTGGCGTATGCGCAGAGCGCCGACTTGGTGAATCACCTGCTGCGCGAGCACGACGATCGCGAGCAGCTCGCCGGACTTCTGTCGCGTGTCCGCAAAGGCAAGTCGTTCGAACATGCGCTGCTCGGCGCTTATCACGTCGACCTGGCGGTGCTCGAACGCGAGTGGCGGCAGAGCTTGCGTGAACGTTTCCAGCTGTGGCCGTTGCTGCTGAGCGGCACTGCCATCTGGGCGGCAATCGGTGTCCTGGCGGTCGTCGCGTTCGTGCGCAGGCGTAAGCAAAATCGCGAAAAGCTTCAACGTTGGGCGACGGAAGAGGCGGCCTACGACCGCACCATCCAATCACTCGAGATCTCCCACACCATCCCTGTCCACGAGCCCATGGTCACGCCTGGCCCCGATGCCGAAGTAAGCACAATTGCATCGCAGGAGCCTGGTATCCCCACGGTTGAGCACGAAGGTCAGCGCTACACGCTGCACTGATTGGGTTTTTCTCGTAGTCTCTTTCGAAATAGGAAGAGGCGCGCGAAAGTGCGAGGTAGCATCCAGCTCCGCACACGCTCCTGCTGACTTTTGTGGTCACCTTCGCGCATCGTTTGACGTGCGAGCATTCGATGCCCCACAGTTACAAGAGCAAGGTTCGTTCGTGATCAGGCGCGTATACAAGCGTGCGGTTTTGGTTTCGTTGCTCGTCGTAATCGCGGGGCTGTTCGCCCATGCGACGCCGGCAGCCGTCCGAGCTGGGTTTCCGACCCACTTGGCGCCACCACCGCTGCCTCTCTTTTTGGCCGCAGACACGCCGGCCGCGGTCCGCCCGACCGATGGCCGGGGCACGGCCGATCTCGTCGTGCTGGTTTCGCTGGATGGTCTGCGTCCCGACGTGATCACTCCGTCGCACCGCGCGCTGCACCGCTTGTTCTTGCAAGGGGCATCGCCGCGTTACGCGCGGACCATCGACAAGTCGGCCACGTTGCCCTCGCATGCCTCCATGGTGAGTGGCGTCGACCCGTCCGCGCATGGTCTCGACTTCAACTCTTACAAGCCCCAGCGCGGAAACATTACCCGCCCCACGATCTTCTCGGAGGTCCACCAGGCGGGGTTGCCGACGGTGATGTACGTCGGTAAGTCGAAGCTGAAGCATCTGCTGGCTCGCCCCGACGAAGCGAAGTTCAACGTCGCTGGGGTGTTCTGCGAGAAACTGCTGCGCGCCGCCCTGCCCGAACTGCAGCAAGCGACCCGCGGCGTATTTTTCATGCACTTCGCGGATACCGATGGTGCCGGTCACCGCTACGGCTGGATGACCGATGAGTATCACAAGGCCGTTCGCAAGATCGATGGCTGCCTCGGCCGGGTCCTCGATACGATCGAGCAGTCGGGCCGGGCCGATCGCACGCTGCTGATCGTGACTTCCGATCACGGTGGACACGAGCGCAGTCACGGCACGCGACTCGACGTCGACCAGCACATTCCCTGGTACGCCTGGGGCGCTGGAGTACGCCGTGGGCGCATCCATCACGCGGTCCACACGACGGACACGGCAGCGACCACCCTCGCGGCGCTCGGCATCCGCCGGCCCTTCATGCACGGTCAGCCCGTCGCGGAGGCTCTGCTAGGGGCCACTGGACCGGACGGTCTGCCGCTGATGGGCGCGGCTCTCGAAACGCGCGATCCCTAGGGCGTGCCGGTCTCGACCGCGTGAGCGACTGGAGCTTCAGTCTCGCAGGGCTTTGAAAGCCCCGATGCCCGCACACGGGAGCGCCAACAGCGCGCTCACCAGGTGCGAGACGAAGATGGGCTACTTGGTCGCAGCCTTGCTGGGATCGATCGGGAACTTGGGGGTGCCCGCTTGGGCACGTTCGCGCTTCGCGTCACGACCGGCTTTTCGCTTACGAATGCGGCGGCGCGCCTTGGTGATGGTCGTATTCGAAGGCATGATCTTCTCCAGCGTTTTGGGCGGGGCTATGTAGCGGTTGAGCTTGACTCAGTCAAGAGTGTGGCGGGCTCGATAGGCCTCGAGCAGCCGCCTGGCTATCGGCCCGGGTTCGCCCGAACCGACACGAATGCCGTCCACCATGACCACGGGCACGACCTCGCGAATCGAACTCGTGATGATGATCTCTTGCGCGCGATAGGCGTCGTGCACCGTGAGCAGTCGCTCATGAACGTCGATGTCTGACGACGCCGCGACGCCCATCGTCAGTGCGCGTGTAATGCCAGGCAAGATACCGAGTGCAAGCGGCGGCGTATACAAACGCCCGTCGAGCAAGAGAAAGATGCTGCTTGTCGCGCCTTCGAGGAGCTGACCGTATTCGCCGATCAGCAGCGCTTCGTGCGCGCCGCGTCGTTCGGCCTCCTCGAGGGCGAGCAGGTTGGACAGGTATGCGGTTGGTTTCGCTCCCGCCGTAGAGCGCGTAACCGACGACACGATGGTTTCGAGCTTCGCTCCCTGCGTATAAAGGCTTGGCGCAGGTGACTCGAGCGGACGAACGACGATCACACGTCGTGCAGCGCCAGGTGCCCGTGGAGAGAGCCCGAAGAACGCGCCGTGCCCACGGGTGAGCACGATGCGTACGTAGCGTTCGCTCGCCTGAAGCTGGTCGATCGCGCGCGTCACTTCTGCAGCGAATACGACCGAGTCGATGCCAGGGTCGATGCCGATCAAAGCCGCCGAACGATAGAGGCGCTGCAGGTGCAGCTCGAGCTCGTGCGGCTTGCCGTCGTAGGTGCGCAGCGCTTCGAAAACTGCATCGCCGTAGAGAAAGCCGCGATCTAGAACGGGGATCGTGGCTTCGTCGAGAGAGGAAAGCTGGCCATCCACCGAGGCAAGTCCGTGCATCTGTCAGCTCCGAACCCGTGAGGTGGCGCCGCTAGCGTTGTCGAATCTCACCATCCGCGCGTCCTCTGCTTCAGCCCTTGAGGCTCGTGAGCAGCGCCTTGGCCTGCATATGAGACGACTGTTCGGCGACGGCCCGCTCCAGCATCGAGATCGCCTTGGCTTTGTCCCCCTGCTTGAACGAGATGTCACCCAAGTAGAAGTACACGTCCGCTTTGGTGATCGGCGCGTCCTTGTCGAGCTTCTGCAGCAAAAGCCCGCGGAAGGTCTTCTGTGCGCGATCGAAGTCGCCTCGTTCGTAGCAAAGCAGGCCGAGGTCGGTCAGCACCGATACGTTCGTGAGATCGACGCGGTAGGCGGCATCGAGTTCGAGCAGCGCGCGCTCGGTGTCGCCCATGCCCGCGTAAGCTCGCGACAGCGTACGGTGGAACGCCGCGACCTCTTTGACACGCCGACCGGCGAACGAAGCGATGATCTTCTGAAGCACGGGCACGGCATCTTGCTGGCGACCGGCGGCGATGTAGAGCTCGCAAAGCGGCACCAGGACCGCGCGATCTTCAGGCACGAGCTGGCTTGCGCGCTCGAGGCTCTCGGCGGCCTTCCTTACGTCGTGCAGCTTGTCCTTGTAGAGGTCGGCGACACGCATCAAAAGCGCGACCTTGGTGGGAACCTCCATCAAGACGTCCGCCTCCTCGGACCACAGCTCTGCGAGGGACGCATAGTCCGCATTGCGCTCGAACATCGTCGCCAGGCGATGGCTGACCTCTTGCGTCCGCACGCCCGTCGCGAGTGCGCTGCGTAGCGCCGCCTCGACGCGCGCCTGGTCGGTCGGATCCGATTGGCAGAGATCGGCGATCTGGAACGCGGTCGTGACGAGCTCTTCGCCCGACGTGCGCGCCAACAAACGCTCCAGAATCTCGACTGCACGATCCTCATCTCCATTGGAGACGCAGAGCCGAGCCAAAGCGCGCAACGCCTCGACGTGCTCGGGATCGCGCTCGAGCACACGCTCGTAGCATTCGGCTGCGCGGTGACTGTCGCCCACGTGCTCGTCGAAGACGCGGCCGAGACGCACCTGCAGTGCGAGCTCGCTACGCGCATCACCAAGGTCGCGCGCGCGATCGGCACGTCGTTCCAGGTGCTCGGCGAGATCCGAAAAACGCTCCTTGGTGGTGAGCAAGCGCTCGAGCGCATCGCTCGCTTCGGCGTGATCGGGCATTTCGGCGAGAATCTCGTTGAGCTCGTCGATGGCGCGATCGGTGTTGCCGAGTCGCTGCTCCGAGACGAGCGCAAGCCGTACGCGCACGCTCACGCGCTCCTCTGGCGTCTCGGCCTCCTCGATGCGCTTGTTGAGGATGTCGAGCAGATCGTCCCAGCGCTCGGCCGCCTCGTACAGACGCTCGAGAACGCTCAGCGAAGTCACATCGCCTTCGTCGTCTTCGATGTTCGCGAGGTGGAGCTGAATCGCTGCCTCGTGATCACCAAGCGCTTCGCGAAGCGCTGCCGCTCGGTGACGGAGCTTGACGCGATCGTCGATGCTCTCCTCGAGCTCGATGCGTCGATCGAGGAGCTTGACGACCTTACCCTGTCGGCCATGGGATTCGTGAATGCGAATCAACTCGTCGAGAGCGTCGACGGCAGTCGCATCCGCCTGAAGGATGCGGTCGTAGCAGCGCACCGCTTCATCCTCGTTGCCCGCTTGTTCGGCGAGCTTCGCGGCATCGCGCAAGCGCTCGGTCTGCGCCAGCAAGTCGGGATCACGCTCGGCCCACGCGATGAGTGCCTGCACGAGGTCGGCTTGCTTGTTCTCATTGCGCAACAGATCGACGAGCGCTTCGTGGGCAGGCTCGTGCTCGGGTTCGAGTTGCAACGCCTCACGCAGCGAGCGCTCGGCTGCCGCCGGGTCGTTGAGACGATCGCGATAAAACGCGGCCGCGCGCATCCATAGATCGCGGCGATCACCGCGCGCCACGTCCGTGGAGTTCGCGGCAGGTTCGACAAGGCCGCGGAGGATTTCGAACGAGCCACTGGCGGCAGCGATGCGTTCGATCTCGTCGAGCCGTCCGAAGTCGCTGGTGTCGAGCTCGAAGGCAGCGCGCAACGCGGCCCCCGCCTTCTCGAAATCGCCCAGATCTTGCTCCCACAAACTCGCCAGATCGGACAGCAGCGAAACCTTGGCAGCGCTGCTGTCGGCGAGCTTGACGCGGACGTCGTAAAGGTCGGCGACGCGACGCATATCGCCCGCTTCGCGATACACGCCATCCAGGATCTCGATGACGTCCGGCGCGAGATCCGTATCGCTGAGTAGCCGTTCGAGTGCAGCGACGGCGCCCTTGTCGAGTGGCTCGCGTTCGAGCACCTCTTTGTACGCCGAGAGTGCGCCCATCTTGTCGGCGAACTGCTGCTCGCGAAGTTCACCCAAGCGCATCAGCAGCGATGCCGCTTCCGTACCATCTGCGGAAGCCGCCACGCGCCGCTCGAGGACGTCCGCAAGATCCTCGAAACGAGCGGTCGCCGTGTACAAGCGATCAAGCTCGATCAGCAAGACGTCGTCTTCTCCGCCCTTCTCGAGCGCTTGCTCGATGTCGCGCGTGGCGCGTGGCAAATCCTTCAGCTCACGCTCTGCGAGCACGGCAGCTCGGCGCAGAAGCTCGCGTGCGAGATGCGCATCAGAGGTCGCCGAACCACGCTGTTCGAACACATCCGCTGCCTCTGCGAAGCGCTGCGTAAGGCTCGCGACGCGCTCGACTTGATCGTACAAGGCCTCATCGTCCGCGTCTTGCAACAACGCATTCGAGAGGGCTGCAAAAGCGGCGGATAGATCCTTGCGGCCTTGCTCGTGGACCTCGGCCAATCGCACGTATTGAACCTGACGATCGACCGGGTCGAGGGCTGCAGCCGCGCTGCGAGCGAGCACCACGGCGAGATCTTCGAAGCGACCTTGGGCGCGCAACACGGGCTCGAGTGTCTGCTCCGTGAGCGCCCGCCACTCGGCGTTCTCACCAAGGCTGAGCAATGCGGCGATTGCGGGCTCGTGATTGGCGTCGAGCTCGAGAACAGCCCGATAGGTCTCGATCGCCTCCTCGGTCTCGGAGAGTTTGTCTTCGAGTACCTTCGCAATGCGGTGGGTCAGGGCGATACGTTCGTGGGTTTCAGTCGTGAGTTCCAGCCGTTGGCGCAGCACCTCGAGCAGATAGCTCCACTGCGATTCCGCCTCGTGAAGACGTGCCAACGTATCGATGGCCAGCAAGTTCTGCGCGTCATCCTCGAGCACGCGACGGAAGGCATCGATCGCTTCGGCACGGCGATCGAGTTTCTCGTTCAGCAACTGACCGAGCCGCAGACCCAGCTCGGCGCGCTCGACATCGGAGTCACCCATCTCGATGCGACGGCGCAGCACTTCTGCGAGCGACGGCGCGTCTCCGTTACGAACGTACAGACCGTCGAGTGCTTCCAGACTGATCGGGTCGTCTTCGTTCTCGGAAAGCGCAGAACGATAAGCTTCGATGGCGCGATCCGTTTCGCCCATGAGCTCGTCGAGCACCGAGCCCATGCGGCGCCACAGCTCACCCTTCTCGATCGAATCGGAAGTGCGTTCGATCTTGCGCTCGAGCAGGCGCACCAAGCCGGGCCAATCGCCGACCATCGTCAACAACGCTTCGAGCTGCTCGAACGGCGTCGGATCGTCGCTTTCGATCTGCACGAGCCGTTCGTAAGCAAGGATCGCTGCACGCGGATCGCCGCGACGTTCATCGTGCGTGCGTGCAACTTGCGCAAGCAGCTGCGCCTTGATGTCCGTTTCGTTGGCGGCCAGTACGGCCGCTTCGTACGCGCCTACGAGCGAATCCCAATCGCCCAATGCGGCCGCGATGCGCTCGACCTCGAGTCTGGCTTGGTCGTCGCGGGGGTCGGTGACGAGCGCACGACGCCACGCCGCGAGCGCACGTGGCAGGTTTTTGCCGCGCTCTTCACACAACTGCGCGATATCAGACAACAGTCGCGCGCGATCCGTGGGATCTGGCTCGATGCCGATCAGCCGCTCATTGAGCCAAATCTGCTTTTCCCATTCGCCTGCCGCTTCGTAGAGCGGCATGAGGATCTCCGCGACCCGTCGCAGCAGCTCCGGACGCTCCGCGAGTCGCTCGAGCGCAACCCGCGCCTGTGGATTGCCGGCATCGATGCGCACGACGTCTTCATAGACATCGATCGCCGACGACACATCGGCCAGGTGTTCCTCGTGCAACGTCGCCAGGCGCGTCTTGAGCTCGACCTCCAGCGCAGTTCCCACAGCTTGATCGATCTGGTGACGCAAGTGCTCGGCGAGGTCGCTGAAGCGCAGCGCATCGGCAAGCAACCGATCGAGCGCTGCGATGGCGATTTCGTCGGTCGGGCGCACCTCCAGAATCTCGCGGTACGCGTCGACCGCGCGATCGCGATCGTTCAAATCGCGGTCCAGCACCTTCGCGAGCTTGTGTAGGCAAGCCACGCGTCGACGTTCATCCGGCGCCACGTCCGCTTGGGCGCGATAGAACACGCGAAGCTCTTCGTGGGCGCGTTGACGTACGAGCACATCTTCGAGCGCGTCCGCGAGCGAACGCTGCGCGGGATCGAACGCGAGTGCGCGCTGGTACAGGTAGGCCGACCGCTCCAGGTTGCCTTGAA
>WUUC01234723.1_pt1 | contig 13559 bp, 12 predicted proteins | sample 6278441 | NCBI WGS metagenome assembly WUUC01 (sample SAMN13675441, study PRJNA597444) | soil metagenome | isolation source: soil | place: USA: Washington | collected 2017-10
CAGGACCCACGCCACCATGGCCTCACCGACCACCGCGGCCGCTGACACCGCGGTGACGTCGGATCGAACGTACGGTGGATCCGCGGGCCGGCCCGTTCGGATATCGACCGACTCGAGCTCCGCCCGGACCGACGACAGGGGCTTCATGGCCGCCCGGACCACCACCGGCATTCCGTTCGTGATCCCGCCCTCCAGGCCGCCGGCGTGGTTCCCGCGGCGCTCCAGCCCGCTCTCTCCCGGGACGACGGGGTCCTGGGCGGTGGTCCCCGGGGCCGCGGCCAGCTCGAACGCCGGCCCGATCTCGACACCCTTCACCGCATGGATCGAGCACACCGCCTGGGCCAGCCGGCCGTCGAGCTTGCGATCCCAGTGGACGTGGCTCCCCAGACCGATGGGGACCCCTGTGGCGAACACGACGAACAGGCCGCCCAGGGTCTCCCCGGCGGCCCGGGCCTCATCCACCGCGGCCCGCATCCGCTCAGATGCTTCGGGGTCCGGGCATCGCATCGGGTCGTCCTCGGCCGCCCCGGCCAGTGCGCGGAGGGCGTCTGGATCAAGGTCCCCCAGGGCGGCGGGCCGGCCGCCCGGCCCGCGGAGACCGGCGGCGACCATTCCCACCGCGCTGACGAAGCTCCCCACCTGGACCCCGAACGGCCCCAGGAGCCCCTTGGCCAGCGCCCCGGCGGCCACTCGGGCCGCGGTCTCGCGAGCGCTGGCACGCTCCCGGACCACCCGGAAGTCGTCGTGCCCGTACTTCACGGCCCCGGCCAGGTCGGCGTGGCCGGGGCGGGGGGCGGTCAGCGGCGGCGGGTCGGAGGGCTGGTTGGCGAAGTCCCGGTTGACGATGCGCATGGCCACCGGGGCTCCGGTGGCCCGCCCATCCAGCACGCCGGAAACGATCTCGGCGTGGTCGCGTTCGATCATGGTCGACCTGGCCCCCCTCCCGTATCCACCCTGTCGCCGAACCAGGTCCCGGTCGACGGCCTCGCCGTCCACGGCGACGCCCGCCGGCATCCCCTCGACGATCACCACCAGCTCGGGCCCGTGCGACTCGCCCGCGGTGAGGAACCGAAGGCTCAACGCACGCCTCTCGCCGGGGCCGGGGCTTGGTCCTTGGACCCGGCCGAGCCGGCGTCGTCCAGCGCGCGGTAGGCGGCCTCCCGCATGGCCTCCACGGGGCCGGGCCTGCCGGTCCACACCTCGAACGACAGCGCGCCCTGTTCGATGAGCATCTCGATGCCCTCGACGGTACGGCACCCGGCGGTCTCCGCCAGCCTCAGCAGCGCCGTTCGCCTGGGCCGGTACACCAGGTCGAACACGGTCAACCCCTCGTGCAGCGCCCACGAGGCCGGGACGGGGAGGGCCTCGGGATCGGCGCCTCCTCCCACGGGGGTGGCGTTCACCAGCAGGTCGGCCGCGGGAAGTGAACCGCCGTCGCCGCCTTCGCCGGCCGGACCGGCGAACGACACACCCAGATCGCCGGCGAGGCGGGTGCCGGCCCACACGTTCCGTCCGTACATGGTCACGTCGGCGCCGAGACCGGTCAGCGCTTCGGCCACGGCCCGGGCCGCCCCGCCGGTCCCCAGGATCACGGCCCGCCGCGGGTCGCGGTCGGCCGAACGGCGAAGGGCCGACACGAATCCCGCCCCGTCGGTGGAATGCCCCCAGACCTCGTCTCCGAACACCACCGTGTTGACCGAGCCCGCTCGTTCGGCCTCACCCGAGAGCCGGTCGAGCAGCGGCAGGATGGACTCCTTCAACGGGTGGGTGACGTTGAGACCGGCGAGGGAGGATCGCAGCCGGGGGAAGACGTGGGGCAGCTCCTGGCTCCCCACGCGGATCGCCCGATAGTCCCAGTCCAGCCCGGCTTCCCGGAACCCGGCCCGGTGCATCTGCGGCGAGACGCTCCCGGACACCGGATCCCCGATCAGGGCCACCCGGGTGGTCATCGCAGGCCCTCCAGAGCCCGCAGGAATCCTGGGAAGGAGTCCCCGACGAACTCCACCCCCTCGATGGCCACCGGTCCTGCGGCGACCAGCCCGGCCAGGGTGAAGGCCATGGCCAGGCGATGGTCGGACCGGGCGTCCACCCGTCCCCCCCTGAGCTGGACGGGGCCGCGAACCACGAATCCGTCGGGCAGCTCCTCTGTCTCCGCGCCCAGCTCGCGCAGCCCGCCCACCAGCCCGGCGATCCGGTCGCTCTCCTTCACCCGCAACTCGCCGGCCCCCTGGACCTCGGTCACGCCCTCGGCCTGCGTGGCCAGCGCCCCGATGAGCGGCAGCTCGTCGATCACGCCCGGGACGTCCTTCGGCCCGATCGCCACGGCCTGCAGCGCGGCGTGGCGCACCCGAAGCTCGCCGGAGGGTTCGATACCCTCCGTCCCGGGGGACACCTCGACGGCCGCGCCCATGCGCCGGAGGACCTCGACGAATCCCGTCCGGGTCGGATTCAGCCCCACCGTTTCCACCACCAGGTCCGACCGGGGGAGAAGGGCCGCGGCGGCCAGGAGGACCGCCGCGGAGGACAGGTCACCGGGAACGTCCAGGTCGAACGCCGCCGGTACGCCCGGCCGGATGGTCGATCGCCCCCGGCTCGTCCGAACGTCGATCCCGGCGGCGGCCAGCAGTCGCTCCGTGTGGTCGCGCGTGGTGACGGGCTCCACCACGGTGGTTTCGCCGTCGGCGCGGAGGCCGGCCAAGAGCACGGCTGACTTCACCTGAGCACTGGCCACGGGGAGCTCGTACTCGATCCCGATCAGCGCCCCGCCACGGATGCGCAGCGGTGGCCGTCCATCCGCCGCGGTATGTACGTCGGCCCCCATGGCCCGCAGCGGGACGGCCACCCGCTCCATCGGCCGGGCCAGCAGCTGCGGATCCCCGGTCAGCTCGAACGGGCCCCGATCGGCCGCCAGCATCCCGGCGCCGAGACGCATGGTGGTTCCCGAACGACCGCAGTCGAGAGCCGACGCCGGAGGATCGAAGGGCCGGCCGGATCGCCCCCGGATAGCCAGGGTGCCGTCGCGCCAGTCCACCGCCATCCCCAGGCTCTCCAGAACGGACAGCGTGGCCGTGCAGTCGCCGGCCGGGGAGAAGCCCATGATCCGGCTGATCCCCTCGGCCAGGGCCGCCACCAGGGCCGCGCGATGCGAGATGGACTTGTCGCCGGGAACCCTGGCCGTCCCCCGCACCGGTCGCCCCGCCGGCCGGACCCGGGCACCGGTCACGACGGGGAGACCTCCGCACCGGAGGGGGTGGCCTCCGCCACGACGTCGGCCAGGACTTCGGTCAGCGCCTCCGGCCCGGCCTCCAGCCCGGCCTCCATCCGGTCCAGGACGGCCCGGAGCTCGGCCAGCGCGGCCCGAACCTCCCTCGCGTTCGCCGAGAGGAACCCGGCCACCATGACCGGATCGCTTTCGGCCAGCCTGGTGGCCCCCCGGAATCCGCTCCCGGCGAGCTCCCCACCGCCCAGGGCGGGAGCCGCCGCCGCCTTCAGGGCGAAGGCCACCACGTGAGGCAGGTGGCTGGAACGAGCCACGATGCGGTCGTGCCTCTCCGGGTCCAGGATCACCGGGCGGGCCCCCACCGCCGCCACCAGAGCCCGGCCCAGGGCCAGGGCCTCGTCGTCTTCACGCACCGGGGTCAGGGCGAAGGGGGCCCCGCGGAGGCGGTCCGGATCGGCCCCCTCCGGGCCCCGACGCTCGGTCCCGGCGATGGGATGACCGCCGATGGCGCGCACCTCACGGGAGAGCCGGCGCATGGCCGCGGCCACGCCGGCCTTCGCGCTGCCGGTGTCGATCACGAAGGAGCCCGGCCGAAGCCGGGGCCCCACCTCCTCGAGCATCCGAACGATCTCGGGAACCGGGACCGCCATCACCACCGTGTCCGCCTCCAACGCCTCGTCGAGGGACGCCAGGGCCCGATCGCCCGCCCCCCGGACCAGGCTCTCCTCCGCGGCCGACGGGGTTCGATCCATCAGGCCGACCTCAGAGATCCCTGACTCCGGTCCCGCCGCGCGAAGGCAAACGCCCAACATGGTCCCCACCTGGCCGGCCCCCACGATGGCGACGCGCCCGAGGGGGGGCGCCTCCGCCGCCGGGCGCGACGAGTCGCTCACGCTCATGCCGCGTGTCGCCCCAGGGCCTCCGCCAGCCGACGGATCTCGCCCATCATGGTCCCGAAGGCGTCGGGGTCCAGCGACTGCGCCCCGTCGGACAACGCCTCCTGCGGATGCGGGTGCACCTCGATCAGCAAGCCGTCGGCCCCGGCCGCCACCCCCGCCCGGGCGATGGGGGCGACCAGCTCGGCCTTCCCCGTGGCGTGGCTGGGGTCCACCACCACGGGCAGCGAGGTGAGGTTCTTGAGGACCGGAACCGCGTTGATGTCCAGGGTGAACCGGGTGCTTCGCTCGAACGTGCGGATCCCTCGCTCGCACAGGGCCACGTCCTCGTTGCCCTGGGCCAGGATGTACTCGGCAGCCTGCAGCAGCTCGTCGAGCGTGGCCCCGAGACCTCGCTTCAGCAGGACCGGACGTCCGGAGCTCCCGACGGCCTTGAGCAGGCTGTAGTTGGCCATGTTGCGCGCTCCCACCTGCAGGATCTGAGCGTGCTTGGCCACCAGGGGCACGTCCTCCGGCGTGATCACCTCGGTGATCACCGCCATGCCGTGCTCGTCGGCGATCTCCCGAAGCAGCAGCAGCCCCTTCTCGCCCAACCCCTGGAAGCTGTACGGAGAGGTCCGGGGCTTGAACGCCCCGCCCCGGAGCACCCGGACGCCGTTGCGGGCGACCACCTCGGCGGCCCGTTCGAGCTGCTCGCGGCTCTCCACGGCGCAGGGCCCCGCCATCACCAGGACGTCCTTACCTCCCAGTCGGGCCCCGTTGGGCAGTTCGATCACCCGGTCGGCGGGATGGAAGTCACGGCTGGCCAGCTTGGCCGGATGCAGGATGCGGACCACCCGCTCGACCCCGGGGAAGGCCTCGAACACCTCGGCGCCGACCGGGCGTTCGTCCCCGATCACGCCGATGACGGTTCGCTCCGATCCCTTCGACAGGTGGGCCTGGAACCCGAGCGACTTGATCCGCTCGGTCACTGCGTCGATCTCGCCCGGGGTGGCGTGGGCGTTCATCACGATGATCATGTCCTTCCTCCTCATGTCAGGCCCGCCAGATCGGGCCGAAGGGCTCGCGCGCCGCGCAGGTAGACGTGGCGGACGTCGGCCTGGGACCGCGAGGTGTTCCACAGGACCAGGACCCGAAGGCATCGATCGAGAGCCGAGTCGCCTCCATGTTCCCGCAGCACCAGCAGGGGAACGCTGCCCCAGCCGTGGCCCCGGGCGGCGGCGGCCGGATTCGACCCCTGGAGGTCCTCGGTCACAGTGAAGACCACCGCGGCCAGGTCGTCCAGACGGCACCCGTTGGCCTCGACCACGGCGTCGAGGAGCTCGGCCGTGGCCGCCGCCACCGCACCGGACTCGGCAGCGTCGACCGTGGTGGCCCCCCGGATGCCTCGGCAGGCCGTAGCGGCCACCGGATCTTCCATCCCTGTCTCCTCCTCGTCCAAACGAAAAAGGCGCGGAGCCCGCCGCTCCGCGCCTGCCGGTTGGTCTCGTCGATCGGGTCTCTCTAGCCCGTCGCACCTCCCCGGGAAGGCACGGATGACGTAAACCAATACTCGAAGGGCGTGTGGCCCGCGCGCGTTCCCGTGGCGTTCATGTGCCGGGTATGTTGAGCCCTCCGCGCCGAAATGGCAAGGCCCGCTCCGGCAAGCAATCCCCGTCAGCCTCGCGTCGTGGGGACCAGGCCGGCCGGGGCCAGGCGAACAAGGACCGAGGTCACCGCATCGACTCGACGGGACCGATCCTCGGCTCGCTCCTTTCGCGCGATGGCCGACCGGACCACCAGACCCCCGAGGTACCGGAACGGCTCTGGTGGGAACCCCTCGCGCGGCAGGCCCACCAACCCGCATTCCGACCATTCGTCTCGTCGTCCGAGCGCCAGCGAGGCCAGGATCTTTCCTCCCAGGTACGAGGGTCCCACGCCGTTGCCGGAATAGCCGACCCCCGCGATCACTCCTGGACGGCGAGGAAGCTCGGCGAAGAAGGGAAGCCCGCTCCGGGTGCGATCGACGGGCCCGGTCCACGTGCTCTCCACGGCCAGCGAGTCGAGGGTCGGGTAGGTCCATCGCATGGCTCGTTCGACGTCCGTGGCGCGACGGGACCGCCCTTCGAACGTCGCTCCGACCGTTCGGCCGAAGGCCACCGATCCGCCGCCCTTGCCGAATGCCAGGCGCCCGTCCCGTGTTGCCCGGTAGTAGTGGACGAGCAGACGGGAATCGGAGACCGCAGGGTCGCGATCCCAGGAAAGCGGGGCGTCGCGGCCTGCGGGTCGGGTGGCGAGCATGTCGCTCCCCAGGACCAAGACCCGCCGGTGAATGTCGGGGACCGCGGCCGCCCACGCTCCGGTGGCCAGGACCACGCGATCCGCCTCCACCACTCCCCGCGAGGTTCGAACCTCGTGTCCGCCGATCGCCCCGCGGCGCCGGCGGAGGGACACCACGGGCGCACCTTCGAAGATGCGAAGGCCCCGCTCCAGGGCCACCCGTCGCAGGCCCAGGGCCAGAAGGGCCGGCTGAACGACCGCCCCGGACCCTTCGAACACCGCCCCGACGTGCCGGCCGGAACCGCCGGTGCGGGCGGCCGCGTCGGGGTCCAACTTCGTGAAGGGGCGAACGTCCAGGGCGTCCAGCGCTTCGATGGTCGACCGCCACGAGTCCAGCTGAGCCTGGTTGGTGGCCGCCCACAGCCAGCCGTTCTGGCGGAACCCCGCGTCGATGGCGTGCCGATCGGCGAATGCTCCGATGGCCTCGACGGCGTCGCCCGAAGCCCGGGCCAATCGGAGGGCCTCGGTCGTCCCGCATGCCTTCGCCAGCGACCCGAACTTTGCCCACCACGACAGGACGAACCCTCCGTTTCGCCCACTGGCTCCGCCTCCACAGATGTCGGCCTCCACCAGAAGGACCGATAGAGACGGGTCGGCCTCACGCAGGTGGAGGGCGGTCCACAGGCCCGTGTATCCACCACCCACCACGCACACGTCGGCCCGGACCCGGCCCTGCACCGGCGGTTGCGCCTCGAAGCCCTCGTCCAGGGCCTGGCGCAGCCACAGGCTGCGCGGGTCGCTCTCGCTCCCTCGCGGAACCCGCAGCCTCATGGCGACGAAGGGATCAGTACGACGGCGGCGTGATGATCCACAGCACCTCGGCCCGACCCGGTCCGGGATTCCTGTTCCGATGAGGCACGCGGCTCTCGAACACCAGGGCGTCGCCCTCGTCCAGCTCGTGAAGCTCGTCCCCGACCCAGAACCGCATCCGGCCGCTTAGCACGATCACGCACTCCTCGTCGGAGTCGTGGGCGTACGGTTCGTCGCCCGAGCCCGCGCCCGGCTCGATGGTGGAAAGGATCACCTGCAGCCGCTTCGACTCGCGGGGGGTGAGCAGCACGTCCTCCCAGTGACGCCGGGGATGGACCAGGCGGCGCCGCTCGTGAGCCCGAACCACCCGGCCGCTGGCAGGGGGCCCCTCGAAGAAGGAGGCCACGGACTCGCCCAGCGCCTCGGCGATCCGTCGAAGCGACGCCACCGAGGGGTTGGCCACCCCCCGTTCCACCTGGGACAGGAAGCTCTCGGACACCCCCGCGGAGTCGGCCACCAGGCGAAGCGGCACGCCCTTCTCCTCCCGCAGGCCCCGGATGCGCCTCCCCAGCTCCTGCTCCGCGAGGTCGTCAGCCACGCTCGCTCTCCTCCCGGAGCACCGGCAGGGCCACCTGGCGACCTCGCCGCAGCAGGATCTGCGCGGTGACGATGGCGGTCAGGGTGATGCCGAGCATGGTGGTGGCCACCACGTTCGCCTTCGGGGTCAGGCCGAACCGGAGCTCCGAGAACACCCGGATGGGCAGGGTGGTGGACCCGGGGGCGGAGACGAAGGTGGACAGCACCAGATCGTCGAAGGAGAAGGTGAACGCCAGCAGTCCCCCGGCCAGGACGCCGGGGAACAGCTGCGGAAACGTGACCTGGCGGAACGTTCCCCACTTGCCGGCTCCCAGGTCGGCGGAGGCCTCCTCCAGGGAGCGGTCCATCCCGGCCAGCCTGGCCCGGCAGATCAGCGTCACCACCGAGGTGTTGAAGACGACGTGGGTGATGACGATGGCCAGCGGGCCCAGGGGGAGGCCGATGGTGACGAAGAACAGCAGCGAGCCGATGGCGATGACGATCTCAGGGATGATCAGGGCCATGTACAGGAAGGCGTCGAACGCCGTGCGGGTCCGGCGCCGGACGTTGCGGAGGCCGAGCGCCGCCGCCGTCCCCAGCGCCGTGGCCACCACCGCATTCACGCCGGCGGTCCACAGCGAGAGGAACAGGGCCCTTCGGATCGATTCGTCCTGCCAGGTGAGCTTCCACCATCGAAGGCCCAGACCGTGCCACACGTCGACGAGCCGAGAGTCGTTGAAGGCGTAGATCACCACCACCACGATCGGCAGGTACAGGAAGACGTACACGGCGGTGGAGCCCACGACCAGCGTGGTGTTCGTCCAGGCATCGCCCCGGGCCCGGCTGCCCGACCGGGCCGCCTCCCGGGGCATGGTGGCGGCGGCCTGGGTCACAGGGCGGCCCCCAGGTTCTGCTCCGCCTGGCGGCCCACCAACCGGAGGTAGGCGAAGATCAGCACGAGCATCACCACCACCAGCACCAGCGACATGGCCGCGCCGAACGGCCAGTTGAACGCGTCCAGGAACTGATTCGCCACGATGGGGCCGAACAGGGCCCCCTTGGCCCCTCCCAGGATGGTCGGCACGACGTATTCGCCGGTCATCGGGATGAACACCAGGAGGCACCCGGTGACGATGCCGGGCATCGTCAGGGGCACCGTGACCCGCCAGAACGTGGCCCACCGCCCCCTTCCCAGATCGCGAGAGGCCTCGACCAGCGATCGATCCATGCGCTCGATGGCCACGTAGAGCGGAAACACCATGAGCGGCAGGTAGTCGTACAGCAGGCCGATGAACACCGCCCGGTTGGATCCCAGGACCCTGAGCGGGCCCGAGGCCAGATGGAGCTCCTGGAGGAAGCCGGCCAGCGGACCCTGGGGCGACAGGATGATCACCCAGGCGTAGGTCCTGATGAGGATGCTGGTCCAGAACGGCACCACCACCAGCACCAGCAGCAGCGTCTTGTGGCGGCGCACCCGAGTGCCCAGCCAGTAGGCGAACGGGTAGGCCACGACGAGGCACCCCAGTGTTCCGGCCAGGGCCATGAGGAAGGTGTTCCGGTAGATCACCCAGTACACCGGATCCCACAGGTCACCGAAGTTCCCGGAGTCCAGGCCGAACCTCACCCCGAGCAGCCCCGTCCTGGTGGCGAAGGCGTAGGCGGCGATGATTCCGAGCGGGGCCAGCAGGAACGCGAGGTAGTAGCCCCACGCGGGAAGGATCAACCCCCGAGGCTCACCGACCGTCCGCTCGAGCCGCCCGGCCATGGAACGGCCTCAGGCCGCCAGGAACTTGGTCCAGGCGCTGGCTCGAAGCTGGACCACCGCCGGCTCGGCGCTGGCGATCTCGAGCTTGTCCGTCACCTCGGCCGGCGGAAAGATCGACGTGTCCTGCGCCAGGGCCTGGTCGGTGTGCTCCTCGGCTCCGGTGACGCAACTCGCGTAGTACGTGAAGTTGGTCTCCCGACCCTGGTTCTCGGGGGTCAGGATCCAGTTGATGAAGGCGTGCGCCAGGTTCGGATGCGGTGCCGACGCCGGGATCGCCCAGCTGTCGATCCAGTACTCCGTACCCTCCTCCGGGATCACGTACTTCACCGACGGCTGGTCCTCGAGCACGTAGAAGAAGTCACCGTTCCACCCGAGGGCCAGGAAGGTGTCCCCCCGGCTCATCATCTGCCGGTACTGGGACGAGGTGATCGATGCGATGTGCGGCTTGAACGGGATCAGCACGTCCAGGGCCTGGTCCATCTCCCCCTCGTCGGTGCTGTTGTATCCGAAGCCCAGCATCTTCAGCGCCGAGCCCAGCACCTCGAACTGGGAATCGAGCACGGTGTACTTCCCGGAGTACTTCTCGGCGAGCCCGTAGAAATCGGCCCACTTCGTGACGTTCTCCTCGACGTTGGCCGTGAGGTATCCGATCCCCGTGGTCCCCCAGTCTTTGGGGACGTGGTATCGGTTGTCTGCGTCGTAGGGGAACCCCACGAACCGCTCGTTCACGTTGGCCAGGTTGGGGATCTTGGAGTGATCCAGGGCGAACAGGAGCCCCGCCTCGGCCATGGACCCCACGTACCCGCCCGTCGGAGCGACCAGGTCGTAGCCGGTGGCCCCTCCCCTCAGCCTGGCGATCATCTCCTCGTTCGACTCGTAGAAGTCCGTGGCGTGGACCTTGACGTTGAACTCTTTCTCGAAGGCCTTGATCGACTCCGGGTTCAGGTAGTTGGCCCAGTTGTAGATGACCAACTCGTCTTCCAGGACGCCGGAGAGCTTCGACGGCGAGGCGCTTGGCCGGGCCACCCGCTGGATCTGCCGCTCGCACGCCGCCAGGAAGGCCGCCACCGGCGCCATGGCCGCCGCCCGCAGGAACCGCCGCCGAGGAAGCGACACGCGGCGCATCCCGGCCACCAGCCGATCGAGATCCGTGGGACCGATCCCGGACCGGTCCTCCCGGGACTCCTCAGGTTCGCTGGTCCTGTTCATCCCTCCTCCTCCTTCTGGACGTCCAGGGTCTCCTCCTCGAGGAGGCGCAGGTCTTCCTCCTGCGCCACCCGCTCCTCCGCCAGCACCAGGGCGCTCTGCTCGTCCCATCCCAGGTCCACCTGGCGGCCGATCTCCCAGCCCGCCGCGGGATCGTCCCGTTCGTTCTGCCGCTGGCAGATCACCTCGGCGCCACCCGGGAGCAACACGTGGTACTGGACCAGGTCACCGAGGAACGTCCGTCGAACCAGCGTCCCTTTGGCCTGGTTGCCGGACGGACGACCCCCGTTCACGGGCATCACCTTCTCCGGACGGATGGCCACGGCCACCCGCATGCCGCGGGCCGCCCACGGCGTCGCGGCACATCGAAGTTCCAGCCCTGAGGATTCTCGAACCAGGGTGACCGGCCCGGCCGTGTCGGCGACCACGCCCTCGAAGAAGTTGGTCTGGCCGATGAAGTCGGCCACGAACTTCGACGTGGGGCGGTCGTAGATGTCTTCCGGGGTTCCTTCCTGGAGGATCCGCCCGTTGTTCATCACGGCCACCCGGTCCGACAGGGTCAGCGCTTCCTCCTGGTCGTGGGTCACGTAGAGGAACGTGATGCCGATCCGTTCCTGGAGCTTCTTGAGCTCACCCTGCATGGCCTTCCGAAGCTTCAGATCCAGCGCGGCCAACGGTTCGTCCAGCAGCAGCGCGGCCGGTTCGTTCACCAATGCCCTGGCCAGCGCCACCCGCTGCTGTTGGCCGCCGGACAGCTCCCGCGGCATGCGCGATCGAAGGTCCGAGAGCCGAACCGTGGCGAGGGCCTGGTCCAGTCGCCGACGGTGCTCGGCCCGAGGCATCTTTCGCTGCCTCAGCCCGTAGGCCACGTTCGCCTCCACGGACAGGTGCGGGAACAGCGCGTAGTGCTGGAACACGGTGTTGACGTTTCGCCGGTGGGCGGGGACGGCCGTGACGTCCCGATCCCTGATCAGGATCCGCCCGGCGTCGGGGCGCTCGAAGCCCGCGATCAGCCGGAGGGTGGTGGTCTTGCCGCAGCCCGACGGGCCGAGCAGGGAGTAGAACTCGCCGGGCCGAACCTCCAGGGAGACGTCGTCGACCGCCACCACGTCGTCGAACGCCTTCGACACCTCCACCAGGGAGAGGTCGGAACTGCCTCGGGAACCGCCAGCCTGAGATTCCACTTCAGACGGCTGAGATACTGCTTCAGTACGTCGAACAATGCAAGGAGCGTGCCTACCCGACCAGCTCGAGGAAGTTCGCCACCAGGCGGGGCCCGTGCGGGGTGAGGATGGACTCCGGGTGGAACTGCACCCCGAACCGGGGCAGCGTCCGGTGCTGCACCGCCATCACCAGCCCGCCCTCCGTGGTGGCCGTGACCTCCAGGTCCTCCGGCAGGTCGTCCGGGAACACCACCAGGGAGTGGTACCGGCCACCGTCGAACGGCTGGGGGAGCCCCTCGAGGATCCCTCGGCCCTGGTGGTGGATGGCCGAGGCCTTCCCGTGCACCGGGGCGGGGGCCCGGTCCACCCGGGCCCCCAGGGCCGCCCCCAGGGCCTGGTGCCCCAGGCACACTCCCAGCACCGGAGTGGACGGGTCCAGGGCGCCCAGCAGGTCGATCATGCAGCCGGCCCCCTCCGGCCGCCCCGGCCCGGGCGAGAGGATCACCCCGTCAGGCCGGGTGGCGGCCAGGGCCTCGCCCGACTCCTCGTCGGACCGCACCACCCGAGTGGCATGGCCGGAGGCCTCCACCAGCTGGACCAGGTTGTAGACGAACGAGTCGTAGTGATCGACCACCAGGATCACCGGAGGGCCTCCTCGCCGATCCCCACCGCGGTGAGCAGCGCCGACGCCTTGGCCCGGGTCTCGTCGAACTCCCGGTCCGGGTCGGAGTCGGCCACGATCCCGGCCCCGGCCTGCACCGAGGCCGTGCCGTCCCGGACCACCGCGGTTCGAATGGTGATGCAGAAGTCGAGATCGCCGGAGAAGGTGAGGTACCCCACGGCCCCGGCGTAGGGGCCCCGGGCGTGGTGCTCCTCCTCGGCGATGATCTCCATGGCCCGGCGCTTGGGCGCCCCGGTCACCGTCCCGGCGGGGAACGTCGCGGCTAGGGCGTCCAGCGCCGACAGCCCGTCGCGAAGGTCGCCCTCGACCGTGGAGACGATGTGCATCACCCGGGAGAACCGCTCCACGGCCATCAGCTCGGTCACATCCACGGTTCCGGCGCGGCACACCCGGCCGATGTCGTTGCGGGCCAGGTCCACCAGCATGGCGTGCTCGGCTCGTTCCTTCGGATCGGACAGGAGGTCCCGCTCCAGGGCTTCGTCTTCCTCCGGGTCGGCCCCCCGGGGGCGGGTGCCGGCGATGGGCCGGGTGGTGACCCGGGCCCCCTCCACCCGGACCAGCGGTTCGGGGGACGAGCCGGCCAGCTCCATCTCGGGGAGCCGCAGCAGGAACATGTACGGCGCCGGATTGGCGATGCGAAGCCGCCGGTAGATGGGCACGGCGCCGTCCGGCGCGGGGATCTCGCTTCGACGGGACAGCACCACCTGGAAGATGTCCCCGGCCAGGATGTGCTCGCGGGCCCGGGTGACGCTGTCCACGAACGACATCCGGTCGCCCTCCGGCCCGTCCCCCGGGCTGGGTTTCGTCGAGGGCTGGAGCGGCTCGGGCCGAAGCGACATGCCGGACGTGACTCGCTCGGCAAGCGCCTGAAGGGCCGCCGTGCCCGCATCCAGCCCTCGGTCCGAGGGGGTGTGGACGACGAGGAGCAGTCTCTGTCGCCAATGGTCGAACACGACGGCGCGGTCCACCAGCAGCAGCGTGA
>WUUC01142485.1_pt1 | contig 13555 bp, 8 predicted proteins | sample 6278441 | NCBI WGS metagenome assembly WUUC01 (sample SAMN13675441, study PRJNA597444) | soil metagenome | isolation source: soil | place: USA: Washington | collected 2017-10
ACAGTAGCATCGGCGTCGCCATGAAAGATCCAGAAATCGACCTTCGCTTGCTTCTTGGAGTAAAACTTTGTGTCGCCACCCCCACAGACGGGCGCGGCAGCAACAAAGAGCTTCGGAAAGCGGCCAACGGCTTCGAATGTCCCCATCCCTCCCATCGACAATCCGACGATCACGACTCTGTCTTTGTCGACGGAACCTTCGTTGATGATGGTGTTGGTGAGGTCGATCGCTAACTGCAATGGTTTTGTAATTGGTTTATTGTAATCAAACTCGCGGACCGGAGGATTGATATCGCGGTTGGTCTTGGAGGAATTCCAGCTTTGGTTTAGCGGGCACTGGGGCGCTACGACGATACACGGGAAATTCTTACGGTTGTCGGGCTCCACGAAACGGGGCATACCGTGGATGAGCTGCTTGTCGTTGTCGGAGCCGCGTTCGCCGGCACCATGGAGGAATAGTACTAAAGGATATTTTTTGGATTTGTCGTAATTCTCGGGCAATAGAAATCTGTAACGAAGGGTATCGGAACCGCTGATGTATAGCTTCTTCTCGAAGAGGGAGATGTCTTGGGAGAAGGATGATGTGAGGAAGGAGAACATGAGGAGAATGAACGAAATACCTTTGCGACTCATAGATAGAAATTGTATCTATAAAGTTACTATAATTAGTCGCACGCAAAACCTACTTCACCTCAGTCCACTTATTTCCGTCCCACTCCCATGTGTCGTTCGCGTCGTTGGGCCACTTGGGCCGGCCACCGAACAATACCGTCTTGTTTCTTTTCTTGTCGAAGGCCATGTAACCCATTGATCTCGGTGTAGGGCCGGTGGCCGATAGCTGTCGCCACTCCTTTCCGTTCCATGCCCATGTGTCACCGAGATTTCCTTCTTTGCCGATGCCGCCGAAAATTATAAAGTCACCTGCATTTGAATCGAATACGAATCCATGCGCCAATCTCGCACTGGGTCCGGTCTCCGAGACCTTTGTCCATAATTTGCCGTCGAACTCCCAGGTATCGTTGTACCTGGTGTCTGGCGTGGAGCCCATGCCGCCGAATAAAATCGTTCGGTTTCTTTTGGTGTCGTAAACCATGGCGAAAGCTTGACGGGCGGGCGGACTGGCTATTGCTAACTTTTTCCACTGTTGGCGGTCCCAGATCCATGTATCGCCCATCAACGAACCGGCGCCGCCCGAGCCGCCGAAGGCGATGAAGTTATCGTGTTGCGTGTCGTAGACAAATCCACCTTCGGCTAGAGCAAGTTCGGGTTGTTCTGAAATGTTACTCCATTGAGTCCCATCTAATCGTCTTAGGTCGGATAGTGTTTTGCTCTGGCTTGCATAGCCGAACATCGAAATGACTTTTCCCTCTTTTGAGTCAAAGGCTAGTCGAACGCCGCTTCTTTGGTCGCCGGAGGTGCCTTCGTTGGTCCACTTTTTTCCGTCGAAGCTCCACAGGTCGTTGAAGAACGTGAACGACTGGCCGCCATTGACGGGTGTGCTTCCGTTGGTCATAATGACTTTCTGAGCGTGCTCGTCGTAGATAAGCGCGTGATGTGCACGGGCAGGGGGTGTGGAAGGTTGTTGGGTGTGGAGAGATGTAAGGGATGAGAGGATGAGAAGCCAACAGGAAGAGGGAAATGTGACGATACCTGGAAGCATTGGGAGAGTGTTTTGTGATGGGGTTAATTTCGATAAATGGTAGAGGTTGTTTGTAACACGGCGAGGGGGATTTTTTGAGGGCATGGTCATCTCACCAGAGACACATTATCTCCGCGTCGTAGTCAGAACTTATTAACATCAGCTCCGCAACGACCTTCGCGCTTCCTGCGACCTCGGGTTAAGTAATGCCATTACATCCATCAAAGCCGATTGCAGCAACCCCGACCACGAGCGTTTTTCAAATACCTCCGGACTACGTACAACAGATTCTGCCTTCATAGCCTCACTCACCAGCTTACAAACGTCCTCGCCCCTGGTCAGGGTCATCAAATGCGAACCGCCGTCGACTACATAGTCGGGGCTCAGCAACCGGATAGGCAACGTCCGGTCATCAGTGCCGTGAATATGGATTGCAGAATCCAACGGCTTCTCACGATCCCAGTTAATGATCATGTCAATCGTACGTTTATAGTACTCCGGGGTCTTCGCCTTCTGCATGCTCAGAAATGTGTCGCGCGCATTCTCGCAGTCGGGCTCCCAAAGCGGTTGAATGAACTGGGCGCCCCACTGTAGCCATTTGCCAGGCAACATCCGGTTGATGGGAATCTTACTCTGAAACCTGTAGAGGAGTGGTAATTCTTTTCTACAACGCGCGCTGGAGATGAGGATCACCTTTTCGGGATTCATCATGGTCGCTACATCGGCGCAGATCATCCCACCCAGCGAAACGCCAACGAAAACGTATCGTCCCTTCGGATCGATCTGGTCCGCTACTGCTTCGGCATACGAACGAACAGTCTCGTTTTGCCTCGGTTCAGGGTATTTTATGTGAACGACGCGGTAATCCGGATCGAAACAAAACTTGGAAAATAAACGGTGGTCCGCCCCCTGACCCGGGAAGAGATAGATCGTGATCTGATCGGTGGCTGTAGAAGACATTCCAGCTGCTTTTTTGCTGAAATGTCAACGCAAGATTCATGCAAAAGGAATGTCTACGGCTGGTTTTTTTCCTTTTGATTACGTGTGTTCACGTTTTACAACTCGGGAAACCTGTCATGCCGCCATCTCGGTCAACGCCTTCACAAACACATCCAGCTCTCCGGTCGTCGTGTACACATTCGGTGTTATCCGGCACCCCTGCACTCCCTGACCATCGATCCCCACCGTCCAGACCTTGTACTTATCCAACAGTGTCTTCGCCATGTCCACAGGTTTCATGTCTTTAATACCCACGTTCGCAATGCCGCACGCGCGTGCCGGATCAGATGGCGTATTCAATACTATGTTCTTTACATTCCTGACGCGCGATGTCCAATACGACTGGATATACCGAAGGCGGGCTTCCTTCCTTTCCGGTCCAAGCTTCGTGTAAAAATCTATCGCGTCAAGAATAGTCAGATCCGTCGCCACGGGATGTGTGCCCGTATGTGCGAGATGCGTGATGTCATCTTTCATGGCCCAATCCGCCATCAGCGACCAAAGATCTGGTGCCTTGCCTTCCTTCACGTACAAGATCCCGGTACCGATTGGAACACTCAGCCACTTATGCAGACTCGCCGCATAGTAGTCGCATCCCAGGTCAGGTATCCGGAAGCTCAGGTGACCAAAAGTATGAGCGCCGTCTACCGCCACATCTACGTTCAGGCCGTGAGCCATATCGCAGATCTTTTTGATAGGCAGTACCTGGCCGGTGATGTTCACCATGTGACTTACCAGCATCAGCTTTGTTTTCGGTGTGATCGCCTGGCGGTACATGTTCACGATCTCTTCATCGGAGGAAGGATGATTGGGGACGGAAAGGACTTTAGCGACGATACCGTATCGCTTCTCCATCAGCTTGAACTGGTTAACGATGGAGCCATAATCCTGTATCGCCATGATGGCTTCATCTCCTGCCTGCCAATGAATGCCGTTGACCACCGTGTCGAGCGACTCCGTTGTATTTCTGGTGATCGCCATCTCCGAGGGCAAGCAACCCGCGAGCGTGGAAAGCCTCTCAATCACTTTTTTCTTGTTATCCGCCTGCATCGTCCGCATGTAGTAAGAGCCCTGTAGATTTACTTCACGAATATGATCGAGATATCTCTCCAGCGTTTCCTGCGGGAGAAAGCAGTAGTAACCGTTCTCGAGGTTGATGTAATCGGGCTTGAGCTTGTAGGCGCCGCGAATACCCTTCCAGAATTCTTCGTCATTGGCCAGAGCGCCGGCGGAATGAGATTCATAACGTGTCAGCCATTCGCTCATCGCCAGTTTTGGTGCGAGGCCGGCAACACCCAGTGCCAGGCTATTTTGGAGAAATGTTCGCTTGTTCATCGTGGCCGGTTTTGTTTGTATCAGTTGCTATTATTTTGAACTGGAAAATTCTTGCATTCCTTTCACCATCCCTTCAACACACTCGCACGGGGTGGAACCTCCCTCCCAAATGCCTTCACACGGTTTTTCGATCAACTCCGGACGGTTCTGCTTTACCCACTCTTTAGCCTGGTAATACTCGGCCGGATCGTTTGAAGAAGTCTGCACAGAATGAATTTGCCCCTTAACAATAGTCACATAAAAACTGTCTGTGACATTGAAGTCTATTTTAAGAGCCGCCATCAGATCATCTTTCACCGTAACCGGACAAACCAGTGTCGAATCGTTTTTCCGGATGAGATCCGAACGCTTCAATACTTCGTAGTGGCCGCATTTCGCCCATTGCTGATAATAAAGGATTCCCGGTTTAGAGTCCGGCGCTTGCGCAAGTATGGCGTCGAGGGAATCTTTATCAAACGAATAGAACGCGTCAATGAATTGGCTCGCTACGGAATGATCCACGTCTTTACTTCCCGAAACGTCAGGCTTTGCCGCGTTCTGGCAGGAACTCAATATTAATACGATGATCAGGGTACCTGCAGCGGTCTTCATACGTGGGAACGGGATAGTCTAAATATAGATGCTTATCTTTCACAAACTCTTCCCCCATGAATAAATTCTGCCTGTTTTTGATGTTGATCGTACTGGCGGCATGCAGCAAGCCAGATGCCCCTAAACGAAGCTATGTAGACGTAAAATCAATTGATAGCTCCGTCAAGCCCGGTGACAATTTCTTCCGCTACGTCAATGGCACGTGGTACGACTCCGCAAAAATAGCTGACGATCAATCAGGTGTCGGATCTTATATGTTCCTGAATATCCCCCAGAAGAAACTTCTGCAAGGTATCCTGGACAGCGTTTCAAACAGTAAAAATAACGCCGGAACCATCGAACAGAAGGTTGGCGATTTCTACGCTTCCGGTATGGACACCGCTACTATCAACCAGCGAGGATATGAGCCCGTCCAACCCATACTGGCACGCATCGACGCCATCACCGACGTTCCATCGCTGATGAAATTTGTGGCCCTCGAGCTCAAGACCGGCAACCGGTCCCTTCTTGGCTTCTACATTTCGCCCGATAACAAGAATAGTGGTATCAACATCGCACACACCTACCAGGCAGGGATCAGCCTGCCCGATCGCGACTACTATTTCAAGACTGATTCGTCCACAGCCCGCATTCAACAAGCATTTAAAAAGAATATCAGTACACTGTTTCAGCTAACCGGCATCGACGCCGCCGTCGCACAACAGAATGCCGATATCGTGTATGGGATCGAACGTCAGATTGCCGGATCTCACAGGACGAACGTCGAGCTCAGGGATGTTAACGCCAACTACAACAAGATGGCGATCGCGAGCCTCCATAAAAAACAATCCAATATCGGTTGGACGACGGTGCTCGAAAACCTCGGCGCAAAAACAGACTCCATCGACATGGGTCAACCCGCCTATTACGAAAAGGTGAATTCCCTGCTTAAGTCCATTTCTCTCAATGACTGGAAAGTTTACCTGAAGGCAAACACCCTGAGAAATTATTCCGAGGTGCTCAGCAAGCCATTCGTCGATGCGTCATTCGAGTTCAACAAAGTATTGTCCGGGCAAGGCAAGCAGAAAACCCGCGCACAGATCATGACAGAAAATGTCGATAACTACCTGGGACAGGATCTGGGGCAGCTCTACGTAAAAAAACATTTCAATGAAGGTGCCAAGAAGCGAGTGCTTGACCTGGTGAACAACCTGCAGAAGTCTTTCGAAAACAGGATCAGTCACCTCGACTGGATGAGTGACAGCACAAAGCTGAAAGCAAAAGAGAAACTGTATACGATCACCAAAAAGATCGGTTATCCCGACAAATGGAGGGAGTACAATGTACAGATCGACAGGGCCAAATATTTCGAGAACATACTCGCGCTCAATCAAAATGAATACGAGTTTCAACTGGCAAAATTGGACAAGCCTGTCGACAGATCAGAGTGGGGTGTGCCGCCTGGTACCGTTACAGCGTATTACAATCCTTCTTATAATGAAATCGTTTTCCCTGCCGGCATTTTACAATTTCCCTATTTCGATTTCGGCGCCGATGATGCCATCAACTATGGGGGGATCGGGATGGTCATCGGTCACGAGCTAACACACGCCTTTGACGACCAGGGTGCGCAATTCGATAAAGACGGCAACGTGAAAAACTGGTGGACAAAAGAGGACTACGAGAAGTTCACAGCGAAAACAAACCAGGTGATTGACTTGTATAGCTCGTTCACAGTTTTGGACACCGTTCATATCAAGGGCGCATTGACTGTCGGCGAGAACACTGCGGACAACGGCGGGCTCGCCATCGCTTACGATGCCTTTAAGATGACGCCGCAGGGACAGGATTCAGTTAAGATCGACGGCTTCACACCCGATCAGCGATTCTTCCTGTCGGTTGCACAAATCTGGAAAGTGAAAACCAGGGACGAGTTTCTCCGGATGTATGTCAATACCAATCCACATTCGCCCGCCATGTGGCGCGTCAATGGTCCCCTGATGAATATGGATGTGTTCTACACAGCATTTAATATTCAGCCAGGTGACAAGAATTATAAGGCTGAAAATGAACGGATAAGGATCTGGTAAGCTTCGTAATGAGATTCATAATTTTCCTAATTGCAATCCTGGCGGGTTGCTATAGTTATTGTCTTTCTCAGCCTGCCGGGTTCACGTATAAGAAAGGAATACTTGTTACCCATTGGACCGGGTGTGTTGCACCCCGGTATAATGGGATCAGCAACGTGCCGCACACCTACGGAGCCGCGTGGTTTGACCAGGAAGATGTGAGCTGGATCGCCGATCAGGGGTTTGACCATATTCAGATCGATGTCGATGAGCAATGGTGGTTCTCGGAAGACACGCTGCAGAACGCCAGGAACATCGCCACCTACAAAACGGCCGTTGACTGGGCAAACCGGCGAAACCTGGGAGTCGTGTTGTTCTTCGATGTGCATCCTTTCGGTGTACAACCCGATCCCATGGACAAATCCGTCGTGGAGAAAAGGGCCGGCCAATGGAATGCCATCACGAAGCTTTTTGAAAAGAACAAGCATGGCATTCGATTCCACCTGGGCGATGCTTACCTGCCCGCGAAGTCTGATCCCCAGACGAGATATCTGGCCTATGTAAAGGCAATACGGTCGGTTGACGCAAACCGGTTTATATACATCAGCGTTCCCGTGGACACCGGTCTTACAGACTTGGCGGATCCTTATCTATACGATGGTTTCAGTGCATTGATAAATAGTATCAACCATGTCGACTTTAGCAAGTTTGACAAGAACACGGCTGTATCGTTTACATATTTCTATCCTGAAGTGTTTCTTTATCAGAATCCATCCCAAAAACTTAAAATATCATTTCCCGGGCAGGTCCCTGACTTCAGCAATGCACAACAGGATAGCACGTATTACCCGGACTATGTGAATTTTGCGAAGCGCAACAGCAATCGAAAGTATTCAGAGCAGAACATTGTCGAAGACTTTAAGAAAATTACATCTATGATCAAGAAGAACGCCGGCCCCAGGGAGATATACCTGAGGCAGTTCGGCGTTCATACGACTATTGAAAAACAATCGGCTATAAATTATACCAGTGCTGTAACAAAGGCCGCGAAAGAATTCGGAATAAACTGGTGTATCTACGACTATGAAAGCGGAAGGGCGCTGCGCACCGCGGAAGGAACACCTTATCCTGCATATTTAGGACTGAAACTGAAATAGCCGCGCACGCACCAATCACCAAAAGGACTTTTTCCAATCCGGCTTCCGAACCAAACTACCCTGTGTTGATGTTACCCGGAGGAATTTAAAATCGCACCTTCTCTTCTCACCATTATGAGTACACACAAACATTACGATGTGATCATTGTCGGCGGAAGCTACGCGGGACTTTCCGCGGCTATGGCCCTCGGCAGATCACTGAGGCAAGTGCTGGTCATCGACAGTGATAAGCCCTGCAATGCACCGACCCCGCATTCACACAACTTTCTGACCCAAGATGGCAGCACGCCCTCGGAAATTTCACGAATTGCCCGCGAACAAGTATCAGCCTACGAAACAGTCACCCATTTAAAAGACCTGGCGGTCAAGGGCGGGAAGACAAGTGACGGATTCGAGATACAGGTCCGATCAGGTGAGCGTTTCACTGCAAGCAAGCTGATCTTTGCGACCGGGATCAGCGATCAACTGCCTAACATCGCGGGCTTTTCCGAATGTTGGGGAAGATCCGTGATCCATTGCCCCTATTGTCATGGCTACGAATATCACGGGAAATCAACCGCTGTTCTTAGCAATGGCGAGCCCGCCATGCATTACGCGGTTCTTGTCGGCAACCTGACCAGTGATCTCACGATCCTGACCAATGGCCGGCCGGATTTTACGGAAGAGCAGGCGGCAAAGTTACGCGAGCATCACATCAAGGTGGTCGATACGGAAGTGTCTGAGATCGAACATGCCGGTGGCAATCTTAAGAACGTGATATTTAAAGGCGGGCAGAGATTATCGTTCGACGCACTATATTATAAGCCTTCATTTCAACAGCATTGTGAAATTCCGGCCGTACTCGGCTGCGAGATCAACGAGCAGGGATATATCACCATCGACCAGTTTCAAAAAACGACGGTTGAGGGAGTGTATGCATGCGGGGACAACTCGTCGATGATGCGCTCGGTTGCCAATGCAGTTTCTACTGGCAATTTCACGGGCGCGGCAGTGAATAAACAGCTGGCTACCGATCGATTCTAGGACTCATTGTGGCTCTCCTGTGCCTACCACGGAGGTAATTCCCCCGGTCACAATACAAAAAGACACATACTTACCCGGACCAACGGAAGCTTTTCCGGCGTGATCAAAAACCAGTATATTTCTTATTCGGATCATCAGGCAATAAAGGCAGATCCTGCATGAAATTTCACCATTACTCACCGGCCCCAGCTCTGCAACCCTTGTTACAAGGCTACCTGGAAGCCGACTGCTGCAGTGTGGGAAATTCCGTGTATACCCTTTTTCCGAATGGTCTTTCAGGGATCTTCTTCAATTTCGGCAACCCCGGCAGGCTGATCCTTGAAAAAGAATACAGTACCGAAGCCGTGAGTATTTTCGGCCAGATCGATCAATACTTCACTATCGCGGATGCCCCGGGTTTCTATTCACTGGGAGTGCTGTTCAAGCCTACAACACTTTCAAAATTTTTGCGCGTCGATATAAGTGAGTTTACTAACAAGGCCGTTGACGGAACGCTGCTGCGTGCCGACCTGCGCGATGTACACGAACAGCTTCAGCAGATCAAGCCCATTCAACAGAAGATCGCCTTGTTGAACAAGTACTTTTCCAAAACACTGATCGATGTGCCAACTCAAAATATCATCAGCGACTACGCCGTTCATTTGATCAATACCAAAGAGGATCTGACCATCGGAAGACTGGCAGGTCTTTTACAGGTAAGCCAGCGTTACCTGGAAATTAACTTTAAACGGTCGGTAGGTCTTTCACCGAAAAGCTATTCGCTGATACAGCGCTTCATGCGCACCGAACGGAAACTGAAAAGAGAATCCGAACAGCGCCGGCATTTGAGCTTCGGGGACGAGTACTACGATCAAATGCACTTCATGAAAGACTTCAAGCGATTCACAGGCTATACGCCAGGGCGATACTTGCTCGAAAACCTCGAAACGGCGAAATCCTACCTGATCCGGTCATAATTCCGTTGTTCGGATTTTTACTATACAATAGGCACCCCACATAGTATCATTCATCCCAATGGTCACATGATCATGCGATCCCAGATGAATTGCAGGTTGACGAGATTTGAATTATGATGAAGAAGGTAATTGTCCCGTTATTATTGTGCTGCACCCTGCAGGTGAGTGCACAGATCACCAGCACGTTCGACACCAATGCCGATGGATGGACTTTTCTCAACTCGGCCACCCCGATCACGCCCACACATCAACCCGCCAATGGAAATCCCGGCGGATTTGCGTCGGTAACTTATTCGTCAAATACAGCCGCTAGTACCCAACACTGGATTGCTCCCTCCAAATTTTTAGGTAGCCACCTGGTCCGCTCACTTGGCATGCAACTAAAATTTAACCTTCAGCAATCCATAGCGGGAACCGGAGCAGCTTTTGACGTTCGTATAGAGAGCGGCGGCGGCTTCATTTACCTTTCGGGCATCCCTAAACCTGCCGTTGCCCCTGCATGGACTTCCTACTCTTATACACTCGATGAAACAGGTGGATGGTATACTTCAGCCGGGTCCGTGCTGGCTTCACGTGGTCAGATCAAAAGTGTTCTTTCCAATATAACCTCTATTGAGATCAGGGGGACTTACGGAACCAATGCAGCTTACACCTCCGGGTTGGATAATGTTATACTTGAACAACGAACGCTTACAGCGCCGCCTGTAGCATCTCCTCTCTCCGTCACCTCAGGCATGCCCGGCGATGTCATTACTATCAATGGCGCCGGGTTCGACCCCGATAAATCGGCTAATACAGTTTCATTCGGAGCGAATGCGGGCATCAAAGCTGAGGTGCAGGCAGCAACGGCCACTCAATTGACCGTCGTGGTGCCGCAAGGTGCCGTATACGGCCCTATCACTATTACTAATAATACAACAGGGCTCACTTCTCAAACGTCAAAGCCTTTTAGCCCCGTGTTCGAAGGGGGTGGGAGGGTTATTCCTACCTCTTTTAAACCGAGATTTACAATCTCGACCATCCCTATTGAAGGATGGTTTGTAGCCGATTTCGATGGGGATGGCTGGGAAGACTTTGCAGTGACCAATAATAACACCGAAGATGTTATTGATATCTATCGAAACCTGGGTCTTGGAGGGGAACTATCGACCGCTTCTTTCGCCGCTAAGGTTACGATACCTGCACCGCCGCTGGGTGGCAGCGGTACGAACGGGGCCGGGCTTTCGTTTGTCGATTTGGATGGCGACGGAAAGGTGGATGCTATTACTTCAAATGCCTTGACCGCTTTCTCTGCTGCGTTTATTACGCTTCGCAATACGAGTACGCCCGGAAATATTTCTTTTGAGCTGCCGGAATATTGGGCAGGTGGCAGCGACGAAACTCCACCATACTTCGTTGGCGATGTTGATGGTGATGGTCGCCCCGATATGGTTGGAGGGGAAGGCTCAAGCGGAGCCGGCAACAATCTGTGGATAGTTCAAAATATCAGCAGCCCCGGAGATATCGAATATGGTCCTTCGGTAGGTTATTTCACCGCTACCGTCGACGCCTTATCGGGCGTGACCATGGGAGACTTAAACAATGACGGCAAGCCCGACATGATCGCGAGCGATGGCTTCGGCGACCACTTTTCCATTATCCAAAACAACTCCACACCTGGAACAATCTCGATGACGGATGTCGGGCAGATCCCTACCGGCCAATACAATCGAAGCATGAGGATCGTGGATGTGAATTTCGATGGAAAAAATGATCTGGTCTGGAAAAGGACCAGTGGTGGAATATACGTCCGGATCAATAACGATACCGATGGGGTACTCAATGTTTCCGACTTTGCAACTGAATATATTCTCACAAGCGACCTGGGCAACAACGGTGGGGTCGCGATCTCAGACTTTAACGGAGATGGCAAGGCCGATATCGTAGGTACGGATGACGGCGATGTGGGCGTTTATGAAAGTGTCTTCAGCGGCGGGGCTTTCGACCTCAACGCCTATGTTCCGGCTTATCAGGTCCCCGGTGCCGGGAGTAATTCCGGTAGCCCCTGGGTAACCGATCTTAACCATGATGGCAAGCCTGACCTGGTACTTGCCAGCGGAGGTTCTATCTCGATTATCGAGAACAAAAACGTGGCTAGTCCGCAAATCTCATTAAATACGGTAAGTCCTTTGACAGCACCTGTTGGCGCGACCGTCACGATCACCGGTAACAGCTTTTCACCTGTCGCGAACGAAAACCATGTATACTTTGGCGCTGTTAAGGCAACGGTACTGGCAGCCTCGGAAACGGAAATAACGGCAAGGGTACCGGCGGGCGCCTCCTACGCCCCTGTGAGTGTACGCAAGGGTGATTTAACATCACGGTACCGGCTTCCTTTCAATACTATCTTTTCTTCCGGTGTAACGTTCAACAGTACACATTTTGCTCCACCTGTAAATTTCACGTTCGCAAATACAAACTACGATATCGAAGTCGCTGATTTGAATCTCGATGGAAAACCGGATCTCCTGGTGGAAGGAACGGCCGGTATCATCTTCCGCAATACGCATAGTTCAGGTGCCATCACCACGACATCGCTAATTCCCGATGATACCTTAAACAACTCGTTCCTCAACCCGCGATTGGAAGATTTCGATGGCGATGGCCTGCCCGATGCTGTAGCTGTGAACGGGGTAGCGCATAGGAACAACAGCACTTCACCAGAGATAAATTTCCTGCCCGTAGTGAGCCTGGGTCTTGGTGCGAGCACTATGGACATTGCCGACTTCAATGCAGATGGAAAAATGGATATGACCGTAACGGCCGACGCCAGCGGACAAAACGACCTGCAGATACTTGAAAACAGAACGGCTAACGTTACTGGAAATTTCCCCACAGGCACGTACGGGTCTTTTTCGGGAACAATTTCTTATATAAAACCTGATCCCTACGGCGGAGTAGTGACGGAAGATTTTGATGGCGATGGTTTTCCGGATATAGTGACCTCGAACCCCGGTCTCGATAATATCAGCATTTATCGTAATGTGGGCGTATTAAAGATCTCCGGGGCGCAATTTGCTGCCCGTGTCGACATGGCGGTAGGCGACACGCCCGGAAGAGTTTACAAAGGGGATTTCGATAATGACGGAAAAGTGGATTTGATGATACCCCACGCCGGCTCAGCAACAACGCTATTAATAGTATTGCAAAACACCAGCACACCCGGTAACATCAGCTTTTCCCGTGCTGACCTTACCAACCCCAGTGCCACCACCGTCGCCACCATTGCAGATCTGGATGGCGATGGCAAACCGGAAATCATCACAACCAGCGAGAGTGGCAATCGCTTTTCAATATTCAAAAACATTCATACTTCCGGGGCGTTGACCACGGCATCCTTTGCAGCCCCGTTCAACACAACTGTAACGGCTCCGCGTGGCATTGCAACAGGCGATCTCAATCTTGATGGCAAACCCGAAATTATAATCACACGGGCGGCGGCATTATTAGTAGTGTATGAAAACCTCATCCAGTCTACGTTCCCAACGATTACTTCTTTCACACCTGGCTCAGGGCCTGTAGGAACTACGGTCGTTATCACGGGGACAAACTTTGATCCCGTCCCTTCCGGCAACACGGTGACATTTAATGGAATTACCGCGGTTGTCTCCGCAAGTACAACCACGAGCATCACTACAACAGTTCCAGCCGGCGCGACAACAGGGGTGATAACGGTATCCATTAGTGGCAATACCGCTATATCTGCAACAAACTTTGTGGTAACAGGTGTTCCGGTGATCGCTGTCACGCAACAGCCCGCACCCGCCAC
>WUUC01148932.1_pt1 | contig 13555 bp, 9 predicted proteins | sample 6278441 | NCBI WGS metagenome assembly WUUC01 (sample SAMN13675441, study PRJNA597444) | soil metagenome | isolation source: soil | place: USA: Washington | collected 2017-10
AGATGCATTTCTCGGAAAGTTTTCGAATGAGGAACGTGTGGGAAAGTTGGCAGGAATTTTTGCGGTGCTCTCCATCTTCATTAGCTGCCTTGGGTTGTTCGGCCTTGCATCTTTTATGGCAGAACGGCGTACGAAAGAAATTGGTATCAGGAAAGTTGTCGGTGCTTCTACGTTTGTTCTCTGGCGGATGCTGTCACGCGACTTTGTACTGCTAGTCACAATTGCCTGCGCTATCGCCGTGCCCATTGCTCACCTGCTGATGAACCAATGGCTTGGCAGCTACACCTATAGAGCGAATATTCCATTGTGGATCCCTTTGTCGACCGGTATAGGTGCGCTGACGATCACACTACTCACCGTCAGCTATCAGGCTATTAAAGCTGCGCGCATGAATCCAGTGAATAGCTTGCGGACGGAGTAACGACGCGGGAAATATTTCACATGAAGGCATGGAGACCCGAAGGCTGGCGCGCGCTATAGATTTCCCGTTTGAGTCTCTCGTGCCTTTGTGTGCATATTTTTTGATACATTTTGGGTAAGACGGTAATTCCTAAGCACTAATCAGGGCACGTTAAATAAACAAATCCAACCCGCAATTCGGTATTTCACAGTGCGGCGATTATTCTTTTATTGGGGTATGAATACTTCCCTGATCAGGTACGCAACGTATTTCATTGCTAGCTCGACATTTCTCAGTTGTTCATCTAACAACCAAATCGACTACTTTGGGCAGCAACCTCCGGGTATGAGTGCAGAACTTTTTGCAGCGGGTATTCTCAGTACCGATGCCAACGAACATAGCCCGATCGCATTTGCACCTGATGGGAGCAGAGTACTTTGGGCAATCATGACAAAGCGATACCAGGGACGTCTTTTGGAAATGCGCTACGAGAATGGTAGCTGGTCTAAACCAACCAGTCCCTCTTTCGCAGATACCACCAGCGATGACTATTCGCCTTCGTTCACTGCCGACGGCAGAACGCTGTTGTTTGGTTCACGCCGGCAAGCACCCGAAGGCTACCCCATGGGCAATGGCAACCGGCTTTGGAAAGTACAACTCACTGCAGATGGATGGGATGTGCCGGTCCCTCTCGACACAGCGGTTTCAAAGTCGCGTGAATTCGGTCACACTATTAGCGGGAATGGCACCATCTACCTTTCAACATCCGGAAACCGTACAAGCGGCAACATCCTGCGGTCTCCATTGGGACCTGAGGGCTATCAAACCCCTACGCTCCTTCCGTTCAACATCAACAGTGTTGATTATGAAGATGGCCCATACATTGCGCCGAATGAAGACTATTTAATTTTTGAATCTACCCGCCCGGGGGGCATACGTGGTAGTCATGACCTTTACATCACATTTAAAGGACCCCAGGGATGGAGTGAACCAATGAACATGGGACCCACTGTTAACACAAGCGGCATGGACCGATTCCCTCGTGTTACTCCCGACGGCAAATTTCTGTTGTTCGCGAGCAACATAAATCAATCGGCCGAAAAACCGGGCTTCGACTACTTCTGGGTAGACGCTAAGATCATTGAAGAACTCCGCGACAAACAAACACCTGGTTTAGACGCAGTTCGCGGTACAAACATCATTACCACACTTGACGTAGGAGATGTTGACCGGGCCGCAGACCAACTGGATCAATTGCTCAGTTCCGGCCCCCATCTCGATGCAACGCTAATCTACAGTTCGTTGCTTCGCAGCCAAAAAAAGTATCAGGAAGCCGAGCAGCTTGTCGCCAACATTCCATCAAGCTGGAAAAACCGCACGGCCGTAAACATCGAATTGGCGTTGACGAAGTTTGGTGTTAAGAAACAAAATGAGGGTCGGGAAATTCTCGACACGCTGCTCATCCCCGAGGACCAGCAGTGGCCAAAGTACAATTACCTGTCTAATGAGTTGTTCGCATTAGGTGAATTCGCGTTGAGCGACGAATACCTGGACAACGTGATCGCGATCGGGCCCAATCCAGTGATGTATTACAAACGCGCTTGTGGTTACGCGAAGATCGGCGAAAAGCAACGCGCTTACGATGTACTTAACAAAGCCGTGGACCTTGGATACAACTCAAAACAGCAATATCTCGAAGATCCGGATCTTGCCTTCTTGCGTGGAGACAAACAATGGCAGGTAATCCTGAGTCGTCTTGAATGATAGCGACATTACTAACCAAGGTAGTGAAGTACCGCAGTTTCTTCTTTGGATAGGCCATTGACCTTCCTGTTCTTACTGAACCTGTTCCATTTTTCCCTGAACCTTCCCTCCTGCCAGTCCGCCAGTATCCTGGGATGAATGTATGATGAAACGCAGACGGCAGGTGTGTTGCCAAGATCGGATGCAACCGTTTTGATCACTTCCCGTGTTACTTTCTTTCTTGCAGTGATCGTGTCGGGATCCAATTGACGCGAGAGGCGGAATGCCGTTTTCCACGTTGCCGCCCAGGTTCTGAAATCTTTCGCGGTAACGCGGTTGGCTCCTGTAAGTGCATCCAGATATTCATTCACATGATGCGCCTTAATGTCATATACTACACCGTTGCCATCTTCGTAGCTAAACAGGTCGTGTCGCTTTCCGGCATTTCCAAACTTTCCCGATTCATCAATCAATGTCGCAAGACTGTCCTCCCAGATACGGCGCTTCCAAAGCTTTCCGGACTTACCGACAAATTCGAAGACAGCATCAAGCTTTCCCTCGGCACCTTTGGAGCGATCGATCGACATGTGACCTTTTTTCATCGTGGTGAGGCCATAGGAGTTATTCTTTTTAGCATACTCGTCGTTGCCAACACGGAAATGGTATAAATCGATGAGCTTGACGATGAGTGCTACAACTTTTGCTTTTGGCATACCTTCGCGCGTCATGTCTTCATCAACCTGTTTTCTAATGCCAGGCAATAGCCTTGCGAATGCGGCCATACCTTTAAATTTCTCTGCCGATCGCTCTTCCGTCCACTTCGCATGGTATTTATACTGAAGGCGACCTTTCAGATCTTTCCCGGTCGCCTGGAGTGAAGCGTGGGGATCTTCGGAAATCCAGACATCCTCCCATGCCGGTGGGAGCACCAATGCAGTACAACGTTCAACGACTTCTTTCCTGGTGATCCGTTTCCCGTTTGGACCGTAAAATTCGAAACGATAGGTTTTCTTTTTATTCTTTGTAACGACCCACTTTTTCCGTGAGATTCCAGGTTCCCTCATAGATCAAAGTTATCGATTTACAGATATGTTGACTTCGGCGAATGCGTCTTTGATATAAGCGGGGGCATGATCCAGTGCCTCGGAAACTTCCGGCGTTGACATATCCTTTCCACTCTTCCAAAGCAATGCCGCTAACTGTACCGCCACCGCCTTGTCATATTTTTTAACCTCCGAGATCATTTCGTTTACGCTTTTGGATGACCTGATAATAATCTTCGCATAGTCATTAGCAGTATCCCGTTTTCCGTTCCGATCGCCGTCTATCCATACCGCGCCGGTTATCCCGATCACGTTTGGTTCCCAATCCGGTGACTGGGCCTGGTAAGGTTTTTCAATTGGCCAGAAGGGCATGTTAGATCCCGGGCCCAAAGCCACCGCAACAACGAATACATCATAAGGAGGAACGTCAAGACTCCAACTGCCTTTCCATTTTTCAACTTTCTTACCAGATATCGTTTCTTCGTTTCTCAATATACCATTCACAAACAGCATTACTTTTCCTGCGTTTACCCACGATGGCCCAAGTACAGCGACGTCTATATTAACTTTCTTTCCTGGTCGCGCGAGATCTCCAGGTCCAAACTGCTTGTCAACACTAATGTTTGTGAGAAGACCGGAACTCACCATGACCTTGCCTTCCAATATGTTCCCAACGGCCTCACCAATATCGAGTGCGGCCGGGTTGCTATCATTACCCTTCACATATGTCCGGCCCTGGCCAACGATAAATCTTATCACGTCATGAGAGTCGCTCGACCCGATTGGTGTTAAGAGGTGGCCCCCGTTGAGCATTCCAAACCAATCCCGGTACAGCGCGGTGATATCGGATTGCTGCGAACCCGAATTCAGCACTTCCATTGAGTTGGCGGGAACGACCCAATCATTAACATTCATACCAGCAATGGATACGTGGATTTTCGGATCGAATGGCCGAAAGGAGTTATGTATGTCGTTAGCATGATTAAGAATAATGACCGCATTCTCATACTCGCCAAGCCTTGAGTGTAATGCGGACCAGTTGTCAACCTGGTGATTGACGGGTTTGCTCTCCGGTTTCACAGGGAAGACATTGAAGTGTCCTACTGGCGTCGTTACTTCGTTGCCAGTAACAACAGTCATCCAACGCTGTACTCCCACCGATGCTACAACTGACGTCAGGTCAACATGCTTGTTGTGATCAGTGATCACCGGCATTTCGATACCTTCGCCCGCGAGGGTGATGATCCTCTCACGATCGGTCGCATCGCCATGACCGGAATGAGTGAACGTGTGAACGTGGGTGTCGGTGCTTATCCAGCCCCGCGTGTCTACCTCACGCGAAAGGGACAACTCGACCGGTTTGTGTTCACCAGTGCTCAGGTCCACCTGAACGGAATCAACGCTGTATTCAAAACCACGTGTAGCGTAAACAGTGTAGCGACCTGGAGGCAAACCGATTTTCGCGTTGCCGGTTGCCGTGTAAACACAACCGTGGCGAACAGCAAGATGCAACGACTCGCTAAGCCTGGTGAGCGACACCATGCTTCCCTTCTCATTCAGTATGGTAATCTTCGACGGTATGAGCGACCGGCCCTCGGATACGGAGATATCGAGGTTGCATGCTGAAAGTAACTCTTTAGACGATTTCGTATACAATGATATTTCGCCCACGCGAATATCATCCGGTAACGTCGATGTTGTCGAAACGACCAAGGTGTTGGATCCGTTAACGAATACTCCAGGTGGAATATCCAGGTACGCGGTAATGTCTTTTTCGTCGTTGACCAGCTTACCGGCATCGCGCCCATTGATCAGTATTTGCCAGTCCTGCCTGACATCCTTTTGCCGGACTACCAACGTTCGCCATGAGGTAGCATCTGCGATTTCGAACTTGACGATCAGTCCTGGATTTGACGACGCCGGGAAAGTCGACCATTCACGTGCAGTGGTGTTTCGGAGGTGATGCATTTGCCCGGTAATTGCCAGCGACTGCGGGTATGCAAACTGGGCAGTAAAAAGGAAAAGCAGGAGCACGCGCATGATCAAATGTAATCAGCTTGTACACGATTTGAAAAACTGTGCCAGTTTAAACCGCCTGTTCCAATCGGACTTAAATTCGTATACACCCCGTTGCTTGCGGAATTGACAAGCATCTGACGTCTAACCTGGCGAGACATGCGTTTGCGACTACCTTGACTTTGACGAATCGTGTACCGATCGAGACGGTTTCAAAGATGCTGGGACATGCGAATTTGAGAACCACGCAGATTATGCGAAGGTAGTGGAGAAGAAGATAAGCGATGATATGGGGAAGCTAAGACCTCATTGGGTTCGGATAACCTCTATGGTTCCCATGCCGAATACGTCGCATTAGACCGCCAAATTACTTATCTTTGGTCATGAACCTCACGACCTTAATTAAGGAACGCTATACAGAATTTATCGACTTGTGCCGTTCGCATAAGGTCGATAAGATCTATGCTTTTGGGTCATCAATCACCGACCATTTTGACCCACAGACAAGCGACATTGATGTGGTTGTTAAAATTGATATAGCTGATGCGGCTGATCGCGGGGAAGCTTTCCTTTCACTGTGGGGCAAGCTAGAAATACTTTTTAAAAGGAAAGTGGACCTGCTCACCGACGACTCAATTCGGAATCCATATCTCAGGGCCAATATTGATCGCACAAAGAGGCTAATCTATGACAGAGAAGGAGAGAAAGTTCTTGTCTGATATTTCTCAGTCGATCAGCTTGATCGAAAGTTTCACCGAGGGCATAAATCCTTCACTGAAAGATGTTAAGACAAAGAGCGCTGTCGAAAGACAACTTGCAATAATTGGCGAGGCTGTCAATAAGTTCTTGAAGGAGTCTACTGCAAACGATCTTAAGAACGCAACTCAGATCATAAGCCTGAGAACCAGGCTCATTCATTCATACGACAACGTAGATGATTCGATTATCTGGCTGGTTATAATGCGTCACCTCTCGCCCCTGAAAGACGAGGTAAACAAGAAGCTGGTGTAAGTCCCAAGGTATTCCTAAACGCGCCGTCGAGATGGGCAGAATGTACAGCGCGAACTCTCTGGCCACACTTTGTACATACTTACATCAGCAACCTGCTAATACAAGCAAGCGTTGAGAACGTGCGCCGGGCTAAAAGGAAACACGTGCCACAATTCTTTCATAACTTTACAGGCACATTTACCAATGGTTGACATCAGCATCACATTACTACATGGCTTACTGATCTGCATACCCTTCACGATCTTTGTTGCGATAAGCTTTGTCACCAAGCCGCGATTGTGGCTGCACAGTCTGCCTGCTGACATCCAGCAAAGGGCGCCGCAAAAAACAGCCCGCGAAAATATTGTGACAAGGCTCGTGCTGTTACCAATTTTCATCATCATTCTTCCGGGGCTTTCAACGCTGTCCGCGATTTCTGCGGGAATGACGTCGCCAACCCCCACCCTGTCCGGTCTGATCGGCCATCTCTATCTTGTCTGGATCATCGTTCACTTCTGGGATCTCATCGTAATTGACGGCATCGCTATGCTGCTGATCAACCCGGCCAAACCGCCGATCGCCGGAACCGAATATGCCCCGGGTTGGACGGATATAGCGTTTCATATAAGGTCATTTGGGAAAGCGGTGTTGACCAGTGCCATCTTTGTTTTGCCGGCCGGCGTAATCATTCATTTTTTTGTAACCATTTGATGGTCGTGAAGTTTTGACAGGGGATGTGTTGAAGATAATTATTCTGCCCTGCGCAACTTTTCGCAGTCTGCGTGCATCTTATTAATATTAGAAAACCAAACGTCCGGCTATGTTCAGAAACTATCTCGTCATCGGTTTCAGAAACCTCCTGAAGAACAAACTTTTTTCAGCGATCAACATTAGCGGCATGGCGATCAGCGTCGCCTGTTTCCTGAGCATCGGGCTGTTTGTGTTCGACGAGCTTCAATACGATCGTCACGTGAAAGACGCGCAACTGAAGTATCGCGTGTACAACGAGATGTTCAGCGACGATGGAAACATCCGGAAAGGTTCGATGGTATCTCCAATGATTGCGCCGACGCTGAAAGCTGAATATCCCGAAGTCGACTATCACTTCAGGTACCTTAACCTCAACTCATCGTTGTTGTTTGCCGTTGGTGAAACAAAAATGACGGAGGGGCAGGGAGGTTATGGAGAGCCAACGATGTTTGATATGTTCGATATCCGGTTAGTTGAAGGCGACCGCAAGTCCGTGCTTGCCGAGCCTAACACGATCGCCATCTCGCAAACACTTGCTGAAAAATACTTCGGCGACAAGCCGGCCCTTGGTCAAGTCATTAAAGTAGGTACGGCCAACACGACAGTTGCAGGCGTTTACGAAGATTTTTCAACCCACTCGCATTTCAAAATAAATTACCTGCTGCGGCTGGACGACCTGGCTTCTGAGTTGGGCGACCGCATGCAAAGCTGGCAGTGGCAGCAGTTTCACACATATATCCAATTGAAACCCGGCAGCGATGCGGCCGCGCTTGAAGGAAAACTTAAAGAAATGGCCGAACGCCACGCATGGCCCGTGACGAAGCCAAATGGTGGCTACTATATTCCACACCTGATGGCCTTACAGGACGTTCACTTGAAAAGTGCCGACCAGTTGTGGGACATAGCCGATCGGGGCAACGCAACTACTGTCTACATATTACTGGCCACGGCTATCTTTATCCTTGTCATTGCGATCCTCAACTTCGTAAATCTTTCTACGGCGCGCGCTGTAAACAGAATGAAGGAAGTCGGCGTCCGGAAATCGGTTGGAGCAGTCAGAGGGCAATTGATCAAACAATTCATGAGCGAGTCAGTGATCATCGCCGTCATCGCTTTGGTGATTGGTGCACTCCTCGTTCAGCTGGCATTACCATTGCTGAACTCGTTCACGGGCAAGAACATTGCAACGAGCATTCTGATTCAACCCGTAACCCTACTTATTATTATTGTGTTTGCCATACTGATCGGGCTGGCAGCGGGTGCGTACCCGGCGTTCTATGTGTCGGCATTCAAACCATCCCACATCCTGGGAGGAAAACAGGCAACCTCTTCCGGCAAGAACCTACTCCGGAAAAGTCTCGTGGTCGTTCAGTTCATCCTTTCGTTCATCATGATCACCGCTGCCATTGTTGTAACTGATCAACTTAACTTCATACAAAACAAGGATGTTGGTTTCGATATGGATAATGTGGTGGTGCTTCCGATGCGAGGCGGTTTGAACGCCAACAAAGATGCCACCAAGAATATGTTTGCAAACCATCCCAACGTGGTCAGCACCTCGCTATGTTACGGACTGCCGGGCCAGGCATTCGCGGGAGACGGTTTCAAAGACCTTCAGACGGGTAAAGACTGGCATTGCTCAATGCTCACAGTGGATCACGATTACGTGAAGACGCTGGGACTGACCATTATCGCTGGTCGCGACTTCTCGCGGGAGTTCCCGAATGACGAACACGATGCATTCATACTCAGCGAGGCCGCCGCAAAAATGATCGGCTATGCAGATCCAAAAGATGCCATTGGTCATAAGGTCGGTTGGAATCGTTGGGACGACGACACAAAAATAAAAGAGGGCACAGTGGTCGGTATCATCGAAGACGTCTACCTCAACAGTCTGCACCAGAACGTGACCCCCGTGATGTTACAGGTATTTCCTTTTGGTTTCAATACGCTAACTGTGCGCGTAAAAAGCGACGACGTACAATCGACGATCGCACACCTGGAGAAAACATGGAAACAACTGGAACCAGAATGGCCATTTCAATACAAGTTCCTCGACGCCAACTTCGATCAGCTTTATAAATCGGAGGAACGGCTTTCCAGCCTGTTCTCTTTCTTTACAGGCTTTGCGATCTTCGTTGCCTGCCTCGGACTTTTCGGACTGGTCGTCTATAATACCACGCAGCGGTTCAAAGAGATAAGCATTCGAAAAGTATTGGGTGCTAAAGAATCGCAGATCGTTCTGCAACTCGGCAGGTCCTATATACTGCTGATTGGGATCGCCTTCATCATTGCTATTCCCTTCAGCTATTACGCCGCCCAACAGTGGCTGTCGTCGTTCCCTTATCATACCGGGATCACGGTCTCGCTGTTCGCGAAAGCCGCAGCCGGCATCCTAATCGTCTCTCTTGCTACGGTTGGATTTCAAACGTTGAAGGCAGCAAGAACAAATCCCGTAAATGCATTGAAAGAACAGTGAGGTTTACTTCCTCGATTTGTAAAAGGAAGCTTTAACGCCTTTTACCCCGGGAGTAACAGCGAACAGTCCACCACTTTGCGGAAACTCCGCTAGCTTTTCTGTGCTCACCCACGCGCGGGCCGTGGTGATGTATAATGTACCAAGGTCCTTTCCGCCAAATGCACACGATGATACATTCGGCGCGGGAACAATAATTTTTTCCAGCAGCTCGCCGGTTAAGGGATCAAATCGAGCCACACAACTCCCACCCCACAATGCAATCCACAGTTTATCCTCAGAATCTATTGTCATCCCGTCAGGTGCGCCACTTCCACGGGGAATTTTTATAGCTACCCGCCGGTTGGAAATACTTCCGGTTTGGTCATCATAGTCAAATGCCTGCACTGTCATAGTGGGCGTGTCATTGTAGTACATGGTCTTTTTGTCGGCCGTCCATACAATGCCGTTGGATATCGACACACTATCAAGCATTTCACGAACCGATGCATCGGCATCCATGCGGTACAAGGCCGCTCCGCGCCGTCGTGAGTCCAGCGCAAGCGAGCCTAGCCAGAACCTTCCTGACGGATCACACTTACCATCGTTAAAACGAACGTTGTTGTCGGGTAATGGGTTGACGATAAATGTGAGTTTAGCCGTTTTAACATCGAGGTGATGAATACCATTCTGCAGCGCTACCAGTACACCACCGCGATCAGCTGGCACCACAGTACCAATTCGTTCCCCTACCGGTATCAATCTGTTCCCGCCAGTAGCGGGATCGAAGATGTGAAGCGACTTACCTTCGATATCGACCCAATATAGCCTGTTCTCCAAAGGATGCCAGATAGCGCCCTCGCCTAACATGGCCTGCGCATCGAGCACCAGGGTAACGTTTGATTCTTCCCGTGCCGTGAAACTACCTGATAAAAAGATCAGGCAGACCAGACTTATGTGGATTAACCTCACGCTACGATCTTTTCTCCTGTTTCTTCAACCAAATACATTCCACTTCAAAGCTGTAAGACTTTTTCTGATCTGCGGGCTGCAACCCGGAGCCGATGGTGACCTCAATTCGTTCTGCATTCACCAGATTAACGCCGCCAGTACTTCCATGTGACTTAAAGATCAACGGTAGAAAGCCCGGGTACGGGCGGGGCATCAGCATGCCTTCGGACGATGTGAAGCTGCTCAATGGTATTTCGATGTCTTTGAACTCTCCTGTCAGGTCGACATTGGCAGCCATTGATGATGCATCGGAACAGGTGAGCACCACCTTTGCTTTGACTGGCGCCCCACTGGCGGACCGCGCGCGGATCACTACTTTATCGAATCCGCTAAGTTCGTCTTTGCGGCCTTCCAGTTTATCGATAAATGAATATTGAAAGCCCATTGCATGCACACCTGTCATATCATTCGATGTCATGCGGATGATCAGTTGGCCAGGTTTCTCACCAGTCACATACGTTGTCTGAAACCCTCTTCGCCATGTCGGGTAGGGACTAATGCTCCGGTCCTTTGTCGGATTGAAAAGTTCAAGGCCTCCCTTCTCATCGGCAACATAAATTGTCCATGTGTCATTGGAGATATTATCCCACGCCGACGGATCGCTTTTCACATTGCCAGGAAATGACGATACCTCTTTCCCATTTCTCATCACGATCCGGTAATTCAACATACCAGGCGTAACAAGATCGGCAGGGATCTGGGCAACATAGTCGTATGTATTTTGCTTCACCATTGGAATGTTCCTTGACTGGCCTCCTACTCTATTGATCTGAATGGTGATCTTGCCGGAGTCAAGGCCTACAACTTTTGCAGAAACGGCTAGTGGCTTTCCTGCGGTGACTTCGGTTAGTGGCTCGTGGTAAAGGTACATGTCGCTGCTGAATGGTTCAGGCGCTACAAACTCTTTCAATCCAATCACACCGAGGTTGTCAATCTTACCGGAATGCTGTTTACCTGTTGCTGTTAAAAGGTAAGTACCGGGGAGTATGTTCATACCATCTGTTCCGTGTTGAAGCGAACTGGTGTTGCCATCATTTAAACCCGTGACGGAAAAACCTGCACCGAGATCAGGCAACGCGATTTTCATTTTGCCAGCTCGCCACACAATTCTTGTCACCTCTTTTTTTGGTGACGCTTTTTCAAATGGATCACGGATAAATATGGCGTCGGGCATTACTTCAAGGCGCCACACACCGTTTTCGAGTTTATCCAAAAAGTAGCTGCCGGTTCCTTCATAGGCTACGACCGGAGATGAACCTACGCCAGCTATGTGCGCGAGCTTTTGTATGTTCACTGGTTTAGTACGTGTTGAGTTCGCGTGCAGAAATTCAGTTTCAGTATTCATCTCGCTCGATGATTCAGGATAACTGACACGGAAGGCATCGAACACACTGTCTGCAGGATATGTTCCATAGTTCTTTTTTCTCGGTACCTGGTGAAACACACGTGAAGCGATGAGCATACTGATCGCTTTCCCCGGCGTATAAGCCAGGTTGAGATAGTGCGTTTGATATTCCGTGTTACCGTAAGCGATTGCCATAGGGTCGTACGCGAACTGGGTTGCCCATTGAAACCCTGCTTCTCTGAAACTTCGTGCCATAACAGGGTACATGCATGGTCGTAGAATGTCTGCAGCATCGAACTCATAAACCATCAAAGCTTTCTTGGCAAAAGCGGGAATGGTGTCGAAGGGAATTGTGTACTTGTCAACATGCGGAAGGTAGTTTCCCTCTAATGTGTTGCCGGACACGAGTCCGGATGGGTACCATTGAAAACTAAAACCATTGGCGACCGATGCAGCAACCGCGTCGGCGTAATATGGCCCCTGGCTGATATTATAAAAAACAGGTTTGTTCCACCCGGTACTTTTCACGACCGCTGCCAGCCGGTTGATGTAAGCTGTGACCCCGGCTTTCGGTCCGCTGTGTGCAGGTTCGTTGTTGATCTCCATGGCAATCACGTCCGGATCATCGTTGTACGTCAACTTCGTATAAGGATTTACGTGTTGAAAGAATTGCTTGAGGTAGACTTCCTGCGCAACGATCGCGGAGTCGTTGGTCGTCAGTTTGCCGCGCCCATAAAATCTTGAAAAACCCGGAACATCTTCGTCTCGTTCCGGGTAACCATTGCCCCAAAAGGCAATTGGTGTGATGATGGTCTTGATATTCCGCTTCTTCAGTTCAGCGAGCAGGAAATCGAACAAACGCAGGTGCTCATTATTCAGCAGGTTCCCGCGTACATCGGAGATCTCATTGTCCCAAACGTGTACGCGAAATGCGTCCAATCCTATACGTGCCATGTGATACACATCTTGTTGAATCGCCTTCTCGAGATCGACATCTAAAGCTTTGTGCGCCCGATAGGCATAAGCAAATGGAGTGGTGTAATTAACGCCGAAGAAAGAAGCTTCCTGTTTGTTGGATTTCCACCTCATTACGCCCTCTTTATCGATATAAACCGGCGCATTTTTTTCCTGGCCTTTTTTAGACTGCGCCAAAACGGTCATCAATGAAAACGACATGACAACTACCAATACAAAACGAAAATAGAATCTCATTTTATCCATTTAAACATTAAACGATCTGAACATAATAAATCAAAACACCGCCGAACGCGATCACTGTTGATACTGCGCTTTCATATATCCCATTCCAGCGTTGGCATTCCCGTTAAAATCAAAGAGGGTGCAGTTTTCCCACGAAGAACCTGTATTCCAATAGTCCCGGGCAGCCGATGTGATCCATGCAGGTTCCCAATAAATGATACCTGTGCCACCTCCATCCATCAGCTCCTGCGTAATGGCTTTCATCATATCAAGTTGGCCTTGTGATGAGAACGGATATCCTGAGATTGGTGCCTGTCCGCCAAAAATATTTCCATAACCATCGTTGTTGGCACTTGTCCATGGGTACGCCACTTCGAGGATCATGATCTGCTTGCTGTATTTTGTTTTGAATGTTGCTACCCTGTCGGACAAAGCGGAAAGGCTTACGCCGGTATGCCATATCGGGTAATACGAAAAACCAATGATGTCGAAATCAGTCACACCGGCCGTCACATTATCAAACCACCATTCTACATTGGCCGGATCGGCAACGTGTAACAGGATTTTTGTCTTGATCGATGACGTGCCCGAAACATCCCGTA